>Ga0209829_10000497_pt1 | contig 35853 bp, 29 predicted proteins | sample C_140205_EF_Meta_FD_187311 | JGI IMG/M metagenome (GOLD analysis project Ga0209829, IMG submission 187311) | Freshwater microbial communities from Lake Croche, Canada to study carbon cycling - C_140205_EF_MetaG (SPAdes) (version 2) | ecosystem: Environmental > Aquatic > Freshwater > Lake... | reverse complement strand
TGGCCGCCCTCCTCCGGGAACTTTTACCCACCCGCCCCCTGGTCGTCGTCACCGACGGACTCAAAGCGCAAGAGAGCTTTCAGCAGGATTGGGACACTTGGCAGGCGGCCGGCCGGAAAGCGGAAAGCGGGAATTGCGGACTGCAGAAAGGCGCGCCCAGCGTTGCCTCTGCCGCCCTCCAACCCTCCGGGTCCGGACTGCTTTTTTACCCGGCCTGGGAAATCCTGCCCCATGAAGGCCGGCTGCCTCATGCCGATGTCATCAGCGAACGCTTGGAAACACTGGTGGAGCTGGGCAACACGCCATGCCGCGCCACACCGGCTCCGGACATCGTCACCTCCGTGGTCGCGCTGCTGCAAAAAACATTTCCGCCGGAAACACTCCGCAACCGCACCCGGCAACTCCAGAGGGGCGACCGGATGGATCCTCTGGATCTGGTGGAGTGGTTGGAATTACAGGGCTATGAACCGGAGGCCCAAGTCACCCAAAAAGGCGATCTGGCGCTGCGCGGGGGCATCCTTGACGTGTTCCCCCTTACCAGCGCCTGGCCCGTGCGGCTGGAATTCTTCGGGGATGAACTGGAATCACTGCGGCATTTCGATCCGGCCATACAGATTTCACGAGAGTCGATCCCCTCAGTGACTTTGCCGCCGGCGGGGGAATTGGGTCTCTTCCGCAAGCCGCAAGCCGACAACTCCTCTGAGGCACCCACCCGCCTGACCACTTTGCTGGAGTATCTGCCACCCGAAACGATTTTCCTGCTCAGCAACCCTGCGCAACTGGAATGGCACGCGGAAGCCTACGAAAACCAGATTCCGCCCGGCGACCCTCTCTTCACGACTTGGGCGGCCATTAAGGCAGAGTTGACCGCGCGAGGCATGACCGTGCTGGAAGTGGGCGATGACGAACCGGCCGCGCCCGGACCGGAAGACGTCGACACCCCGCAGGCCGGGATGAAGAGTGAAGAACTTTTTTGCTCTTTGGAATCATTCCGGCCCCTGACCGGACGGGCACCAGAGCCGGCGGTGGCCGAAGCGCAGCGCCGCGAATTTTTCGCGCAACTCCATCGCTGGCTGCGCCAGGGCTGCCGCGTGCATGTTTTTTGCAACAACGATGGCGAACGGCAACGCTTCATCGAAGTCTGGGCGGAACACGGGCTCACCCCGTCAATACCGCAGATAACCGAAGCCGGCGCGTCAAACCCGCTCGCACCGCGACCCCACCTCGGAAGCCTCTCGCGCGGTTTTCTCTGCGAACAGGCCAGACTAGTGGTGGTGACCGATGCGGAGATTTTCGGCCGCTACAAAGTCCAGCGCCCGCGCCGGCTCAAGTCGCCCCACGCCCAAGCGGCCCGGTCCGTACTGGACATTGATTTCACGGAACTGGAAGAAGGCGATCTGGTTGTCCACATTCAGCACGGCATCGGGCGTTATCTCGGACTCAAGCGCCTGCCCTCGGCACCTAGGCCGGCTCGCAGCCCCGTTCCTGACCCCGCAATCCAGCCGCCAGAGGAGCTTGGAGCAGAATGTCTCGTGATCGAATACGCCGCCAGCGACCCGGCCCTGGAACGACCCAAACTTTACGTGCCGGTGACTGAAGCGCATCTGGTCGGCAAATACGTCGGAGCCGGCAAGGCCACCCCCCCTTTGAACACACTGGGCGGAACCCGCTGGATCAAGGCCAAGGAGCAGGCCGAGCGCGCAGTGCGGGACGTGGCCGCCGAGCTGCTCACCATTCAGGCCGCGCGGGAATCGCAACCGGGCCATGCCTGCTCGGCCGATGTTCCTTGGCAACGGGAGTTCGAAGGCTCTTTCCTATTTGAGGAAACACCCGACCAGTTGCGCGCCATCAACGAGACCAAGGCGGACATGGAGCGGGCCAAGCCAATGGACCGACTGATCTGCGGCGACGTCGGCTTTGGAAAGACTGAAGTGGCCATCCGCGCCGCCTTCAAAGCGGTGATGGACGGGCGGCAGGTGGCCATTCTAGTTCCCACAACGGTGCTGGCGCAGCAGCACTACAACAATTTCCGTGAGCGAATGGCCGATTATCCAATCCGGATTGAACTACTGTCCCGGTTCCGAACCCGGCGCGAGCTGCAACGCGTGGTGCGCGATCTGCCTGCCGGCGCGGTGGACATCGTCATAGGCACCCATCGTCTGGTCCAAAGCGACATCGCCTTCAAGGACCTCGGACTGGTGGTGATCGACGAGGAACAACGCTTCGGGGTGCTGCACAAGGAGAAGTTCAAGAGGCTGCGCAAGCTGGTGGACGTGCTCACGCTGAGCGCAACCCCGATTCCGCGAACGCTCTACCTGGCGCTCACCGGAGCGCGGGACATGAGCACGATCCAAACCCCTCCTCACGACCGCCTGCCCGTCGAAACCATCGTCACCCAGTATGACGAACGGGTCATCCGCGATGCCATCCGGCGGGAACTCAACCGGGGCGGCCAGGTTTTTTTCCTACACAACCGCGTGATGACCATCCACGCCATGCACCAGAAACTGCAGAGCCTTGTGCCGGACGCGCGCATCCTCGTCGGCCACGGCCAGCTCGGGAGCGATGAACTCGAGGATGTGATGACCAAATTTGTCAACGGTGAGGCCGACGTGCTCTTGTCCACCACCATCATCGAAAGCGGCCTGGACATCCCCAACGCGAACACCATCATCATCGACCGGGCGGACCGGTTCGGACTGAGCGAGCTCTACCAGTTGCGCGGCCGGGTCGGTCGCTACAAGCACCAAGCCTATGCCTACCTGCTGCTCCCGCGCCATGCCCGGTTGCTCACCGACGCCCGCAAACGGATCGGTGCCCTGAAGCAATACTCCACTCTGGGCAGCGGCTTTAAGATCGCCATGCGCGACCTGGAGATTCGCGGGGCGGGCAATCTGCTCGGCTCGGAGCAGAGCGGGCACATCACCGCGGTCGGTTTTGATCTTTACTGCCAGCTGCTCAAGCAGAGCGTGGCGGGGTTGAAGGGGGAGAAGTTGCCGCCACGAGTGGAGGTGCGGGTGGCGCTGGATTTCCTGCCCGAGGCCGGCAAACTCCCTGAAACCTACGCCCCGGAATCACAGCACCGGGTTGAAATCTATCGCAAACTGGCCCAAGCAACGGATAGAACATCCTTGGACTCATTGCACTCGGAGTTAAGAGACCGCTTCGGCCCGCCTCCACCCGCGGTGGAACTGCTCCTGCAAACCGCGGAACTCAAGATTCTCGCCTCCGAACGCGCCGTCGGCACCATAGAGGTCAAGGAGGACAAGCTGATGCTGACACGGCGGGGCGACTTGGTGATGGTGGGGGGGAAGTTCCCACGTTTGACCAAGAAAGCCCCGCCGGCGCGATTGAAAGAGATCAAGCGCCTGCTGCTGGCGCTGTGAACCTCACTTCTTGGCGGAGCAAACCGTGCAATGGGCGCAGTCGGTGTGCTGCTCGATGCAGCACTTGTGACCGCAAGCGGGCTTACTGGAGCAGCAGGCTTTTTCACCGGCGCAACCCGTGACCAGAGCGGTGACACAGACGAACAGAGAAAAGAATTGGATGAGTTTCATGATGGACTTCGACGTATCGGGTTTTGATTGTGTTTCCTGGCTTCAACCCGGCCACAAGACCGGGGTGGGCCGATTTCATGCAACGGTGCAACCCAAAGACGCCGGTTGTCAAGCGCCATTGGCCCAATACTTTTGGCTTTTTACCCAGCCCGCCCTCGTGTTCAATGATATCGATTATGAGCCAAACACATCCGCTGACAACCACGACCTTCGAGATACCGGGCTACCGCGTGGTCCGCTCCTTCGGCGTGGTTCGCGGCATCATCGTGCGCTCCCGGTCCTTGATCGGCAATATCGGGGCCGGCATCCAGAGCCTGTTCGGCGGCAACATCTCCATCTACACCGAACTGTGCGAACGCGCCCGGGGTGACGCCTACAACCTCATGCTCCAACACGCCGGCCAACTGGGCGCCAACGCCGTCATCGGCATGCGCTACGATGCCACGGAAGTGGCCCAGGGCATCACCGAGGTGCTCTGTTACGGCACGGCGGTCTCCGTGGAACCGCTCCGCTAATTCCCCTTCCGACCCGACACTTTACAGCCTTTGCCCCGGTCCGGGGCTGCGACCATGAAACAATTGAGGGATGATTCGCTGGTGGGGCGGGTTCTGGCGTGGACCGCCCACACGGTGATCCACCACCGCAAGTGGGTCATCTGGTCGCAGGTGGTACTTTTCATTGCCAGTGTGGCCTACACCTGCCTGTTTTTGGAATTCGACTCGAACCGGGACAACCTGGTGGGGTCGAATGAAAAGTACCAGCACTTTTTCCTGGACCTGAAAAAGGAGTTCCCGCAGCAGGACGACCTGCTGGTGGTCGTCGACTGCGAGAGCCCCGGAAAAAGCGGACAGTTCATCGAACGGCTCGGGACCAAACTGGAATCGGAGACGAACCATTTCACCAACCTTTTCTACAAGAAGAACCCCAAGATGTACGGGTCCAAGGCGCTGCTCATGGCCTCGGAGAACGATCTGGTGGAGCTGCGCAAGATGCTGCGGGACTTCCGCCCCTTCATTGACGAGTTCTCCCACGCCACCAATCTGGTGTCGCTCTTCGACATGGTGAACCGCCAGTTCCGCACCGCCAAGCGCGAGGAGAACGAGCAAACCCAGTCGCTCGTCAAAGCCCTGCCCGCCCTGAAACGGATCGTCGACCAAGCCGATGCCTCGCTCCATTGGGGGGGCAAACCAGTCTCCCCGGGCATCGCCTCGCTTATCGACACGGGCAGCGGGGCTGAAAGCGACCTCTACATCACCATCGGCAAGGGCCGGGTCTTCCTGCTGACCCTGCAGCCGCGCACCCTGCCGCCCCTGGCCGACCGGAAGGATAACGACAAGCGGCAGGACGATTTCAACGCGGCCTGCGTCAGCCGCCTCCGTCAACTCGTGACCCAAACACAACAGGAAATGCCCGGCCTCAACGTCGGAGTTACCGGCCAACCCGTCCTGGATAACGACGAGCTGGAGCAATCCCAGATCGACACCACCCTGGCCAGCATTGTGGCGCTAATCATCTGCGCTTTGATTTTCATCTACGGCTACAACGAAAGCGGCCGCCCGATCAAAGCCACCCTCTGCCTCGTCGTGGGCCTGGCCTATACTCTGGCCTTTGCCACACTGACCATCGGGCATTTGAACATTCTGACAATCACCTTCGTCCCAATGCTCGTCGGACTGGCCATCGATTTCGGGGTGCATTTGATCACGCGCTATGAGGAAGAATTGCGCCATGGCCGAAGCGAAGAGTCGGCGCTGACCAAGGCAATGGTCTACACGGGCCAGGGGATTTTCACCGGGGCCTTCACCACGGCGGGCGCTTTTCTGGCCATGGGCCTTACCAATTTCAAAGGCATCCAGGAAATGGGCGTCATCTGCGGCAGCGGCCTGCTGATCTGCCTCATCCCAATGATGACCCTTTTGCCCGTATTACTGCTGCGCGGCCGGCAAAACGTGCTCGACCATGCCGGCAAACACGTCGAGCGCCCGGACCGGCGCGCCCAGATCGAAGCCATCTGGCTCAATCACCCCATCATCGTCACCATCCTGATCGCCGGCACTTGCCTGCTCGCCCTGCCCCAGCTCAGAAAGGTCTATTTCGACTACAACCTGCTCCACATGCAGAGCCCAAACCTCTCCTCAGTCAAGACCACCGACAAACTGGTCAACTCCGGCCAATCCCTCCTCTTTGCTGCTGTCATCGCCGATTCAGCCCGGCAGGCCGTGAGCTTGGAGCAACAGATCACCAATTTGTCCGCCGTCGGATCCGTGGAATCGATGGCCGGGCACCTCAGCGAGGATCAAACCTCCAAACTCCGGCTGGTAGGCGAGATCAAACAAGACCTCGCCAGCCTGCGCTTCGATCCGCCCGATGCGCACCCGGTAAACATCCCAGAATTGAGCCTGACGCTCTATTCCCTCTATGGATATTGCGGCGCGGCACTCGCGGAAATCGGCACCAACGAACCGGCACTCAACCGGCAGTTGACCAGCCTGCGGGGATCCCTGGCGACCCTGCGCAAAGACATGCTGGCAGGAAACGGACCGCAGCAGGAAACAACCAGCCGGCAGCTCGGTCTCTATCAGCAGGCCCTCTTCGATGACCTGCGCGAAACATTCGAGGCCTTGAAAAACCAGGATGACAGCGGACCTCTGAGGGCCGAGGACCTACCACCGGCGCTCCGGCACATGTTCGTTGGCACCACAGGCAAATTCTTGCTCCAGATCTATCCCAAGGAAGACATCTGGCAGCGCGGCAACCAGGAGAAATTCCTCCAGCAGTTGCGGGCCGTCGATCCCAAAGTGACAGGCACCCCGGTTCAACTCTATGAATACACCGAGGTTCTAAAGAAAAGCTACGAGCAGGCAGCCTGGTATTCCTTGGCGGCCATCATCGTTCTCGTCCTTATCCATTTCCGAAACCTCTCCTCGGTCCTGCTCTCGCTCCTTCCGGTCGGCATCGGCGTCGTCTGGCTCGGAGGCCTGATGGGATTTTTCGGCGTGCCCCTTAATCCCGCCAATATCATGACACTGCCCTTGGTCATCGGCATCGGCGTCACCAACGGAATCCACATCTTGAACCGCTTTGCCGAAGAGCAGCACGCCAGCATACTCACCCGCAGCACCGGCAAGGCCGTGCTCGTCTCCGGCCTGACCGCCATTGTGGGATTCGGCAGCCTGATCCTCGCCAAGGACCGGGGCATCTACAGCTTGGGCTGCGTGATGGCCACCGGCGTGGCGGCCTGCATGGTCGCCGGGTTGATCCTCCTGCCGGCACTGCTCAATCATGTGCTGCGCCGCCGAAGCACCCGGTCCGACTTGCCCAAGTAGGCCGGACCGTAATCCAAACGGAGTTCATCCCGCCACCCACGGATCACCCCCCGCTTTTCAAAAGAGTCCCCATAGACCGGGCATTTGCAAAAAAGCGCCCTCACCCGCAAGGCGGGGCAACCCTTGAATTCCAACTGAATGTTCACCCGTGCTTTAGGCCCCCGCCACGCCTTGCTTCCAGATTCAGTTTTATTCGGATATTGAACGCGGCGGGGTTGCCCCCTACTGTGCGTCATGGGAAAAACCAAAATACCGGCCACAGGCGAAGGCTTTCTTGGCGAAGTCATGGTCCACAAAATCTCCCGCTCTCTGGGCGTCGTTGAAAATGTGGCTCAGGCCCAGTCCGGCTGGCCCCCGCAGATCACCCTCAAGCTCCAAGACGGCTCGGTTAAAAAAGGCCGCCTCAGCGATTTCCGCGAAGCCAGCGGCACCGAGCGGAAAAAACTCTCTCCAGCCTGAACACTCAAAAGTTCAGAACGGCTTGGTTGCCTCATTCGTGCGCACCAAAACCTTGCCGCGAACCCATCAACCTCCTTTCCCGAACCGCTCCAGCAATCCGGCCGGATTGCCCAAGACGTTGCTGCCAGCCCTTTCAAGCGGCGTTGGGTGTGGTGAACTCCGTTTAGGCCCAACCGCTCCAGTGCGACAATCCTCCTTGAATGAGAACCTCAATCAGGGATTGCTTTGCCACATGCCGCCAGGACGCCGGCTGCCGGCCGGAAACAGACGGAGGATCATCGAATAGGTCCTGACAACCCACCCGGCCGCAGTGAAGTCCACGCAACGGGATCGCCGACCGGAAAAGGCATCCGGATTGGCTTTGCCGGTCGCGGTTGAACGGGAAAAGCCCCCGGATTTTTCACTCCCTGAACCGGGATTCAACCGTTCCCATGACAACAGGTTTTTTCACCAGTATGTCCGCCGTTGTCATACCCGCCACCCCACAATCCATCCAGATAACGACATTCAACGACGATCCGCATGACCAAGCTCAACGACCTCCAGCTGCCGCCGGAAATGGAAACGGCTCTGGATCAATGTATTCAGGCCTTGCCGGACAAGACCCTGGCCGCTCTCGGAAAGCATCTGCCGGGAGGTTTCACCAAACCCAAGCTCATTCTGGAAAACATCCGGAAGCTGGCCAAACGTCCCGCAAACCTGCCCGTCTGGCTCATCGATACCGTCAAAGAGAAACTTCCGCTTCGCCTGGGAATCGAGGATATCGCCCCGGAGGTTTTGACCGAGCGCTTTGATGATTTTGCGGCAGTCACCGGCCCTGCCCTTTTTCTGCTGACCTTGATGACTAGTGACCGGGCCGGTCTGCGCAAGCTCGGGATCGACCGGCTTGCCCTGGCTTCAAAAGCCTTCACTGAGGAGGAGAAAAGGGCGGCTGCCGAGCGCTGCGCAGGCTGGTTCTTAAGCCGCTTCGGATCCATGGCCGGATCACTCTCCAAAGGAACTCCGGTTCATCCAACCATTCCCGACCCACCACCCGCAGGGCAAAGGAGGGATTCAAAGCCTGAAGACTGCACGGACAAAACGCTCAAAGACCTGCGCGACAAGTTGCAAAAGGAACGCACTGCCAGGGCCGAGGACAACCGGAAGGCCACCGCCCAATGGCAGGCCGAGAAGCAACGCCATGCCGACCAGCTCGCCAAGTTGACCCAGGCACTCCACGAAGTTGAACTGCAAAAGCATTCACTGGATCAACAACTGGTCTCGGAGCGGGCTGAAAAAGCCGCCACGATACAGTCCGGTGTTAAAGAGGCACTCAACGCCTGCGAACGCAAGTGGTTGGCGAATGCGGTCGATCTGGAGCAGTTCCTGAGGTCCACCACTGCAGATCATTTGATCAGCCGGGTCACCCAGGCGCTTGAGGCCCAGGGGCATCAGGACTTGCACACGGGCAATCGCCGCCACCTGCAAAAGCGCCTTGGCGAACTGCGTCAGGCCGCCCATCTTTTGGCCGATGCCAGCCTGAATGCCATCAACCCGCTGCGCGAACTGGCCCCGCTCCGCGAAGAAGTCGGGCATGAAATCGAGGCTATCGAAGCCAAACTGGGCCCGGCACCCAACATGGACGCATTCAGCCGGGGATTGATCGATAAAATCCAGAATTCCACCGACTTCACAGGACTCAGGGAAACCAGCGATCTGCTGGAGCGCCTGGGAACCCTGAAACTATTAGGCGCCCAGCAGCAGCAGCAGCTCCACGAAACGTTGCAAAGACGCAACTGCATCCTCAATTCAAAACACCCCGCCGCACCCCGTGAAGAAACCCTCCACTGGCTTTCGCTTCAAGGATTGATCGAGCGCAACGCCGAGTGCGAGCTGCTGATCGACGGCCACAATGTTCTGTTCAATCTGGAAGTCTTCGCCAGTCTGTTGGAGAACGGAAAACCGGGTGAAAAGACCCGTCAACATCTGCTATTGGTCGTTGGCCAGCTTCAAAGAAACCGGCCAAAACTCCATACCCGCATCGTTTTTGATGGCCCGGTGCGCTCATTGGAAAAAATCCATCCTAATCTCCAACTGGAATACAGCGGAGCCACCGGCACAAACCGGGCCGATGATGTCATCATTAACCGGCTGGCCTCAAAAACCCTGCAGAACCTCAACCTCCGCCGCTTTGTGGTGACCGACGACCGGGGGCTCCAGCAGCGGGTGCGGCAAAGCGACGCTTGTTACGTGCCGCTGGGCGGTTTTGAGGCCATTCTGCGGCATTTCAAGTGCCTAAGCTCAGTCACAGCCCCCTGATCAAACCCGCCATCCGCAAAATGAAAACGGATCACCACCTGATCCTCAGCATCAAGCGCAATCCTTTCGATGCCGACCGGGCACCCGTCCCGAAACTTTCACACTGACAACGAGGCCCGAGAAACACCCGCGGCAAGCCGAGGGAAGGTCATACCCAACAGCACACGCCAAGAAAAAACGGTCTGGATATTCGGATTAGAGTTTATATTGGGGAATTTTCAACCACTCCCCTCCCTTCAAAGCCGATTGATGGGCCACAATTCCCGCGGCAGTGAGATTAAGGGCCATGGAAATGTCCACAAGCGGTTGGCGGTTCTGAAGAATGGCATTGATGAACTCATTGGTCAGATGACCATGCGATCCCCCATGGGCACCTGGAGACATTCCCGGCGGCAGCGGCGGACGCCTGATGTCGGGCACTTGCTTTTCAAGCCCCTCGTATTTCCCGTCAAAGGAGCCGCGCTGACCGCGGACCCTCCCCTTTTCCCCGCCCAAGCCGGGAGTATCCCAACTCACGGCCATCCGCGCCATGCCCCCCTCGCTGGTCCGCAGAAACGCGATCTCACTGCCAAAGGCATTCTGGTAGGGATTGTTGGCGGGTTTCAAATGTTCCACCCTGCTGGGAACGCCCAGGCAGGAAACCTCCGTATAACTGCCGCCGGTGATGCAATTGTAATAGGCGTTGGAATGGGTTGGATACCACTGGGGCGGCAGGCCCACCCGCCATCCCTTGAAGGAATCGATGGGCGTCTCCATATAGTGAAAATATTCCCCCTCCGAATACAACAACTTGCCCAACCCGCCCGCCCGGTAGATCTGCCGCATGGCCGTCAGGTCCTCATGGAAGGCCGACGTTTCAAACATCATGTATTTGAGCCCGCTGCTTTTCACAGCCGCAAAAAGCTTTTCCCCATCCTCCAATGATCCGAACATTGCAGGCACCGCCGATGCAACATGCTTCCCGTGCCGCAGAACCTCGATGCAATGCCGGGCATGACTCGGGGCGTCTGTGGCCACAAACACGGCTTCGATGGAATCGTCCTTCACCAATTGTTCCAGCGAGGGATAGGTTTTGGCGCAGCGGCAGGCCCGGGCCATCTCCGAACAGCGCTCCGGCAGCAGGTCGCTCACGGCCACGACCTGCACATTGGGGTGATCCTGAAAACCGAACTGGGCCCCAAATTGGCAGACCCCGTAGCCCACCAGCCCGACCCGTATCTTGCGATCGGACACAGGTTGCCAGTCTTTGGAGCTGTTCGGATCGGCAGCCGCTCTCTCAAAGCCTTGAATCGGAGTCGGGGCGGCAAAAGCCCCGGCACCGGAAAACCCGAGGGTTGCCGCACCCGTGAGAGCACCGAATCGATGCAGAAAACCGCGGCGCGAATGGGGGGGAAACAAGCCATCCTTAAAACCAGCAGCTGAGCCGTGAAGAAGTTTGGTTGACATGAGTGGTCAGAAAACTGGCCTGCCAGCGCCGCGAAGTCAACGCCGACAAACGACGGACCGCGCTTTTTGCGGCCCGCAGTTATCCCCGTTCTGGGATCCGATTGAGATTGGTTTTTAGAGAGGGACTGGTTTAGACTCTGGGCTTGATGATGGAACCATTGAGCAGCTCGCAAATCAGCAAATTCAAGTCCACGGCCCAGCTTCTGGAGCCGATGCTTAAAGTCGGTAAGGCCGGCTTAAGCGACGGGTTCATCCGGTCAGTGGACACGGCCCTGGCACTGCACCCGCTGGTGAAGATCAAGTTCTCCGAGTTCAAAGAGCAGAAAAAAGAGCTCGCCCCCCAGCTGGCTGCGCAAACCTCCAGCCACCTGATCATGCGCGTGGGCAATGTCATGGTCTTGCACCGGCCCAGGCCGGCAGCAGCCAATCCCAAAAACCCCGAACCCTCGGGCGACTGACCTAGGGCTCAGGCGCAATCTTGATCAGCCAACCCTGCTATTGAAAAGAATAATCTAAACGGTTGATCCGGTGCCCTTCTCAATTATTATCAGATTTCTCTGGTGCCAACTGTCGCCATGATAAGCCCCCGAAAATTGTTTTTCCTGGTGTTGGCAGGCTCTCTGGCCCTGCCCTGGCCCTGCTCGGCCGCACCGGTTGAAAAGGAGCAGCAGCTCGGGCCGCTGATTCAGGATTTCGATCTGACACTCTCTCCGGGCCATCGCACCGAGATGGTCGGACCGCTTTTTTACAGTGAAACCAAGGAAACCGCCACCCTGCTGGCCTTCCCCCCCCTTTTTTCAATCACCCGGGACCCCGGAATGGATTCCACCGAGGTGGACTTTGCCTATCCGGTGATCACTTACCGCCGCTACGGGACGGAGCATCGCTGGCACTTCATGGAGGTTCTCAGCTATGCCGGCGGTGAGGATCAGGAGCACACCAACACCACCCGGTCCACATTTTACCCGTTTTTTTTCCGGCAACGGTCTGGGGACACGAACGAGGATTACAGCGCGCTGGCCCCTTTTTACGGGCATGTCAAGCACAGGCTTTTCAAGGATGAAATCTTCTTCGCGATGTTTCCCCTCTACGCCCGGACCCGGAAGGGGGATGTGATCACGGAGAATTACCTCTACCCCTTCTACCATCAGCGGCACGGCAACGGACTGGAGGGCTGGCAGTTATGGCCATTTTTGGGCCATGAACACAAGGAACCGACAACCCGGACCAACCGTTTTGGAGACCCCGAACTGGTCCCCGGCCATGACCGCCGCTTCGCATTGTGGCCCGTCTATCTCAACACCCTGAGCGGGCTGGGGACAACCAACGCCCGGCAGGAAAAGGCCTTGATGCCCTTCTACAGCCTGGTCCGCTCCCCCCAGCGGGACTCCACCACCGTGGGTTGGCCGTTCATCACCCACGTGATCGACCGGGAAAACCACTATAATGAGTGGCAGACCCCCTGGCCGGTCATTGAGTTTGCGCGGGGCGAGGGCAAAACCACTTCCCGGATCTGGCCGTTTTACAGCCATGCCCAGACCACCAATCTGGAAAGCCGCTTCTGCCCTTGGCTGCTTTACAAATACAACCGGGTTAAAGTAGACACCTTGGAGCGAACCCGGACCCGGATCGCCCTCTACCTCTATTCGGACGTAACGGAGAAAAACACGCAGACCGGCACAGCCTTCAACCGCCGGGATCTGTGGCCGCTCTACACTTGGCGCCGGGAGCCGAACGGCAACCGCCGCCTGCAAATCCTGGCCCCGGTGGAACCGATCGTGCCCAACAACCGAAGCCTCGAGCGGGATTACTCACCGATGTGGTCCCTCTGGCGCTCGGAGTACAACGCCACCTCCAAGGCGTCCTGCCAGTCCCTGCTCTGGAACCTCTTTCGGCAGGAAACCGCGCCCGGCACGAAAAAAGACTCGCTCCTCTTCGGGCTTTTCCAGTATCACTCCACACCAGAGGGCGTGTCCCGTCGCTGGTTTTATTTTCCGGCACACCAAACCCGCCGCGCGCCCCAAACCGCCCCGAAATCAAAATAAAGCCACGGTATGTTTCAAAATATTGGAGAAATGGTTTTGCTTTTCTGGCGCACGCTCCTGGCCCTGCCTCTGGCTTGGCGCCAGCGCGAGAAAGTCTATGACCAGCTCTTTGAGATCGGCAACGCCAGCCTGCTCATGGTCTGCATCCTCTCATTTTTCATCGGCGGCGTCATCGCACTCCAGACCGGCCCCGTGCTCGTCGGACGCGGATTCACCAGCGCCGTCGGCGGACTGGTCGGCATCTCCATCGCCAAAGAACTGGCCCCTGTCATGATGTCCATTCTGATTGCCGGCCGCATCGGCTCGGCCATGGCCGCGGAAATCGGTTCCATGCGGGTCTATCAGGAGATCGACGCGCTGCGGACCATGAACATCAACCCGATCCATTACTTGGTGCTCCCGAGGATAACAGCCATTGCATTGGCGCTGCCGCTGCTGGTTATTTTCTCCATCTTGGCCGGCTGGCTGGGGGGAGCCACGGTGTCGGCAGCCAACAGCCGGGTTGACATTGCCTTCCAGGCCTTTTTCCAGAATCTGCGGGAGATCGTCGGACTGAGGGAGGTTGCCAACGGCGTGTTCAAGAGCTTTTGCTTCGCATTGGTGGTGGGCGTTGTCTCCTGCCACCAAGGACTCATCACCATCGGCGGGCCCCGAGGCATCGGCCGCTCTGTGACCAAGGCAGTCGTGAACTCCATCGTGCTGATTGTCATCCTGGACTACGCGCTAACCCGACTCCTGTTAAAGTGATGAGCCATTCCCACTCCAATTCCGCAGCTGTCAGTGTTCAAGTCCGCGGGCTGCGCCGCAGCTACAACGGGCAGGAAGTCCTCAAGGGCTTGGACTTCCAGGTGAAGCCCGGAGAAATTTTCGTCATCATGGGCCCCAGCGGCAGCGGCAAAAGCGTCCTGCTCAAACACATCATCGGACTCGAGATAGCCGATGCCGGAGAAATCCTCATCAACGACGAATCCATCCAGTCTCCCGGGGTGATGGAAAAACACCGCATGGCCATGGTGTTCCAGTCAGGGGCCCTGCTTAACTCCTTGACCGTGGGCGAAAACGTCGGGCTCTATCTCAGTGAGCACCAATTACTTGCCCCAGCCGATATCGGCCGGGTGGTTTCGGAGAAGCTGGAGGTGGTGGGACTCAAGGGCACCGAGGACAAGATGCCCAACGAACTTTCCGGGGGCATGAAAAAACGGGTGGCCATCGCCCGCGCCCTGGTCGTGGAACCCCAGCTCATCCTTTACGATGAACCCACCAGCGAACTGGACCCTCTCTCCGCCGTCGTCATAGGCGAGGAAATCCTCAAGCTCAAGGATCGCGTCCATGTCACCACCATCGTGGTTTCCCATGACCGGGATCTGGCCTTCGGCGTGGCAGACCGCATTGCGGTGATCAATGACGGCCGCATTGTCAGCATCGGCACCCCGGAGGAGATCAAACACATCAGCGACCCGCTGATCCGGAAATTTTTGACTGCTGATTTCAAACGACCCGATTCCCGTTAAGACAAGCTATGAAAAACTCCATCGAAACCCGGCTCGGCATCTTCGTGGCCGTCATCGCGCTCTCCGCTGTGTTCATCTTGGACATCGTCGGCGGACTGGAAAACTTCAAAAGCGGCTACCACATCTCCGCCCTGTTCAACAGCGCCCAGGAACTCAAGGTGGGCGACCGCGTCAAAATGGCGGGCGTGGAGATCGGCCGCGTGGAGGAGATCAAGTTGCGCGACAACAAAGTGGTCGTAACCATGAAGATCCACAAGGACGCCGGGGTGAAAACCGACAGCACCGCCACGGTGAAATTCACCGGCCTGATGGGCCAGAATTTCGTCGCGATCGACTTCGGCTCTAAAACGGCCCCGGTCGCGGATGACACCACAGTCCTTGCCGCCAACGAGCAGGCCGATCTGAGCAGCCTCATGGCCAAGCTTGACAGCGTGGCCAGCGGCGTGGAAAACCTCACCAAAAGCTTTACCGGCGACAAGATCGACAACCTGCTCGGACCATTCACCGATTTCCTCAAGGCCAACCGCGAACCCTTGACCGCCACCATCGCCCATCTCCAGTCCATTTCCTCCCAGATTTCCGAGGGCAAAGGCACCGTGGGCAGGCTCATCTTCGACGACGCACTCTACAGCACCGCCCTGAACACGGTCTCAAACCTTCAGAGTGCGGGTGACGAAATCAAAGCGACCGTGACCGATGCCCGCAAAGTGATCGGGCAGATCAATTCCGGCCAGGGCACCATCGGCAAGCTGGTGAAGGAGGAGAAACTCTACAACGAAACCACTGAGTCAATGACCAACCTGAAAGAAATCCTTCAGAAAATCAACCAAGGCCAGGGCACCGTGGGCAAGCTGATCAACGACCAGGATTTCCTCCGTGATGCGAAATTAACCCTGCAGAAACTCGACAAGGCCACCGAGGGGCTGGAGGATCAGGGACCGATGAGCGTGCTGGGCATCATGATCAACAGTCTGCTCTGACTCCGGTCGGGACTACCCCATGGGTGCCAGCCAGGCATTTTTCAAGCCGTGGCAAACTCGTGAAACCTCCGGGAGAGGAGACGTGAATTGTCGGTTGTAAGCGCTCCAGCAGCTCCTTGATGCGTTTCTATCAACTGCAATCCCTCCTTCGGCCCCAGAATGAGCGCCGTGGTTGTGAGCAGCCCGGCAATCGTGCAGGAGGGCGCCACAACCGATACCGCCCGGCAGCCGTTGTCCACCGGATAACCGGTGCGCGGATCGATGATGTGCCCGTAGCGCCTGCCGTTGATCTGGAAGCAGCGGAAATAATCCCCTGAAGTGGCCACGGCATGGTCGGTCACCGCGACACTTGTCCAGCATTTGCCCGGTTGCGAGGGATCTTCCAATCCGATCAACCAGAATTTTTTGTCCGGTGCCGCTCCCTTTACCCGCACATCCTGACCGAAATCAACCAGCACATTGGCGATCCCGCGCGACACAGCCAGATTAATCACACAATCCACGGCATACTCCTTGCCGATTCCACCCAAGTCCAAGCACATGCCGGCACGGGGCAGGAAAACCGCGCCGGGCCGGCGTTGGACCTTGCTCCATCCCACCAATTCACGAGCCGCGCGAATGACCACCTCCTCAGGAAGCACCGGGGGCTGCGCCTTCCAGTTCCACAACCGGATCAAGGGCAGCGCCGTCGGATCGAAAGCGCCCCGGGTGAAAAAAAACAAATCCTGGCACAACGCAAGCAGCCGGTCCGTTTCAGGATCCGTCTCCACCCATTGCCGGCCCGCCGCCTCATTGATCCGGCCAATGAGGCTTTCGGGCAGGTATCGGGAATATCGCGCCTCAAACGACGCCACCCAGGCGACCACCTCACGCTGGAAATCCCGAATTGCCGCCGCCGGCGCTCCATGGCAGTTAACGGCACAGCGGGTGCCCATCGCATGAAATGAAAGCTTCTCCAATCCGCGTTCCGAACTGGTTTGCACGCTGCCGGTGATGCGGGTCAAAACGTCGCGCGCGGAAGCGGCGCCCCCCGGAGACTGCTGGAGATTACTCATTGTGTTGATGCCATTGTTCGCAATTCCTCCTGTGATAGCCGAAGAGGGCTGCCAACTCCACTCCGTTTATTCCCAAATCCGGCAGGTCAAACGCCCCGCCCGCACAAAGCGGTTGGCAGCGCTCAAACTCCGGCTGCGATGCCGACCCCCTTCGAAGGCCGAATTTCAATTTCCCAAATTCTTGAGAATGAATGACTAAAACTTCCCCCTTGTGTTCAGCCACCCGGTCCGGTTTTGTTCCAACTCGGGCTTTGAACGGCTGCCGGCAACGGAGCCCTGTTCGGCCATTGCAAAACCAAGAACCGGATTTCCGAATCCCTCCGCGCCCATCATTTTGACCGGACGCAGGCAATGCCGCGCCCTCTGGCGAATTGGTTTTGACTCGGTGCCAGACTGCTATACCTTAGTGGCCGGTTTTTTTAGGACATCAATTTTTATGGCAAAGCTGACAATTCGGGATCTGAACGTGCGAGGCAAGCGTGTTTTTCTGCGCGTGGATTACAACGTGCCGCTGGTGGAAAAAGACGGACAGATGGTCATCACCGATGACACCCGGATCCGGGAAACCTTGCCCACACTCCGGTTTCTGATTGAACAGGGCGGACGTCTGATTCTCACCGCCCATCTGGGCCGGCCCAAGGGACAGCGCGAATCCTCGATGTCGCTGCGCCCGGTTGCCGGACGTTTGGCCGACCTGCTGGGCTGCCCGGTGAATTTTGCGGATGACTGCGTCGGTGAAAAGGTGGAGTCTCTGGCCGGCGAACTGCCTCCCGGGGGCGTGCTGCTGCTCGAAAACGTCCGCTACCACCAGGCCGAGGAAAAAAACGACCCCGCCTTTGCCGGACAACTTGCCCGTCTGGCCGATGTCTACGTCAACGACGCTTTCGGCGCCGCCCATCGCGCCCATGCCTCCACCGAGGGGGTGGCCCGCATCGTCGCCGCCCGCGGCGGCCAGTGCGCGGCAGGCCTTCTGATGGAACGGGAATTGAAATTCCTCGGCGATGAACTCGAAAACCCCGCTCGCCCCTTCGTCGTCATCCTCGGCGGCGCAAAAGTCTCCGACAAAATCAAGGTCATCGATCGACTACTGGAAAAAGCCGACACGATTTTGATCGGCGGCGCCATGGCTTACACGTTCCGGTTGGCGCATGGCGAGAAGGTGGGCAAATCCCTGGTGGAGCCGGATCACACAGGAACCGCTCTGGCCGCCGAAGAGAAAGCCAAAAAACTCGGCGTCAATTTCCAACTCCCCACCGACACCGTCATCGCCACTCCCGTGGACACCGGCAAGGTGAACAAAAAGGGCCGGCCGGTGTTTGAGTTTGTCGATGTGCGCACCACCAAAACAGGCATCCCCGACGACGCCGAGGGCTTCAGCATCGGCGAGGAGACCGCCGCGAATTATGCCCGGATCATCCACGGAGCCAAAACCATTCTCTGGAACGGACCGATGGGCATGTTTGAAGATGCCCGCTTCGCGCCCGGCACCAATGCCGTGGCCCAAGCCGTAGCCGAGGCGACGCAGAAAAACGGAGCCAAAAGCATCATCGGCGGCGGCGACAGTGTCAAAGCCATCAACAACATCAATCTTGGCGATCAAGTGACCTTCATGAGCACGGGCGGCGGTGCGAGCCTGGAGTTTCTGGAAGGCGCCGTGCTGCCGGGGGTGGCCGCGCTCTCTGACAAATAAACCGCCCCCTCCCGGACGGACAGACCAGAGCCGGATCGCTCAGTCTCCCGTCCTCTGAACACTTTGACCGCGTCCCAACACCATTCAAATGAATAAAGAACGCAAACTGATCATTGCAGGCAATTGGAAGATGAACAAAACCGTCGCCGAGGGTCTGGACCTGGTGCATGGTTTGAAATTGGAACTGGCCGGCGTGAAGGAAGTGGACATCGTTGTCTGCCCTCCCTTCACGGCCCTGAGCGAGGTTTCCAAAGCCATCCTGGATTCCAACCTCCGGCTCGGAGCGCAGAACATGAGCGAAAACGGCCTGGGTGCCTACACCGGCGAGATCGCCGCCGGCATGCTCAAGGAATTTTCCGTCCGCTACGTCATTCTCGGCCACAGCGAACGCCGCCAATATCAGAAGGAATCCGACGCGCTGATTGCCAAAAAGGCGGCCTCAGTCCATGCCGCGGCGCTCAAGCCGATTGTCTGTGTGGGTGAGACCCTGGCCGAGCGCGAGTCCAACCAGACCGAACAGGTGCTCGACACCCAGGTGCGCGGCAGCCTGTGCGGACTGACCCGGGAACAAATGGTGGAAACGGTCGTGGCCTATGAACCAGTCTGGGCCATAGGCACGGGCAAAACGGCCACCACCCAGCAAGCCCAGGACGCCCACGCCTTCATCCGCAGCCTGCTGGCCAAGATGTTTGACGAAAGCATTGCCAAAAAGGTGAGGATTCAATATGGTGGTAGCGTCAAGCCGTCCAACTCGCGTGAGCTGATGAGCCAACCCGACGTGGACGGTGCCCTTGTGGGCGGCGCGGCGCTGGAAGTCCGGAGCTTTGCCGATATTATTAAAAACTCAATTTAGAGGCGTATTTATGGCTTTTTTCATCGGTTTTCTGACTCTTGTTCTGATCCTGGCCTGTGCGGGATTGGTTTTGTTGGTCCTCATGCAACTACCCAAAAAAGACGCCGGCGCGGGGCTGGCCTTTGGCGCGGGTGCCACCGACGCCCTGTTTGGTGCCGGGTCGGGAAATTTCCTGACCAAGGCCACCAAATACTGCGCCGGCACATTCTTCGTGCTCGCCGTGGTCATCGGAATGCTCGAGAACCGTTACGCCCAGCGCAGCAGTTCCGAATTCCGCGAGAACCTGCAGCAGCAGATGAAACAGCCCCTCTCCTCCCCGGCACCGGCCAGTCCGAAGTCGGCCTCCGCACCGGCCAGCAATACGGCCCCTGCCGCCGCCCGCTGAACAATGTTTCCAACCGCCCCCTCCTCACCCCGCCTCGAACCTTCGAAGCGCAGCGAGGCGGGTGCTCCGGGCCGCAACCTGTGTTGCGGCCTTTTTCTTTTCCTCCCACTCCTCTGCCTGCTGGCAACCGCCTGCCACCCCGAACCGCCCCCGGACCTCACCATTATCAACGGCCTCGAACCCGAATCACTCGACCCGGCCATCATCACCGGCCAAGCCGAGATGCGGATTGTCCAAGGCCTCTTTGAGGGCCTGACCCGGCTGGATCCAAAAACAGCAGACCCCATTCCCGGGCTCGCAGAACACTGGGAAATCTCCCCGGACCAATGCACTTACACCTTCCACCTCCGCACCAATCTGCTCTGGTCTAGCGGCGAACCTATCACCGCTGCGGACGTGCTCTATTCTTGGATCCGCGTGCTGGATCCGGCCACAGCATCGGACTATGCCGGCCAGCTTTTTCACCTCAAGAACGGCGAGGCTTTCTACGCCGGTAAAATCAAAAACCCCGACCTCCTCGGAATCCACGCCCCGGATCCCTTCACAGTCCGCGTGGAACTGGAGGAGCCGACAGCCTTCTTCCTTGACCTGTGCGCCTTTTCGACCTTGTCCGTGGTGCCGCGCCAGACCATTGACCGGCATGGCGATGCTTGGCTCAAAACCCGCCCCCTGCCCAGCAGCGGCCCTTACGAACTGACAGCCTGGCGGATCAACGACAAAATCCGGCTCAAAAAAAACCCCCGCTACTGGGACGCCGCACAGACGCGCTCCGCAATCATCGACTTCCTGCCAGTCGGCTCGCCCAACGCCGCATTAAACCTCTATGAACGCGGCCAGGCAGACATCGTCTGGGACAAGGAACTGGTCCCCACCGAACTGCTGGATGTCCTGCTAAAACGGCCCGATTTCCACCCGTTCAACTACTTGGGCACCTATTTCTTCCGCTTCAACGTCACCCGCCCCCCCTACACCGACCCCCGCGTCCGACAGGCCTTGGCCTTGGCGATAGACAAACAGCGTCTGGTCCAGCGTATCACCCGCAACGGCGAGCCGATCGCCTCCCACTTTGTGCCGGATGGCACCGCCCGCTACACCCCGCCGGCGGGACTGGGCCATGATCCAGCCCGGGCCCGAAAACTTCTGGCCGAGGCGGGGTTTCCCGGCGGCAAGGGGTTCCCACGCGGCGAATACATGTTCAATGCCGCCGCCGGAGGTTCGGCCAAAATGCACGAGAAAATCGCCGTGGAACTCCAACAGATGTGGCGTGACGAGCTGGGCATTGAGATCGAATTGCGCCAGTTGGAATGGAAGGTCTACCTCAGCGCCCAGTCTCAACTCGATTACGACCTGACCCGCTCCAGTTGGGTGGGGGATTACAACGACCCCAACACCTTTCTGGAAATGTTCACCAGCGACAACGGAAACAACCGCACCGGGTGGAAAAACGCACGCTACGACGGACTGATCCGCAGCGCCAACCGCCAGACCGATCCGGCCGCCCGTGAAAAAAAGTTTCAAGAAGCCGAGCTCTTGCTGGTGCGCGACGAACTGCCGATCGTCCCCCTGTTCTTCAATGTCGGGCTCAACTACTACGACCCGGAAAAAATCCAAGGCATCTGGCCCAACATGATCGACCAACATCCGTTGCAGTTCATCCGGCGCAAACCCGAAGCCGGCACCCGCCGGCAACACTAGCCATGTATTTTCTGCGCCGCATCGCCTTCACCCTGCCGCTCCTGCTAATCATCAGCGCTCTGGCCTTTGCCATGGTCCACGCCGCCCCCGGCGGCCCCTTTGACCGGGAACGGGTGCCGGCCTCGCCCGAAATCGAGCGGAATCTCAAGGCCAAATACCATCTCGACGAGCCGCTCTGGCGGCAATACCTGCGCTATCTGGGTGATCTGGCGCACGGCGACTTCGGGCCTTCCTTGAAATATCGCAACCACACGGTCAATGACGTCATCGCCCAGGCGCTCCCGGTGTCCCTGCTGCTGGGATCCTTGGCGCTGGGATTCGCCCTGGGCATCGGGCTGCCAGCCGGTTATCTGGGTGCGGCGCGACAGGGACAATGGCAGGATTTCACCAGCGGCTTCCTCTCCCTGCTGGCCGTGTGCGTACCGGGATTTGTCATCGCGCCACTACTTGTCACCCTCTTCGCTCTCAAATGGCGTCTGCTGCCTGTCGCACTCTGGGAATCCCCGTTCCACGCGATTCTACCGACTGTGGCACTGGGGCTTTTTTATGCAGGAAAGGTGGCGCGCCTGCTCCGCGAAGGCATGCTCAACACGATGCAAAGCGAGTTCATCACCGCCGCCCGCGCCAAGGGCCTGGGTGAAAACGCGATCCTCCTCAAACACGCCTTCCGCCTGGCCATCCTGCCCGTCGTGTCCTATTCAGGCCCCATGCTCGCCGACCTGCTGACCGGCTCCTTTGTGATCGAAAACTTCTTCCAGATCCCCGGCTTGGGCGTGTATTTCATCAACAGCTCGATCAATCTTGATTACCCGATGACAGTGGGCCTGGCGCTGCTCTATGCCGGGCTACTCATCGCTTTAAACCTCGCCGTCGACTTTGCCTACCAACTGCTGGATCCACGCGTGAAATATGAATGAAACGGCCCGAAGCACGCACTCACACAACAACGGCCTGCCCGGCGTAGCCCGATCCGCCCCGGCAACAGACGCGCCAGCAACCACCCCCGACTCCCTCCAAAGTCCGGGCCGGCGCGCTTGGCGGCGCTTCAAAAAAAACCGGCCCGCCCTAACCTCGGCAGGGATCCTTATTGTCCTGCTCCTGAGCGTTGCGCTCTGGCCGGTCATACTCCAACTCGCCGCCCGCCTCGGCCCCGCCGGTGCCGCCTTCGCCCATATCCATAATCCAGATCAGCTCTCGGACGCCCAATTCGCCCCGCCAGGGCCCGGACACTGGTGCGGCACCGACGGACACGGACGCGATGTGTTCTCGCGGATTCTTTACGGCGCGCAGATATCCCTCCTGGTGGGCGGAGTGGGCGCCAGTGTCAGCCTGGTCATCGGCGTGCTCTGGGGCGCCATCGCCGGCCTGGCCGGCGGCCGCCTCGACAGCGTCCTGATGCGGATTGTCGACATACTGTATTCCCTGCCGTCGATTATCTTTGTGATTGTGCTGCTGACCACCACGGGACAGATGCTCAAGGCTGCGAGCTGGGTGCAAGAGTCCCCCGGGCTGGCAAAAGAGCTGCGCCTGATGCTCTTGTTTATCGGGCTGGGCGCTGTTTCCTGGCTAACTATGGCGCGCATCGTCCGCGGCCAGGTCCTCTCGCTGCGAACCCGCGGATTTGTCGATGCAGCCCGGGTGCTCGGTGCCGGCCCGTGGCACATCCTCACCCGCCACATCATTCCCAATGTTTTCAGCGTCGTAATCGTTTATCTCACACTGACCGTGCCGGGCATCATTCTCTATGAATCGTTCCTGAGCTATCTGGGTCTGGGCGTGCAACCCCCCATGGCCAGCTGGGGTTCCCTCATCGCCGAGGGCGTGGACCAGATCAACCCCATCCGGATCTACTGGTGGCTCATCGCCTTTCCGGGGGGCGTGCTGGTGATCACGCTCCTGGCGCTGAATTTTCTCGGGGACGGCCTGCGCGACGCTTGGAATGTGAAAGGATCGGCATGAGCGGCCAGGTGCCCGCAAAATTGTCTCGCCAAACGCCGGCCCACCGGCAAACACTCCCAGCCTGTTTTGAACCATGACTGAGCAAATTGTCATTTTGGATTTCGGGTCGCAATACACCCAAGTCATCGCGCGCCGCATCCGCGAGTGCAACGTCTATTCCGTCATCCTGCGTTACGACACGCCGGCGGCGCAAATCGCCGCCTTGGCCCCCAAGGGAATCATCCTCTCCGGAGGTCCCTCCTCGGTCTATGCCAAGGATGCGCCCCTGCCCGACCGGGCGGTTTTCAAGCTGGGCGTGCCGGTTCTTGGCATCTGCTACGGCGTGCAGTTGCTGGCCAAATTCCTTGGCGGCCATGTCGAAAAAGGACTCAAGCGGGAATACGGCAAGGGCACACTCAGCGTCCAGGACGGCGACTGCGCCCTCTTCAACAACCTGCCCAAGGAACTTCAGGTCTGGAACTCGCACGGCGACAAGCTCACCAAGCTCCCCAAGGATTTCGTCGCCGTGGCCACCACCGAGAACTCCCATTACGCCGCCATCGAGCTGCCGTCCAAAAAATTCTTCGGCCTCCAGTTCCATCCCGAAGTCGCCCATACACCCCGCGGCAAGGATATTCTGGCCAACTTCGTTCAGGGCGTTTGCGCCTGCGGTAAAAACTGGACCATGCGCAATTACGTCGACCAGGCCGTGGATGAAATCCGCGCCCAGGTCGGTAAGGAAAAGGTCATCCTCGGCCTGAGTGGCGGCGTCGACTCGAGCGTCGCGGCGGCCCTCTTGCACAAGGCCATCGGCAGCCAACTCACCTGCATTTTCGTCAACAACGGCCTCCTGCGCGGACGTGAGGCCGACGTGGTGCGCGAGGTCTTCGGCCGCCATTTCAAACTCAAGCTCCAATACGAGGAATCCTCCAAACTCTTCCTCGCCCGCCTCAAAGGCGTGACGGATCCGGAACGCAAACGCAAAATCATCGGCAAGGCTTTCATCGAGGTCTTCCAAGCCGCCACCCGGCGCGCCGGTAAAGCCAAGTTCCTCGCCCAAGGCACCCTCTACCCCGACATCATCGAGTCAGTCCCCATCGCCGGCAATCCGGCGGCAATGATCAAGAGCCATCACAACGTGGGTGGACTACCCAAGAAAATGAAGTTCGCGCTGGTCGAACCCCTCAAGTGCCTCTTCAAGGACGAAGTCCGCCAGCTCGGCATCGAACTAGGCCTGCCCAAGGAAATTGTCTATCGCCAGCCATTCCCCGGCCCCGGCTTGGCGGTGCGCATCTTGGGCGAAGTCACCCCTGCCCGTTGTTCAATCCTGCGCAATGCCGACTCCATCGTCGTGGAGGAGATGAAGGCCAGCGGCTTGTATTACGAGATCTGGCAAAGCTTCGCCGTCCTGCTCCCCGTGCGCAGTGTCGGCGTCATGGGCGACGAACGCACCTACGAATACACCATCGCCATCCGCGCCGTGGAGTCTCAGGACGGCATGACGGCCGACTGGGTGAAACTCCCCTACCCGCTGCTGGAGAAACTTTCCAGCCGGATCATCAACGAGGTCAAGGGCGTCAACCGCTGCGTGTTTGACGTCACCAGCAAGCCTCCAGGCACCATCGAGTGGGAATAGGTCCGTTGCCACAACCGCCCGGACACTTCGAACCGGCCTTATACACCCGTTGCTGCCCCCATGCTCCGCAAGGAGATGATCCCGGCAAGCCCCGTTTAATAGCCCGCTCCGCATTGCAAGGAAAGCGCCGCTGAACGGAACGTAAGCAGTCCTCACCCTGATGACATGCGGACCGTTATGTCAGCCGTTAATCCAATCCGTGTCCGATGAGAAAACGCCAACCAACCGCCACCCTTAATGGCAGGTGACTCTTGATGATTGAATCCCCCTCCCCGGTGAAAATCGAATGTTGCGGACGGACGCTCTGCAAACACCTCTGCAAACACACTTAGATTGGCGTCCCTACAATGACTGAAGCAGGGAATCTGCCGGCGTGGATGCCTTGGGTCCGAGGCAACCCGTGGAGTTCCGTTCCGCACCCGACCCCAGGCATCGGAAGATGCCGGTGCCGGCGCGCTCGCAAACCGGCACCTCACTTTCTGAGTCTGCCATGACCATCCAAAAAGCACAAACAGTCAGCGCTTTTGTTGGCCGCACCCAGACACGGCCGGGGCCCTTCGGTTTGAGGCGGGATATGACGTGATGGCTGGCGAATTGCGATTTCGGAGGACAAAAGCCCACGTTCAGGTTTGACCGAATTGGGGGGGGACGATTCCGAAACATCCGTCCGCGGGCTCCGATTCCACCCCCGTCGTGCGCGTGGCGAGCACGCCTGAGGAACGCGCTTGGTTCGATGCCCAACTCGAGAAATACCACGATCTGGGCGCGTCGCCCTCGGCGGGCGACTTCCTGCGGCAGATCGTCGAGATCGACTCACGGCCCGTCGCCCTGGCGGCGTGGGGACCCGCCTGCGACGCGCTCAAGGATCGCGACCGGTGGATGATTTTGCCTTGGGGCGCGTCTTTCCTGGTGTTGATGGGTTTATCCTCATTACAAACCGAACTAGTAAGTAACGCTTAGTCGTCTCCAGCGCCTCCCTAGGAATGGCCGGGTTCAGCCGCAGGATGGCCTCGCGCAAGCACCCCGCCGGCAGCACCTCGCCGTCTTCGTCCTGCTCCCCCTGGAAAAAGGCCGGGATGAGGGCGCGAGCGCGGCAAGTCTGCTCCGGGCTGGCCAGTTTGATCTTTCCGGCATCCACCGCGTCTCGGATGGCCCGTGAGACCGACTGCGTCTTCTTTTGCGAAAGCCGGAACCGCTCTCGCAGGCTTTGGTTCGCCATCTTCTCGTTCATCACATACCGTAGGCAGCAGTGCCGGTAAGTGGCGCGGATGCGGTCGGTCCCATGCGGCAAGCAACGCGAGCCACACAACACAGTGTCAAGTTTGCCTGCCGGGTTCGGCGGTCTCGGGATTGCCAGTCTGCAGAACGCCGGTGCGTCGCTCCGGCTCAAGCTGTTCCATGGCGGTTTAGAGGTTTATTCTTGCCGCGCCCTTGGTGCTTGGCCTAATACTTGATTGTTAGTGGATGGAAGGGCGCTTGGCGCAGTGGTAGCGCATCTCGCTTACACCGAGTAGGTCGGGGGTTCGAATCCCTCAGCGCCCACCATTTCCCCCACTAATAACTAACCACAACCACTGGGCACCAAAGGAAACTTGAACTCGGCAGACCGTGATCTATCCTGAGGGCCACATGGACTCAGGCCCCAAGAAACGAGGCCGGCATCCAAAGGAAACCAACTGAAACGATGATCCGTCGCACATGGTCGACAGTGGATGAAGTTCGCCAGGCCGCCACCGAGGGCGATGCCGAGGCGCAGCGCTATTTGGCTGTTTGCTACTTCAACGGGCAGGGCCTCCCGCACGACGAGCAGCAGGCGGCCCAGTGGTTCCGCAAGGCGGCTGATCAGAACGATTCCATCGCCCAATGTTATTTGGGCTTCTGCTACCAAAACGGACTGGGTGTGCCACAAGAGTCCGGCGTGGCGGCTCGGTGGTATCGTGAGGCCGCCGAACAAGGGGATCCGGCGGCGCAGTTCAATCTGGGGGTTCTCTACGAAAAAGGGGACGGCGTGGAGGAAAACCAAGCCGAAGCGCTCAAATGGTATCGGTCGGCCGCTGAAAAAAAGGAGCCTCAAGCCCAGTTCAATCTGGGCACGTTTTACGAGCATGGCCGGGTCGTCGCGCAAGACTTTGAGGAGGCGGTGAAATGGTATAGACTTGCCGCCGATCAAGAAATAGCCCCAGCCCAATGCAATCTGGGCCTGTGCTATCAAAGCGGCCGGGGTGTTCCTCAAGACACGCGGGAGGCCGTGAAATGGTTTCTGCGCGCCGCGCGTCAAGGCGACAAAACCGCCCAACACAATTTGGGCATCCACTACGCCATTATGGAAGCGGCCAGCGATCTGACCGGGGATGCGGCGGCTGAGACGGCACCCCAAACCGAGGATTGAGCGGGGTGACACGGTTATCCCCTTTCGAGGAATGCCTCATTCCAATAGCGGCCCCCCAAGGAGCGCTCTGAAAACACGGTGTGCCGGATGCTTTGAGCCTTTGCCTGGGGCCTTCTTTCCGTTAAAACCTTCCCGCAATGTTTGAACTGCTCAAAACGGATCCCCATACCAAAGCGCGTCTGGGTAGGCTGACCACCCCGCACGGCGTCATCGAAACGCCCGTGTTCATGCCCGTCGGAACCCAGGCCAGCGTCAAGGCGCTGGACCCGCGCGAACTGCTGGAGATGGGCACCCAGATCATTCTGGGCAACACCTACCACCTGAACATCCGCCCCGGTCTGGAAATCATCCGCGCCGCAGGCGGCCTGCACCGCTTCATGAATTGGGACAAACCCATCCTCACCGACAGCGGAGGGTTCCAAGTGTTCAGTCTGGCCAAAATCCGGAAGATCAAAGCACACGGCGTGGAGTTCCGTTCACACTTGGACGGGTCACCGCTCTTTCTCGGCCCCAAAGAGGCGATGGAAATCCAGCGCACCCTCGGCTCGGACATTGCCATGGTCTTTGACGAATGCCCGCCACACGATGCTCCCGCGAAGGAACAGCGCATGGCCGTCGAACGCACCATCCGCTGGGCTCGGGAATGTCGAACCCAACCGCGCGGCGAGGGCCAGCTCGTCTTCGGCATCGTCCAAGGCGGGAGCGACCCGGCCCTGCGCGAGGAATGCGCCCGGGCCTTGGTGTCGATGGACTTTGACGGTTACGCCATCGGCGGGGTGAGCGTGGGCGAACCGGAGCCGGAGATGATGAAGGCGGTGGAACTGGCCGAGGCATGGCTTCCCGCAAACAAGGCACGCTACGCCATGGGCCTGGGGACCCCGGCACAACTGGTGGAACTGATCGCCCGCGGCGTGGACATGTTCGACTGCGTCCTGCCGACGCGGATTGCGCGCAACGGCACGGCGATGACGCGGCGCGGTTCCTACAGCCTGAAAGGTGGCGCCTGCAAAATGGATTTCTCGCCGATTGAGGAGGGGTGCTCGTGCTTTGCCTGCCGGCATTTCACGCGGGCCTATCTGCGGCACCTGCTCAACGTCAATGAAATCCTGGGCCTGCGCATGCTCAGCGTGCACAATTCCCATCTGGTTTTAAGAGTGATGGCGGATGCGCGGGCCGCCATCGCGGAAGGATGTTTTGCCGAATACCACCGGGATTTCATCGCCAATTACCGCCCCAGCCAGCGGATCCTTGCCGCCCGGGCCGAAGCGGCAACCCAACAATGAAAGCGGCGCAGGCGGAGCGGACGGATTGAAGAAACACAGGGCCGATAACCAACTCGCTCGGCCTGTTCTGCTGGAACGGCGGCGGCAATCAGAATGCCTTGGGGTGCATAGAGCGAGGATGGGGGCGGACGCCGATTTATGAAAGAAGACTCCTCCTAAAACCGCGCGGCCAAATGGCATGCGACCTGATGATCAGAAGCAGAGCCTTGCGGCAAAGGAATGTCCGACTGACATTGCACCTCAGCAACCGGACAGCGGGGATGAAAGGGACAACCCGCCGGCGGATGAATCGGCGATGGAACGTCGCCGGACAGAAGAATACGCCGACGGCGCATGTCCGGGTCCACCTGCGGAACGGCGGAGATCAAAGCCTGAGTGTAGGGATGGCGCGGCTGGCTCAACAATGTTTTGGCCTCTGCGGTTTCCACGATTCTTCCCAAATACATCACCATGACGCGCCGGCTGATGTGCTCCACCACGGCGAGGTCATGCGCAATGAAGAGATAGGCCAAACCGCGGGCCTGTTGCAGGTCCTGCAGCAGATTGATGATCTGGGCCTGCACCGAGACATCCAAGGCGCTGACCGGCTCGTCGCAGATGATCAGATCAGGTTCCACCGCCAGAGCCCGGGCGATTCCCAGGCGCTGGCGCTGGCCGCCGGAGAATTCATGCGGATAACGCTGGGAATAAGCGGGATCCAATCCGACCGCTGAGAGCAGCTCGGCAATGCGTTTGCGCCGCGCCGACGGGCTGTCGCTTAACGGATGCAGGTCCAGCCCTTCGCCCACAATGCCCTCCACCGTCAGGCGCGGGTTGAGCGAGCCATAGGGATCCTGAAAAACCATCTGCAAGCGGTGCCGCTGCGACCTCAGCTTGGCCCCGCGCAACCGGGTGAGCTCTTCACCCTCCAGCAGAATCCTGCCCGCTGTCGGCTCAATCAACCGGACAATGGCGCGACCCAGAGTGGTCTTGCCGCAACCGCTCTCCCCCACCAAGCCGAGAGTTTCGCCCGGGGCAATCTGGAAGCTCACGCCATCCACGGCCTTCACCCATTCCTGGGCGCCACTCCATAGCCCCCGCCGCACGGGGAAATGCACCTTTAAATTCTCGACCTCAAGCAGCGGCACGCAAAGATTCGGTCTGGGTTAGAAACGGGGAATCAAAGCGGCTCGGCGATCAGATCGTAATCGGTGTGCCCGACGATTTTGACCCGTGCAAACTCGCCGACGGGCAGTTTGCCGCGCACATAAATCCGGCCGTCGATGTCCGGGGCGTCGGCCTCGCCGCGAGCAACCAGGAAATTGCGGCCCTTGAGTTTCGGGCTGGGCTGCTCTCCCTCGCGCATGAGTCCATGCTCCCAGGAGCTGATGTTTGCGGCCTGAATCTGCTTGGAGGTGGCCACCCCCTCCACGAGCACTTTGAGTTCACGTCCGACAAAGGCCTCGGAAATCTGAACGGCGATTTCGTGCTGGGCGGCCATCGCGCGTTGACGCCGCTTCTGTTTTACCGCGTCGGAGATCTGTCCAGCCATCTGTCCGGCCCGGGTGCCATCCTCCTTGGAATAGGCAAACACACCAAGCCGCTCGAAGCGCGTTTCGCGAATGAAATCCAGCAGCGTCTGAAAGCTCGCCTCAGTCTCACCCGGAAACCCGACAATAAAAGTGGTCCGCAGGCTGATGCCAGGAATCCCCGCCCGGATTTTCCGCACCAGATCCACGATGTATTGCTGGGAGGTTTCGCGCCGCATCCGTTCCAGCATGTTTTCGTGGATGTGCTGCAAAGGGATGTCCACATAGCGGGCGACCTTTTTGCACGCGGCGATGGTGGAAATCAGTTCGTCGGTCCAGTGCGCCGGGTGGGTGTAGAGCAGCCGGATCCAGAAATCGCCCTTCAACCCGTTGAGTTCGCGCAACAAGGTGCAGATGGTGGTCGCATCGGCCGAAAGCGCCTTGGCCGCCGCGGAAAACTTGTCCGGCGAGGAAATCGCCCGGCTGTGATTAGGCCTCAGATCCAGCCCGTAATAGGTTGAGTCCTGAGAGATCAGATTGATCTCCTTCACCCCGTCGGCGATCAACGCCTTGGCCTCAGCCACAATGTCGGCCTGCGTCCGGCTGCGATGGGCGCCGCGCATCCGGGGGATGATGCAGAAACTGCAGGGATGATTGCAGCCCTCGGCGATTTTCAAATAGGCGAAATGCCTGAGGGTGAGCCGGAACCGCGGGGTCTCGTAGTCGGGGATGAACGTGGGGCGCGCGGTGACGTCGAGCAGCGGGGCGGCGGGGGCGGGGGCGAGCAGGGTTTTGGTGCGGCCGAACTTTTGCGTGCCGCGGAGGGATTCTTCGTTTTCGTGCGTCGGGAGTCCGCGGGTTTTCTCCAGTTCGTGGAGGCGTGAGACCACCTGGGATTTGTTTCCCTTGGTCTTGGGTTGGCTGGCCGTTTTTTGAGCCCGGCTGGCCAAAGCCCTATCCACAATCTCAGACACCTGCGCCACCTGATCGATTCCCATGAAGGCGTCCACCTCGGGCAGGAGCTTGGGTAACTCGTCGCGGAACCGTTGGGGCAGGCAGCCCGACACGATGACAGCCTGACCGCGGTGCCCGGCCTCGCGCAGCGCCACCGATTCCAGAATGGTGTCCACGCTCTCCTCCTGGGCCGAATCGATGAACGAACAGGTGTTCACGATCACCGCATCGGCTTGGGCGGCATCGTTGGTGATTTCCACGCCGTGTTTCAGGAGGGAACCGAGCATAATCTCGGCGTCAACCAGGTTTTTGGCGCAACCCAGGGAGATCAATCCGACCCGCACGGGCTGTTTGGCAGAGCTTTCTTTCTTCATCAAGAGCCCTCAGCCTAAGGGATGGCGGAGGCGGAGGCAACCGTGGCGGGGGGAGTTTCGTCATTTCCCACATGCACAGGCTTGCCCGGAGCCTGAGGGCTCATTATTCTCTGACCCATAGTTCAAATAATTCGCCAACCATCATTCGCATGAGTGTTTTAATAGTCGGTTCCACCGCGCTGGATTCCATCAAAACCCCGCATCGGGAAAACCCGCGCCTGCTGGGCGGCTCGGCCAGCCACGCGGCGGTCGCCGCCAGTTTCTTTAGCCCGGTCAAGCTCGTGGGCGTGGTGGGCGACGATTTCCCAAAGAAATACCTCTCCCTCTACCGCCGCCATAAAATCGACCTCGAAGGCCTCCAGCAGCTCGAAGGCAAAACCTTCCACTGGTCCGGCGAATATGAGGTGAACATGAACAACCGGCGCACTCTGCTCACCGAGCTGGGCGTGTTCGAAACCTTCACCCCGGCGCTGCCCAAAGCCTACCAAGCCTCGGAATTCGTTCTACTGGCCAACATCGCCCCCGCCCTCCAGCACCACGTCCTCAACCAAATGCGCCGCCCCAAATTTGTCGTGGCGGACACCATGGACCTCTGGCTGAACATCGCGCTCAACGACCTGCTCAAGCTGCTCAAACGCCTCGATGGCTTCGTGCTCAACGATAGCGAGGCCCATCAGCTCACCAAGGAGGACAACGTCTTCGCCGCGATCAAAAAAATCCACAAAATGGGACCCAAATACGTCATCGTGAAAAAAGGTTCCCACGGCTCCATCCTCTCCGGACCGCGCGGCTTCTTTGTCTGTCCTGCCTACCCGTTATCCAAAGTGGTGGATCCCACCGGGGCGGGGGATTCGTTTGTGGGCGGAATGATGGGCTGTCTGGCAACGGCCCGCGGCCCGATCGAAAACCATCTCCGGCGCGCCATGGTCTACGGCAGCGTGACAGCCTCATTCTGCTGCGAAGGGTTCGGACTGAACCGCACCACCAAGATCAAGCGCAGCCAGATCGATCAGCGGGTGAAAGAACTGGAGAAACTGACGGACTTTTGAGCGCGCGAAACCCCTTCCCGAACTGCGGATCCAACCGCTTTGAGGCGGGGATTGATTTGGATGCCATCATTGACCGGGATGCGGGCCGGCGAACGCAACCATCCATTGCCAGCCGCCAGGCTCAGAGGGCATTGGCCCGGCAGATTTTGGAATACGCCTCGCCCAAGGGCTTCATTGTGCGGGGAAGGCGGGGGTCCTTGAAGTCCACGCTCAAAAGTCCGAATTTTTTCGAATACCCGAACTGCCATTCGAAATTGTCCAGCAGCGACCAATAGTAAAACCCCCGCACGTCCACCCCCTGCGCGATGGCCCGCTGCAAGGCGCCGAGATTGTTGAGCAGATCCCGCTCGCGGAAAGTTTCATCTTCCGAGGCCGCACCGTGCTCGGTGATGTAGATGGGCAGGCGGAATTTGCGCTGAAGGTAGGTTAGAATTTCACCTAATCCTTCGGGATAGCGCTCCACCATGTCGTCGCAGACGAAACCAAAATCCTTCAGGCGCTTCACTGGCGCACCGCTGGCGGGAATCATCGCGCTGAAATGATGAAAGCGAACCCTCCCGTAATAATTCAACCCGATAAAAGTCGACGCATGGCGACGCGATTCTCCCATGAACGCGTCCAACACAAACTTGTTGAAGGTGTAGTGGCAGGCTGCCGCGGTCAACCGGTCCCACGGGGAGAACCGCTTGTAGGCGTGGAAAAAAGTCCAGTTCTTGGCGATACCCACTTGAGCTCTCTCTCCGCCCACACTCTCAGTGCGGATGATCCGGCTGGCTTGTTGGTGTGCCCGGGCCATGTGACCGATCACCTTGCGGAACCGGTGCAACTTCCATTTGTTACAGGGAGGAAATCCGCCCAGAAGATAAGCAAGACAAGCGTAGGTGTCCGGTTCGTTGAACGTGTTCCACAACTCAATCCGCCCCTCCAGAGCTTTTACGAGCTTCCGGACATAATCCAGAAACGCCGCGATGGTTTTGGAATTAGTCCATCCCCCCACGGCGTTGACCCAGTGTGGATTGGAGAAGTGATGCAGCACCAACATCGGCTTTATTCCGGCGGCACAGAGCCGGTCGATCTGATCGATGTAGCGCTCCAGCTCATTTCGATTGAGCGGTGCGAAGGGAGCGTGCTGAAGCCTTGACCACTCGATACCAAAACGATAGGAGTTGACTCCCAGCCGACCCATCCAATCGATGTCTTCACTGTAGCGATGGTAACTGTCGCAGGCGATCCGGCAGGTGCCGCCGTCTGTGGCAACAAAGTCCGTCCACTCGTTCTGGATATGGCCTTCGATCTGGGTGGTTGCTGTGGCGGTTCCCCAAAGGAAGGATTCAGGAAATTTCCGTGGGTTCCCGGGTTGACTTGGGGTCGCTATGGTCTCCATGAAGTGGGTTCGCAGGACAGGCTCCGGAGTGGATGCGGTTTGGCTGCCAGGAGGGGAGGGTGCGCTCGGCTGCTCAGGCTGTTTTGGCGACCCCTTCCTGCAATGGCGGCGTGGCTTTTTTGGCTCCACCGCACTGTCGCACGGTGTCTTCCAGGGTCCTTATAAGAATCTTATCCGCCCGGTGCAGCCAATCCCTGAACCGTGTGTTTTCCAGCCGGTCCGGCAGCTCCCTGAGTCGATCAAGCTTGAAGCTGGTATCATGGATTCCCAATCCAATGGCGGTGGCGTCCAAGGCGTTTATTTTTTGTTCGACGTGGTTCTCAACCGGCATCAGAAAGAGCGGTTTTCCCAGATAAGCCGCCTCGGAGACGGACTCGAACCCGGCGGTGCAGGCGACATATTTGCAATCGGCCATCATACGGAGAAACTTTTCACCGTCCAGTCGATGAAAGGTCAGCGTTTCGTCGTATCGGAATTCCGCCGGCGCATCGGGCTTGTCGTAGAAGCAATGCAGCACGGTCTCCGGGTTGCTCCGATGCCATTGGATGATCTGCTCGGCATAGCCGTGGTTAAGCAGGTAGGCCAGGACGAATTTCCCGTCCGGATTGGAATGCAGTTCGAAAATCTGGCGTCGCAGGATCGGAGGGCAGACAGTGGTTTTTTTATCCGGAAGATCCTTGGCTTCGTAGAAGGAGAGCGCCAGCCGGGTCGAGGCACTTCCGACGAGTGCCACGAAGCATTTCATCACCCACTGCTGAAGCCGCATGTCGGGAACCCGGATGTAATCCGGGTGACCCGTCATGAACTGATGGGCTATTGCCACCACTGGCGGGCGGTTTCGGTGAAGAAAGGCGTAAAGGCCTGTGAGCGGCTCGAAAAAATTGATGATTACGTCGGGCCGGGTCTCCTCCACCACCGCCTTGAGGGTGCGCACTCCTCGCCAGTAGGCCGGGATGTTCCGCATCAATCCCGTCAGAGTCGCGGCAATATTGACTCCTTTGCTGTTTTTGAATGCGAAATCAACCGTGGGGATGCGGGTAACCGGCATCCTCATGGCCGATGCAAAGAAGGGTGGAACCTGACGATGCGGTCCCGCGGCGAAAACCACGCTCGTGATCTGGTGCCCCGCCTTCTCCACCATCTCCTTCACCGCCATCGCCTGAGTCAGGTGCCCCCGCCCTTCGCCGAGTATGCTGAGCATTATCTTCATGAAAGTGTAGCAGCCGAATGTTGCCGTCGAAATCCTCCACCAGAGCCGTGCAGCTTTCCACCCAGTCGCCGCAGTTGAGATATTCCACACCGGCGATGGTCTTGGTCTCGGCACGGTGAATGTGTCCGCAGATGACGCCCTGCACGTTGTGCTTGCGGGCCATCTGGACAATGGTTTCCTCGTATTCGGTCACGTATTTCACCGCCGACTTGGCCTTGAACTTGAGATAGGCCGCCAGAGACCAGTAGCCAAAGCCCAGGCTTCGCCGGACGCGGTTGAAGTGCAGGTTGAAATCCAGGATCCAATCGTAGAGCCGGGTGCCCAGCTTTTCCAGCACACGGTTGAATTTGGTGAGGCCGTCAAACTGGTGCCCATGCAAGACCAGATACCGCTTTCCGTTGGCCGCAGTATGGATGACCTCACGGGTAAGCCGGACACTGCCAAAATTCATGTTGAGGAACTGCTCCAGAAACTCGTCATGGTTTCCAGTCAGATAGATCACTTCCGTTTCCTTACGGCTTTTGCGAAGTAGTTTCTGAATCAAAACGTTGTAGCTGTCCTTCCAGTGCCACTTCGAGCGCAGCTGCCAGCCATCGATGAAATCCCCCACCAGATAGAGATAGCGGCATTCATGGTCGCGCAGAAATTCCAGCAACGGCTCCACCTGAGAGTGCTTTGTTCCCAAGTGCACATCTGAGATCCAGATCGTCCGATAGCGTGTGACAGCCGGTGCGGATGCTTTTGAATTGGTGGTCATGCAATCAACAATCGATGACAGCTAATCTTCAGCTCTTCGGCCGCCGACCCGCAACTCAAAACATCAGCGGG
>Ga0209829_10000496_pt1 | contig 35875 bp, 29 predicted proteins | sample C_140205_EF_Meta_FD_187311 | JGI IMG/M metagenome (GOLD analysis project Ga0209829, IMG submission 187311) | Freshwater microbial communities from Lake Croche, Canada to study carbon cycling - C_140205_EF_MetaG (SPAdes) (version 2) | ecosystem: Environmental > Aquatic > Freshwater > Lake... | reverse complement strand
GCAGAAGCTTTAAAAAACCAGCGCATTCATGAATCCACCCGCTTGACTCCCGTCGTCGCCTCAAGCAACGGAGTCAAGCCATGAACCATGATTCTAACCACACTACTGATACAAAGTCGGGATTCCTGACCACCTATCTTTTCTCTCAAGATCACAAGATGATAGGCATTCAGTTCCTGTTTTCTGGCCTGATCTTTTTCGGAATAGGTGGGCTTCTTGCTCTACTTATTAGGTTGCAACTCGCATGGCCTGATGGCAACCTGCCTTACATCGGGAAGTGGTTCCCTCAAAGCTGGGGGGGCAAAATGACTCCCGAATTTTACACCATGCTTTTCACCATGCACGCCAGCATCATGATTTTCTTTGTAATCATTCCATGGTTGACAGGAACCTTTGGCAACTTTCTTATCCCACTCATGATTGGTGCAAGGGATATGGCTTTCCCTAAGCTCAACATGTTTTCTTATTGGGTGATGTGGCCTGCTTTTATCATCATCTTGGCAAGCTTTTTTGTGGATGGTGGCGCAGCAAGTTCAGGCTGGACGAGCTACCCCACTTTATCAAATGTTGGCGCAGAAGCGGGCCTTGAAAAAATCCCCGCCAAGCCAGGCGAGCCTACAGCCTCATACACCGTATTCAAAGATGATTCTTTTAATTCTCCTTCTTCGCCTGGTGCGGGAATGGGGCAAATATGCTGGCTTGTTTCCCTTATATTCGTGGGCATTGGCTCGATGATGGGTTCTGTTAATTACATTACCACTATTCTTAACATGCGTGCCCCGGGCATGGATCTTATGCGCATGCCTCTTACGGTTTGGTCACTCTTTATCACTGCCATTCTTCAAGCACTTGCGCTTCCTGTTCTTACCGTTGCTTTAATGCTGCAACTATTGGACAAACTTATTGCTACCAGCTTTTTCCTTCCGCCAGGCGGGCTTAGCTTTGGTAATTGGCATACCACTCCAGGGGGCGGCCAACCTCTTCTCTGGCAACACCTTTTCTGGTTCTATTCCCATCCTGCTGTTTACATCATGATCCTTCCAGCTATGGGCGTCGTCTCGGATATTATTTCAACCTTCGCCAGAAAGCCGATGTTTGGCTACAAACCCATGGTGTTTTCGATGGCTGCAATTGCATCCTTGGGATTCATCGTTTGGGGCCATCATATGTTTCAAAGTGGTATGGACCCAAGGCTTGGCACCGGCTTCATGCTTGCTACCATTCTCATCGCAGTGCCCAGTGCAATTAAAACCTTTAACTGGCTTGCTACCTTATGGGGAGCTAGCATTCTTTACACTGCCGCGATGCTCAACGCCTTGGCTTTTGTATCGATGTTTGTGATCGGTGGGTTGAGCGGAATATTCATGGCAGCCACGCCTGTTGATGTTTATTTCCATGACACTTATTTTATTGTTGCTCATATCCACTATGTGCTTTTCATGAGCAGTATTTTCGGCATCTTTGCGGGCATCACCTTCTGGTTCCCCAAAATGTTTGGCAGACTTATGAACGAACCTCTAGCCAAAGTCCATTTCGCACTCACCTTCATTTTCGGCAACCTGACATTCTTCCCAATGCATATTCTGGGAATCGGCGGGCATCCTAGGCGATACTATGACCCTACGATTTATCAGTATCTCGAAAACCTTCAGCCCCTTAATCAATTCATGACCATATCCGCTATGTTTCTAGGTTTGACTCAACTGCTTTTTGTATTCAACATTTTTCACTCTTTATGGTTTGGTGAAAAAGCGGGCAAGAACCCTTGGAATTGCAACACTCTTGAATGGGATGCCCCTTCCCCACCGCCCCATGGAAACTTCGAGCAAATACCCGTGGTTCAAAGAGGCCCCTACGAATATGCAATCGATGGGCCCATTGATCATTTAACCCAATCATCACCAGCCAGCGAAGGGGCAAAACATCATGAATAAGATCATTGAATTAGCACCATCGAAAACACCTATTATTGCAGTTTCTAGTTGGATCTCAGCTTTCTTAGTTCTATCGCTCCTTACTTTGGGAACCCTTATCACTACCTATAGGGTTGGTATGGTTGATCCCATCTGGCCAACCGAACCTTGGTATTTGTTGAGCCAAAGCTGGTCTGAACCCTCTGCTGGATATTTCATCGAACATATTCATAGAGTCGTAGGCTACATCAGTGGTTTTGCAATTCTTGGAATGATGCTTACATCTTTCCTTGCAAATAAAACCATAACCAGCAAGGTCGCTTCAGTATTTTGCATCTTGGGGGTTTCTCTGGGTGTAGCTATCGCTATGACAAGCATCGATCGAACCAAAGCCTTGGCTGATCCAATAGGCGCAGTCAACCAGATGAAAATGCGAATCGGTCTTGGCATCGCTTTAGTTTCTGCAGGATTTCTTTTAATTCAATCAATCAATGCATTTAGAAACAACCAGCAACACGCAGGCTTACAGTTGCTCGCGCTTCTTTCCTATCTTGGGGTTATTAGCCAAGGTTTGCTAGGCGGGCTACGCGTTTACCTTCATGCTTTGGTGGGCCCAGAACTTGCAACCATTCATGGCGCAACCGGGCAGATGGTTTTCGCTTTGGTTGCTGGCACCGCTATCCTCGCAACGTTCCCAGGTTCTATTCCAAAACTTGAAGATAAAGAAAAAAGACTCCTCCCATTCATCGGCTGGGCACTTGTCGTTGCTCTTTTATTTCAGCTTGCATGGGCCGTAATCGTAAGGCACGGCGGGCAACCCTGGGCGCAACGATTACACATGATTGGCGCTTTCATAGTTTTTGGAATTGTAGCTTGGCTTTCGTTGAGAATGGCTGGTTCAACCTATGCCCGCGCCTTTTTCAAACCCTATACCATTCTCTTGGGCTTGGTTGTTTTTGCTCAGGTAGTATTGGGCGTTGAAGCGTACGTTGGCAAATTCGCAACTGGTAAACCCTTGATTCAGGAGGCTGTTTCTTTTGAACAAGCCACTGTTCGCACCTTACATGCATTGACTGGCGCTTTGCTCTTAGCCATCGCCTTTTCTGCAGCGTTAAGAATAAGTCAGGTTGCAAAATACAAAGGGCTACAGAATGAAAGCTAGTGCGACTTTAGAATTGAAACTCCCTGCCCGAACTAAATCCCGGGCCAAGGATTTCCTCGACCTGACCAAGCCTCGCATCTCTGCAATGGTTTTATTTTCAGTAGCTGCTGGCGGGCTTTATGCTGGCGCTAGAGGCGCTGAACTTCTTGTCGTTTTAAATACCGTCATCGGTACCACCATGGTTTCTGCAGGTGCAGGCGCCTTGAACCACCTTTGGGAACGACGTACCGATGCACTTATGCAGCGCACCCAAAATCGTCCTCTACCCGCAGGCAGATTGCAACCCCTTGAAACTTTTCTCTTCGGTATGCTTCTTGGTTTGGGGGGTACCGCTTATCTACTGGTCACCGTACCTAACATCCTTACCGCAATACTCGCATTATTTACCTTGGTTTCTTATGTGCTTATTTACACCCCACTTAAACAACTCACAACTTGGAATACCCTCATCGGGGCGATTCCAGGTGCCATGCCGCCACTCATTGGATGGGTTGGCGTTCGGGGCACTCTCGACCCAGAAGGTCTTGCACTTTTCATGATTCTTTTTGTCTGGCAGATTCCTCACTTCCTCGCTATCGCCTGGCTTTATAGAGATCAATACGCGCAGGGCGGGCACAAAATGCTTCCCTCTTTTGACCCCTCAGGAGATGTGACATCCCTGCAAATGCGTGCCTACTGCCTGGCTCTTATCCCTGTCAGCCTTTTTCCGATATTAATTCAAGCTGCTGGTCCGCTATATCTCATGGGCGCTGTTCTCCTAGGAATCTTTTTCCTAATGCCTACCTTAAGATTTCATAAAGAACGAAGCATGCAAAATGCCAGAAGTGTCATGCGAGCTTCCTTAATTTACCTCCCTGGTATTTGGGCTTTACTCCTTATTGACCACACCCTTAATCTTTTGTTCCGCCGGTAAGGATTCATCATGATTGTTAGCGAGAACACCACAACCAATCTTCCTATAAGCAATGGCAAGCTAGCCATGTGGCTTTTTCTTGCAACAGAAGTCATGTTCTTTACCGGGTTACTTGCAACTTGCATGCTCTTAAAAGAAAGCGCCCCAATTCCAGGCACGGGTATACCTTACTGGCCTAATCAAAAAACCGTTCATGTCGAACCTTGGCTTGGTGCTGTGAATACCGTTATTTTAATTTGCAGTAGTCTTGCGGTTCTTCTTTCTATTAATGCACTAAAAGCACACAAAGTTTCCTCTTCCCTCTTTTTCCTTGGAACATCTCTTATCCTTGGTTCTGTTTTTCTTGGCGTCAAAGCTTTTGAATACAAAGGGAAATTCGAACACGGCATCATCCCTGGTAAAATCGGGGAGTGCCTGCCGGGAATGTCGGTACAAAGAGAAAAACTACTTCAGCAAAACGGCCTCGCCTATATTCGCAAAGTACAAACTCAATTACGGATCATTTGCGCAGGGGTCACCAATGACAATCTAAAAGATCAATCTGATATCATTAAAAATGCTTACGGACTTTATCTGCTAACCCTCGATGGGAAAGATTCCCAAAACGATTACATGAGGCCTTTATCCCCTGCGCAACTAGGCGAAAAAGTAAATCTTTTACTAGCAGAGTACCCCCAAATGCATCTGCCCCCCGCAATTCCTAACGGAAATTTATGGGCTTCTTGCTACTTTGCACTTACAGGCGTACACGCAATCCATGTACTATTTGGGTTGGCATTCATGCTAGGAATCTTTGTGAAAGGCATTTTTGGCAATCTGCAATCCATGGAAGGCACTTTGGAAGTCACAGGTCTGTATTGGCATTTTGTTGACCTCGTATGGCTTGTTCTTTATCCGATTATTTATTTCCTTTAGGCAACAATCATGGAACACAAAGAACATTCTGATAGCCAAACTATGCTGTTTATTACTGCGACTGTTCTTGCATTCAATGCGCTACTGCTTCCTATCATCGGGACTTATCTTGAAAACAAGACCAGACTTTTTGCAATCCTTGGAATCATCTGTTTTCAAGTCGTCCTTGCAAGTTTAAACTTCATGCATATTAAACGCGATGTTAAAAATGTTTGGTTCATTATCCTTCCAACGGCTTTACTTTGCTGCTTTTTGATTGCAGGCCTTCTCCCAGACACCATTTTTTATCGCCAAAGGTAACGCCCATGAAGTCTTACCTTTATTCTTATTTGATTCTCTTTTCACTTATTACTGCAATTGGATGCACCAACAAAAGCACCACCGAAAAACTAGAAGATTTTGGCACCGTAGGGGATTTCTCTTTCCTTGAACGCAATGGCGAACAAATTTCTCAAGACGACCTTAAAGGCAAAGTATGGGTCGCATCTTTTGTTTTTACCCGCTGCACCGGCCCCTGCCCTCAAGTTTGCGCCACTCTTGCCCGATTACAGGAAAAACTAAAGGCTATTCCCGACCTTCGAATTGTTACCTTTACAGTTGATCCCGAACGCGATAACCCCAAAGAATTAAACATTTACGCTGAAAACTTCCGAGCAGACCCCAAACGCTGGTTCTTTCTTACAGGCAAAGAAGATGACCTACACAAATTAATTAAAGAAAAATTCCGACTCGCAGTCGGTCATAATTCACCCGAACAATCCAAACCAGGCAATGAGTTCATTCATAGCCCTAGAATCGTTCTCATTGACAAGGCAGGACATATCAGGGGCTATTTTGAAGGTACACCCACCACGCCTGAAGGCGCCCCGGTTGATAAATTCGAAGATAAAATCAAAGCCCTTGAATCTCATATTCTTACACTTGCAAGGGAGAAATAAGACCGTGGATTTCCTTAACCAATACATTTGCCCAGGGTGGAATGCTAGCCTTAACGGCTTGGCGGGCTTATTAATCATCGCTGGTTTCTTAGCCATCAAAGTAGGCAAAAACAAAAAGCTTCATTCTGCTTTTATGCTAACCGCAGTTGCAGTTTCCGCCATCTTTCTAGCTTCCTACCTCTATTACCATTTGGTTGTCAAAGGCGGGGTTGCAACCAGTTTTCGTGACAAAAACCCTAATGCCCCTGATGTCATCCGCTATCTTTATTTCACCATCCTCATTACACACACCATCCTTGCAATTGTAGTCACCCCCATGATTCTAATTACCGCTTATCATGGCATTACAGATAATCTTTCCAAACACATGCGGCTTGCCCGGATCACTTTCCCCATATGGCTTTATGTTTCAGTAACTGGTGTTGTGGTCTATTGGATGCTCTATAGAATGTACTAAGGGAGAAAAAATTATGAACATCAACAAATCGATCATTGTAAAAACAATCCTAGTGGGATTTCTTGCACTTGCATTGCAACTGAATGCAAACGCTTGCCCCAACTGCAGGGATGCAACACGAAACTCCCCAGAAGCAAGCCAGGAAGAACAATACAACGAAGCTAAGGCATTTAATAAAAGCATTTACTTAATGGCAGGCATGCCCTTCGCTCTTGTTACAGGCTTTGGAATCTTCCTGAGAGCTCTACTCAAAAAGCAAAACCAGCAACCGAACAAATAATTGCTCACTGCTTAATTGCTTATGAATCTTTAAAAACAGGCGATTGAACTACGGGATTGGAACCATATCAAATTGAAATGGTATGTCTTGATATTTCATTGCTGTAACAGACTTATAAACCAAGTTCCAATCTGAGAAATCTCCCAATGCTTTATCTTTAAGCAAGAAGTGATATGTAATAGATGCAGTCCTATTTTCCATCATCTCGACGATATAACCATCCGCTGGCCATTCTTTAAGATTCTTTTTGTTAACAAGTTTTAGCTGATTGAGGACTGCCCAATTCTGGCTCGTATCAAACTCCGGCCCTTGATCCCCTATTTCTGTCTGAATACCAAAGGATATTTTAGTAGTTCCTGTTATTACTTTTTTAAGAATGGAAGACGGACCTTTTTTATTTACTACAGATTGATCTTTCACACCTTCAGCAACCAATTTAGAAAGGCTTCCTAATTCGATTTGCTCAAAACCCACTGGGATTATCGCTTGGATTTTCCCTTGGATCGAAAAAGTATCAGCCTTGCCCCTTTTCAAATATGGGAGATTAATTACAAAAGGTAAACTCTTGGCCCCTTCTACCGGAGCAAACGACTTTCCTTTAGTGAAAATAGGTGCAAGAGTTTTCCCGTCATATTTAGATTCAATTTCATAAGCAACGGTATTAATTAAAACGGGCTCAACTTTATCCGACCACTCAATTAGAAAATCAAGTTTTGTAACTGCATTAGAAAAATCTAAATCGATTGCTGAAGAAACACGGGTTAGTTTTGTCTTAAAAAAAGAAGAGCCTGGTGTTTTTACCTCGAATGCATGAAGACTTGCAATCAAGAACGAAATTGCAAATGCAAAAAGAAGAACAACACTCTTTTTAAAACCCATCACGCCCATAAGCCCACCAAAGAAAATTCATTCTTCATCAAAAGTGAAAAACTAATAGTAACAGAAACAATTTGTTAGTGTCATAAAACAAACCAATCAACAACATTCATCTGCTCTGCTTGGCAACTAAATCATCCATTCCAGTTTGAAAAGCAATAACTTTAGGGCAAATAATAAAGCCAACAATTAAAAGCTTTCAAGAGCCAGAGTTCTCGTTTGGAAAACTTTACTCCTGTGATCAAATCGCCACAATTTGATTGGCTGTCATAAAAACAAAAATCGTCAGCCACATAATAGCAATGTAAACATCGGGGTTTTTGCACTTTATAACAAGAAAAAGAATGCTCAAATATATACAAGCCTTTAACTCAATCGATCTTTTTCAAAAGAAATTAGTTTGAACAAAACTTCCTTCGCTTACGCTTCAGCCTGTAAGCCAAGAAAGGTTTTATAAAGTTTTATATTTGCGTAATGGATTGGAAGAAAAACCACAGCTTACGCACAAGACTATAAGAGAAGGCAGCTTTTATGCAGTCTTTCCTTGGCTTGCGCTTTAGATCTTAAATTAATGCTAAGGAACCCCACTAGCTTTGATGAATCAAACCCATTCAAATTTACAGTTCCATTAAAGTCATGCCTTAAGCAATCGTAACCCTCACAACAAAGAACAAGCTAAAGTCCATGTAACTGCAAAGAACAATCGCAGTATGTATGCAATGAATTGGCTTGAAAAATAACCTTTGAATGGTCAAGGGAATATCGGATTGTTTCCGGTCGCCAAGAAAAGGCTAGTCATAAGGTTGTTCGGAGTGAATGCGCTGGTGTGACCATCGCAGTAAAGGGCATTGAATACCCCCGTATGCCGCTGATCAGGGTAATGAGTCTTCGGATTCGTGGTATCAGGAAACGGCCAGGGACCTCGGGGGTTTAAGGTGGTCGCCGCGTGGGTGGAATCGGCACAGCCAGGTGTCTTCCCGTGTTCCCACACGATCAAAATATTTGATGTGCCGTTGCCATTTGTAAGTTGAAGTAAACTTTTCCCGTTGGGACCTCCGCTAGCATAGTTCATGCCATAGCTGCACTGGTAAGCAATCCCTGTAGCAGGGTCTACGCCAGCCGGGCAATTAAAAACCTTAGTGTTACCTTCAAGGAATGGCCAAAGCAACCCTGCGGGGTAGCCACCATTATTGTAAGTGTTGTCCGGGTTGGGAATGCCTTGAGCGGTTGTTGGGGTGGAGGGAGTGGGGCGATTATCGTAAGGAGCCCACCATATCTCTTTAGGCCCAGTCCAGATAGCGGCCGAGGTCAGGGAATAACAATTCGTATCGTACAGGCCTGAGGTCGTATCGCAGCGGCGGTATCGAGGAAAGGCCAAAAGCGCATCATGATAATTATGGATTGCTAAGCCGATCTGCGTAAGGTTGTTGGTACAAGTGATTTTCGCCACAGCCATCCGAAGTTTCTAAGGGGCCCAGACCTGCAAACCAATGGTTTATTTAGACACGTTTAATTTAAAACCCTTCCTACACTTGTGCATTAGCACATGGATTACGAGAAAATTACAGTGTTTATGCAAACGATAATCTCCTTTGATTTCAGGCTCTTATGGTGAAGAACCAATTGCAGAAAAGTAGTTACGTTTCCCCCTAAAGTTTGTAAGGCAACAAGTATTATATGGAACCAAAATGTAGGTTAGGAAGAACTGTAATTAAAATGCGCATCAAAGTTAAAAGAAGAGGAAGTAATAGAAGAAATAATGTTCGAAAGGTAAGAAAAGGCTGCGGTAAATGAAAGAAGTGTAAAAGAAAAGGGAGGTATAAAAAAATAACCTCCCCGAAGGGAGGTTATTTAAAAACCCGGCAATAACCTACTCTCGCCCTTGACGGACTACCATTGGCTCTAGATGCTTAACGGCCGTGTTCGGAAAGGGAACGGGTGTGGCCATCTAGATAAGCTCACCGGGAAGATCGTGACAAATAGGCAGCGGTAAGAAGCGGAAACATTTGGAGAACCTGAAGAGAAAAAAGGATCAATGCGTCCAAACAATCGACTATTAGTACTGGTCAGCTAAGACTATTGCTAGCCTTGCACACCCAGCCTATCAACCTCGTGGTCTTCAAGGAGTCTTCGTTCTAAGAACATGGATACCTAATCTTGCAGAGGGTTTCACGCTTATATGCCTTCAGCGTTTATCCGAGCCGTACGTGGCTACCCTGCGATGCCACTAGCGTGACAACAGGAACACCATAGGTACGTCCTTCCCAATCCTCTCGTACTAGGGAAAAAACTGCTCAAGTATCCTACGCCCACAACAGATAGGGACCGACCTGTCTCACGACGGTCTAAACCCAGCTCACGTACCGCTTTCATTGGCGAACAGCCAAACCCTTGGGAGCTTCTCCACCCCCAGGATGCGATGAGCCGACATCGAGGTGCCAAACCTCCTCGCCGCTATGAACGCTCAGAGGAGATAAGCCTGTTATCCCCGGAGTACCTTTTATCTGTTGAGCGACGGCCTTTCCATCCAGCACCGCCGGATCACTAAGTCCTGCTTTCGCACCTGCTCGTCTGATGAGACTCGCAGTCAAGCACCCTTCTACCTTTACGCTCGTTGCCCGATTGCCGACCGGGCTGAGGGTACCTTTGAACTCCTCCGTTACTCTTTGGGAGGAGACCGCCCCAGTCAAACTGCCCACTTAGCACTGTCCGCCGCCCAGATTCATGGGTCGGGGTTAGAATTCAAAAACAGCAAGGGTGGTGTTTCATTTGTTGGCTCCCTAGGCGCCTGAACGCCTAGATCAAAGCCTCCCACCTACGCTACGCATGCTGGTTCTAAACCCAATACTAAGCTGCAGTAAAGGTTCACGGGGTCTTTCCGTCTAATTGCGGGTATGTTGCATCTTCACAACAACTACAGTTTCACCGAGTCGCTCGTGGAGACAGTGGTCCAGTCGTTACGCCATTCATGCAGGTCGGAACTTACCCGACAAGGAACTTCGCTACCTTAGGACCGTCATAGTTACGGCCGCCGTTTATCGGAGCTTCGGTTGCGAGCTTCACCTTACGGCTAACCCTCTTCCTTAACTTGCCGACACCGGGCAGGCGTCAGTCTCTATACATCATCTTACGATTTCGCAGAGACCTGTGTTTTTAGTAAACAGTCGCTAGACCCCTTTCACTGCGGCCCTCCCGGAGGAGGGCACCCCTTATCCCGAAGTTACGGGGTTATGTTGCCGAGTTCCTTCACGAGCGTTCTCTCGAGCGCCTTAGAATATTCATCTCACCTACCTGTGTCGGTTTTAGTACGGGCGTTTTGTTTCGTCCGCGCTGAGGTTTTTCTTGTCTGTCAACTCGAAGACTTCGGGATCGTAAACGCCCTCGCCCTTTCGGGACGGCCTAATCTAACAGGCCGATCTTTTCCTTGCCAGCGTCACTCAGTTTGTCTACAAAATCGGTGCAGGAATATTAACCTGCCGTCCATCGACTACGCCTTTCGGCCTCATCTTAGGTTCCGACTAACCCTGGGCGGATTTACCTTCCCCAGGAAACCTTAGGTTTTCGGCGAACAGGATTCTCACCTGTTTTATCGTTACTCGTTCCGGCATGATCACTAGCACTTCGTCCAGGGCTCGTTGTCCGTACCCCTTCAATCTAGTGTGCTACGCTCTCCTACCGTATATTACTATACCCGCCGCTTCGGTATCATGCTTAGTCCCGTTCATTATCGGCGCAGGACTCCTCGACCAGTAAGCTATTACGCACTTTTTAAATGATGGCTGCTTCTAAGCCAACATCCTGGCTGTCTCAGGAATCCAACTTCCTTTCGCACTGAGCATGATTTAGGGACCTTAGCGGGCGGTCTGGGTTGTTCCCCTCTCGACGACGAAGCTTATCCCCCGCCGTCTAGCTGCCGTGATAAGGTACATTGGTATTCGGAGTTTGGTTGCGAGAGGTAGCCTGGTAGGCCCCTCAGCGCATTCAGTCGCTCTACCCCCAATGTCATCTGTCACGACGTTAACCCTAAAGTTATTTCGGAGAGAACGAGCTATCTCCACGTTTGATGATACTTTCAATCCTCCGCACAGGTCATCCCCTAGTTTTTCAACACTAGTGAGTTCGGACCTCCATGAGGTGTTACCCTCACTTCATCCTGCCCATGCGTAGATCACGTGGTTTCGCGTCTACCGCCACCAACTCATTCGCCCTATTCAGACTCGCTTTCGCTTCGGCTCCGCCGCAGAACGGCTTAACCTGGCTGATGACGGTAAGTCGCCGGATCATTATGCAAAAGGCACGCCGTCACCCGGGCTTGCGCCACTGGGCTCCGACCGCTTGTAGGCATGTGGTTTCAGGTTCACTATCCTACCCTTATCGGGTTTCTTCTCATCTTTCGCTCGCGCTACTTGTTCGCTATCGGTCACCAAAGAGTATTTAGCCTTGCGGGATGGTCCCCGCAGATTCAGACCGGATTCCACGTGGCCGGCCCTACTCAGGTGTCAAACAAACTGTCTCTACCTTTTACCTACGGGACTTTCACCGTCTATGGTGCGACATTCCAGACGCTTTGGTTAGGTATACTCAGTCTTAAGTCTGATCCTACAACCCCAACTAGAAATTCCAGTTGGTTTAGGCTGTTCCGCTTTCGCTCGCCGCTACTTACGGAATCGATTTTTCTTTCTTTTCCTTCGGGTACTGAGATGTTTCAGTTCTCCGAGTTTGCCGCATACACCTATGTATTCAGTGTAAGCTCATTCAGGTACCCCGGTCTCAACGCTTGTTTAACAGCTCCACCGGGATTATCGCAGTTTTCCGCGCCCTTCATCGTCTTTTGGTGCCAAGACATCCCCCACATGCCCTTAGTAATTTGGACGCATCGATCCCGTCTTCTCCTCTTCATGTTTCCACGAATTGAAAAAAAACAAAAATCGACTTCCAGATTACGATTAATACTTCCCGCTAAGAAAATATTAATCAAATGTAACGATCCTTAAGTTCTCTCTATTCTAAAGGCTCTCGCAAAGTTCACTTTCAACAACTCGACTTAGATTACTCTAATTTGTTGTTTGATCTTGCGATGCAACTTCTTACCGCTGCCTAATTGTCAAAGACCGAAAAAGCTCCCATTGGAAGCTCTGTGTCGTTTACTGGCTAAGTGTCGTAACATTTATCCAGTACACATAATGATTTTTAGGGCTGTGGAGCTCCAAGACAAGGGGAGTGTAAGAAATTTTTTGCTAAGCTTCATAAAACACTATAAATTCAGCTATTTCTCGCTGCATTTATTTTTCCCACTATCTTCATTAAATACGCCACACCGTCTAATTCGGCATCTTTGAACCGAGATTTATGCTTCCAGTTGGGTTTTTCCTTCCAAGTCCCGGGTACATTCTGTGGTTCTCTGCTAAACCAAGTGTCTTCTAAATTCACAAGTACTGTTCCAGCATTACTTTGTGTTAATTCATCAAAGATACTTCCCAAAACCGTTTCCATCTGTTTTTCTTGCTCTAATCCGGTAATTCCCTCGTGGTTTTCCGCACCAATCTCCTTTAATACAGCTTCACGCATAATTTTTCGTGCATTCTGTTCCTGTTGCGCTTCTTCTTCTGTTAATAGACCCATTTCCACTCTTTCTGCGATATCTGTACCCAACCAATATGAAGCAAAAGTCGGTAAATCGTGTGTATTTATACTTGCAACCGCCCCTTCTGGAGTTTCATTAAGCACCCTGCCCTCTGTTGGGTTTATCTCAAACTGCCCTACACAAAGCCGATGCCAACCATGATTTTTCATCATCGGGCGGACCGCAGGGGGAACTGTTCCTAAATCTTCCCCAATGATTAACGCCTTGTGTTTATGGGATTCCAAATTAAAAACAGCATACATTGCTTCTGAATTGTAACGAACATAAGCCCCATTCTTGGCTCCCAGGCCTTTGGGCACCCAATAAAGCCTGTGTAATCCCATCACGTGGTCCACCCTAAGCATGGAACAATGCTTCATATGGTGTGTAAGGCAACTTCGCAGGTAAGTTAATTTGTTATCTAAAAGTTTATCTGGCCTTAGTGGTGGGAAACCCCAGTCTTGACCCAAGGTAAAGAAACTATCCGGGGGCGCCCCGCCTGAAGCGCCCATTGCGAAAAGTTCTCGGTGCCGAAACACATCGTAACTATCAGCATTTACACCTAAGGGTAAATCCAAGTACAGCCCCTTGGCACCAAATTGTAATGCCTTCTCAGAAACATTAGTAATCTGCTCTTCAGCCCACCATTGAGAAAGGATGTGATAATGCCGAACCAAAGGGTCGACATCGTTATCATTTAAAGCGCCCGCATTTAAATCCGAGGGCCAAGAATGCCACGATGCTTTGAATTTTTCAACATTGGCACGAAAAAGCGCAAAGTCCAAGACTTCAGGTCTTTTGGCAATATAAGCATCCAATGCTGCTTTTCTAACAGGATTAGCAGTTTGCAGAAAATCTAGAACAAGTAATTCCAAGATTCGTCTTTTGAGCTTCATAACCCTTGGATAATCGACCAAATCCAGATCTCTTAAACTTTTTGCTTCGCGCTGAAACTCTGGGGATTGAAACAACTTTCTAGCATCGGGCGAATATTCAAACTCTGCAATTCTTTCGACATCAAGATAAAATTCATTCCAAAACAACCTGCTTGCAGGCGAATAAGGACTAATTTCACAAGGTTCATCAAGAAAGGCAGAAAGCAACGGAAGGGTGCCAACGACTTTTCCACCCTGCTTGGCCGTCCACTCGATAAGGTTTTCAAGGTCGGTAAAGTCGCCTGCACCTAAGTTTCGATCAGATTTTGCAGCATATAAGGGTAGAAAAACGCCCCAGTTTCTTTGATGGCGATCAAAAGTTGCGCCATGGGCCTTCTTGGGGGCCGCCAAAAGGGCGGATTGAAAGTTGCCAAAGGGGCCTTCAATGTTAAAAAGATGACATCCCAGGGGTATTTTTTGTGGGACTTCAATTTGAAGGGTAACAAACTCGTTACCAAAAACGGACTTCGTAGAAGATACTATCAGTTCAAATGTCGAGAATTCCCAAGTTATCTGTGTGCCATTTTCAAGATTTAATCGAGCTTTGCAAACGCCTTGAAAGGTATCTTTAGGTAGCAGCAAGGGGATTTCTGCATACCCCTGCTCTGTTGAAAACCAGGAAACGCTTACGGGTTCAAGCGGTTTGGAACAATCTACGAGCGACTTTGAATGCAAAAAATGTGGAGATTCATCCGGCTGATTTATAGGTATATCCAACTCATTTAATATAGCGATAAATGCTTCATTAGAAGACTGAACCCACTTCCCGCCCGCATCATAATAACCTTTTTCAATTCCACAATAGTCCGCAAGCTTGCATAATCCTTCATGCTGATAAGCCATAAAAAAGATCCTTTAAATTATATAATTCAACCATCCTGCAACCTTAAAGCACAAATCTTTAAGCCAGCTAAATGAATATTCTTGCCTTGAAATGATTGAGGTTCAAGGCAATAGTATTTAAAACCGAGTACCGCTTTCCATGGAAGGCCAAGATGCAAATATCGTTAAATATTATTACCCCGCCTGATACCTGCCATTACTTAGCAGATAGAAAAAGCATAACCGAATGCGATCTAATAATAGAAATGTCGAGCGCCGAATACGAACAACGATTGTTAGCAGGATGGAGGCACTTTGGCAGGCAAGTGTTCAGGCCGATATGCGAAAATTGCAATGAGTGTAAATCACTGAGAATTCCAGTTAAAGATTTTAAGCCAAACCGAAGTCAGGCCCGGAATTTCAAAGCAAATGAAGGTCGCATCACCTTAGAAATCAAAGAACCATTCCTCTCCGAGGAGATCATGGATCTTTATGACAGATTTCATGCGGAAAGGTCATTTTCAAGGGATTGGCCCATCAAAGAATATCGAGACGAGTTTTCTTTCGATAGTTCGTTTCTAGACAACCCCTTTCCGGTAGAGCAATGGATGTATCGTGAAAACGGGATACTTTGCGGTGTGGGGTATGTAGATGCATTAAAATGTGGTCTATCTGCGATTTATTTTTTTCACGAACCAAACTTTTATTCGCATGGGTTGGGAATATGGAATGTAATGACCTTGATAAACGAGGCAAAGAGAAGAGCCATACCCCATGTTTACATGGGGTATTATGTTAAGGGATGCCAATCGCTCGAGTACAAAGCGGGGTTCAAGCCAAACGAAATACTAAGCATGAAAGGAAAATGGATCCCTTACTGCTAATTACACAAGTTAAATTCAAGCTTAAAAAACAGAGGTTTGGCATGTAATTAACACAACGCAATACTCTTCAAATCTTCACACCGTTTGTCCATTTACAAGTAAAATATCAATTCTTTAAAAGATACGTTCCTTATTACTTGATCTCTTTGATTGGTAGCATTAGGATAACTCAGAACTGATGAGGATGAAGGACTAAGAGCTACAAAATAATGTAGACACTTAATCAATATTTGTTTGGGTATTATGAGAAATTTTGAAAGATCGATCTGCTTGACAGTTGTATCTGTTTAATATTTTTCAGGAAACAAGTGCAATAGAGGTGTTCATGTCTGGTGAAGTAATCGTAGAAACCCGCAAGCTAACAAAAGTGTACCGCGATTTTTGGGGCCGCCAGAAGCATACTGCTCTGCGTGCCTTAAACCTCGAAATCAAAAAAGGTGAAATATTCGGTTTGCTGGGGCCCAACGGCTCTGGGAAAACCACCACCATTAAACTGCTTTTAGGCCTTCTCTTCCCAACCGATGGCGAAGCGTTTGTGTTTGGAAAGCCCGCAGCCGATGTAACAAAAAACGAACGCATTGGATATCTGCCCGAAGAATCTTATCTCTACCGCTTCCTTAATGCTGAAGAGACATTAGATTTTTATGGCAGGTTATTCAACATGGACGCCAAGACCAGAAACGATCGTTCCAAAGAATGGATCGAGCGAGTTGGTTTGACATCAAACCGCAAACGCATCCTTAAAGAGTACTCAAAAGGGATGAGGCAACGCATTGGCCTAGCTCAGGCAATGATCAACGACCCAGATCTTGTGATCTTGGATGAACCCACATCTGGCTTAGATCCCTTGGGCGCCCGATGGATGAAAAACCTGATTGTCGAACTCCGCGATCAAGGCAAAACAGTCATCATGTGCAGCCATCGATTGGAAGATGTCCAAGATATTTGCGATCGAATTGCCATTCTAAATTTAGGCGAGTTACAAGCTTATGGTAATGTGAAAGAACTCTTGCAAGATGTAAACAGGCTAGAGCTTAGAGCGAGCGGCTTGCAAATTAATGACACATTGCGAAACGAACTTACCGAAGTTCTGACTCGTCATGGTGGAAAGTTGGATTCCCTTGGGCACCCGACCACCACCCTAGAAGATTATTTCCTTCATATTGTGGAAGAGAGCAAAGCTCATCCTGGCAGAAGGTTTTTACCTTCTGATGTCAAAACAAAATAACCTCAACATTTCGCTTGGGTATAGCAAAAGGAAAAGCCGGAGCTTTTGAAACATGGATTCCTTTATATTTGCAACATTGTTCGTTGAACGAGACCCTTTATCCTGGGTGGATGTTCCCTCGGGTATCTTGCAATGGGTACAAAGTGTGGGTGGATTTGCCTGCCTAGGCCTGCTGTTATGGCTGGTATTTGGATGGCTACGAACCTCAGCGGTCGACAAAAAAAGGGTTCCCGCATGGAAGAAAATCGTATTTACTGCGCTGGCAGGCTCTGGGCTGATTCTGTTTGTAATTACCATCGGATTACGTTTTACAAATGCAAACAAATATGAGGCTTTGCAAAACGCAAAATTCCTCGAAAACTTCCAGCTCCTTGCTAGCGCTCTTTGTCTTGCTGCAATCTTGCTGCCTTTTATTTGCAACCTTCCTAGGTTTAGCCTTAGGCGCATATTCGGCTTGGCCAAGTTAAGCTTCCAAGAGGCACTCCGCAGAAAAGTTGTTTACGCCTTTGCAGCCCTGTTGCTTATTTTTCTTTTTGCAAGCTGGTTCATCCCGTACAAACCAGAGGATCAGGTTCGAAGTTATGTACAGGTTGTTTACTGGGCGATGTCGCCTTTGTTTTTATTAACCTCTTCATTACTTGCAGCCTTCAGCATACCCGCAGATATTAAAAGCCAAACCATTCACACGATTGTCACCAAGCCTGTTGAAAGGTTTGAAATCGTTCTTGGCAGGTTCTTAGGTTTCACTGCATTAATGACAGTGATTTTATTTGTAATGACTGCAACAAGTCTGCTTTACGTGATTCGAGGAATCGACCCTGCTGCAGCATCTGAAAGTTTAAAAGCTCGAGTACCGCTGTATGGTGAGCTGAGCTTTTTAAACACAGAAAACGACAAAAAAGGCGACAATGTTGGGCGCGAGTGGGAATATCGTAGTTACATCGCAGGGCCTGGCATGGGCGGAAAAGGCACCGCAACTGCAGTTTGGACTTTCCCTTTTCCCCCAGCAAATCTTTCCGATCGTGAAAAGGTTCGTGCAGAATTCACCTTCGACATTTATCGTACAACCAAGGGCCGTGAAAACCGAGGCGTTGCCTGCTCATTTAGCTTCCAAACTTGGCGCTATCGAGAAGGCGATGACAAAATTTACGAACGAGAAAAAAGGCAGGCGCTGCTAAATCGTAATGGCAAATCCGATGCCCAGATCGAGAATGAACTCGCTGAAAAGTATGGCTATTTTGTTTACCCGAGTAAGCCAATCTTTGATTATCAAACACTTTCACTCGATATTCCAGCGGGATTATTCAAGAATGCCAGCGCAAGCGACAATGCTCGAGCAACCGAACTTCGTAGCTCCAACAGAGCGATCGAACCCATCAAAGTAAAAGTAATCTGCCTTGATCCGACGCAATACATCGGCATGGCAAAATACGACTTGTACTTCCGTGCAGATGACCCAGACTCCACCAATGAAAAACTTTGGTTCTCGCTGAACTTCTTCAAGGGTTCGATGGGGCTTTGGTTGCGTATGTGCTTGGTTACTGGAATTGCAGTTTGCCTTAGCACTTATCTTACTGGGGTTATTAGCCTGCTTTTCACCATGATTTTATACATGGGTGGATTAGTTCAAGAGTTCATTCAGCAAGTTGCGATGGGGGTAAACCCTGGTGGTGGTCCAGTAGAAGCACTCTTCAGATTGGTTAGAAGAGAGAACATGGCTGCTCCATTAGAACAGACGACTGCAAACCAAATAGCAACGACAAGTGATGTTTTCTTCCGCTGGATAATTCGCAGGTTGCTGGATATAATTCCAGATGTTGAGAGGTTGGATTTCACGGTATTTGTTGCAGAAGGTTTCGATATATCAGGAACTCAAATAATATTAAACGCTCTTATATTGGTTGGCTATTTAGCTCCGTGGGCAATACTGGCGTATTTCCTGTTGCGATGGCGCGAAATCGCTTCTTCTTGATTTAATTGATACCCTGTTTCTTCTTTCAGGTTAGAGGTGTAGCATGGCAAGTCCTTTTCAAAAACAGGCAAGAGATCGTAAGTTCATTTATATCGGACTTATCATTGTTTTGTTTACATTCGCCTGGTTTTGGCGCCATTACAACATTGACGCTCAAGCCAGCAAACTTGCAATCCGGGAAATCAATCGAGGCGATGTAGAACTATCTGGTTCTGTAATTCGCCTCACGCTCACCGGCTCTCGGGGCCTTGCGACCTGTGCGCTTTGGATTTCTGCAATCGATAAACAAAAGAAGAATCAGTGGAATGAACTCGAATTATTGGTTCGTTCGTTAACCAAATTACAACCTTACTTCATAACACCATGGTTATTTCAAAGCTGGAATCTGGCTTATAACGTCTCCGTGGAATCGGACAGAGTGAAAGATAAGTACTTTTACATCACTCGGGGTATCGAACTGCTTGCAGAGGGTGAAAAGCAAAATCGGCATCACCCCGATCTGCGTTTCAACATTGGGTTTTACAACCAGCACAAAATTTCTCAAAGCGATGAAACCAACACTTTAAGATCAATATTTCAGCTAAGCTGCATCCCGCCAAGCGAGCGAGACCCCTCCCGATTCAGAGTATTCACCGATGAGGGCAAGGAATTGCGATGGGCCGAATTCGCATCCTACCTTGCAGAAAACCCAACCAATCAGACGATGAAGGGCCGTATCGAAAAGGCAATGCGCGAATTCGATAATTTCTGTAAGGATCACCCGCAGTTGGTACGAAGGCTGCGCGATGGTATCCGCAAAGAAACAAAGTTTGAACAAGCAAGGCAATTCTCATGCGAATCAGTTGATGCGGTAATCGGGTTTCTATCTGATAATCAAGTGGTGCCATCCTTATTTGAAGATACTCCCCCAGCACCACCTAATGCTTGGGAAGCCAAGAAGGACAAGTTAAAACCAGTGGAACAAAGGTTCCCTGTGCTGCCTGCCCCAAGGCGTGTTGAGAAGCCCCAAGTAGAATTTTTAGCTGGTGAATTAACTAATGAATCGCGCCTAGGTGATGATTTCGATGCTTTCGCTGATGCGCGTGCTTGGTATTCTTATTCTCAAGAGCCAATACCTCCAGCAGACGTGTTGCCAGGTTCTACTCAACCCATAGTAGATAGAAACCTGCAACGCAAACCAAAGAACATAGCCACACTTATCTTCAGAAATTACCCTGCCCGGGCACAAAGCTATGTAGGCGAAAGATTGCAGCAGGAAGGCTGGTTTGATGATACTGGTTGGAGAATCTATGGCTGGTTCGAAGGCGATAATTTTAGTGATGGGGCCCCTGCCCTTATTGGGAATGGTCGTGATAAATGGTCTCTTAAAGCATGGGAAGATGCAGCCCGCATGTGGCAGGATCACGCAGAACAGAACCACATGATGTTCAAATCTGCGGAAGATGAAGCTGTAAAGCGAAAGCTTGCTGCTGAGTTCAGAAAAGCTGCAAACATTGGTGAATTCGAGCAGCCCCCAACGTTGCGCGAAGACAAAATGTCGCCCGAAGAAAAAGATCGCTACCAAGCGGTATGGTTCCTTAAAGAACTTGATGTGTACAGAAACATGAGCAATTTCATGCATCATTATGTGCGGGCCCGAGCAGAAGCCCAGCCAGCCACCATGAACTGTAGAAAACAATTCTTTGAAGCAGAAACCGAAAGGCTTCATGATAACCCAAGAGCTGCTCTCGAAATCTATCGCAAAAAAGAATCCATCTCTGATTGGAAAGAGAAAGTGCTTCTTACCACCAAAAGGATTGGCGACAAAGATCTTCGCGTTCTGACTGAATTTGGGCTGGATTCCTCCACTCAAGAAAGCTCGTACGAAGTACAATTCCGCTACTTAAATCTCTTCGATCGCGAAGAGGGGCAATTGATCAAGCAGCAAATTCTGCAAAGGTTGCAGCAGCTTGAATTTGCAGGCATCGCTTTATCTCATACAGGTTTATACCCAGGTGTGATTCCAACTTGGTTGCCAATTGTTTCCCTTATTTCCCCCAGACCTTTTCAAGATGTGGATTTGATTCCTGGGCCATTTGATCAAAAAGATGACCAAGGAAAACCCTTGATTGAAGAACATGTGATCTCTACCTTCATGTCTAGGAAAAACCTGACTCCGAAGAAGCCTCAGTCCACAATCAACACGGAACCCCCGTTAAATACCCAGCCAAAAAAAGACTTAGCTCCTAGCAAGCCTTGATTGAGCCAAGGTATACAAGCCATGAATAAAACAATACTTTGTGTGCTTGCGCACCCTGATGATGCGGAGTTCTTGTGTGCAGGAACCTTAGCAAGGTTAGTAACAGAAAAAGGATTTAAAGTACACATTGCAACCATGACCGCAGGGGATTGCGGATCTGCAACGCTTGGGCCCGAAGAGATATCAGATATACGAAAAAAAGAAGGAGCAAAAGCTGCTTCACTAATCCAAGGCCAGTATCATTGCATCGAAGAAAAAGACCTGCTTGTTTTTTACTCTTCCGCCCCTCTTAAAAAAGTTACCCGCCTCATTCGTGAAGTAAATCCTGCAGTTATTATTACGCATAGCCCATCCGACTACATGATGGATCACGAGCAAACAAGCGTAATCGTACGGGCCGCTGCTTTTTGTGCCCCCATCCCAAACTTTGATGCTTCACCTGCTATCAAGCCCATCCCTCACATACCGCACCTCTATTATTGCGACCCGATCGAAGGGGTAGACCCCATGGGTAATAAAGTCGTGCCTCAATTCCTGATAGATATCACCTCAACCATTGAAACAAAAGCGCAAATGCTTGCTGCCCATGCGAGCCAGCGCGATTGGCTTTTAAAACATCATGGCATGGATCAATACCTAATTTCCATGCGCAACTTCGCTGCCCATCAAGGGAAAGAAATAGGCGTGCAGGCAGCAGAAGGGTTTAGGCAGCATCTAGGCCATAGCTATCCTCAGGATAATATCCTTGGAAATCTGCTTGGGTCTAAATAATTACTGCAATCAGAGAAGCCTAGCTTTGGTAATTATTGCAGAATGGTGCAACTCGGGTGCGGACCTTTTCTAATGCTTGATCATCCAACAGATAACCCAACCTTGTGCGCTGATAAAGAAAATCATCCGGTAGACGAGCCATTTCAAAATCCCTGTGAAACGCGAACTCGCACATTAGATCAGGTAATTGAGGATCGATTCTTTCAGCTAACATCTTGTTTTCCAAACAATATTGCGCGACAAGGCCAGCTCTTTTTCCATAACGATTCAGCAAATGCATTGCATCAATCGTATTCAAGCCATACTTCCAGCCTAACTCTTTGGTGCCATTGGCTTCAAACCCTTTGCGTTTGATCGCATAGCCACCCGGAAGAAGGGCATTCATGGTGGTGCAACGATTGTGATTACCTAATTTTTTACAAAGGGCGTTGGTGATTTCTTCAGCCATAGCTCGGTAAGTAGTGTATTTCCCGCCGACTGCAGAAAACAAACCATTAGAGCCAAGATGCAACTTAAACTCTCTTGATCTGGAGGAAGGCGAGGCATCCGCATTGAATAAGGGTCGCAAACCTGCAAAGGACTGTATAACTTCTGGTTTTACACCAGGTTTCAAGAAATGAGTGAATCCATCTACAAGGTAATTGATATCCTCAGCAGTTGCAGAAACTTTACCTAATTGGCCATCCCATTCGGTATCTGTTGTGCCAACGAGAGTTCGGTCAAGCCAAGGGATGATAAAGAAAACTCTGCCATCTTTGGGATGCAAAAGCAGCATCGCAGCATTCAAGCCAACATCACTCATGATAATGTGGACGCCCTTGGTAGGTTTGACAAGATCTGGGCCTGTCTCGCCCGCAAGTTTTCGGACTTGATCAGACCAAGGCCCGGTGGCATTCAGCACCACTTTGGATTCGCATTCAATTTGCTCGCCAGTCAGGCAATCACGCATTTGAATTCTGGAAAGTCTACCTGGAAAAAGATCCAACGCAGTTACTTCAAGATGATTGGCAACTGCTGCCCCATTTTGACTGGCTGCTTCGATAACTTCGATGCAAAGTCTGGAATCATCCATTTGGGCATCAAAGTATTGCAGGCAAAGTGGTGGGAATTTAGCCCATGGGAGATTTTGCTTTCGAAGGTCAAAAGGGGCGATGGTTTTACTGGGCGCAATGTTGGCAAACCCCGCAAGCAAGTCGTATAGTTTCAGGCCTGCACGCCATTTCCAGGCAGGCACCCGGGAATCTGCATAAACAGGCAATAAAAAGGGTAATGGCTTAACCAGATGCGGAGCGTTTCGTAATAATCTGCCACGCTCTTGAAGGGATTCATAAACCAACGATATTTGACCATGTTCGAGGTAGCGTAATCCACCATGAACCAGTTTGGATGAGATCCCCGAGGTTCCGGAAGCAAAGTCTTTTTGTTCGACCAATGCAACTTGCAACCCGCGGGCCGCAGCATCATGTGCAACCCCCGCGCCAGTTATTCCCCCACCTATCACCAAAAGGTCGAACTGCCTGTTGGCTATTAAATTCAATTCGTTTCGCATGAAGGTAATTTTGCCCAAGATTATAAATTTAACAATACCAACTCTTGGTAGATTCATACCTAGGAATGGGCTATGCTGTAAAGAGATTAGTCTGCTTAAATTTCATGACTTTGGTAAAAGTCATCCCTTAAGTAAACAAAACCTAGGCTACTTAATGCAGCAATACTGGCTCAGTGAACCCGGACAACAAACCAAAGGCCCTTTCTCTTTATCCCATTTGGAAGAGTTGGCAAAGAAAAACAGCTTATCGCCACGAGCCAAAGTTTGTTTAGTGGGAAATTCAGATTGGGTAGATTTAAAAAGAATAACGAACACAGCATCAAAGCCCGGTTTGATTCAGCCTAAAACGCCACAAGGATCTGGGGGTCAAGGTTCCTACATCGCCCCGCCTGCACTGCCTCAATCCACATCAACTAACAAAATTCTACCTTCGATTACCCCGCCACAAATCCCAACCTCAACTTTAACCAACACAAATGCACCATCCCGAACGGTGCCGATCATTGCAATTTTTGGCCTAATGTTTGGATTGTTTTTACTATTGCTGTCGGGATCGATGATATTTTTATTCGGGTTGAAAAATGAAACACCTCCATCCAATGAAAAAAAAGAAATCCCAGCTAAGGTTGTAAAAGGTGAAGAGGTAAAAAAAGCAAAGCCGGCGAACAAAGAAAAAGTCGCAACTGCATCTTTAGTTCAGAGACAAAAAGTATGGGAACTAAAAGACGAAGTCCTCAAAAAAACAGTTGCCTTGCTTAGTGGCAATGAAGCAAACACCGCCTTGGCAGATTTGGGAACCTTTGCGAAAGAACCTGCAGAGGAAAAAATCAGGATGTTTTTATACGAAAGACGTGGGCAGGGATTACTGAAAAAAGCTGCAGAACTATTAAAGGAATTACCTCTTGATGCGTTGGAGGAATTCAAAAAAATCATCCCTGAAGACCAGCCACCTGAAAACATGGTACTCGACTGGCTTACCTATGAATCGTTAAGCGATTTTGGCTATTTAGTAAAGATATGGCAGGAACAAGGAAAAACCCCTTTAAAGGGTAATCCTGAAGTCATTACTTTATTAAAAACATTAAAGGAAAAGCCCTTATCAAGCAATGGGGTCGAGGCTGAAAAAATCTCTAATCAAACAATTAAGCTCAAGCTTTATGGATCCACATTTGACGAAAAAATTGGGTACGATGAAAATGATAACGCCCGCTTTTTATCTTCGTTCCAATCTTTGTGTAAAGCAGTAGGCAGAAAAGATTCTACCTCGGGTGATGCAATTTATTCCTTCCGTACCGATGGCAAACTTGAAGCCAATTTCTGGCCTGCCTTAAAAACCTTTGCTACGAATGCCAACAGAACCATCTGGTTCACGCCCATCTTTCATGATTCCCTCAATGCTGCTGCAGCGTTGATCGTCAAAAACCCATCTGAACCTACTAAAACTTTGCTGGGAACTGCTGTTCCAGGTGACCAAAAACTTCCTCTTCAAGAACTCTTTTCTAAACTTGCTCCTTCCGTTCCTCTCATTATCAACCCAGGCGTAGGATCCGGATCAGGCTTTCTTGTTAATTTCAAAGGCAGATATTATGTAATCACCAACAGGCATGTGGTAGATGGTGCCAAGCAAAAAGGGGTGAGTGTAAAATTCTTTACTGGCGACAAAAATGATGCAGACAAAAGTTTTGATATCAACCCGACAATTGCTCGCATCATAGATATTCACCCGACTTCAGACCTTGCGTTGATAGATGTGCATGGCGCCCGCAACATGCTTGAAGAACAATCTATTAAGCCTGTTCCACTTCCGCCTAAAAAGCACACTCCTCAGGTTGGTGAAACTGTTTTTGCGATCGGACATCCAGGTGGGGGAAATAAAATTCTAACCCGCACCCTAAGTAATGGGATCATTTCTGCGGTGGGAAGAAAAATGATGAATTCCATGTTTTTGCAGGTGACTGTACCATTAAATCCGGGCAATAGCGGTGGACCCCTATTTGATGATTTTGGCAGAGTGGTTGGGGTCAACACTTTTATCATGAGAAAAAGCGCAGATAAGATGGGCATTGCACTCGAAGCGCTGAACTTTTCTCTCGAAATTTCTCATGTTTATGAATTGCTTGAAAGAAATCATGACAACCTTGCAATGAATCAAAACGATGATGCAAATCAAAATGATCAAGCCGCTGCCACAAAAAAAATGGCCCCCGCAACCGCCTTACTTACTGAAAAAGGGTACAAGTTCCTTAATGGAACTCAGGCTAAAAGCTCTCAATCTTTTAACCTAGGGCCAGGGGGTTCAAGAGTTGTCGAATTTAATTCCGGTAAAAGCACTCTCCTAGCTATCACCTCGGGTAGCGTTGGTTCCGAAGACATCGATCTTGCTGTTACGGATAATAACAATCAACAACTTGCACTTGAAGATGATGTAGGCGATGCGCCTTCCATTTCATTCCGGAACAAAGAGCCCGGAATGCTCTCCCTGATTGTTTTTAACCCAACCGACAAGCCGACTTTTGTTTCGATCGCATTTCTCGGGAAATAGCTTACTGCTTCGACACCATAGCTGTTAATTTTGCCCCCAACGCATCAATACGCTTCTTGCATTCTTCCCTTGCTGCAGTAAAACCTTCAACCGTTGGCTTGCTTGTTTTCAAATAATCCATGATTACTGCTTCTGCAGCCATGTATTCCGCACAAGCATTGGCAATAAGTGATGCAGTGCCATGCGGGATGGTGGTTACGCCGTTTCTATCTGCATGAATAATGTCACCCGGAAAAATAGTGACCCCGCCAACATGAACGCCAACGCCAATATCCAAGATTTGGCAATAACCGTGAGCGCAAGCGGTCCCGGAAGTGAAAACAGGGAAATCAATTGCAGCAACCTGATCTAGATCACGACCTGTTCCACTGGTAATCAATCCAGCAGCGCCAAAAGTTTTATAGGTGGTGCACATGACTTCGCCAAAAGTTGCAGATGCGGAAGGTTCGTCAAGATCTTGAAACACAACAACTGCAGGCCCAGGGAACTTTTTAAAATCTTCGAGCTGCCCAGAAAGCCCAGCATACACATTCCCACTTCGGGGGGGTGCAGCAGACCTAAATGTCGCGGTGCTGGCATAACCAACCATAGGGGGAAGAGTTGGAAAACATGCCTGAATTCGTTTATCCATATAGCCTGAAGATCTGGGTCTTAAATCAAGCAACTCGACCACATTACAAATGGTTGGAGTGTCATATTTGCGTAAAAGATTAATAAGTTCTGGGGTTAGTATTTCAAACTGCATTTTAAACTCCATAAGGAAAAGTTATCTAGGGGCCAATTATTGCACATCTACAGTACAAACGAAATAATTTTGATTGTACCTTTCAAGGTTTGGATAGATAATAAGAATAGCTGTTTGCGTTTACAGTACAATGAGATAGTGTTCATGAATATTTTTTTGGGTACCACCTGGATTCTTCTCGGATGCGGACTTTTGCTCTATGAACCAATCACGGGCAATCCCAGTCCCGGAATTAAATTAGGAGATAGCACCCTAAATGCTGGTTGGTTGGCTTTATTACTTGCGGGATGGAATGGAGCTAGGCTTTGGTCGTCTTTTTCTTTTCAAAAAAATGATCAAATCCGAAGGTATGCTTTAATGCAACGAAGCCGAACCAGACAAAGTGAAGAAAGACCGATTCATGAAGAATTTCGTTTTGATGACACCAACCCGCCCCTGCCTAAGTAGGCTTTAGAATCCAAGTAATCAACAAGATGTTGCAAAATAAAAAGGACAGGAAGTCGCAGAACCCCCTATACAATCAAACCCCAGAAATTGAAGAAACTATTTCGTTAAATTGTTTCATGAAGTTACAGCCCTAGGCTAAAATACAGTTACCATGTTATAATTTTCAGGAAATCGAATGATAAAAAGTGTAATGGATTTATTTAAAGTTGGCTTGGTGCTTTTTTTCACCCTTTTAGCACAAGGTTGCAAGAAAGAAGATATTTCCGTCTACGAAGTGAATCGGCTTGATCCGCCAGAAAGAAATTCCACAACAGGTGAACCCGTTCGTTTGTTGGCTGCCATATTTTCCAAGGGAGATTCCACTTGGTTCTTTAAACTTATGGGCCCTGCTAGCAAACTTTCAACGAAAACAGAAGAATTTGAAAACTTTGTGCGCACCGTTCGATTTGGTGCAGAAGGTTCTACTCCACCCATTCAATGGAACGCCCCAAGCAATTGGAAAGCCGGCAAAACTAACGAACTTCGTTTTGCCACTTTCCTTATCGATCCCGAAGCAAACCCAAAGCTTGAACTTACTGTCATTAAGTTGGGCAAAGATGCGGGATCTATTCTTGCCAACATCAATCGCTGGCGTGAACAAGTAGGATTAGGGCCTGTATCTGAGGGCGACCTTCCAACAGTTATCAAAAAAGAAACTATACAAGGCGTTGAAGCCATACTTGCTGATTACTCAGGTCCCGGAGGCAAAAAAGGAGCAATGACGCCCCCATTTGCAAAGTCTTTCCCGAAAGCGCCAATTAATCCCCCTACAAATCAAGCATCACCTGGAGTGAAGGAATTCAAAAAACCAGATACATGGGAGCAAGTGCCGAATTCAGCAATGAGCCTTGCGACCTTCAAAGTGAATGAAGCTGCTGGAAAAGCCGACATCACACTTACTCCGCTTGCTGGCCCTGCTGGTGGGTTAGAAAGTAACATCAATCGTTGGCGTCAGCAGGTGGGCCTTGCCCCGCAATCCCCCGAGATGATTACTAGCGCATTGACCAAACTTCAAACAAAATCCAGTGTTGCGTTATGTATTGATATCGAGGGTAGCACTGATCGTATTTTGGGTGCGGTAATTAGCACTCCTGATACCACATGGTTTGTGAAGATGAAGGGTCCAAATACGGTTGTTAAATTGCAGAAGCAAAGTTTCGAAATCTTTGTTTCTTCTCTTCAATTTGCAAATGGAGCAAAATAATGAGCGAAACTGAACCGAACAACAACAAATACAACCCTAATAAAAATTCTCAATTCAATCTCTTAAAGATTTTGAAAGCCCTTGCTTCATTGCAACTTACCGTGGTGTTATTTGTACTTTCTCTGGTCTTGGTTTTTGCAGGGACTCTGGCTCAAGTTGATAACCCAATCTGGACTGCGGTAAGCGATTACTTTCGTTCTTTTTATGTGTTCATTCCAAATCAAGTTTTCGCCCGATTTTGCCAAACCTTCCGCTGGATATCTCCAACTGCGCAATGGCCTGGTTCTTTTCCTTTCCCGGGCGGTTGGACAATAGGCGGACTCATGCTTGCAAACTTACTAGCTGCCCATGCAGTTAGATTTAAGTTTTCCATGAAACGCATTGGTATCATTTCCATTCATGCAGGGATTATCCTTTTAATGCTGGGTGAATTAATCACCGGCATTTTCGCAGTAGAAGGAAACATGACTATCGAGCAAGGTGGAGTAACCAATTATATTGAACTCAAAGAAACATCTGGTTTCATGGGAAAAGTCAACGGCCCTGAACTTGCTTTTTCCGACTTGTCGATTCCCAAAAAAGAAAAAGTAGTGGTAATTCCAAACCATCTTCTTAGAACCGGAGGAAAGATTTCCACCCCACTTCTTCCCTTCGACATCGAAATCATCAAGTACATGAATAATTCCTCAGTCGAAGAAATCGACCCTGAAAAAAATGAGGGCGGCGTCAATCTCGCCAACATTGGTGATGGTGTTAGGATTCGGGCCAATGAAAAGAACGAGGCATCAGGTACCGATAAAGATCAAAAAATTGACCTCCCTTCCGCATACATCAACCTGATTGATAAAAAAACTGGCAAAAGCGTGGGCACTTACCTTGCCTCCATATGGCTTTCTCTTTCTTCTTTAAAACCAACGCAATCGGTGATTACGGAAGATGGAACTAAAACAGAGATGGCACTTAGGTTTAAACGATCTTATAAGCCTTTCTCGATGGAACTTATCGAATTCAAACACGAACGCTATCTAGGCACCAATACCCCAAAAAACTTCTCAAGCAAAATCAAACTCTCCAACGAAAGCCTTAACGAAAATAGGGAAACACTCATCTCCATGAATAACCCGCTTCGTTATGATGGCGAAACTTTTTTTCAATCTGGGTTTTTACCAAACGACAAAGGCACCATCCTTCAAGTTGTTAGAAATCCAGGCTGGCTCATGCCCTACCTTTCCTGTTTGGTTGTCTCGTTTGGCATGCTCCTTCATTTTGGCATACACCTTAATACTTTCCTCAAGCAGAGGGCAAATTCCAATGTATAAATCCAACCTCATCGTTCCAGCAATTGCAGTGATTCTTGGATTCACTTATTTCTACTTTCAAGCTGCAAAACCTGTGGATCCCGTAGAAGGATTCCATATTCAAGAATTTGCAAGGCTGCCTATTGTAGATCGTGGTCGTGTTAAGCCCATGGATACCTTCGCACGCGTTTCACTCATGGTGATGAACGATGGTTTTCAAACATTCAAACCTGAAATAAGTAAAGAATATGAACAAGACAAAAGGCAACCTGCAGTGCGTTGGCTGCTAGATGTAATGACCAGTAGGTTTTCAGAGAATCATATAGCAGAAAAACATAAGGTTTTTCGTATTGAAAACGATCAACTTCTTGGCCTTTTAGCCTTGCAACCTAGACCCGGCCTACGTTACTCGATCGAAGAATTCGCACCTCAAATGGGTGAACTCGAAAAGGCAGGCAAAGCTGCAGATCAAAAAGAAAATTCAAAGAAAGATGCATTTGACAAAAGCGTTTTACAGCTAGCTCATCATTTGCAATCTTACATGGAAATCGCATCCTTGCAGACACCTTTGGTGATCCCCGCGGGCAAAGGCGAAGATTGGAAACCTTTCATGCAGGCCGCGCTTGAATCACGCAACGCCAACCAGGCGGACCCAAACGCTGGCATGAATCCTACTGTAAGCGTGTTCGGCCAAATGCTTCTTTCCTACCTTAAAAATGAGCCCCTAAATTTCAACAAGGCTCTCATCGAATACCGCGAACTAATCACTAAAGAATTGCCCGTACAATCTGAAATCTCAGGTTTCGAAGTGTTCTTTAATCACTTCGCACCTTTCTATCATTGCATTGTCGTTTACTTATTCGTCTTTTTGATTTCATGCTTTGCATGGGTCACTGCGCCTGCAACTCTCAACAAAACCGCATTCTGGCTCTGCATACTCACTCTTCTAGTTCACACTTGGGCGCTTGGTTCAAGAATGTATATCCAAGGCAGGCCACCTGTCACCAACCTTTATTCTTCTGCAATTTTTATTGGCTGGGGTTGCGTTCTTGGCTGCCTCATGCTCGAAGCTGTTTATAAAAATGGTATTGGTAATATTGTTGGATCAGTGACTGGTTCGTTGACGCTTTTAATCGCACAGCATCTTTCTGCTGAAGGCGATACTTTAGAAATGATGCAAGCAGTTCTCGACACCAATTTCTGGCTCGCAACGCATGTTACTTGCGTAACTCTAGGTTACACCGCAACATTTGTTGCAGGTTTTCTAGGCATTATTTATGTGATTATGGGCTTAGTAACCACCACGCTTACTCCTGAACGCGACAAATCTCTGACACAAATGATTTACGGTGTGGTTTGTTTTTCAATGCTTTTCAGTTTTGTAGGAACGGTGCTAGGGGGCATTTGGGCCGATCAATCTTGGGGCCGTTTCTGGGGTTGGGATCCTAAAGAAAATGGCGCTCTCCTTATCGTGATTTGGAACGCAATCATTCTTCATGCTCGCTGGGGAGGCATGGCTAAAAGCCGGGGTGTTGCACTCTTGTCAATTGCTGGAAACATGGTCACTGGCTGGTCATGGTTTGGCACCAACCAACTTGGCGTTGGGCTTCACGCCTATGGTTTTAACGATCAACTCGCTTGGGGGCTAACTGCTTTTTGGATCAGCCAACTTGCCCTTATTGGCGTTGGTCTTATCCCCAGGCAATATTGGCTAAGCAGCAGAATGGCTTCCAAAACCATTAGCATCCCTGCAAAGTTACAGCCCAAACAGGCTTAACGACATTAGTCAAAAAATCAGCATGGGGCTCGAATTGTTATTACATAGTACCGATTCGAGCTTAACTCTAAAAAGAATGCGCTTGAGTGCTTCCAAGCAAAATCTGACCATTCAGATTCAAAAAGCTGCAGCTTATATGATGGTAGATCCTACTTGAGTTGGTGAAATTAGTGAAACACGAAGGGCCCCCGAATTCGCTAAGTGTTTAATGTCTTGCACTGATGCATGATAGCACCGGCCCGCTAACTCTGCTTTCTGGATTGCAGATTTCAGTTTTCTGTACAAATCCGACTTATCAAGACACAGTTAGGGCCCACATAAAAACTCTTTATCCATTGTTGATAGATGAGAAAATTAATGTGAAAAATGGGCATACCGCACTACCTCTATGTGCGGGCCTTGGAGCAAGATTACTTCCAAAACTCTTCTCGCCTGATCATCCGAATTATCGAATTACCCGATTTTAGATTTTAATGTGTAAGAAAACATTAAAGCGTGAAGGGATTTACCCCCACGCTTTAATACTTCTTAACCATATTATTTAACGATAGGTGCTATCGCATCGAGGTTTTCAATTTTCTCACCACCATCAATAGTGCACATAGCTCTAAAGATATCTGGTGATATTTTGTTAGAGATTTCACGAATTTTACCATCAGCCATGATCGCAATCCCGGTAACTTCTTTCTCTTTATTTCGACTGGTTTTTTCGAGGATCAAGAAAGGGGCCAAGGCATCAGGGCCCTCAGAAATACCTGCGATACTTGCACCACCGCCCGCTATCCAAGGGTGATTCTTATTTTGCTTTATAAGCAGAAGAGCGATGGTATTTGCAGGGCCATCCTTGATATCTTCGATTTTCGTAATGCGATCATAACCAAAAATCCCTGATTTCTTATTGTCGGGGGAATAATCTCCCGAGGCAAACCCCACTCCTGAAACCCCAACAAAATTTGTAATTCCAAATTGATTAGCATCGCTGGAAACAGAAGTTCCTTCAGGAGGTGTTTCATACAAAAGATCGGGGATGAACATTCGCGCAACCTGATGGTTTTTCGGATCGCTCCAAGATTTGCCTTTATCCACTAATTTCGCAAAACTAACATAATCCCCATTGGAAAAGTAAGGCAGTAATTCCACAATCCACCCTACTCTTTTGTCGGGCGCCATTTTCAATCCAAACTTCTTATTGTTGGTTGCTTCTTCCGCGGTACCTCGAGGAAATGCTTTTTTATCGTTTACATACCCCATGATTGCTTTGGAAATAGGGTCGGCACTTTTACCAATCACTTTGGTTTCGAAACTGTTTTTCAAGGTTACGAGGTATTCTCCGAGAGCTACTTCATTAGATTTAAACATTGCAGGAGGGATATGCAATTGGCTTAAAAACCCCATCACCATATTGCCTGTTTGCGGGTCATAAAATGCAGTAGCTTTTATCATACCGTTGGCACCCTCTTTAATAATTTCGCTCGCACCGGCAGAACCAGGTATGGTACCAGTTATTGAACCAGGAGAAGAAATACCAGGATTAGCGGGAGTAGAGGGATCACCACCCGTTTTATCTTCGGTATCAACACTTATTTCCAATTTGACTGCCTTTAATGCAAGGGGCATTCTCTTAATCAACGGAAACGCAAGTTTTGCAAAATCAGACCCAACTTTACGATCTCGGCTAACTGCCATTACAGAAAAACTCTGCGAGTCAGGATCCATTTTAGCAAGCTCCATTACCGCATATTCAAGTTTGGACAAAGTCTTCAACTGATTCACAACATCTGGTGGAATTGGTGCACCGCCTGCTGTTTTAAAAGTGCTTAAAGAAGCGGATATAACGGGAATAATCGCAGTTAATTCACCCAAATCCACCCCTACCACCATGATACCTGCGCTACTTTTTTGCATCACTTTAGCAAATCGTAATGGCAAGGTTTCAAAATGATTCCCGGTTGAAGTTACAGGCGGAGCACTAGGTGCAGGCGCGGCATTTGGATCAACCGGTTGTGCATTAGGCATCGGCATTGGTGATCCAGGTGGCATCGGAGAACCTGGCATGGGTATCGGCATTGGTGATCCAGGAGGCATCGTCGAGCCAGGTGGTGGCACAGGCATCGGCGAACCTGGCATCGGCATCGGGGATCCGGGGGGCATGCCCCCCGGTCCTGGAGTAGTATTTGGCTTTGGTGCCTCTGGCGGGGCTGCGGTTGCTATCTTCTTGGGTTTACCTTTATCTTTTTTCAGGTAATCCATCATTTTATCCTCCGAAGCAATGACGATCGTTTTGCTATCGGCCAGAAAAAAGGATAATTTCTCATTGGTATCGAAACCAAGCATCAAAGAGCTTAAAGAATCAAGCTGGCCAGAGATTTTACTCCACTGCAAGCCCTCGATCATAGCTTCCTGAGTAAGAGAGATACTTTTCTCAAGGTGGGCCCTCTTGAAGGGTTCTTTGGACCGTACGATGGCCATTTTCCAATTCTTCTTCAATGGATTAAAATCGGGGAGTGTGCTACTTCTCGCAAGCATAATTTGTTCAATTTGTTCGATCGAGATTCCAAATGTTTTTGTAAAGTCTTTCTGATTAAATGCCCCGGGAGTATTAAAAAGAACCTTGGCAAGAATGCTATCAAAAAAATCTTTCATTTGAATACTTGCAACAAGCTTACTATCGCTGGGCAAACGCGCAGAAACATCCGGGTCAACGGATTCGCTTTTTGCAACAGTTGGAGGGGCTTTTTCTTCTTCTTTTGGCTTTTCTTCGGGATTTTCTTCAGGTTTTTCATTTGGGCCATTCGGGGCGACTGGGCGCTGCATCGGTCGTTGAGCAGATGGTTTAGACTTTGAACTATCATCCCCACCAGAAAACAAAAACATAGCTGCAACAATAGCTACAAGTGCAACACCCCCTACAGCGCCACCAATGATAAGCATTTGCTTATTCTTAGCACCGGCTTTACTAGGCCCTTTTTGACCTGATTCCGCTTTCTTTATTTCTTGCTTGGCCTTGGCTGCTGCTTCTTTACCAGCGGCTTTTGATTTTACTGGGGGTGCTTTTTTATCATCTGCGGGCTTGCCTTTCGAAGGAGCCTCTACCAAAAAGCGGAACTTACATTTCGTGCACTCTGTCTTTTTACCTACCAAGGTTTCATCCTTAATAGATACCATCGCTTCGCAACTTGGGCATTGCTGTTTGAATTCGCCTGCCATTGTTCAACTCTCCTAGGAACTTCCGCGTTTAAATGGACTTTATCCAATATCACTAGCGAAATCATCTTACTGTATTTTTATAGTTAATACGCAAGTCTTTCCTTAAAAAATTTGAATTCTTAAGAGGCAACTATTCACATCCAAAATAAGGTTTCGAAAAACAATTATCCTGAAAAAATGCTTGATTAACGAACTAAAATCCGATCTTAATTGACTCTGCCAATAAGTTGTCGGTTGGCGATTTACACCGGCAATAGGTTGTATCAAATCCCAAATTGATGCAACCTTAATCATTCGAAATTAAAAGTGTTTTAACGATTATTTGACAGGTATAGCAGGTACGCCAGTCGTTGCTTTTGGTGCAATAGCACCAGCTTTTGGCTTTTTTAATACAACCAGCCAAACAACCAAAAGAATGACAATCAAGGTAAAGAACACAAGTCCAGCGCCAATAAAAAGTGGAGTTTTATCTTTTACTACCACGGCTTTTTTCGCCTTAGGACTAGCTTTTCGCTTAAAAGTCGGTGCAGACAACATTCGTGTCATATGAAAACCACCACCACCGCCCGCTTCTGCTTTAGGTTCTGGTTCTGGTTCTGGTTCTGGTTCTGGTTCTGGTTCTTCCGGAGATTCGACATCGGGAGCCATAACTTCGATCACAGTGGCACATTTTGGACACTTTACTTTTTTACCAACTAGATCTTCTTTAACTGACATTAAGTTTTCACAAAAATCACACTTTATTTTAAGCAACACAGACATAGATAACACCTTTTTACTATCTAAGAGATACGAGGAAGATACGAGGAAGATACGAGGAAGATACGAGGAAGATACGAGGAAGATACTAATATAAAGATATTACTAAGCTCAAGTAAAAGCAAGAATTAATTAAACTTTCTTTAAGCTAAAGAAACATATTACATTTAAAATATTTCTCGCCGCAAACAGTTCAATTCGTTTACAATATACGCTGATGAAATATATCTTTGACATTTGGAAAATCATGACTCGAGCATTAAACCCTAGGCAACTACTCATACTAAGCTGCACCATGCTTGCAGGATTGGTTCTTTTTGCAACCGCCTTTTTCTCGATCGGATCACGGGGATGGTATGGCAAAGATTCCCTTAATTTAA
>Ga0209829_10000494_pt1 | contig 35893 bp, 30 predicted proteins | sample C_140205_EF_Meta_FD_187311 | JGI IMG/M metagenome (GOLD analysis project Ga0209829, IMG submission 187311) | Freshwater microbial communities from Lake Croche, Canada to study carbon cycling - C_140205_EF_MetaG (SPAdes) (version 2) | ecosystem: Environmental > Aquatic > Freshwater > Lake... | reverse complement strand
TACCCCCACGGGGAGTCGAACCCCGGTTTTCGAGCTGAGAACCCGACGTCCTGGGCCACTAGACGATGGGGGCGAAACACTCCTGAACTTTTAGCAGCAGAGCCCCCGGTGTCAAGCCGTGGACTCGCTGCCAGGGGCTCTTTCCGGCGATGAAAGACCCTTGCCTAGAAAATCGACCGTCCCTCCCCGGAGCTTGACCGACACCTCCGACAGCCCGCAAGACCGGTGCAGGTGGTCCCAGCGCACCCCGGGCGGGCGGCTTCTGCCGGACGGAGGGAGATCACCGGGAGGGGAGTCGGAAGAGGCGACTACGGCGCGGCGGTGTGCGACCGAGGGCGAATCCCACCCCGAGCGCCACCGCCGTCGCCATGGCGAGCGTCATCCAGGCCCGGCGCGACGCGTCTGCCTCGTAACGCTCGCGCTCCATCGCCGATTGGAGGCGGAGCGTGGCCGTGCGCACTTCGTTGGTCGTGGCGGGGGCCCGCCGGCCGCGCGATCGCGTGCCGTCGTGGCTGGAACGCTCGCGGAAATCCTCGACGCCGGTGCGGAACCGGCCGTCGGCTGGGGAACCGCCGTCTGACCAGGCGAGGGGGGATTTCTGCCTGGGGAAACCGGGGAAAAGTTCCTCTTCCGCCAATTCAACCGCGTGGAGCAGCTCGGTGGGCGATTGATAGCGGTCGGCCGGCGACTTGGCGAGGAGCCGGAGCACGATCGTTGTCAGGATCGTTGGCAGGTCGTCGCGATGCTGCTCCAGTGAACCTGGCGCTTCGTGGAGATGGGCGAGGGCCACGGCCACGCTCGTCGAGCCGCCGAACGGCGGTCGTCCGGCGAGGAGGTGGTAGAGGGTAGCGCCGAGCGAATAGAGATCGCTGCGCGTGTCGATGGAACGTCCCTCGGCCTGCTCCGGGCTCATGTAGAGGGGCGTGCCGAGCGCGGTGCCGTCCTGGGTGAGCTCCGGGCCGTCAGCGGCTGCCGACAAGACCCGCGCCAGGCCGAAGTCGGCCACCTTCACTTCCCCAGCGGGGGTGACGAGGAGGTTTTCCGGCTTGATGTCGCGGTGAACCACCCCCTGCCCCGCCGCCCGATCGAGGGCCGAGCCGACCTGCGCCAGCAGGGCGAGGGCCTGGCGGGCGTCGAGGGGCCCGCGCTCCTGCAGCCAGGTCCGGAGCGTTGGGCCGGCGACATATTCCTCGGCGAGGAAATGGTGCCCGTCGATGCAGTCGACTTCGTGGATTTGCACGATGTTGCCATGCACGAGCCCGGCGGCAGCCCGGGCTTCCTGCGTGAAGCGAAGCACGGCGTTCGGTCGGGCTGCGGTCTCCTGGCGGAGCACCTTGACGGCGACGGCCCGCGACAGCGATGCCTGCTCCGCGAGATAGACATCCGCCATCGCGCCGCTGCCGAGCCGGCGGAGGAGACGATATCCCCCCAGACGAATGCCGGAGAGATCTCGGGGCCCGGGGATGGGGGGGGCGCTGTGCATCACGAGAAATAGTATCGGGAGGCGCCGCGATTCCGGCAATTCACCTGCTCCCGACCGCGGCCGCTGCGTTGTCAGTCGTCTTCTGACTCGAAGTCGTCCTCGGGTGGGAGTCGCCGTCTGCCGCGACGCGGTCGGCGACCGCCGAGCACGGTCTTCAGGCCGAGCACCGTCAGCACCGCCCCCCCTGCCGCGACGAGCAGGGCCCGGCCGTTGGTGCGGACGTCGAGCAGTTCGTCGACGGTCCGACCGACTGGTCTTCCCTCGGGAAGACTTCCCCACGCCGGTGGAGGGGGGGCGATCGACGCCGGCAGCGCCGCGGTCGACGTCACCGGGGGAACCGGGGTGGGGGCCGTGCCAGGACCATCGGCGGCGGGGGGCAGGCCAGGGGAATCCGTCGGTGGGGAGGGGAGCGACGGGAGGGAGAGCCGACCATCCGGGGCGACCATGGCGATGCCTGGGAGCGCGGCCGCGGACGAAATGGCGTCGATCGTGCCGGCAGCGGGGGGGCCAGGCGGGGGCGACGGCTGGATGGCTACGGCCGCGGCGGACGCCTGCCCCCCTCCCCCGGCGGCCGGTGGAATTGCGGGGAGGGACCTCTGGAGATTCGCTGCCATCTCGGGGGTGATGCCCTTCGAGCCGACGCTGGCAAGGAACGTCTGCACGCGGGTCGAGCAGGCGCCGATCGTTCGTCCCTGGCCCTGGCCGAAGAGGATGCCGGAGAGTTCACCGCGGGCGTTGAGAATCGGGCCGCCTGAATCACCCCGTCGGGCAGTGGCCTGAAGTTCGACGAACTCCAGCGGGTAGCCGCTTCCCGGTGCGAGGTACTGCGTGCAGGGCCCGGCCTCGGATCGGAACGGCCCCTTGCCGTATCCCGCGATCGAGAGTGGTTCGCCGATCTTCGGCGGTGATGAAGCGATCGGGATCGGCACGACCCGCGGTCGCCAGATCGCGACCGCGGCGAGATCCCACGGCTCGTCATGACGGATGACCGTCCCGGCCGTCTGGAATCCGTCGGGAAACTGCACGAGAACCGCCGCCGACGCCCCGCGGATGACGTGCCAGTTGGTGAGAACGAGCCCTTGCGAGGCGTTGATGTCGACGAGCACCCCCGAGCCCATTGAGGTGCCCCCGTTCTCCGGAGCGATGATCCGCACCACGGCCGGATGCGGGGGCTGACCGCTGCCGAGGTAGTCGGCAAACACCTCGGGTGTGAACGACTCTCTGGCCGCTGGCGTTGCCCCCCATCCCCATGTCCACGGTGCGAATTGCGCCGATGCGGGGGGGGCCGAAGCCACCAGCCAGAGCGTCAACACCAACCACACCAGGAGTCGCGCGAGTCTTACCATGCGCTTCCCTCCCCGCGACTCGGGCCCGCGACCGCCAGGGCGCCGTTGATTCAACGCGGCGCGCGGCGCATCGCCTGGCGCCGAATCTCCCGGGCGAGGATCCGCTGGAGCAATTCCTCGCGCAGCCGGGCCCGTTCCTCCTCGATTTCTGCCGACGGACTCGCTGCCTTGCACCTCAAACCCTGGCCGGAATGCGTCACCATCGCGAGGTCTCCTCGGCGGGGGCGCGCGTTGCCTCCCGGTCGATGCCTCATCGGCGCGGAAGGCGGTTCCGAGCCAGTCCTGACCGCCGCGCCGGAAACGTCCGCGTGGCCGTCAACCCTTCCCCAACCTGCCCCTGCCCCGTGCCGGGGGCGCGACCGCGTCAACCGGCGGCGGTGGGCAAGAGCTCGAAACCGTCGCCGCGGAGGCGCTCGCGGAGCGCGGCCACTTGGGCATGGTCGGCGGTCTGGACCGTCACCTCGACGGTCACGGAGAAGACGTCAGCTCCGGAAAACGTGCGGTCATGGACAATCTCGACGACCCCGGCGCCGGCGGCCGCAATCGTCGCCGTCAGCCGGGCGATGCCGCCGGGACGATCGACCAGCCGGGTTCGGAACCGCCACAGGCGACCGTCCACCGCCAGACCGTGATCGATGACCCGACCGAGCGTCGTCATGTCGATGTTGCCCCCGCAGAGGAGGAGCACGACCCGCTTGCCGCGGAGATCGGCCAAATCGTCTCCGAGAATCGCCGCCAGCGCGGACGCCGCCGCCCCCTCGACGACCGTCTTCTCCAGTTCCGACAGCCGCAAGACCGCGAGGGCGAGCGCCTGTTCGTCGACCGTTACAACCCGGTCGACCAGCGGCGCTGCCAGCGGAAACGACACCTCCCCCACCTTCCCCACCGCCAAGCCATCGGCGAGGGTCGGCCGGAGGGGAACCTGCACCGGTCGGCCGGCCGCCAGCGAGGCCGAGAAACTACCGGCGGCCGCCGGTTCTACGGCGATCACTGAGATCGTCGGCCGCACGGCCTTCGCCGCGATCGCCACCCCAGCAAGGAGGCCCGCGCCCCCCGTGGGAACGATGATCGCGTCGGCATCAGGGACGTCGGCAAGCACCTCCAGGGCCATCGTTCCCTGCCCCGCGATCACCCGCGGGTCGTCGAAGCCGTGGATCAGTTCCAGTCCGTCCCGGGCCGCGATCTCCACCGCCCTGGCCCGGGCGTCCTCAAACGACTCCCCTTCGAGGATGACGTTCGCGCCGAGGCGCCGGCAGGTGGCCACTTTCACCAGCGGCGCGAACCGGGGCATGACGACGGTCACCGGGATTTCGAGCAGGCGTCCGTGCCAGGCCAGCCCGAGGGCGTGGTTGCCGGCGCTGGCGGCGATGACCCCACGGGAGCGGGCGGCGGTGTCGAGGAGTTCGAGGGCATTGCGTGCCCCCCGCTCCTTGAACGAACCGGTGCGCTGGAGGAGATCGAGCTTGCACCACACCCGGAAGCCGGTGAGCTCGGAAAGGGGAATGCTGTGGGGGCAGGGCGTCCGGGCGATCCCCGCCGCGATCCGCTTGTGGGCGGCGCGAATTGTATCGATCGTCACCGCCGGGGTGGGCCGATGGGCCGTCATGGGTTGAGCCGCTTGGGGGTATGGAAGGAGCGGACATCGATCCAGTCCATGCCCGCCCGGGTGGCGGCGGCGATCCCCAGATCACTGTCTTCCCAGACCACGCAGCGTTCCGGGCGGACGGCGAGCCGCCGGGCGGCCTCGAGAAACGGGTCTGGATCGGGCTTGTGGCGGACGGTGTCCTCGCTGGCGACGATCAGGTCGAAGGCCCCGGCGAGCCCGATGTGGGCGAGGATCCGTTCACACACGGCCCGGTGCCCCCCCGTCACCACCGCGATCGGGATCCGCCCTTGCGACCGGCGCACGACATCGACGACCGGATCGATGGCCGCCACATGCTCTAGCCGCGAAAGAAACGATTCTTCCTTCGTTCGCACCGCAGTGTCGAGGTCGAGATCGAGGCCTGCCTCGCGGGCGAGGGTCGCCACGATGTCGCGGGTGGGGCGGCCCCCCATGGCGTAGAAGCGGTTCTCGTCGAACGACAATCCGTGCAGATCGCTCACATGGAGCCAGGCGAGGTAATGGGCCGGCATCGTGTCGGCCAGCGTTCCGTCACAGTCGAAGAGGAGCGCGTCGTGGGTCTGGAGGTGCCACATGGTGAGATCGTGGGGGAGCGGGGGGGAGCGCCGCAGGAGGGCAGAAAACAACCTTTATACGGGCTGGGGGGCCGGCATCGTGTCGGCCAGCGTTCCGTCACAGTCGAAGAGGAGCGCGTCGTGGGTCTGGAGGTGCCACATGGTGAGATCGTGGGGGAGCGTGGGGGAGCGTGGGGGAGCGCCGCAGGAGAGCAGAAAACGACCGTTATACGGGCTGGGTCGGTTTTTGAACCGTCGCGGGACCAGGGGCCGTCGTGAAAGTAACCTATGATTTCACCTCCCGGAGGTTTCGCTCCGGGTGGCTCCTCCCCTTCGCCCCGGCACCCTCCACCCGCCATGCGCCTCCCTGCCATCGGCATCCGTCCCCGGATCCTCGTCCTCGGGGCCTTCACGCTCTTTCTTCTCGCGATCCTCGTCTGGGGGGGATACCGTCGTGGCGTGGAAGTGCTGGGGGAGTCGGCCGAAGAGGCGATCCGTGGACAGGCCGCGGCCATCGCTGCCGAGTTGGATCGTGGCACCCTCGAGGCCCTGACGGCCGCGCGCGGGATGGCACTGGCGGCTGGCCAGGGCGTGGCCAGGGAGGATGACTCCCTGGGAAATCTCGCCCGGGCAGTCCTCGATGGTCAGCCGAGGTTCGCGGAAACGTGGTACGTGCTCGAGCCCGACGCGGGGAGCGCCGACGCCGCGCCGCGGGTTTTGGGCTGGAACCGCGACCCGCTCAACCCCGGCGCGATCAACGCAGCCTCGTCGCCGGCAATGGTGTCGCCCGATGCCCGCGGGTATACGCGCAGCCGGATGCAGGCCGAGGCAAATGCGCGGACGGACGCCGGCATCGTCACCGAACCACACGACGACGGTGGGGTGAAGGTCATCGACCACATCTGGCCGATCGTCGTCGGAGGCCGTTTCCTCGGTGCTGCCGGCGTCAGCTCATCGCTCGAGGATCTCGATCGACGCCTCGACAAGATCCGTGACCGCCTCGCGCAGGCCGGATGGTCGGCAGCGATCTCGGTGGTGGGCCCCGAGGGACGGATGATCGCCAGCACGGAAGCCAAGGCCGACGAAAGCGGGCAGGGGCTCTCCGAGGCGGCCTGGATGCGAATCGTCGACCGGCTCGTGGGGGCGCCCTCCTCGGTCATCCGTGGCGGTGACGTCGAGACCGGTGCCGACTGTCTGTTTGCGGGGGCCCAGGGCTCGAGCACCGGCTGGACGGTGGTCGTCAAACTACCCTGGCGCGAGATCACGGGGCGGGTCCAGCGACCAATGTTTGACATCCTCCTCGCCGCCGGTGCGGCGCTGGCGCTCCTGACGGGCCTGATCACCTGGCTGGCCAACCGGGTCCGGCGCCGGGTCGCGTCGGCCGCCGCCGTCGCTCGCCGGGTGGCTGCGGGCGACCTGACGGGGGGCTTCGACCAGCGCGGGGGCGACGAGACGGGCCAGTTGCTCCGGGATGTCAGCCACATGACGCAGAGCCTGCGGAGCATCGTCGAGCAGGTGAAGGAGGCCAGTCGCGAGCTCGGGGCCACGTCCCGCGATCTCGCGACCGCCGGAGCGCATCAGGAGGAGGCGATCAATTCGCTCGGGGCCAGCACCACCGAGGCGGCGGCTGCCAGCCGCGAGATTTCGGTCACCGGTCGTGAGCTCCTCGCCACGATGAACGACGTGGCCGCGGTCGCCAACGACACGGCGGCGGTGGCCGATGCGGGGCGCGAGAACCTCGGGGAGGTGGGGGAGACGATGCACCACCTCGAGGAGTCGACGAACCAGTTCAGCCAACGACTGGCCCTCATCCGCGAGCGGGCCGAAGACATCAACATGGTGATCACGACGATCACGAAGGTGGCCGATCAGACCAATCTCCTCTCGATCAACGCCTCGATCGAGGCCGAGAAGGCGGGCGAGTACGGCCAGGGCTTCATCGTCGTGGCCCGGGAGATCCGCCGGCTCGCCGACCAGACGGCTGTCGCGACCCTCGACATCGAGCGGCTCGTCGAGCAGATGCAGCAGGCGGTGAGCGCAGGCGTGTCGGAGATGGAGACATTCTCCAGAGAGGTCAAGGCGGGGGTGGAGCGGGTCTCGGGGATCAGCGGTCAATTCGCCGACGTGATCGGCAAGGTGCAGGGCCTGTCGACGAGGTTCGACCATGTAAACGAGGGGATGCGGGCCCAAGCCACCGGGGCCCAGCAGATCGCCGAGGCGCTGGTCACCCTCACCGACGGCTCCCGGGCGGCGGCCGAGGCGCTCGGCGAATTCCAGGAGGCGTCGAGCCACATGGCCAGGGCGGTCGACGGGCTCAACGAGTCGGTGAGCCGCTTCCGCCTCGAGGAGTTCGACGGCTGAACGCCCCGCGATGAGGCCATGGACCGCTCCCCGGTGGCCGTCCGTCGACCTCTGGAGCGGGCCCAGCCTTTCTCCCAGCGCACCGCTCGGTCCGGGGCGGTCCGCTGAAGATCCCGACCGGCGGCCCAACTTCCAGCGCCCGCCCGCGAAAGCTAGGGAAGACGGGCCGGCTGGGGATGGGCTTCGGTCCGCCCGACAGCGTGGTGGGGGGCCGACGGCGACGACTGGAGGAAACGGGACGATCGCCGCGTCCGTTCCGCGCCCGGAGGTTGTTCCGGAAATGCTCATGGTAGGGGGCGGAGTGGGTCGATCACTGCTGACGATCATGCCGGTTATGAGGCGCACGGTGGAAATCCACTGTGCGAACCGGCCACCGTCCGGAATCCGAATCCAATGAAGAACACAGCGCATCGTCCCGCCGGCAGCTGTCGCTTCCGCCCGAAGGCCAGCCGTGGCCGAATGGCCATCTGGCGCCGTCGCGTCCGAGCGATGGCCGCCTGCATGCTTGTCGCCACCACGGCGGCGGGGCATTCCGGCACCGCCCTCGCTCAGACGGGGCAGATGGGCATGGCGCCGGTCGGTGGCGTCGTGAACCGGGCGGCTGCCGGGTTCGCAAACCTCAACAACACCGGTCCCGGGTGGCTGTACTACGGGCTGAATGCCGCCGACCGCGGTCTCGGCTACCGCGGCAGCTACATGACGCTCGGCGGGTTCATTCCCTACGCCGAGGACGACATGGGCGGGTTCTGGTCGGCTGATCTCCGCAGCCATCTTTCCAACTACGGCGGCTTCTTCTCCAACGTCGGTATCGTCCGCAAGCAGTTCTTCGGCGGCACGATCGGCGGCATCGGCGTCTACTGGGACTACGACGGCGACCAAAACCAGTACGGCAACACTTGGATCAACGACGCCAGCGGGAGTTATGTCTTCGCTGGAGGGATGTCTTACAATCAGGTTGGCGTGTCGGGCGAATGGCTTACCGACTTTGGCAACCTGCGGAGCAACGGCTACATCCCGGTGGGCACCACCGCGTCGACGATGGGACCGTACGTCGGCAATTCGCTCCTCGGTGTCCTCGGCATCAATGCCGGTCTCGCCGGGGCAGATCTTGAACTCGGTGCCTACGTCCCCGGCCTCTCCGACTGGGCCGGCATGGTGAGCGTCGGAGGCTATTCCTTCGGCAACACCCGCTACAACCTCCCCAGCAGCGCCGCCGTCGTCCCGTACTTCGGCGGTGTGTACACCCGCCTCGACATGACGTTCCTCAACAACTGGGACTTCTCGCTCCAGGCGAACAACGACAGCTACTTCGACTGGACCGGCTTTGCCAGGATCACCTACCGGATGGGTGGTTCGCGGCGGCGGAACGTCTCCGACCAGCTCGAGCAACCGATGATGCGCAACGAGCACATCGTCCGTGCCCATCAGGCGCCGGTGCAGGCCTTGAATCCCTTCACCAACACCCCCTGGGAAGTGATCCACGTCGACAGCGCCATGGCCGCGGGCACGGCCGCCGTGCCGCAGTCTGTCTCCGCCATGGCGGCCACGGGTCTGGGCACTGCGGAATCGCCTGTGGCCACGCTCGCCGACGCGCAACTCCTGGCGTCGAAAGAGTTCGACATCATCCTCGTCCACCAGGGGATCAGTTCGAATCAGCCCTATGCGGGCGGGTTCCACTTCTCGGCCGATCACCAGTTTCTTGTCGGTCAGGGGTCGGCGATGCGACTGCCGACGGCGAACATGGGCCTCGTGCCGGTGTGGAGCGGTGTGAAGAGCACCGACTATCCGGTGATCGCCTCGGGGGCCGCGCCGGCGATCACGCTCCGCAACGGATCCGTCGTCGACCATCTCCAGATTACCGGTTCGCGGGTCGGCATCACCGACAGGGACATCACCAATCCGGCCAGCTTTGTGATTGTCAACGATGTCCGGATCGTCGGCAGCGGTCCCCAGCAGACCGGTGTCGTGATCCGCGATGCCAGCGGCTCGAACTCGACGCTCAATTTCTCGAACATGGTCCTGACCGGCCTCACGGCCGACGGGTTCGTTGTCGACGGTGGCGGTGCCGGGGCGGGCGATCCGAAGGTCAACATCGACAGCTCGATCTTCACCAACACCGGCGGATCGGCCGTGGTCGTCAAGGATATTTACAACGAGGGGCGGGTCCGGATCTCGAACTCGAACATCGAGGGGACGACCGCCGCGGGTGTCCAGGTCACCAACGGCCAAGCGTACGTCGAGAACACCAGGTTCGAGCGTATCGGGACCGCCGGTGTCGATGCCACGGCCGGGATCTCCCCGGGCGTGTTCGGCAACCAGTCGACCGTCCAAGTCGTCGGATCGACCTTCTCGCTGGTGCCGGTCGGCGTCCGGGCCCAGGCCAACGAGAACGGCGTCATGAACGTCACGATCAACGAAAACCATATCGTGACGAACGGGGGCAACGGAATCATCTTGTCGGTGGCCGACGCGCCGGGAGCCGTGCTGAACGCCAGCGTGGTAAACAACCGGGTCGGCGGCGCTGCAACCATCGTGTCGGGCACCGTTTCCACAGCCAACGGCAACATCCTCCTCGACTCGGTCGGCTGGACGTTCGACGCCACCAATGTCGTCGTCATCCCCGGCCAGGGGATCCTCAACATCCGGGCCGCCAACGAGGCCAATCTCCAGGGGCTCAACTTCAGCACGTCGGTCCAGGATCTCCCCGCGGATGTCATCGATGGCGACGGGAACATCATCATCCCGCCGCCACCGTTCTACGATCCGGCCCTCTCCGTCCCGCTGCCGCCCAACTGATCGGCGCCGGTCGGCGAGGTCATGAATCACCTGCGTGGGCGACCGGTTCGATCCGGTCGCCCACGTGCACGTTTCCGCCCAGCCCATCGCCGACGGTGTTGATCGCCAGCCGGTAGAAGCCCCCCCAGGCTGCCGCATCGACGTCACGGCGGAGCCGCCTCCGCCGCCAGGCCTCGAACACCTCCCGGAAGTGCTCCGTGATGCGGCCAGTGCTTGAGTCGCGGGCCGGCACGGGGCAGCGCCGACAGACGTTGACGGCCGTGAAGCCGGCCTCGCCGACACGGAACGCCAGCGGCGGCGGGGCGCAGGGATCGGTGGGGAGGGGGTCGTGCAGGACCGGTCCGGCGGGCCCACCGGAGGTTTTCCCGGGGGGGGGCGCGGGGCTGGCCAACGCGTCTTCCCAGAAGGCCTGGCAGTCGCCCACCTCGAGATTGATCCGGAATCGGCGTCGGACTTCCCCGAGCGGCAGGGAGAACCAGCGGGCCACTTCGCTCAGCGATGCGGTGGAGACGAGCGTCGGCCCCATCGCGTCGCGGTCGTCGGGGAATCCCCCTTCGGCACGCTCCTGGAGGAGGACCTCCACCCCGAGTGCGGCGGAGAGCCAGCGACATGGCCCCTCCGGCCCGGGCACGAGGGGAAAGCGGTCTGGAAAGGGAGGGGGAGGCGCTGTCTCCCCGCGCCAGTCGGGGGGGGTGGAGAGCTCCACCGTTGGGGCGCCGTCGAGATTGAAGGTCGCCCGGATGCGCTGGATGAGCGGCGTCCGCTTGGCGTTGACGACATGCCCATCGAAGTCGACCAGGCGCCAGCGGCGGTCGTTGGCCAGCGCCCCGCAGGGGAGCACGCAGGCCCGCTCGACATCGAGGCCGTCGAGGCTCTTCACCGGATGGAGCGTGATCCGCTCAAGATGCGGCATGGGTGGAAGGGGAGTTGATGGTCGGGCGCGGATCACATCCGGAAGTTAAACGTCTGCCAGAGGAGACGCAGCAACCAACTGCCAACCGTCCGCTGCCCGACCCGGATTCGGGCTGAGCCGCGCATCCCAGCGGTGAAGGCACCGTCGGGATCATCGACCGCCATGAGGGCCTCGTAGCTGGTGGAGATCGGCATCTCCCTCCCCGATTCGTCGGTCCGCGTGGGAACCTGGCCGCCGGACTTCACGCTCAACCGCTCCGATCCTCCCTCGAGATTCGTCTCGGCGATCTCGTCGATCGTTCCGCGGAACGTCTGCCAGGGCAGCGCGTTGATTTTCAGGTCGACTCGCTGCCCCCGCGACACGAACTCCATCTCCGACTGGTCGACGACCATCACCGCCTCGAACGCGTTCGGATCACCGACAAGACAGAGAACCGTCCCCTCGGCGAGCGTGGCGCCGAGGTTCCGCTCCTCGAGGACATGGCCGCTCCACCCGGGGAGCCGGCCGGTTCCGTCCGGGGGGGTCTTCAAGGCTGGGGATGGGAGCACCACGCCGCTCCGCGGGGCGCTGAGCACGAGGTCCGCCCGGTCTTTCCGCTTCCGCTTGAGTTGCTCTTCAACGCTCTTGAGCGACTCCTCCACAGTGCCGATCTCGAGGCTGGCGGCGGGATCGGTAAACCGCTCGCGCTCGAGGCTCGCCAATCGCGCCCGGGCCTGGGTGGCCTTGCCGTCGAGATCGGCGATCGCCAGATCGAGATCGATGCTGGAGAGCCGAGCGATCTCGGCACCGGCCTCGACCAGCGCTCCTGGCTTCACCGTGATGCTCTCAAGGACTCCGGCGACCGACACGTAGACCGTCTCTTCCGCCCGGGGACGCAGTTCGGCGGCACACCACACCCGCTGGGGAAGGGGAATGAGTGCCACGGCGGCGGCGAGGGCGGTGACGACGGCTCCCGTCGTGACGAGATTACGGAGCTTCACTTCCTCGCGCCTCCCGGGAACATTGAGGAACTTGATCATGTTTTGGATCGGCCTGACAACAAGCCCCCACAAGGCGCCCATCGCGAGCATCTGCCCCAGCACCTCGAGGCGGTAGGGTTTGAAAACACTCCACACGAAAAGAAAGATCGACGCTGTCACCATCCAGCCGTAGAGGCTCGAGGCGATGGCGAACAGGGCGAAGAGGCCACGGTTGCGCGTGGGGAGGAACGGGTCCTCCGGCTGCTCGATACCGAGGCACCCGAGCGACGCGAGCCTGCCGAGGATTGTCGTCGCCTTCTGGCGGAGGTTGGGGATCTCGAGGAGGTCGGAGAGGATGTAATAGCCGTCGTAGCGCATCAGCGGATTGGCATTGAACATCAGCGTCGACACACTCGACACGAACATCACGTCGAGGCACAGCTGGTTGAAGACCCCGGAATGGGAGTTCCACCACAGGAAGGTGGCGATCGAGGCGAGAATCAGCTCGATGTACATCCCGGCCGCGCCGATCGCCGCCCGTTGCCACTTGCTCGGCAGCATCCAGCTGTCGGAGACATCGCAGTAGAGACACGGAGTGAAGACGAGGAGCATCACCCCCATCTCGTGGCATTCCCCACCGAAATGCTTGCACGACAGACCGTGCCCAAACTCGTGGAGAACCTTCGTGAACCCGAGGGCCAAGGCCAGCCAGATCCAGTTGCCGGAGGCGAAAAACTGCTGGAACTCCGGCAGTTTCGCCCTGAAGACATCGAAGTTCACCAGCACCAGCAGGAGGGCACTGGAGACGAGCACGGCCACACCGGCCGCCGCGGGGACGGAGAACAGCCAGCCGAACCCGGGGTCAATCCGGTGGAGGATCCAGTCGGGGTCGATCCCCCGGAAGCGCATCGACATGATGTTGGCAAGCCATGCCATCCACTGCCGCCAGATCCGCTGACGGCGGCGCTCGAAGAGCTGCGGCCCCTGCCCCGGTCGGTCGCCAATGACGAGGCCGCTGCGGTGGAGCGTGGCCACGAAGCGGGCCAATTCCTCGACGGTGATCCGGCGGGGGGGGAAACGGGCCTCGAACTGCTCCTTGAGCCGCTCCAGGCTCGCCTGGCCATCGAGCATGTCGAGGAGGGCATACTCCTCGGGGCGGAAGCGAAAATAGCCCAGCGAAATCGGATCCTTCACGACCCACCAGATCTGCCCCTGGTAGGACTGCCTCGTCGCCACGAGGTCACCGCGGCGGCGCAGGCCGACGGGGCGCGTGGTGCTCGATCGGAAGGCGTCCGCGGCGGTCGACATCGGGTGGGGGCTTTCCGCGAAAGGCTACCGCGTGACGGGGGGGAGGGGCGCCAGGCTGGAATGGATCGTCATCGTGGCCGATTGGCCAGCCCGGAGGAGCCACTGGGTCGAATCGGCGATGCGCCGATTCTCCACCTCCGCCCAGACGCGGTAGTCGCCTCCGGAATCGACCAGCGGGCTGGTGAACACGATCCGCCCCGGGAACGACTCCGTCCGGTTGTCGGCGAACACGACGTCGACGGTCACCGGCCGGTCCCTGACGGTTTCTGGATTCCAGCGGGAAGAGTCGACGTAGCCCTCGACGCGGAGCCGGTCGGTCTGGACGACGCGGGCCAGCGGATCGCCCGGCTGCATCCATTCCCCCTGATGCGGGAAGACCTGAACGATGGTGCCTTCGAGGGGAGCGGTGATCGTGCGCCGCTCGATGGCCTTCTCGGCGGCCTCGACCTCCACCGCCTTCGAATCGGAGGCCAGTGAAGTCATTTTCCGCTCGAGTTCGGCCTGCTCGATCTGCAGTTCGGCCTTCCGCTCGTTGAGTTGGAGACGGTCGAGCTCGACGAGGGTGACACTCCCCTGGAGCTTGTCGGCAGCCAGCTGCGCCTTCTCGTACTCGGCGGCTGCCACGAGCTCCGAGGCCAACGCGAAGCGGACGTCGACGTCGCTGCTGGCCTTTGCCACCGCCTGGTCGTGTTCGGCTTTGGCTTTGCGGCGCTCGAACTGCGGCTGGCTGTCGTCGATCTTGGCGATCACGTCGCCGGCCTTGATCGAATCCCCTTCGCGGACGAGGAGATCGACGAGCACCCCCCCTTCCCTGGCCGGCACCTTCGCCTCCTTCAGAACCGACACGAGGCAGTGCTCGAGGATCGGCTCGGCAGCACTCCGCGCGGAGGCTGACGGGGCCGCGGGAGGGGCCGCGGGGAGCGCGAGGGCCGTGACGGTGACGGCGAAGAGGGCGATGACGGGGGAAAAACGCACGATGACCTCCGGGAGTCGGCCGGCCCCATGGGGGGCGCGGGGGGCGATGCTGTGCGGTGATGTCACCACAGACGGAACAGGATCTGGGATTGGATGAAGGCGAGCACGTCGTGGAACCAGACATACCCCAGTGAACGTTTGCCGCAGTTGATCCGCGCCGTCACGGTGGCTCCGGCGCCAAGCTCCTCGCGCTCGTGATTCGAGGGATCGATCGTGATCCGCACCATCACGGTGTTGCCCGCCTCGCCGCGCACCTCGGCCTGTTCGTGGATCTCCTTGACGGAGCCGTAGTGCCGGGTGCCGGGGTCGGTGGCGAGGACGTAATCGACTTTCAGTTCCCGCTCCTCCTGCCGCGCCTGGGTCGCTGCCCGGTTGACGTGGCCGAGGCGGTCATCGGGCATGTGGACCTCAAGCTCCCACGGGCCGGTCTTGTCGGCGACCGCGAGCAACACCTGCCCCTTCTCGACCGGTCGGAGGAGGAGCCGGTCGCGGACCTGCCAGGTGACGATCACGCCGTCGATCGGGCTGCGGACCTCGAGGGACTGCTTTTTGGTGAGGAATAATTTCCGTTGCTCCTCGAGGCTCTCGATCTCGCGCCGCAGCTGGGCGACGCGGCCCGACATTCGCGTCCGTTCATCGGCGGAGATCTTGTTGTCTTCGAGGAGGGCCCGCTGTGTGGAGACAAGCTGCTCCTCGCTCGATGCCTTGCGGCCGAGGACGTCGGTCAGGGCCATCTCGAGATCGGTGTTGCGGAGCGTCGCGAGCAACTGCCCCTCCTTCACGTCGATCCCGTGGGCAACGCCGTCGGCAATCGACTCGATCACGCCGTCGATGCCTGAGAAAACGTCGCGGCGATGGACCGGTTCGAGCGTTCCCTTCCCCTCGAGCCGCAAATCGGCGGGGATCAGCACGAGGGCGGCCAAGCCCGTCAGCGCCGCCACCACCGCCGTCAGCGTCCGCGGGAGGTTGCGGGCGGTCGTCAGGACGCGCGACTTGCCGAGGAAATCGAGGATGCCGTAGAGCGGCAGGCTGGTGTGATCCAGCGCGTTGGCCAGCGCCACCCGTCCGTGATCCGAGACGAGGTCGACTCTGGCCCGCTTCCCGCCGTCGAACGACGACGACGAGAACCATTCGGCTACGAGCACGCCGACCGGTTCGCGATCCTCGTTGCCGTCGGAGTTCGATTCGGCTCGGGCGACCGCCACCGCGTCCACCCCTCCGGGCTTGACGACCGGCGTCGGCTTTGGCCGCTCCAAGGGGATCACCGCCAGGGCCGTGGCGTGCGATTCGTCGATGAAATGTTCGAGTTCCTCCTCGATCTGCGGCGGGAGCTCACGCCCGGGATCGGGATGCCAGAGCGGATCGCGGGCGCGGGAGACGACGCGGGCGAGGGCCTCGATCGCCTGGACCGCCGTGGCCCGCCGCTCCACCGATTCCTGTCCGCTGACGGCCTCGAGTCGGAGGCGTCGGCGACGGCGGACGAGAACACTGACGCGGTCGCAGCCGATGATCCTCCGGGCCTCATTGGCGAGCACGAACGCCGTCGCAATCGGGTCGAGCGATTCGTGGACCGCCCGGCTGAAGCGGTCGACCTGCGTGAGCGTGGTCTGCTGGGCGTCGATCGACTTTGACTGGCGGCGGGCGAGGTAGCTGCCCGCCACCGTCGCCACCTGGGCGAGGAAGGTAAGGAATCCCTGCTCGACTTCAGGGGGGTGGGGCTGGTGAAAAACTTCGAGGAGCCCGGACCGCTGTCCGTTGCGATCGATCGGGGCAGCGACGAGCAGGAGATCGGTCGGGTTGCCCGCTACCGGTTTCCCGTCAGGGCCGGCCAGTTGGGCTCGGGCGGGGATCAGCATCCCCTCGGTGCCGGCGAGGAGCGATTCAATGAGTCGGCCGTGCGCCTCCTGCGTCTCCGGGGAGTCAGTCAAACCCGTGGATTGGACCCCGGCGTGGCAGACCGGCTCGCACCGCCCCCCTTCCCCGACGATCCACACCAACCCGGCCACGGCCCCCATCGCCTCGAGGACCCGATCGAGGAGTCCGCGGAAGAAATCGGCCTCGGCGAGATCAGACCGGCCGAGTTGGTCGATCTCCGCCACGATCGCGCGGATCTGCTGGCGGGCCTCGTCGACGGCGCGGGGATCAACGGTGCTCATTGGGCCCTGAACCGGAAAAGTGGCAGGCTGGGGATACAGTGACCCGCCGCTGACCGCGGCGGTTGTCCGCGGAAAAAGTCACGGTGGACTTTTCCCCATAGACCAACGCGGTGGACATCGCCGGCGGAGGGTCCGCCGGCGATGCCCGCCGGGTGGTGGTTGTCATACGTGCCAAACCCGCCCTGGGGTCGCCGGGTGGGATCGGCTCGATGGCCGAGCCGACGACGGCGCCGCGAGTCGACTGGCCATCCCCGATCGTGCCTGGTCAGGCCTTGGCAGCCTGCTGGTGGATCACGCGACGCTGAACATCGGTCTCGAGGACGCCGAAAGCCTGCTCGTGACGGGCCACCGCCATCTGGAGGGCGTATGCCAGACGCTTCGCGGTGAAGAAATTGACGATGATCCGCTGGGTCAGCTGGATCGTCTCTGGGGACGTCCCGGCCACCTGCTTGTTGAGACCGAAGTCGACGATCAACTCTTCCGGCGTGCCGGTCACGCGGCAGAAGTTCGCGTAGGTGGCAAGAATATGGGATTCGTCGACGGGCACCTGCATCGGTTCCTGGGCAGGGCGCTGGGCGGACGACTCAGACATGACTGGCTCCTGAATGGGGCTGGACAAACCGGTGAAGGACCGTGGATCCGGCCAACGGCCAGTCTTCCCGGAAGCGGATCAGTCTATCCCCCTCGTTCCTCTGGAGCCAATCGCCCGCCGCCCGGCGCCGGCCAACCGTGCCGACCGAGCCAGTCTGGCGAGACGAACCGTCGGAAGAGAGCCGCCAGGGCCCGGCGGGCATCTCGCTGCCACGGTCCGTCGAACGGAGCGTCGGGGGGATGGAAGCCGTCGAAGTGGAGGCGGCAGGGCCAGCCGCGGCTGATGGCGATGGCATCGAATCGCTCGGCGACGCGCAGTGTCCATGCGGCGCCGAGCGTCTCCCTGAAGGCAAAAAATGTCGGCCCGAGCGCTGCCGCGAACGTCCCCTCCGCGGCCGGCGACGGCGGCGTCCGCCGGCTGCGCGCCAGTGCCAGGAGCCCGCCGGCGGCGGCGAGGCTGGCGCCGATCGCGTCGACGAATGCTGCCCCGGGGGCGCCGCTGGAGCCTGTCGGCGGGAAGGCCGGTTCACTGTCGACCAGCGGCAGGAATCCACGGACCACCACCAACTGCCCCAGGGTGACGAGCGTCGCGGCAACGCCGTGACGGGTGCCCCAGGGTGACGAGCGTCGCGGCAACGCCGTGACGGGTGGCGACAAAGTTCATCCAGCCGACGAGCGAGAGGATGACGAGGAAGCAGCGGCCGAGGAGATGGGCATCGGGAACGCTGTCTGGTCGCACCAGCGCCGTGGAGAGCGCCGGCAGGAGGAGGATCACCGCCAGCGCCGCGACGATCAGCTGCCAGACGCCATGCTGCGGGCGTTTGGCACCGAGGAGCGACATTGCCGGACAGAGCGACAGGCTCGCGGTCACCATCCGCAGGGATGCAGCGGCGGCGGGTTGGGAGACGATTCCCGAGGCTCGGGCCGCCGTGTCAAGCAGCAGCGCGACGGAGGCGACGATGGCCCACTGGGTCGCCGGGACAGCCGTCGAGCCGCGCGTGGCGAAGGCAGCGCGCATGGCCGCACCCGCAGTCAGCAGTGCCGCCAGGGAGGCGATCGCCCAGCAGGCCGTGGCGGGATCGAAGGCGCGAGGATCAGAGGCCATGGCCGCAATTCTACCCCGGTTCGGCGGCCGCGCCTGGCTTGGGGCGGAAGCGGACGTGCCATCTGCCGGGGTAGTCGTACCAGCCCGGCCATCGCCTCCGGGTCGGGGCCACGTCCGACGAAGATCGGGTGGTGACGGTCCTGACGGTCGTGTCGGTGGCGACCGACCGCCGGAGGAATCGATCAGTGACGCTGCGGATCGAGCCGAAGAACCCTGTGGTGGGGGGGGATGGCCGTCGGCGGGACGGCGGCCCGCCGTGCCGGAGAGCCATCGGCAGGGAGGCCGAACATGACTTGCACCCCGCGGCGGTGGTCGCGTGTCGCGCGTTGGTCGGCGGGAACGATGTTGCTGTCGTTGTCGCTGATGCTGCCGGCACGGGCGATCGAGATGTTCACCTACTTCGGCGACGGCAGCCGGATCGGGTTGCCGAGCCTTGAGGTGCCAGTCCAGGCCTATCCCGGCATTCCGCTGCGGAGCGATCGGCTCCGGGCACGGGCCAGAGCCCAGCAACTCCGCAAGGCGGCTGCGAGTCAACCAGGCAGCGCGCCCGCCGGCGACGGCCTGCCGGGGATCCCGGGTGGGGGCATCACCGTGAGGCCGATGGCGCCGCAGCTCAACCCCTCCGCTGCCATCACGCCGATGACACGGGCGCCAGCGGGATTCCCGCCGCCGCCCGCCCCAGCGGCAGTCCCCGGGCAGCCGGCTTCGCCCCCGAGCACGAACTGGTCGAATCTCGTGCCAGGGTCGCGGCCCGCGACCGAGCCGGTGGCTCCGCCCCAACCGACAACAGATCCCGGGAGAAGCCAAACCCTCCCCGGATTCAACGCACCGGTGTTTCCGGGTGCCAGCACCAACCCGGCGCCGCGCCCAACCGCGCCCGGCCAGTCGCGCTGACAACCGGCGGCACGGGCACGCCGCACCGGGGCGAGACTCACTCCTTCGTCGAACCCTCGGCCTTCAGCTCGGCTTGGAGGTCCTCCGCGGCCTTCCGGTTGGCGAAGATCGGGTCGTTGGTCATGAGCTGCTCGAGCAGACGCTGGGCCTGCTCCTTCTCCCCTTTGTCCGAGAGGATCTGGGCGATGTAGTAGGCGCCGTCGGCGGAGAGGGAGTTGTTTTGCGACACCTGGGCGAGGATCTTCTCGGCGTCGGCCATCCGCCCGAGTTTGTAGAGCACCCAGGAGAGAGTCGTCAGCGAGGCGACCTGCAGTTGGGGGTTGTCCTTGACCATCGCGACATTGGTCTCGGCGATTTCCAGGGCGCGTTGGACGTTCTCCTTTTCCGGCAGTTCCGCAAGCACCAGCGCCAAGGAGTCGGAGGCGACGAAGTTCCGCGGCGACTGCGAGTGGGCCTCACCGAAGAGCTTCGAGGCCGATTCGAAGTCACGGGCGACGCGGGCGATCGTGCCATTGACGATCCGCGCCTCGAGGTTCTTCGGATCGAGATCGAGCGCCTTGCCCCCGTTCTCCCGGGCGGCGGCGGTGTCGCCGTGGGCGAGAAACCAGTTGGCCGCGCCGAGGCGGACCCCGGCATCCTCTGGGGCGGCCTGGACCGCAGCTTCAACAAGCTCACGGGCCTTGTCGATCTTCTTCCCCTGATCGTAGAGACGCGCCAGGAGCATTTCCTTACGCGGGAGTTTCCCATCGAGATCATGCGCTTCGCCGAAGGCCGTGAGCGCCTCGTCGGGCTTCTCGAGCTGGAAGTAAGCGCTCCCCAGCCGCTGTTTCGCGCTCGCGCTGTCGGGATCGATCTCGACCCACTTTTGGATCTCGGCGAGGGCCGTTTCCCACTGACCGCGGGCCTCGTGCACCGCGGCCTTGCCGGCGTGGCAGCGGATCTCGAAATCGCGCTTCCGCTTGGCGTTGGATTCGAACTTCGCGGCCAACTCCTCGGCCCGGTCGAAGAGCACGGCGGCATCGGTGACCATCCGCTCCTGGAAGGCGAGATCGCCAAGCACGAGATAGGGCTCGGGGTCTTCCGGGAACTTGGTGACGGTCTGATCGAGTTCGGCGCGGGCGGCGGCCACCTGCTTCACGCTCAACCACAGCGTCGCCATCATCACCCCTGGCGGGGGGACCTTGGGGTCATCGGCATGAACGCGCTCGAGCATCGCCCGGCAGCCGTCGATGTCGCGGTCGCGGAACCGGGTGATCGCCCCGTTGACCTCATTGGCGTGCGCGTCGTCGGTCACCGCGCGGCCGATGAGGGTCTGGACGGTCACCTGAGCCGGCGCCGAAGCGGGGATTCCGGCGGCGAGAAGGCCCAGCCCGAGCAGCAAGAGGGCACGCGGGATACCTGCGGCGACCCGGCGGCAGGCAGAGGGAACGCGGTTGGGGCGGGAGAACAGGAGCATGGGGCATCCCTCGGCGGGGGAAAATGGAGACGGGCAGGGTTCCACGGCTGATTTTGGTAATCTACCCTGCGGATTCGTGGAATGCCACCGTGGCTGGAGGAGTGGGAGAATGCTGCTTGGGGCCGTGTTCGAACGCGAGATTGCCTTCGCGCCGCGGGCCCGCGGTCTGTATGTCGCCCGGGCGGTCTACGCGGGGGCCCTTTTGGCGATCGTTGCCACCTGCTGGCTCGTGGTGACCGGCACCCAGGCGGTGGCCACGGCCGGCGACACCGCCCGCTTCGGGGCCACCCTGATGCGGATCCTTGCCCCGCTCCAGTTACACCGCCCGCTTCGGGGCCACCCTGATGCGGATCCTTGCCCCGCTCCAGTTGACACTGGCGATGCTGGCCGCGGCGCTGACCGGGGCGGTCGCGGTGAGCACGGAGAAGGATCGCCGCACGCTCGAACTCCTCCTCGTCAGTCGCCTCACCGATCGTGAGCTTGTGTTGGGGAAGTTGGCCGCGAGTCTTGTCAGGGTGCTGCTCCTGCTTCTCGCCGCGGTGCCGATGTTCGCCATCGCCGCCCTCTTCGGCGGCGTCACCCCGCCGCAGTTGGCGCGGATGTTCGCCGTCACCGTGGCGGCTTCCCTGGCCGCCGCGAGCATCGCCACGACGGTCGCCTTCTGGAAGGAGACCACCTTCCAGTCCCTCGCGATCACGCTTTTCGCCCTCGTCGCCTGGGTGGCAGTCGGGGAAACGGTGACCGCCTCGCAGGGGGCAACGGCGGCGGCGATGGTCTCTCCGGCCCGGGCCGTGTTCGCGGCGCTGCGCCCCTCGGGCGGGGCGACCCTGCTGCCGTTCCTCGGCACCTGCGCAGCGATCATTGTCGTCGCCAACTCGGTGGCGGTGTGGCGCTTACGGGCCTGGAACGTCACCCGTGAGTCGCGGGCCCGGGGGGGATCGACCGCGGCGGCGGCCGCGATCCGCACCCCGTCGCGCGAGGTCTGGGACAACCCCATCCTCTGGCGGGAAATCCGGACGCGAGCCTACGGAAGGATGATCATCGTCGTCCGCATCGCGTGGCTGCTGCTGTTCGCGGTGGCGGTGGTGGGCATTCTCGGCGAGGCGGGGAGGCCCAAGCCCGACCGGCTCGCCGTCGCGCTGGCCGCGCTGCCAATGGTGCTGGCCAGCCTCGTGGCCGTGACGGCACTGGCCGTCACGAGCGTGACCACGGAACGCGACCGCGGGTCGCTCGACCTCCTCCTCGTCAGCGATTTGGAGCCGGCGGAGTTCGTCTGGGGGAAGCTGTTGGGGGTGCTGACGGTCGCTCGTGAGATCGTTCTGCTGCCCCTGGTTCTGTGTGGGGCGCTGGTCGCTGCCGGCATCACGGGTCTCGAGGGGGGGCTGTGCCTCGGCTTGGGGATGGCGCTGCTGTTGTTCTTCGCAGCCGTGCTCGGGTTCCACGTCGGCCTGTCGTACGACTCGTCCCGGCGCGCCATTGCCGTGGCCCTCGGCACCGTCACGTTCCTGTTCGTCGGCGTCGCAACCGCGATGCGGATCATGGTCGCCTTCGGCTCGAGTTTCGAGCTCCAACTCGCCCCGTTCCTGGCGGTCATCGTCGGCGGGGCGATCGGTCTCTACGCCGCTCTCTCGGCACGCAATCCCTCGCCGGCGATCGGCTGGGCCTCGGCGCTCCTTCCCGCGCTGACGTTCGTGGCGATCACGTCGTTCCTTCAGGGAAACAGTCTTCAGGTGCTGTTCGTCACGGTCGTGGCCTATGGGTTTGCCACGCTCGCCCTCCTCGTCCCGGCGATCGGGGCGTTCGATCTCCTCACCGGTCGGACGACGTCGGGGGAGTGACCGGCTTCAGCGCGGCGGCGGGCTGGACGTGGCGGCGGCCACCGGACCGGCGCCGGTGCGATCGAGGTTCGCCAGGCGTTCGGCGGTGTCGGCGGGAGCGCCGCCGCGGGCGATGGCGGCCTGGTAACTGTCACGGGCGTCGTCCGCCCGGCCAAGAGCCTCCAGCGCCATCCCCTCGAGGGCAAGGACGAGGCCGGGGGTCTGTTGCGCCCCATAGGATTCGCCCAGGGCCGCGAGTGTCGACAGCGCCCGTCGCGGGCGCCCGAGCCGGCGGTAGACCTCGGCCGTGTCGAGGAGCAGGCCGCGGTCGTCCGGGGCGATTGCCAGGCCGTGGTGGAAGTCGGCCAGTGCCGCTTCGTCGCGCCCCCGTGCCAGCGCCACCTGTCCTTGGAGATGCCACGCATCGGCCGACTGGGGCGCTGCCCGCAAGCCTGCTGAGGCGAGGCGATCGGCATCGTCGAGGAGACCGAGCTCCATCGTCATCCGGCCACCGGCGAGGCACAGCGGTACGTCGTCCGGGGCGAGGCGGAGCGCTTCGTTGATCTGTTCCACCCCCTTCATCCGCTCCCCCCGCTGCCAGAGCACCGCGGCGTAGTGGCGGCGGGCGTCGATGTCGGTCGGACACCGCTTCACCGCCTGGCCGAGGAGCGCCTCGGCGCCGGCGAGGTCCTGCTGATCGGCGGCGGAGAGGCCCTCGTTCGAAAGCCGGCGCGCCTCGGCGAGCTGCTGCTGGGGCACCGCGCTGTGGCGACTGACGAGCCGACATCCCGATCCCGTGGCAACGACGCCAAGCAGGAGGGCGACCCCGACGGTGACCGCACCACGGCCGGCGCCGGCCCCGGCCCCGGCGGCTTCCGGTGGGGGCGCGTCACCGCTGCCCACGCTCGGCTGGGGTGGGGTGGGCTTCCCCCAGCGAACGGCCGGTGGCGCTTCGAGGCTGCGGAGCTCTTCGCGGAGCTCCTCGGGGGTCATCCGGATGCGCAGCTCGCCCCGGCGCCGGAGGAGGAGCCAGCGGATGACGGCCACCGCCACCGCGGCGGCGACCGTCGGCCCGAGCAAGGCGACCCCCGCCGGGATCACCCCCGCAGCAAGGCTGATGGCTGCCGGCAGCGGAGCCCCGATCGGGATCGCGTCGGTGGTCGAGGCAACGATGTCGGACAGCCGGTCACCGGCACGCGAGGCGATCCACAAGGGGATGAAGAGCCAACAGGCTCCCCCTGCGGCGCTGCCAAGTGTGGTCAGGGAGGCGATCCGGCGCAGGCCCGCCAAGGGATCGATCCGACGGAAGTCGGGGGCGATCGAGGCCGGGTGCCAGCGGAATCCATCGACGAGCAGTCGCACCGCCAAGCTCGCGCCGGCCGCTGCTGCGATCACGGCGACGGTGGGGAGCAGCAACCCGAGCAAGGACCAGAGTTCCGGCCCGGCCCGGGGGGCAAGCAGGGCGGGGGAACAGGCTGCGGCGATCGCATCGGTCGCCGCCGAGAGCGTCGCCCGCCACCAGCCGGGGAGGAGGAGGATCGTCACGGCCATACCTGCCCCCCAGGCCGGGAGTGCGGCGTTCGGGAGCATCCCTTCGCGTTCGGCGAGTTGCCGCCGCCGGCTCGTCGCCGGGAGGGTCCGGTCGGAGGCTTCGCTCATCGCCGTCCTCCCGATCCGGACGGCGGTACCGCGAGGGACGGGGCGTGAGCCGGCGGGGAAAGGGACGCGGCCAGCGATGGCAGGAGGCGCGGCCCCGCGGAGAGAGACCATGCGCCGGCATTGACGAGGATCATCACCAGCACGACCAGCGCCGTCGCGGCGTGGAGAAACCCGGGACCGGGGTCGCACGAGGCCGTCCGGAGGGCGATCGCGGCGGCCAGTTGGAAGACGAGCACCGCGGCTACGGTGGGCACCGCCAGCGACACCGCCAGGCCGCCAGCGACACCGCCAGGCCGAACGCCAGCGCGGGCATCTGCAGCGCCCAGGCCTCGATCGCTGGCCAGGGCATCGCGCTCCCGGCGAGGAACCCGATCGGCATCGAGCGGACCCCGTCGGTGAGCGAGACGAGGACGACATCGAGCCCGCCCGCCGCCAGGAATCCCCCCACGGCGAGCCACCGGGCCAGTCGGGCGATCCCCGCCGGCGAACCGGCCGCTCCATCCTCCTCGCCATCCTCCCAGGCGAGCCCGGCGATGCTGCCGAGCAGCTCTCCGGCCCAGGCGACAGCGCTGACGGCAGCCGCCACCGCCAGCCCCAGGCAAAGGCCCAAGCAGGCTTCCCCCGCGATCACACCGAGGGCCAACGTGAGCCCGATTCCGGCCGACGCCAGCGGGGAGGCGACCAGCGCCGTCGGCAGGGCGGCGAGGGTGACGATGAGGCCGAGGGCGAGGCGCGTTTTCAAGTCGACGGTCGGGAGAAGGCCATGGGCGCAGGTCTCGAAGGCCAGGGTCACCCGGGCGAGCAGACCGGCGGCCACGAGCAGGGCCGGCCCGGTGGGATTCTGGAGGACGGTGGCGAGCGCCGTGGGGGCATCCATGTCGTCACGGGGCTCCGGCGGCCGCGCGGAACAGGTCGACCATCCGTTCGAGCATCCAAGGGAGGGTCGCCACGAGCGTCAACCCGACGGCGAGGAGCCGCGGCAGCAGCCCGACGGCCGTCTCGTGGATCCCGGTCGCCGCCTGGAGCAGCCCGGTCACCGCACTGACGACGAACGCCACGACGAGGACTGGAGCGCCGACATGCATCGCGGCCAGGAGGGCATGGCGGAGAAGTTCGGCGAACTCGGTGTCGACCACGGGAGGCCTCTGTGACGGGAGCGGGGTCCTTCGGTCATCGGCCGTTCAGGCGGCCGTCCGCACGCCGTCGAGGAGGGACTGGACCACGAGCGTCCAGCCGTCGGCCATCACGAAGACGATCAGTTTGAGTGGCAGGGAGACCGTTGCCGGCGACACCATCCCCAAGCCGGTCGAGGCGAGCAGGGTGGCGACGAGGAGATCGAGCACGAGGAACGGGAGGAGGAGTCGGACGCCGATCGAGAATGCCGTCTTCAATTCGCTGACGAGGAACGCCGGCAGGAGGGTTTCGAGCGGAACATCGTCGTAGCTGCGGACCTCGCGCGGTGCCGAGGGATGACGGGAGAGGAAGAGGAGCATCGTCTGGCGGTTGCCGGCATGCTCGATCTGTCCTGCCATCCAGCGGCGGACCGGCACCGACCCGCGTTCGAAGGCGGTGTTGAGATCGATCTGGCCATCCTGGAGCGGTTGGACCCCCTCGCGGTACGCCGACGTCCAGACCGGCCACATCACCAGGAGGGAGAGGAACAGCGCCAGCGAGGTCACGATCTGGTTCGAGGGAAGGCCCTGGGTGCCGAGCCCCTGTCGAACGAGCGACAGCACGACCGACATCCGCACGAACGACGTCGTCATGAGGAGGATGGCCGGGGCGATGCTCGCCACGCCGAACAGAATCACCGCCGAGAGGATCCCGTCGATGGAGCGCGGACCGAGGGCCCGGGTGGTGACGTCGCTCCACGCCGGCAGCGCGGCGATCTCGGTCGCCGGGCGGGCGTCGGCCATCGCGACGATGGCCGGTGGGGAGGGCCCTTCCGGGACAAATGACGGCGCGATCGGGGAGGGAGTCGCGGGGGCGTCGTCCGCGCGGGTCAGCGCTGCAGGAAGAGCCGCCACCAGGAGGATCGCGATCCCGACGAATGCCCGGGCAGCAGTCCGGATCCGCAGCGGCAGACCGGGGCGCGGCGGAATGCGGTCGGCGCCCGACACGGCCCGGGGGTGGCAGGCGGCAGTGATCGAGTCGGTGATGTCGGGATCATCGATCTCTGCCAGCGCCGTGCACGTCGTGCCGGAGACGCCGACGAGGATCGTCTTGGGGCCGAAGCGGACGATCCGGGCCACATGCTGCCCCCCGAGGGAGGCCTCGCCGAGGACGGCGAACACCTCCGCCGGCGGCCGTGGCACCGGCCTGCGACCGCTCCACTTCAGACAGAGCACGGCGGCGAGGAGGGCGGCGAGGAAGGCAGTGATGCGGAGATCGAGTGCCGGGGCCCCTCGCCCGGAGCCGGCAGGATCGGCCGCGGTGGCCCCGGTGCCGATGGCGATCGCTCCGATCGGGATGGCCTCCGGAACGCCCGGCTCGAGGAGGCGGGCCGGCATGACGGGCACTTCGGCAGCGGCCGCTTCGGCCGCCGACGTGGCGGTAGCGATCGGCTCGGAAGGGGCCGCGGTCGCGGTGCAGCAGAAGACGGCCCATGCCGATCCGAGGCAGACCATCAGTCCGGCCGCCAGCGGCAGGGCGCGGAGAAGCGGGGCTGGCGCGGCGGCGGGCGCCGATCGGGCCGGGGTCGACGTCATGCAGCCAGCCTCCGCTCGTCGTCGGCGCGATCGTCGCCGGCCAGTCCATTCCAGTCGGCGTGGGCAGACTCCGCCACCCCGCCGTCCCGGCTTCCGGCCCACCACAGGAACCCGGCCAGCAGGCCGACCAAGACGCTCGTGGCGGCGAGCCAGACCTCCCGCGGCAACGGCGGCACTGCCGGAGACGACGATCGATGGCCTCCGTCGGCAAGGAGCGGATCCTCCACCCCGGGGGTCCGGTTGGCCGACTCCGCGGGAAGCCCTTCGCCAGCCGTGGAGTGGCGCTCGGCCACGTCCGGAGCGGTGGTCGGGTAGCTCGTCACGAGGACGCGGAGGCGTTCGGGGCTGACGAGTGAGGGGAGGGACCGACCGACCATTTCCCGCAGTCGTTCGATCTCGCGCCGCTCCGCCTCGGTATCGGCGTCGAGGCTGGGGTCGGAAGCGGCTGGCGCCGTTCGCCGCAGCCGTCCCTTCGAGGCCTCGATCGCGGCGGCAAGATAGCTATCGGGGATCGAGACGGTGACGTGGACGATGCCCGGGATCTCCAGGCCGGTGTCTGGGAGACGATTTTGCCCGGATGGGGGCCCGGGCGCGACCGGCGTGCGCGCCGCCGGCGGTGCCGGCGGGAGGAGTTCGGCGGGGGCGTTGGCGGCGGCGGCGACATGGGGCGCGGACGGATCGGCGGGCGCGGGGGTGACCGTATCGGGGGAGAGGGAAGCGGTGTCGATGGCGACATCGACGATCACCCCACGGACGAACCCCAGTGTTTGGCGGATCTTGCCGGCCAAGCAAGTCTCGTGGGCGAACCGACGGACCAGCTCCGGAGCCACCGTGGCGCTGGCGGCGGGATCCTCGAGCGCGCCGGCGAACACCCTCCCTGTGGCGAGATCGGTGACGGCTACCTGGTCCGGATCGAGTCCGGCGATCGACGAGGCGACGAGCACCCGGATGCCATGGGCGCGGACGGCGTCGAGCTCCGCGCCGGGGGTGGTGCGGATCCCGACGCTAGCGGTTTTGCACGGTTCTTGTTGGAATCCAGAACGCTCCTCGACGTCGTAGAGCACGGCGGCCCGATCGATGCCCGGCATCGAACAGAGGACCTGCGAGAGCTCGTCCTGGAGAGCGACTTTCAACGATACGGTCCGGGCCGAGGTGGAGGTCCAGACGCCCCCCGAAGCGATCGCTTCATGAAACCGTGTTCCCCACGGCTTCGGGATCGCGTCGGCATCGACGACCGCGCGCTTGTAGGCCCCCTGGCGCGACCGGGGAACCCAGACCGTTCCCTCCGCGGTGCGATAGTCGGTGAGCTTGGCTCGGTCGAGCGCTGCCTCGACGGCTGCCAACTGGGGCGCCGTCAGGGTGGTGTCCTCGAGGAGCGCTACTTCGTCGGCGCTCGGGCGCTCCTGCAGCAGCCAGGCAGCCCAGCCGACTGAAGCAGCCACCAGACCGAGCGCTACGATCTGCGCCGGGGTCACGATACCGACGCGACTGCGGCGCGGGGTGGGGAGGTGGGGGTCCATGCGTGCTCTTCGTTGGGGGGACGGAAGGGGGAGGACTACGCCGCCCGTCGGAGCGCGGCCGGGCGGGTCGGCAGGCAGAGCGTCACGGCGCTGCCCCCTTCGGGACAATCCATGGCCGAGATCGATCCCCCGAGGGCCACGACAAGGTGGCGGAGGTCATCGAGGAGGGCATCGGTCGGTTCGTGTGGAGCGGTGGCCGGAGTGCCCCGGGGCGGAAGCGAGTTGCGCTCCCGATGCGTCAATCCGGGGCCAGAATCGGCGAACTCGATCTCGATCCGATCGGGAAAGCCGACGGCGGTCACAAGGACCTCGCGCGGCGATGGCCCCGCTCCGATCCGGCGCCCCGCGGCGGCAAGGGCACGCTCGAGGAGCGGGGCGAAGAGGCGACGGACCGGGCCCCGCTCAGCGGCGATCACCAGATCGATCGGGACGTCGAGCGTGAGGCAGACCGGCGCGGCAGGCTCCCCGCCGCCGGGGGCGACGTCGACCGTGGCGGCGAGGTCGGCAAGGAGATCGTAGGGAGAGACCGTCGGGCCGCAGCCTCGCGTGCTGCCCCTCGTCAACGGGAGGATTCGCACCCCGGTGGGAGGGAACCGGGGACCGGCGGCGCGGCGGGGATGGCTCGTCATCGAAGGATCCTCCTGGCATCCGTGCCAGCCGTGATCGGTTCCGCGAACCTCATGGCCGCGTTTGAAAAATCTGCCTGTCGCGATCGAATCGTTGCCCTCTCCCTGCCTTCCTTGGCCGGGGAGTCGGGTCGAGGGAGTACCGGTCGGCGCCGCACCGGACCGACGCGCCGCTGTCGGCGGGTCAGGATCCGCAGGGAGCCGGTCGGGAAGCGGAGGTGCCGCAAATCTCGTCCATCAGCCAGCGGTTCACGTCGGCGAGAATCGTCTTCGAAAGATCGTTGCGACCCGGATAGATCCGCATCGCGAGCATCGCCCCGGCGGCATGGAACAAGCGCAGGGTCGGGTCGGTCGGGCCGACGACCTCGGCGGGCGCCTGGCGATGGCAGCACAACAGCATCGGCAGCCGACGGACCTCCTCAAGGCGTCCGAACAGGCCTTCGTGGAGCGGGAAGGGACCCCCGATCGAGACGACGCCGGCGAATGCGCTGGCATGGCGGCAGGCGATCCGGAATGCCTCAGTGCCACCGCTCCCCTGGCCGACGAGAAAGATTCGCCGCGGATGAATCGAGACCCGGTCGCGGACCCGATCGATCGCCTGCCAGACGAGCGCTTCGACGTCGGCGTTCGGGCTGTCAGGGCGGCGCGGTTCCACGGCCACGTGATTGCGGAGACTGACGCGGCTCATCGTCCGTCCCAGATCGAATCCAGGCCGACGCGCGTCGGGCAGCCAGACGAGGAGCGGATAGGCGTACCCCGGCTCATACCCGGTGGGGACGAACATCCCCTCTGTGCCAATCGATGTCGGTGTCGAGGCGCTCCCTTCCCCAGCTGCCGCCGGGCGCGGGCGGACGCGTGTCGTCGGAGAGGTCGCCGGGATTGCGCTGTGCGTGGGAGCGAAGTTCGGCTCCCCGTGGAACTGCGGTTCGGCCGGGATCGTGCGGGCGGGGACGCGGGGACGCATGCAGCACCTCGGGTGGGGAGATCCGGTCTTCACGGGGTGGGGAGGCCCCGTAGCGAACGCGGAATCGGCGGGGGTTCTAGCGGAACTCCCACCGTCGCTTCAACGGCAGACTCACCACCGGACGGCATGCCCCCCGGCGGACCGAGCCGTGGGTAGGGCTGGAGCCCTTTCGGGGCCTTAAATCGCGCCCAACGGCCGTCTCTCCCCGCCTGCGGCGCGGCGCCGCAGGCGGGGAGAGATACGACGATGCGGCAGGTTGGGGGCACCGGATCGATGCTCACCGAGTTCCTGTCGCCTGATGAGGCACCCGGTCATCACCAGCCGGCGCCCCTCCAGCGCCCAGCTCGGCTCACGCCGACAGCCGGTTCATGACGCTGACAAGTTCCTTGACGGCCGCGATGCTCTTGTCGAGCGCAGCGCGTTCCCCGGCGAGCAAATCCAACTCGATGATCTTCTCAATACCGGCCGATCCAAGGATCACCGGCACGCCGACGAAATATCCGCCGACACCGTACTCCTTGTCGCAGTATGCAGCGCAGGGAACGAGCCGTTTCTTGTCGCGGACGATCGCTTCGACCATCTGGGTGGTAGCGGCGGCAGGGGCGTAGTAGGCGCTGCCGGTCTTGAGGAGGGCGACGATCTCGGCACCGCCGTTGCGAGTCCGTGTGACAATCGCCTCGAGGCGGTCGGCTGGGATCAGCTGCGTGACCGGGATCCCACCGACGCTGGTGCAGCTGGGGATCGGCACCATCGTGTCGCCATGACCGCCGAGGAGCATCGCCGAGATGTCCTCGACGCTGACGCCGAGCTCCATCGCGAGGAAGGCGCGGAACCGGGCCGTGTCGAGGATGCCGGCCTGTCCGATCACCCGCTGCGGCGGGAAGCCGGTGACCTGGAAGGTCCGCTGGACCATGGCGTCGAGCGGATTGCTGACGACGATCACGACGGCCAGGGGACTGCTGTCACGGATCCGCGCGGCGACATCGCCGACGATCTTGGCGTTCGTCGAAAGGAGATCGTCGCGGCTCATGCCCGGCTTGCGGGCGATGCCGGCCGTGACGACAACAACATCGCTGCCGGCGGTGTCGTCCCAGTCGGTCGTGCCCGTCAGCCGGGCGTCGAAGCCCATGATCGGCGCGGCCTGGAAAAGATCGAGGGCCTTGCCGGCGGGCATCCCCTCGGTTGCCGGGATGTCGAGAAGGACGACGTCTCCGAGTTCGGCGGCGGCGCACCAGTGGGCCGTGGTGGCTCCGACGTTACCGGCACCGATGATGGAGATCTTCGCGCGTCGCATGGCGGGGGGGATTCCTGAGGGGCGGGGAAGGACGATGGAGGGTTTCAATAAAAGCGGGAAACACCTTTTTCCCCGCCGCGGGCCCAGGTGACAAGGGGGCCGGCGCCAGGCCGGGGCCGGACCGGCGGCGGCCCCCTTGACTTGATCCGCTGCCGGCTAGGCTGCACCGGGTGGGGTGAAGCGGTCAGGGAGCGCCGCCCGCCGGTTCTGCGCCCGCTTCCGGGCATCGCGTCGGCCGGCCCACAGGGCCATGACCACGCCGGCTCCGACCACGGCCGCCAGCCCGACCATCACCGACGACATCGCCCCTCCCGCCGCCGGCGCGGCCTGCCGCTGCCACTCGAGATCCGCGCCGATCAGCAGCGGCGCTTCGCGGCGCAGTTCGGTGCCATCCCCCTTCGGGAGCGGATACGCGTACGACTTGAGGGCGAATCCAACCACGCGGACCGGCGCGCTGATCGTCGGGCCGGTCGGCATGCCGGGAGGAAGCGAACGGAGGCAGCAGACCACCGGGTAGCGGTCCTGCGCCTTTCCCCCGACGCTGATCAGCGGCGTGTTCACGAACACGAACACTTCCCAGTAGTGATCGATGCCGGTCTCCCTCTGGCGCAGCGGATCGTCGATCTCGATCCGGGTGGCTCGGAGGGCGAGGCCATCGACGGCGATCGGCGCGCCGCGATAGTGTTGGAACCACTGCTCGGCCGGATCGATGAGGCGAATCAACGGGGTCGGGGGGCCGGCAGCCGAAGCGATGGCCCCCTCCCCTGCCCTGCCGGCAGCGGCAAGGAGGGCATAGAACGCGTCGGACTCGGCGCCCGTCAGTTTCTGGCCGTCGACCACCGCGTCGAGCAATCCCATGTCCATCCCTGCCGAACCGGGAAGCTTGGCCGGATGCCATGCGACGCGGGCCGCCACGAGGAGCCGGGCCGGCGGTGCCGACGGCCAAGGGGCACCGTTGGGCGGCGGCGTCGAGATCGGCCCGATCCCAGCGGCTACCGGCAGGCCGAACACCTCGGCTGGTTCGTCGAGGTCGTGGGAGCGCTGCCAGGCGCGCGGGGCGGCGTCGGTGACGACGTCGATGAACTCCCCTTTGTCGGTGCGGATCCGGACCAGATCGATCGAGCGCCGTCCGGTGGGGGTCGTGACCGCTTCAGGGAGCATGACCTCCGCCACGAAAACGGCACTCCCGCGGAGATGAACGAAACGGTCCTCCGGCGGCGTGGCGAGCGCGGCCGGCGGCACCGCCTCGTCGCGCCAGGCCTCGAGGAACTCCGGCGGCGCGAGCATGATCCGCAGCAGCACGCGGATCACCAGCGCCGTCTGGTCGTCCCCCCATCCGTGACCCGGATCGAGGATCTCGCGGGCCTCCCGATCGAGCGCGAAGGTCTCGAGATACCGGGCCAGGGGGGTACCGGTGGCGCGGGCCGCGGGGTTGGCCGCGGCCGCGGGATTCAGCCCCCCCAAGAAGATCACGGCCAGGGCGACGGCGACGCGGATCGACGGACGCGGATTCATCGGTAGGGCTCCCTGTCGCTGGCCCCGTCCTCGATCGTGGCGAGCCTGCCAAGGGCCTCCCTTGGGTCGGTGGTGGTGACACCGCGGAAGTCGGCATCGAGAAGTTCCGGATGGCGGCGCTGGGGAGCTTGCGAGGTGGCGGCGCAGCGGAGGGCGAGCCAGGTCGTGGCGAGGAGTCCGCCGATCGACACCAGCGCCCAGCCGACGATCGGGGTCTGTCCCCGTCCGGTCGTGATCCGGGGGGGAAGGTGTGGCTCCGTCGCCATGAGGAGCGGCGCGAGGCGAATGGCGTCAGAGGCCTGATAGGCCCAGCGCTTGAAGAACACCCCGTCGACGACCGCCGGAATCTCCACCCGCATGCCGACCGGCATGCCGGGGGAGAGCTTGAGAAAGTAGACGACGATCGGTGCTGCCGGACCTTCGGCCGGCTCGAGCCACGCCTGCCAATAGGTGGCGATTCCGAGGGGGTTGGCCGGTGCCGCGACCTCCTGGAGTCGCCGGATCGTCCCAGCAACCCGGACGCGTCGGCCACGGAAGCTCCGCGGCTGTGCAAAGAGTTGGGCGAAGGTCACCGCCCGGCCGCGCGGGGGCGACCCGACCGCCACCTCCTCCTGGAGACGTTTCCAGATCGCGAACCAGGCCTGTTGATCGGCCGAGCGGAAGACGGTGTCGTCGCGGACAAGGGCCAGGTCGGTCGCGTCGGCCAACGTCTCCACAGCATCGCGGACCGGGGTGGCGGGCGCGGTGGGTTCGGCGGGTGGGGGCGAAATGAGTTCGGCGGGCGCCGCCCCGCCGCCAGCCACCCCTTCGATGGTCACTCCGTCTTCGATCGTCCTGGTCAGCGGACCGCGGCTCAAGATCGTGTCGATCGGTGTCTGGGGGGCGGTTGGCGTCGGGCTCCACCAGGTTCGTTCCACCCAGGCCGCCACAAACACGAGGGGAACGAGGATCCAGAACAGCCGGAACTGCTCAGTCCTGGAGTGCCAGTTCCGCGGCCGGCGACGGGGGGGAGATTCCGTGGGGGATAGATCCATGTCGTTCTCCCGCACGGCTGCCGGTCAGGCCCCTTTCGATTCGCGGAAGTTCACGAAGGAAGGAGCCGCCCGGCGCCGCTCAATCCGTCGGCGCGCCGTCGATGGCGGTGTCGTGCCCTTCGAGACGGGCCTTCTCCTGACGACGCATCTCCCGCCACACATAGGCCCCGAAGGAACCGGCGAGGGTGAAGGGCATCGCGAGCATGATGAGGATGCTGTAGAAGTAGCCGCGGGCGAGATTCATCCCCTCGGGATCGGACTCGGCCACGCCATCCTTGCAGGTCGGGCACCCCAACGCCTCTCCGGCGACGAGGACGAGCAAGAGGATGGCTACGACTCCGGCCCATTTTGCCGTTGGCCGAAAGCTTGCCAGCAGCCGAGAACGGACACGCGGATGCGGGATCGGGTCGATCGTCCTGCCCCGGCATGCATCGACACTCAAGGATGGCTGGAACATGGTCGTTTCTCCTCGCTCCATTCTAGCTCTCCTTTGAAAAAGTCATCCCTGACCTTTTTCGACTTGGTCGCCCGCAGGAAACGCCGAGGGTTTCCTGGGCCGACAGCCGGCGCATCTGGCGGTTGGACACTCGATCGACAGCCTATTAGCCACTGGGAGTGACCCCGGCGGTGATCCGGTCCGTGCCCTCCCCCGATCCCTGGATCTGGGGAAAAGAGCTCTGGGGAAAAGAGCTCTGGGGATAAAGGTGGTAGAGCATGGCGTAGATGATGACACCGGTGACGCTGACGTAGAGCCAGATCGGCAGGGCGATCCGCCCCAGGCGCCGGTGGGCATCGAGACGACCGCGGAAGGCGAGGAAAAACATCCGCAGGGCGAGGAAGGGAACGGTGCCAGCCAGGAGGATGTGGGAGATGAGGATCACAAAATAGACCACCCGCACCGGTCCCTGGCCGGTGAACGGCACATGCCCGACGATCCAGTGGTAGGCGAGGTAGCAGACGAGGAACACCGTCGAGACCAGGAACGCCGCCACCATCGCGGCCCGGTGGGCCCGCCAGTTGCGTTGGCGGATGGCGATCCAACCGACAACGAGCAGCACCGTCGAGAGCGCATTGAGAATGGCGTTGGTGGTGGCGAGCGGATGGACCGCCAAGAGCGTGGGCGTCATCGGTCGGTCCCCGCGGGGATCGAGGGGGCCAACGGCGTGTCCGCAGCGGGAGTCGCCGGCTGCGGATCGTCAGCCTGTTCGTCGAGGATCTCGCGAACCAGCTTTTTGAGCAGGTCGACACGATCGGCCTGGAGGAGGTGGTAACCGCCGCGGAGGCGTCCCTGCCGGTCGAACACCACGCCCCGTTCGGAGTGGACACCGACTTCGGCCGGCAGTCGGAAGCTCTGGTTCGCAATCGTCTTGATCGTCTCCATGTCGCCGGTGAGAAACTTCCACCGACTCGTGTCAGCGTCGAAGCGCTCGGCGTAGCGGCGGAGGACTTCCGGGGTGTCGTTTTCGGGATCGCACGTGAGGCTGACAACGAGGAGATCGGGGGAGTCGATCTCCCGAAGCATGTCGGCCAGCGCCTGGTTCTCGCGGAAGCACGGCCCCGGGCAGTTCGCGAAGAACACGCTCCCCACCCACACCTTCCCAGCCAGCGACCGGGAGTCGAAGGCCTCGCCGGCCTGATCGGTGAGCACAAACGGCTGCGCCTGCTCTCCCGGCTCCTCCAACAAGCCCGGCACCGGTTTGGGCTCATCAGAGGGCCGTTCGACCGATGTCGGCAGGCGACGCGGCGAGCCGCAGCCTGCCAGGCCGCAGACCGCCAGGCCGCAGACCGCCAGACGGAACGCCGCTCCGACGACCAGCACGAAAGGCAGTCGGGGGGCGTGGCGGCCAGCCGTGACGAGGCGGGGTGACATGGCGGGGGCCGTGACACGCGGCATCGGATTTCGGGTGAGAGCGTTCAATGGGCGGCCGGATCGGCGAGCAGCTGTGCCTCAGCGGCCCGCTCCATGAGGAGGAGATCGTTGGGGCGGGCCATGTGGAGGAGGCGCTCCTGGGCCACCATCCGGTTCCGCAGGCCGACGTCGGGGACGAGCATCAGCGCCAGGAAGATTGCCATCATCGCCGCGGGGATCGTGAGAACGAACTTCCAGTTCGCCTCCCACAGCACGTGCATGAAGAAGAGCACGACGAGCATCGCCTTCGTGCACGACACCGCCATCATGAACGCCCACCCGACATGCGGCTGGTCGCGCCATGGCCAGACCGACGAGTAGGTGAG
>Ga0209829_10000493_pt1 | contig 35976 bp, 25 predicted proteins | sample C_140205_EF_Meta_FD_187311 | JGI IMG/M metagenome (GOLD analysis project Ga0209829, IMG submission 187311) | Freshwater microbial communities from Lake Croche, Canada to study carbon cycling - C_140205_EF_MetaG (SPAdes) (version 2) | ecosystem: Environmental > Aquatic > Freshwater > Lake... | reverse complement strand
CTAACACTCCACCTGGCCCAGTTTTCGGGACCCGCTCACCTGAGCTCCCGGTAATTCTGAACAGCGGCCACACCGAGAACAAAATCAGGGGCGACCGCTCTACAGAGCTTAGCTACGCCTTCCTGCAGAAACCTTTTGATTTGGAGGCCTGCATAGCAATGGTCCGTCGCTTGACCCGATGAAACCCAATGAACGTGTGCGGGCGGTGTACCGGGGAGAGCAGCCCGACCAGGTGCCCCTGATTCTTGACCTGTCCCACTGGTACAAGAAGAATCGGAACGTCCCCTTCAATCTCGCCGGATTTTCCGCGGTGGAGGAAGGCTTGGTGGCGCTGCACAAGCAGATCGGCGCGGTATCGTACTGTGAGATGGGAGGGTTTTACCGTCTCAGCTCCGCCGATCCGGACGTCAGGCTGGAGACCAGCACGAGCGGCGACGTGTTCGCCACGCGGATTTCCACCCCGCTGGGCACGATTCATGAGGAGCGGGTGTTCAATCCGGACACCTATTCCTACGGTATTCGCAAATACCTGCTGCAATCCGTGGACGATTTTCCGATCGTGGAACATTTGATGGAGCGGCTGGTTTGCGCGCCGAAGTGGGACTACTACCGGGCCTGGCAGGAGACTCTGGGCGACCTGGCTTTTCCCTACGCGCAACTGCCCTACTCGGGATCGGGTTACCTGATGGCCCGCTATATGGGAGTGGAACAGGCCGTTTACACCGTACTCGACGAGCCGGAAAAGGTCGCCAGATTCGTCCAGGCCGTGAACTCGTGCAATCTGCGGATTCTCGATGCCATCATCAGCGGTCCGTTTGAAACCCTGATTATCAGCGACAATTACGACAGCAACGTGCAGACGAAGCCTTTCTTCGACGCCTACATTCGCGATTACTACACGGAAGTCGCGCGCCGGCTGCACAAGGTGGGAAAATATCTGGCCGTCCATGTCGACGGCGAGAGCCGAGGCGTCCTGACCTGGCTAGCTGAGTGCGGAGTCGACTGTGCCGATGCGTTGACCCCTCGGCCGATGTTTTCCCTGACCCCGGGCGAAATGCGCACAGCGGCGGGCCCGGCCTTGATCCTTTCTGGCGGGATTCCCGCCACCGTGTTCGGCAATTCGGGCAGCGACCAGGCCTTCATCGACTGCGTCAGGCGTTGGTTGGACACCCGGCTGGCTTCGCCCCGACTCCTCATGGCTGCGGGCGACCAGGTTCCCCCCGATGCTCCCTTCCATCGCATCGCCATGCTACCCGAGCTTGTCGCGCAATACGGCAGATACTAGGACCACCCAACACGATCGCGCTCTAAGGTGCTTGGTCCGGCCAAGTTTGAGCTCCGGGGTAAAGAAGGAAAGTGGGTCCGTTGCTCGATGTCCTTCCGGTGGGCTTTAGCGCCGAAACTTCCCTCGAGGCGCGGGATTATTGTATACTTGTTTCTGTGGGCCTGAAATTCCGAAGTTGCCGAAGAACCGCCATTTGCCACTCCCGATCCAGAGTCGAGGACAACGGAGGCCTGACGGACGGGCTTGGGGCTCCTGCGGAGCGGGGCGGAGAGTGTCTCAATCGACGGCTCCCGGTAGTATGCGGCCGCAAGACGGAGGTCGGCGATAGTCAGAACCTCCCTATACCGGGCCCTTTCAATAATGGCTTGGGTCCAGTGTCGAAGTTCGGCAAAGCCCAGACTCCTTCCTCTGGCGGCTGATTGCACCTATAAGAATAATAGATTTGACAATAAATGAGCACGTATAGTTATGTATACATGTTGTTTGTAACGTTATTTCAAACCCTACCCCAATGATTACCTCATGCTTTGTTGCCCGGTGTTCGCGATTCTTCGCGTTCGTGTCTGTCATCTGTTTGACCGCAGTGGTTTCCGCCCCTGCCCAGGTCGAGCCCGCCGGAAAGAAGGTGGAAAACGAGAAAGCCATTGAGCTCTCGGTTTTCCGAGTTTCCTCAACCCAGAGCACGGGCTACCTTGCAACGACGGCCACGCCGTTCAAGACGAAGCAGCAGATCATGGACATACCGCAGTCGATCTTCGTGATGACGCGGGATTTGCTCGATGACATCGGTGGGACGAATACCTCCGACCTCATTATTTATGCCGGCGCCATCCCCAAGTACCGCAGTGAGGCGTTTTCGATGCGCGGCAGCAACGCGGGTGTGACTTACCCGCTGATCGACGGCCAGATCTCGCGCACGATCTTCATGGATAGTCTCTTCGTGGACTCCTACGAGGTCATCAAGGGCCCGGCGGCTTTGCTCTATCCCAACTCCGCGCTGACCGGAGTCATTAATAAAACGACGAAAAAGCCCCTTGGGTATGCGGAGAATACGGTGCGGGCGAGTCTGACAAGCTTTGGCCTTTATCGAACGGAGTTTGATTCGAGCGCACCGCTGGGCAAGCTGGGCGACTGGAAAGTGGGTTACCGCCTGCTGGCTGCGTACCAAGACGGCGATGCCTATTGGCGCAATGTGAAGGACAAGCGTATCCTCGTGCACCCTTCCTTCCAGTTCGATTACAACAACACCAGTCTATTAATCGCCTATGACCGGCAGGACATCACCCGTCCGTCCAATGGTTCGGGCATCATCAATCTCGACGGCACACCCTTTGTGGGCGCGGGTCGGAATGAAATTAATTTGCCCCCGGGCGCCAGCGAGCAGCACGTCCATAACGGGGTGCGCGGCCAGCTCATCCAGACCTTCTCCAAGAACTGGGAGGCCAAGATCGGTGGCGACTGGAACCAGCTGCACCGCGTGGGCAGCATCGTACTGCCGCTGGGCGGCGTGAATTGGGACACCCGGCAGATCTCCTTTGGCAACCGCCTCAATGACATCACGCTGGATCAGTACAATTTCTCGGTGGATGTGAACGGGCGTTACGAGTTATTGGGCCTGAAGCAGCAGAGCACCTTTGGCACTGCGGTCAGCGTCTTGGAAACACGGCAGAACCTGTGGACCAACACGGATTTCACGGACTCGAACGGTGTGGCAAACCGCATCCTGCGGTCATTGGACAATCCCAATGTCGATACCCTGCCGGTGAAACCCGTTGCGGCCTACGTCGCACCGGCGAATCCCGGGAGCAAGGTCCGGGCCGATCTGGCGAATTTTTACTTCCAACAGAACATTGATATCGTGCCGGACAGGCTGACGATTGTCGGGGGCATCGCGAGCTACAGCAATGAGACCACCAGCGTTGCGAACATCGCCATCCGCCCGCGCACAGCCACGGTTTTGCGCGCCAATGCAATCGTTCATCGCTACGGTGTAATCGTTCATCCGACCAAGGAAACGACGCTCTATGCCATGGAGGGCACCAATCAGCTGCCCCCGACCACCGCAGTGTTGGCGAGTGGCAACGTCGTACTGCCAGCCGATGGCAAAGGGCAGGAGGTCGGCGCGAAGGCCAACTTTTTGGATGGCAATCTCACCATTCAGGTCGCGGCCTTCAAACTCGTCACAAGCGGCCTGACCGTGTTCGGCGGCACGCTCCCTCCGTCCCTCGGTGGTGGTCCCTATGTCATACCGGTGGGCTTACTCACCCAAAAGGGCGTCGACGGCGACATTCAGCTGCACCTGACGAAGGAATGGCAGCTGGTGGGGACGTTCTACTCCGGTACGGTGAAAAACCAGGACGGATTGCCCATCGACGATTCCTACACCGGTTCATGGAGTTTCTTCACCAGCTATGATCTCCCGGCACTCAAGGGCCTGACGATCGGCGGTGGCGTCTCACGGGTCACGGGTCGCGTGGTCAGTACGGCCGGCTACACCTATCCGACGGGAGTGACCAAGCCGCTCTTCATCGATGTTAAGCCCGGCACGCCGGCGCAGTTCTTCATCAACTATAGCCCGAACAAGCAGTGGAGCGTGCGGCTGCAGGTGGAAAACCTCTTGGACAGCACCTATGCCGTTGGTCTCAACGCGGCCTACCTGATCGATACCAGCCTGCCGCGCAGTTTCACCTTCTCCGGCCGCTACCGGTTCTGAGCCAGGCTGACTGTTAGCCCGAGATATTACGGTATTCCCAGCTCATGGGGGCTGGGAATACTTTCTTTTCCAATCGTGGCGGGAACCCCTCTGGTGGTTTGCTTGCCTTATCAGCCGTTCACGGCACGTGGGTCCCGCGATTCCGGTGATGCCTGTGAGGTGTGCAACCCACGAAGCCGCCGCTGGCTTGAGCCCCATCAACATTATTCAGCCACCCGTCGCATGGACCATCTGATCTAAGGCTCTCCTCGCGCATTGCATGAAATTGTTCCGTTACTGGTCCCTGCTGCTTTGCTCCGCTACCGTGGCGCTTGCTGCTGGCGACACGGTAGCGTTACGGGGATTCTTTCCCCGCCGCGCCGCCGCGCACTTGGAGTTGGAGCAGAGGTTCGACCAGCAGCTGAACCGGGATGACTTCCGGGGCTGGATTGAACGGATGTCCGCGGAGCCGAATCACGTCGGCGCACCGCATAACAGGGCCAATGCGGAATTCACTCTGGAGAAGTTCCGGGAGTGGGGCTGGGACGCGCGGATCGAGACATTTTACATCCTCTATCCCAAGCCGGTTTCGGTGAGTTTGGAGCTTTTGGCGCCATTGGCCTATACAGCCCGGTTAATGGAGCCTGCCATCGCGGGCGATCGCACGTCGGGGAAGACGAGGGATGCATTGCCGCCGTATAATGTTTACGGGGCGGATGGCGATGTGACGGCCGACCTAGTCTACGCCAATTACGGCATGCCCGACGACTATGCTGAACTGGAGCGTCGCGGGGTCAGCGTGAAAGGCCGCATGGTAATCGTGCGCTACGGCGGATGCTGGCGCGGGCTCAAGCCGAAGTTGGCCGATGCCCACGGGGCCGTCGGCTGCGTGATTTATTCGGATCCCCGCGATGATGGATATGCCGCCGGCGACGTTTATCCACTAGGCGGCTACCGGCCGCCCGACGGTGTCCAGCGCGGCTCCGTGTTGGACATGCCGGTCTATCCCGGCGATCCACTCACGCCCGGGATCGGAGCGACGAAGGATGCGAAGCGCCTGGCACCCAGCGAGGCCCGCACGATAATGAAGATCCCGGTCCTGCCGATTTCCTACCGCGACGCCCAGCCCCTGCTCGCGGCACTGGGAGGGGCGGTGGTCCCGGCGGAATGGCGCGGAGCCCTGCCGATCACCTACCATTTCGGACCCGGCCCGGCCAGGGCGCGGCTGGCGATCAAGTCGGATTGGAGCATCCAGCCGATATATAACGTAATCGCCACGCTCCGAGGTTCTGATTTTCCCGACAGTTGGATCATCCGGGGCAATCATCGTGATGCGTGGGTATTCGGCGCATGGGATCCGCTTTCCGGCCATGCGGCCATGCTGGCTGAGGCCAAGGCCTTCGGTGCTCTGGCCAAGGCAGGATGGAAGCCCAAGCGCACACTCATCTATGCGAGCTGGGACGCCGAGGAGCCAGGCTTGATCGGGTCCACTGAGTGGGTGGAGGAGCATGCCGCGGAGTTGCGCCAGAAGGCGGTGGCTTATGTAAACTCGGACACCAACACGCGTGGTTTTCTCCGGGCCGGGGGCAGCCCGGCGCTGCAGGCTCTTGTGAGTGAGGTGGCCGCACGGGTGGGTGACCCGCAGCTACCCGTGAGCGTGTTGAACCGGTTGCGGGCAAAATTTTTGGCGGACGGCGAAATAAAATCCGCAACGGAGGAGCAGCGCACGCTTGCACGGCAAGTGGCCGCGGGTCCGACCGTGCCCCTTGCGGCGTTGGGGGCCGGAACCGATTTTACCCCGTTTCTCGATCACCTCGGCATTTCCGTGCTCAGCCTCGAGTATGGCGGCGAGGATCAGATGAGCGGATGTTATCACTCGGTCTATGATTCGTTCGACCACTACGAACGATTCGGTGATCCAGGCCACGTCTATGGGGTCGCCTTGGCCCAGACGGTTGGGCGGGTGATGCTCCAGCTGGCAGATGCGGACGCCATGCCCTTCAGTTATGCCATATTGGCCGACACCGTCGATGGGTATGTGCGGGAAATCAAGACCCTCGCCGAGGGCATGCGGGAAAAAACCGAAATGAGAAATCGGCTGGTTGCCACCAATGCCTACACGATATCGACGGATCCGAGGGAACCATTTGTGCCGCCCGTGGCCGAGGCGCCCGTGCCGGTCCTCGACCTGGCTTCTTTGGACCATGCGGTGCATCGACTGAAGGCGAGTGCTCAGGCCTGCGACACGGCGATGGCCCGGTTCGTCGAGGCGGGTTCCACGCGCGCGGATCGACATCGGCTGGAACTGGAGGCACTCTGGCAAGGCATGGAGCAGGCATTGACCTATGAGAACGGGTTGCCTGGACGTAGCTGGTATCGACACATGGTTTATGCTCCCGGGCTGCTCACGGGTTATGGCGTGAAGACCCTGCCCGGCCTCCGCGAAGCGATCGAGGATAGGCGGTGGGCTGAGGCGAAAAAATACGCCGCGGTGATCGCCGACGCTTTCGGCGTCTATGCGGACAGGCTCGACCGGGTCCGGTCATTTCTCGAGGCCGAGCCCACCAGCCCCTGATATGAGGCAACCCTTCGTCGCGCCCCTGTGAATCCCTCCTACTCCAGCCGAAGAGAATTCCTGCGCCAGACGGCGCTCGCTGCGACTCTGGCCGCGTTGCCCTCGGCCTTGCCGAGCGCGGGAGCGGCGGAGCCGTTGGCCAAGGAATCTCCCGCCGCACCGCCTGTCCCGGGATACCTCTGCTTTGGACCGGAGGAGGCGGCCTTCGTCGAGGCGATGGTCAACCTGATGTGTCCCGCGGACGAATTTACCCCGCCGGGAGTGGACTGTGGGTTGGCGGTTTTTTTCGACCGGCAGCTGGCGGGCGCGTTTGGGCGAGGGGAGCGGCTTTACCTGCGCGGTCCATGGCGGCAGGGACTGCCCCAGGATGGTTACCAGCTACCCCTGTCTCCTGAGCAGTACTTCAAGTCCGGGTTGGCGGCCGCGGACGAAGCCTCAAGGGCGCAGCACGGCCGGGCCTTTGCGGATCTCGCGCCGGCGGTCGCCGACGGTTTCCTGGTGGCACTGGCGGAGGGGCGGGTGGTCTCGGGGCGCTTATCGCTGGCGGAGTGGTTCAACGATTTGGTTTATCCGCTGTTTCTCCAGGCCTGTTTCGCCGACCCGATCTACGGAGGGAACAAGGACAAGGTTTTCTGGCGGATGATTGGCTATCCCGGCCTGCCGGCCGTCAACGGCCTCAACATGGTAAAGTATCGGGGCAAGCCCTTCCCCGGTGCCCGCGCCCCGAAATCCATCCAGGATTTCAGCTGAACCCCGGCCCATGAAAACGCTTCCCTCTCGCAGCGTGGTGATTGTCGGCGGCGGCATGGCCGCAGGCCTGGTGGCCCGACAGCTGGCGCACCAGGGAATTGACACCGTGGTGCTGGAGCGCGGCGGTGATCATCACGACGATGCCGCCGGCAAGATCCCCACCCAGCGCGATGAACTGCGGTGGGGCATCCGGCTTGGCCTGATGCAGGACGCGGCGAGCGAGACCTACACCCTGCGCCGGTCCCGCGCGGAGGCCGCGCGGCCGATGCGGCGGCTGAGCGCGTTCCTACCCGGAACGGGGGTCGGCGGCGCGGGCAGCCATTGGAACGGTCAAGTCTGGCGCTGGGCGGCGTGCAACCTGTCGCTGCGCTCCCATTTCGAGGGCCGCTATGGCCGGGACGCCATTCCCGCTGACATGCTGCTGCAGGACTGGGGGGTCACGCACGACGAACTCGAGCCCTATTACGATTTGTTTGAAAAACTGTTCGGGGTCACGGGCAAAGCCGGCAATCTTCGTGGCCAGGTCATGCCCGGGGGCAACCCGTTCGAGGCGCCGCGCCAGAACGAATACCCGCAGCCGCCGCTGGAGTTTACTGAGGCGGGATTGATCTTCAAGGAGACGGTCGAACGGGAATTCGGCTACCGGCCCTTTCCCTCGCCCGGGGCCAATTCCACGGGGGCCTATGTGAATCCTGACGGCATGCGGCTCGGTGCCTGCCAGTATTGCGGGCACTGCGACCGGTTCATCTGCGAGGCCAACGCCAAGGGGACCCCGGACGTGTTGTTGTATCCCTGGCTGGAGCGCCAGCCGCGGTTCGAACTGCGGCGGCACTGCCAGGTGGTGGGGCTGGATTACGACCGCGCAGCGGGCCGGGTGCGCGGCGTGCGCTATCTGGATTTGCTCAGCGGGGAGGAGTATCTGCAGCCGGGCGGGCTGGTGGTTCTCGCTGCCTTCACCCTGACCAACACCAAGCTGCTGCTGACCGCCGGAATTGGCCGGCCCTATGACCCGGCGAAACGGGAAGGCGTTGTGGGCCGGAATTTTTGCTATCAAATCAACTCCGGCATCCCCCTTTTCCTGCGCGACCGGTGGCTCAATCCTTTCCTCGCGGCCGGCAGCACGAGCACGATCATGGAGGAGTTCGATGACGACAACTTCGACCATACCGGGCTCGGTTTCCTGGGCGGCGGCAGCATCGGGTTGGGGGGCTCGTCGGGCCGGCCGATCAATGCCCGCCGGCTGCCGCCGGGCACGCCGCGCTGGGGCACGGCCTGGAAGCGGGCAAATGCCGACTGGTATGCCCACAATTGCGCCATCGGCGTGCAGGGGAGCTGTTATCCGCACTCGGAGAACTTCCTCGACCTGGATCCTGACTACACGGATGCGTTTGGCCAGCCACTGGTCCGGCTGAACTTTGACATCCGCGAGAACGAGCGGCGTGTCTCGGCGTTTTGCACCGCGCGCGCCGAACAGATTGCCCGGGCCATGGGGGCGACGATGGTCGGGCCTGGGTCGCCCCGGACCAGCCCGTTTGACACGCGGGAGTACCAAGGCACGCACATCACGGGTGGGACAATCATGGGCGCGGATCCGGCCACGAGCGTTGTTTCGCCGCGGCTGCAACATTGGGACGCCGAGAACCTCTTCGTCGTCGGGGCGTCGGTGTTTGCGCACAACTCCGGCCTCAATCCCACAGGACCTCTGGCGGCCTTCGCCCTCCGGCTAGGCGAGGACCTTGCGCGCTACCTGAAAAATCCGGGCCATCTGTCGTGACGAAACCATTCAAATCCACGTTTTGTTGGCTGCTATTTTCCCTGGGACTGATGGGGGTGGGGGTCGCCGCTGGCGAGCCACTGCCCAACCTCGAGAATGGCCGGAAAATATACGCAACGTGTGCTGCCTGTCATGAACCCGGCGTCCCGAGCAACCCCGGTCCGGACCTGCGCGGAGTGTTCGGACGGAAAATTGGCACGGTGCCGGGGTTCCGTTACAGCCGGGCGATGAAGACGTCCCGGATTGTGTGGGATGAGACCACGCTCAATGCTTACTTGGTCGAACCGCAGGAACTGTTACCCGGCAACGCGATGCCCTTTCCCGGCCTGCCGCGGCCCGAGGACCGGCGCGATCTGCTTGCTTACCTGAAAACCTCCAACCCTAAATCCCCATGAACCGAAAAACATTCCTGACCGCGGCGCTCGGAGCTGGTGCGCTTGGGGTGCACGCCCTCAAGTCCGCGACCGAAGTCACAGCCGGCGCCCCGGCGCCCACTCCGGCCATGGCCACCAAGCTGGACGACCTGCTTTCCTTGGATGACGTGGAGGCCTTGGCCCGCGACGTGATGCCGCCCTCGGCTTATGCCTACGTCTCCGGCGGTGCGGCGGATGAGATCACGCTACGCTGGAACCGGGAGAGATATCGTGAAATCCGCCTGCAGCCGCAAGCGCTCCGGGATCTAGTCGACTTGGACTGTTCCACGATGCTCCTGGGGCAGAAAATGAACACGCCGATCTTGCTGGCGCCAACCGGTGTCCAGGCCCTGTCTCATCCGGAGGCGGAACTCGCCACGGCGCGCGGTGCGGGCGCTTTTGGCGCGACCATGGTACTCAGCTCTGGCTCAAATAAGAGCATTGAAGAGGTGATGGCGGTTGCCTCGCATCCCGTGTGGTTCCAGCTCTACGTTTTCCAAGACCACGGCCTCACCCGGGCACTGGTCGAACGGGTGCAGGCTGCCGGAGCCAAGGCGCTGTGTGTGACCATTGATTCCCCCCTCGATGGGGCGCGTAACCGTCAGATGCGGACCCCCTATAAGCTCCCGCCTGGAGTCGGCTTTCCCCACTACGCGGGTCTGCGCGATGCCTATACGATTCAGACCCTTGATACTGTGCGGCCGGCCAACCTCAGGTGGAAAGACATCGAGTGGCTGCGTTCTTTCACCAAGATGCCGCTGCTACTCAAAGGCGTGATGAACCCTGCCGATGCTGAGACCGGCATAAATGCCGGCGCCGACGGCATCATTGTGTCCAACCATGGCGGCCGCTGCCTTGACACGCAGCCGGCCACAATCGAGGTGCTGCCGCGCGTGGTGGAGGCGGTGGCCGGCCGCGTGCCGATCATCGTCGATGGCGGCATCCGGCGAGGCACCGACATTGTGAAGGCACTCGCGCTCGGCGCCTCGGCCGTGCAAATCGGCCGGCCTTATGTTTATGGTCTGGCCAGCGGTGGCGCCGCCGGCGTCACGCATGTCCTCAAGCTCCTGCGTCAGGAGTTGCTGATGGCAATGGCCCTGCTTGGCCGCCCCACTATCGCGTCCATCGACCGTTCTGTTCTCTGGAAATGAAACTGCGCCTTTATTCCTCTTTGCGGTCTGGCTGGATCCTTGGATTGCTGGCCATGGCGGCGTTTCCGGCCGCGGCCTTTGCGGCCAGTCCGGGGGAGGCTCCGCTCCGGGGCCTCGGAGTGGTGGACTGGCTGGTGCTGGTGGTCATCGCGGCCCTGCTCATCGGCATCGGGGTCTATTATTCCCGGCGGCAGAAGACGGCGGAAAATTACTTCATGGCGGACCGGAACATGCCGGCTTTCCTCATCGGCATCTCGCTCTACGCGACGATTTGCAGCACGCTGACCTACCTCGGGCTGCCCGGGGAGGTGGTGCAGAACGGCCCGGTTTACCTCCTGCTGACACTGGCGGCCTTTCCCGTTGTCTACCTGGTCGTCGGCTACTGTGTGATTCCGATGATCATGCGGCTCAAGGTCACCAGCGCGTACGAGCTTCTCGAGCAGCGGCTTGGCTTTGAGGTGCGGCTCGCCAGCTCGGCCGCGTTCCTGCTGACGCGTTTCGTGTGGATGGGGCTAATGCTCTACACGACCTCGCTGATCCTCGTGACGGTGATGGGGTGGGACCGGGCTTGGATTCCCCTGATTTCGATCATCACGGGGGTTATCACAACGACTTACTCGCTCGTGGGCGGATACGCGGCAGTGGTGATCACCGACGTGCTGCAGTTTTTCATCCTGCTCCTGGGGGCGATTGCCACGGTGGTGTGCATTACGGTGCTCATGGGTGGAACCGATGCCTGGTGGCCGACGCACTGGGCGGCGCACTGGGCCCCTCAGCCGTTCTTCAGCCCGGATCCCCATGTGCGGGTGACCATGGTCGGCACCTTCGTGGGGACGATCATCTGGTGGGTCTGTACCTCGACCTCCGACCAGATGGCGGTTCAGCGCTACCTGAGTACCCGCGACGTACCGACGGCTCGCCGCGCCCTGTTGCACAACTGCATCGCTGCCAGCTCGGTCCTAGTGGTCCTTTGCCTGGTGGGATTTGCCGTGCTCGGTTTCTACCAGACCAATCCCCACCTGGTGCCCTTGCACCAGTCCCTCGCGAAGGACGGCGACACGCTTTTCCCCCATTTTATCAGTCATTTTCTTCCGGTCGGATTGCCGGGTTTGGTGGTGTCCGGGGTGCTCGCCGCCGCGATGTCGAGTCTGAGCTCCGGCATCAACTCCAGTGCCTCGCTCCTGACCAAGGACTTTGTCGAGGCGCTCGCGCCCGACGCGCGGCGGACGGAGGCCACCCGGGTGAGACACGCGCGGCTGCTGGCGATGGTGGTCGGAATCGCAGCTATGGCCACGAGCCTGCTCGTTGACCTCATTCCGGGCAACTTGGTCGAGCTGGGCGGGAAGATGGTGAATCTTTTCCTCTGTCCGCTGTTTGGGATATTTTTCCTCGCGCTGTGGGTGCCCTTTGCGACGCCCTTTGGCGCGATCATGGGGGCTATCTACAGTTTTGGCACGGCGCTGTTGATCGGTTATTGGGACATGTTCACGGGGGGCCAGGCGATCAGCTTCCAGTGGATCGCGCCCGTGGCACTGGTGGTTTCGATCACGGCCGGCTGCCTGTGCAGCCTGCTGGGGACCCGGGGCAAGCCGGCCCGGGCCCTGGCCGGCTACACGCTCATCGCGCTGCTGCCCGGCGTCGGGATCGCGATCCTGCTCCATTATTTCCGAACCTCGCCCTCCCTATGAGCCGAGAAGCCCAAGTGGTACGAATCTTTTTGTGTCATCCCAACCCTATCCTCCCACTATGAAAAAAATACGTTTTGGCATCACTGGTTCCGGCTACATGGGTCGCACCCACGCCGAGGCCATCAAGCATCTGAGTTCCAGCGCCGAGCTGGTCGCCATTTGGGGCGGCACCCGCGCGGCGTCGCTAGCCGAGCGCTGTGGCGCCGTCGCCGAACCCACCCTCGAGGGCCTGATGAAGCGTCAGGACATTGACGCCGTCATCATTTCCACCCCGCACCAATGTCATTTTAAGGAAGTGATGCTGGCGCTGGAGAGCGGCAAGCACGTCCTGATCGAGAAGCCGATGGCGACGAAGATTGAGGACTGCGACGTTATGCTCGCGGCCGCCGCCAAGCGCGGCCTCACGACCGCCGTGGCGCACAACCTGCGCTTCCGGATCAATCTGCCCAAACTGCGCGAACTGATCAGGGCCGGCGAAATCGGAAGTATCCAGAGCATGCACTTCTCCATGATCCGGCAGCTCGCGAATGCGGGAAATTTTGGCGGCAACAAGACCGGATGGGTCAATTCACCCGAAACCATCGGCTTCGTGATCGACGGCCTGCCCCACGGGCTGGATGCGATCCGCTGGGCGACCGGGTCCGAGGTCAGGCGCGTGGCAGCTTTCTCCCGCACCTACACGCCGGACCGGCCGATCGAGGACACTACCGTCGGCATCATGGAGTTCAACAACGGCGCCGTCTGCTCGGTGCACACCACGATTGCGAGTCATGGTTTCTTCCCGGGCGAGATGGCCCGGCTGACCATCCATGGCAGCAAAGGCAGCCTGGACATGGACGGCTTCGGGGACCTGCGCATGACCGATCGGGAAAGGGGCTGGCGCGTGATCTCAACGCAGCCGCCCGTGATGGCCGATGATCCCGAGTCCGCCTACAAGATCGGCCGCATGCTGGCCTTCAATAACCAGATCCAGTCCTTCATCGACGGATTGAACGGCAAGCCCACGGACGTGGCGACGGGGGCGGACGGCCGCGCCGGGCTCGCCGCCTGTCTCAGCATGCTGACTTCGAGCAAAGAGAGCCGTTTCGTTACCGTCAGCTGATTCCCTTAGCCCGACCACACCGGCCGTGGAAGTGGATTCCACGGCCCGTGGTCCGGCCCCATTTTCGGACCCAATTTTCATGACTTCTAGACCCACCTCCCCGCTCCCCACGCCCGTTCGCTCCTTGCTTCCCGCGGCGGCGTGGATGGCGTTGGGCCTGCTATGGTTTGCCGGGGCCTCAAATTACCTCACCCGCACGATGCTGACCACGATGCGGGCGTCGATTGTGGGAGATATCGTCATGACCGAGGCGCAGTTTGGACTGCTCACCTCCGTGTTCCTCTGGGCCTATGCCCTGGCCAGTCCCATGGGGGGCTACGTGGCGGACCGTTTCAACCGCCGTCTCGTGGTTATCATCGGCTTGTTTGGCTGGTCCCTTATCACCTGGGTCACCGCCTACGCCCGGACCTTCGAACAATTCGTGGTGCTGCGCGCGCTGCTGGGCCTGAGCCAGGCCTGCTACATTCCGGCCGCGGTCGCCCTCATCATTGACTATCACCGGGGATCGACCCGGGCCCTGGCGAATGGAATTCATGCGACGGGCATGATCCTAGGATCGATGGCCGGGGGCGTGGCCGGCTGGATTGCGGAGACCCACAGCTGGCGCTTCGCCTACACCGGTATCGGACTGCCAAACTTGGCGCTGGGCCTGGTCCTTTGTTTTTTCCTGCGCGAGTCACCGCGCGAGCAAGGTGCGGAGGCCATGACGGGTACTCCACCGGGGAAGATCAACTTTGGGGAGGCAATGCGAACGCTCGCCCTGACGGTGCCGTTCCATTTCATGATCAGTGCCTTTTGCCTATCAGGCGCGATTTCCTGGATCATCATCGGCTGGATGCCGACCCACCTGAAGGAGGCCTATGGCATGGGGCAGGGCTCGGCCGGCATTTCCGCCCTCGGCTACGTCTTCAGCGCCCAGTTAGTCGGCCTACTGGCAGGAGGGGCGCTCTCGGACCGCTGGAGCGCGAACCAACCGCGGGCGCGGTTGTATCTGCCGATCATCATGCTGCTGTGCGCCGCCCCGGCGTTCATGTTGATGGGCTGGTCGCATTCGATTGTTTTTATCAGCCTGAGTCTGTTCATGTGGGGATTGGCCATGGGCTTCCTGGGCTCCAACATGATGCCCATCATCTGCCTTTTCGTGGACGGCCGTTATCGCGCGACGGCCCTGGGGGTACTGAACTGCTTCACGGCGATTGCCGGCGGACTGGGAATTTATGGGGTGGGCGCCCTGCGTGACGCGAAGGTCGGCATCGCCCCCGTCCTCACCTTCGCGGGAATCGGCGTGCTCCTCTGCGCCGGCTTCCTGTGGCTGGTCAACGTGGCACTGAACAGGTCCCGTTCCAAAGTGAACCCGGCCTAGATGAAACTTAACCCTATCAACATGACGCAAATCAAACTGACGAACTGGAAAACACGGGCTGCGCTGCCGCTGCCGCGCGCCGGATGTGCCGCGGGCGTAGTGGGTGACCGATTGCTGGTGGCGGGCGGGACCTACTGGGTGGACGGCAAGAAATTCTGGGATCGGCGCGTGGATGCCTATGATCCCGCGGCCAACCAGTGGCAGTCGCTGCCCCCGCTGCCTCAACCGTTGGGCGATGCGGCGGCGGTGACCGTCGGCGGGGAATTTTACATACTTGGTGGAGGCGCCGACGGCCTGGCGCAGACCACGGTCCACTGCTATCAAGATGGCGCGTGGGGCACGCTTCCGCGGATGGCTTTACCCTCGCCCCGGCGTTCCAGCGCGGCCGTCGTTTTGGACGGCTCCATTTATCTCATCGGGGGAATCACTGGCACGGGCAGTGATTTCGCCACCGCCACGGGGACGCTCTGGGTCGCCAAGCCGGGTGAGCCTTGGGTGGAACGAGCACCCGTGCCGGGACCGGCGAGGTTTACGGCCTCGGTCGGTGCGGTTGGCGGCAAGGTGATTGTCGCCGGAGGCTGCACGCCTGAGGACGGCAAGGTGCGCAACCTCGATGACATCCTGGCTTATGATCCCAAGCAAAACCAGTGGTCGACGCTGGGGCACCTGCCCATGGCGCTGCGCGGTGCCTGCGGGTTGGCCCTAGGAGAACGACTGGCCGTATTCGGTGGTTACACCGATCATTTTATGACCCAGATCATCTGCATTGATCCCGCGTCAGGTGAAAGCCAGGTCATCGGGGAACTGCCCACCGGCTTGGCGGACACCCGGTTTTTCCGGCTCGGGTCAGAAGTCTTCGGCGTGAGTGGCGAAAACGGCATTAAAATGCGCTATACCGAAACGATCGCCGCCGCGCTGACTTAGGGCGACTTTCATCCTTCAATCCGGTTTTCTGCCTTTTCCGATCCGAACCCCCCGCTTCACCACTTATGAAAATCACAGCCGTAAAGACCTACCATCTGAAGCATCCGATGACCCGAGCGACGGGACCGTCGAATTTTCTCTACCGGGTTCGCACGACCCTCATCATCAAGATCGAAACGGATGAGGGACTCGCCGGCTGGGGTGAGACGGTCGCTTTTCCCGGTATTCGTGCGCTCATTGAGGAGCAATATGCCGCCATCCTGATTGGGCGCGACCCGCTGGCCCACCGGCCGCTCTGGCGCGAGTTGTGGGGGCAGAACTTCGGCAACGGCATGGCCCTGGGCGGAGTGGACATCGCCCTCGATGACTTACGGGGCAAGGTGCTGGGCATGCCGGTCTATGCACTTTACGGCGGCCGGCTACGTTCCCGCGTGAAGGCCTATGCCTCGGCCATGAACTACATCGAGGGGGAGAATCCCGCTGAGTATTATCCCGAGCAAGCCGCCAAGCTGGTGGCCGAGGGCTTCAAGGCGCTCAAGATGCGGATCGGCGGACAGTCCATCCCGGAGGACCTCAGAGCGATCAAGGCGGTGCGCAAGGCGGTCGGGCCGGACATCAAGCTCATGGCGGACGGCAACGGCGCCTACACGCTGGGTTCGGCCATGCGCATGGGACGGGAGCTGGAGCAGGAGGGCTATTATTGGTTTGAGGAGCCGTTGCCCCAAAGCACTCCCGACTACGCGGGCTACGAGGTGCTCACGGCCAAACTGGATATCCCGATCGCGGCCTGTGAGGGGTTGACCTCCCGCGGGCAGTTCAAGGAAGCGATCTCCCGGCGGGCGATGGCCATCGTGCAACCGGATGTCGCCCTCGTCGGCGGCATTGGCGAGTGCCTGTTCGTGGCCGAGTTGGCACGGCTGTGGGGCATCCAGTGCATGCCGCATTGCTGGGCCGGCGGCATCGTGATTGCGGCCTCGACGCACTTGCTCTCCTTGCTGCCCGATGCCTCGTGGGCGCGGCACACCGAGGAGCCCATGCTGGAACTGGACCAGGTGGAGAACCCGTTTCGCACCCAGCTTTTGAAAACGGCCGTGGATATCACCGACGGCTATGTCACCGTGCCCACGACGCCCGGTCTCGGGGTGGAGGTGGATGAGGAGTGGCTTAAATTCTATGCCAAGGCCTGAGCATGCCTAACCCGACGCTATGCAAATGGGTCGTGGCGTTCGCGATGCCCTGGCTCTGCACCCTCCTGCGGGCCGGCGAACAAGGCTGGCAGGAACTGCGCGAGCTGCCCGAGCCCAATGGAGGATTTATCGCGCTCGCCCTGCCCGAGGCGATTATCGTCGTTGGCGGGACCAACTGGGCGGGCGGAGAAAAGCACTGGCTCCGCACCGTGCACCGGCTGGATCTCGCCAGTCTGACGTGGAACGCGCTGGCGCCGCTTGAACAGCCTCTGGCCTACGGGGTGGGGGATCGGGCGGAGGCCAGCTTGGTCATTGTGGGTGGCTCGACGGGCCGGGCGAGCTTTCAAGGGCAGGTGCGCGTATCCGGAAACGAGGTGCGCGAGGATTCGGCGCATGGTCTGACCCAACCCGCCGTCCTTTCCGCGGGAGCACGGGTGAAGGATGAGCTTATCATCGTGGGCGGGACGGACGATGCCGCGAACGTGCAGGGGTTGCGCCGGCAAACCTTCGCCTGGAATATCCGGACGGGCGGTTGGCGGGCGTTGGCGGATTATCCGGGCCCGACACTGGGCTCGGCGGTCGCGGTCGGCGTTGGGGATGAGTTGTTTGTTTTCGGAGGCTGCGGTTGGGATGGCACGACCCAAACCGTCGTCAACCTGACCGACGCATTCGCCTATTCGCCGCGGAAAAACCAATGGCGCCGGTTGAGGGCAATGCCCTTTGCGGTGCGCGGCCTCGCCGCGGTCACGGTGGATGACCGCCACATCTATCTGGCTGGCGGTTATCAGGGCGGAGAGAAGGGATTTGTTGACGAGGCCTTCATCTATGATTTGAGCGCCGACAGTTATGTGCCGGCCACGCCGCTGCCCTACCGGGCCAATGTCGGTTTGGTGCGCGCTGGCGGGTATGTCTATTGCATGGGCGGGGAGGATAAGCCCCGGCATCGGACGGCCAGCTGCTATCGAATCAAACTCGAGGAACTGAAGCCATTGAGCAGGTAGGCCAAGTGGGCAGATTGGAGGCGAAGGAGAGTTGGCCAAACTTGGCCGGGCCTGAAGCCAGGCCGGGCACCTCAGCCTGCGGGGGGGCGCACACCCGCTACGAATGACGGCTTGGTCGTGGACATGGGCGCCTGGCTCACAGGTCGAACACCGGAAGGCACCGGAACCTGTGGGTCGAGGAATCGAGAGTCGGGCGGGCGCTGCGGATGCGGCCGCGCGCGTTTAAAGCTGATCGTCCGCAATCTGCCGGCTCGAGCATGCGGCCCGGCCGCCCATCGTCATTCCTTCGCCTCATGAAGCCGGGGCGGAGTTTTGCCCATTGCCAGGTTTGCGACCAAGGCATCGACCGCCTTGCGCTTCTCCTCAATGCTCAGGCCCGTCTGGCGGAAGATGCAATGCGCGGCATGTTCGAAGGCGCGCATTTCAGTCGCGGCGGCGGGGAGTCGGGCCAGCGCCTGCTTCGGGACCTTGATGACGCCTCCGACGTTCGCGTGGATCACTTCACCCGGCGTCACCTGGATTCCTCCGATCTGGACCGGATGGTTGTAGCGCACGTATCGCACCGCGCAGTGGTGGATTGTCCGGCCCCGCGCATAAATCCCGAACGGGATCGTCAGGATCCCCTCGATGTCCCGCACCCCGCCGTCCGTCACCACGCCCACGCAGCCGACGCTGTGGAGCATCTTGGCCATGCCGTCTCCCAGCACGCATTCGTGCTCGGGCCGACTGCCGACCGCCTTGATCACCAGCACGACCGGCAGCGGGTTCAGTTGGATCGCCTTCAACAGGTCATAGTACACGTCCGCGTCCGGCTGGTTACCCGGCGTGCTCGAGTCGATCTCGATCGTCATCGCCACCCCGACCGTCGGCCCGACCGATGGCGTCAATGAGCCGATTGTGCCCGCCATGTACCATTCGTGGACCGGCGTCGGGTCAATGTACCCCAGCGTGTTCGCGATCAGGGCGGTGTCAAAATCGCCCAATTGTTGGAGGAGGGAGGGGAAGGACATAAGGGTTTTTCGCGGAAACGCGGTGCCGTCTCAACTCCCGATCCGCCACGACCAGACGTCGGTGGTGCGGTGGCCCGCCATGGTTTCCCCGGTGGGCAGGATCCAGCCGGCGGGGGTGTCCACGGCGCAGATGCAAACGACGGGCCCTGGCCACGCCTGCGGCCAGAGCTTCCAAGCATGCTGGGCCACGTCGAAATAAATGATGTCCTCCGGCAGTGATGTCGCGCGCGGCAGATTGCCGACCTGCCGGCCGTCCACGCCGCCGAGCACGAACACCCGGGCCGGGCTCGTCGTGACTGGCGCCGGTGAAGGTGCCGCGATCGCCGTCCAGGGCAGGTCCGGCAATTTCTCCCATGCGGAGCCCGGGCGGTACCGGTACGCATCCGCCAGATAAACACCCGAGGCAGCCTCCGGCGGGACCTTGCCGGGCACCGCCGCCACCTCGATGCCACTGAAGAGGTAAAATGCCCCGTTGATCGCCCCCGCCACGGCCAGGGCCCGGGTCTGACCCGGCCATGCCGGCAGTACCTGCCAGCCCAACGCGGGGTCCGCGAGGTCGAGCCGCCAAAAGAAGTCCGCGCTCAGGCGTGGCGCGCCCGCGCCGTAGCCGCCGGCTAAGTAAACATGGCCGTCGAGCACGGCTGCGACGGCGCACGTCACCGCCGCTGGCAACACGGGACCGGTCCGGATCTGCACCTGCTTTCCGTCCCAGTGGAGGATCAGCGTATCCTGGAAAACCTCCGTGCCGCTCTCGCCGCCGACAATCATCACTCCGTCCGGCACGCTCACCGTCGCCCCGTACGCGCGTGGCTTGGGCAGGTGGCCGGCAGCGATCCAGTCGGTCGTGCCGGGCAGGAGCACGAAGATCGTATCGTGCATTTTTTTCACGCCGTTTTCCCACGGCATGAGATCGGGCCAATTGGCGCCGCCGCACGCGATCAGGACGCCGTGGTGCACGCCGGCCATGTTGCCCGCCATGCCGGGGGCCTGGGGATAGGAGGGGAGGGCGGTCCAAGCCGGCTTTGACGTGGCCGGAGGAGTCCGCGGGAGCTGCACCGCACGGCAGACCCGGCGGCCCGTCGGATCAGCGATGAGGTACGCGGCCAGCCAGCCGCCATCGGCCACGGCCAACGCTGAGGTTTTGATTTCGGCATCAGGCGTTTCGTCGGCGAAGCCCAAGTCCCGCCAGCCGCCCGCTTCTTCGATGGCGAAAATGAGACCGGCCCCTGGAAACCGCGGGGGCTGTCCCGTGACGCGCTTCCCTGAGCGCAAAGCGGCCCGACCTGTGGCCGACGTGGCGAGCGCGAGGACCCCCGTGGGACCGCCGTCGGTGGGAGCCGCGGCGGGCGGGGAAGAAAGCCCCGGAGCCACCGAGGGACTGGACCACACGGAGCCGCCGAGGGGGCAGGTGGCTTGGACAGGGGGTCCTGCGGGCGTGCTCCAGGTGACGCACCAAACGCGGGTGGTCGCGTCGAACCGGGCGGACAGGGCGCCGGGGGAATCGGCGGCGTCCCCCAGCGTCAACGGAGCGAGGGAAAGAATCGGAGCCGCGCCTTGGTTGTTCACGAATTTGAAGTGCCGAACGGCCGGACTCCACACAACGGCAAACAGCTGGTAAGAAAGATGACAGGCCGCTGCGCGGGGCAAAGCTATCAACGCAGGTAATCGCCGTAGTTCCGCTCGCGGGCACTCATTGGGAGCTCGCTCCGGTTTGCCGGAGGACGACCGGGACCGAACCGCGGGCGGACTGTTGAATGAAGTTCATCCCCTCCTGGCGCCCTGCCACGGCCCGGCCCCGAATCGTCACTGGTGGCAGGCGGATGGATCAGCCTGCGCGGTGCGATGGGGTTAATCTGACTGCGGGATTGAAGGCCGGGGATTTACCCCGGCGCCTGTCACTATTTTTTTCACCAAGTTGATCCTTTGTTTTCGGGTGGATAAGAGGCTGATGGGGGTCCAACGATCCGGCTGTCTACCTATGTCTTCGCGCTTCAACGCCATCAACATCGACTGCAACTTTGACTACTCATATGAGCGTCAACGCCTCGAGACCGCCGGAATCGACTTGATCCTGCGAAAGTGCCTCACCGAGGACGACATCATCGCCGCCTGCCAGACCGCCGACGCGGTCGTGCTGGAGGGGACCAAAACGCCCATGACGGCCCGTGTGATCGAAGCGCTCCCCCGCTGCAGGGTGATCGCCAAGTACGCGGTGGGGGTGGACAACGTGGATCTCACCGCCGCGACGCGCGCCGGGATCGTGGTCGCGAATGCGGCCGACTACTGCACGGAGGAAGTCTCTGACCACGCGGTCGCGCTCCTGCTCGGCGCAGTGCGGCGGATTGCGTCCATGGACCGCTTTGTGCGCGCGGGAAACTGGGTGGGGTATCCACGGCTGACCCCTTTGCGGCGGGTCAGCCAGCTTACGCTGGGCCTTGTCGGCATGGGCCGGATCGCGCGGGCGACGGCGCGGAAGATGGCGGGGTTCAAGCTGCGGATCCTCGCGTCGGACCCGTACATCGTTCCGGGCCAGGTGAGCGAGCCCGGCGTGGAGATCGTGTCGCTCGAACAGCTGCTGCGGGAATCGGATCTGGTTTCCGTCCATGTACCGCTGACGCCGGAGACGCGCGGGTTGCTGAATGAGGCCGCGTTTCGATCCATGAAGCCGACGGCCTATCTGGTGAACACGAGCCGCGGCCCGGTGATTGACGAGGACGCGCTGATCCGGGCCTTGAGGGAGAAATGGATCGCGGGGGCCGCGCTGGACGTGGTGACCGAGGAGCCGCTGAGGGCGGGAAGTCCATTGCGGGATTTTGACCAGGTGATTCTGACACCGCACGTCGCGGCGGATTCCGCGGATTCGATGGAGCACGTGCGCCGCACGGCGATGGATTCGGTGGAGGCGGTCGCCCGGGGTTTTTGGCCGCCGTTCCCGGTCAACCCGAGGGTCGTGCCCCGTATCGCGCTGAAGCCGTACGCCGAGTCCCATCCTACGGCAGTGTAACCCGCGATAACCCGGCATCGGCTGGAGCGTGCGGCGAGAAGCCAAATTACCTTGCCCCGCCGTGGCCATTCGAGGTCTTACACAGATCGAGTCCGCAGTCGCCAACGCCGAAATGGCCAAGCCCAGCAAAAGTTTGCCGAAATGTGATTGAGCGCGTTCTCCCTTCTTGTCCTCCCCTTTCATGAACCACAAAATCCTGCTCCCGGTCAGCCTGGCCCTGGTATTCTCCTCCGCGGTCCTTGCCGCCAGTCCCCTCGCCCTCGGTGGCCGCCGGGTGCTGTTTGTGGACGACTTCCTGGTCGCGAAGCGCGCGGGCCTCGAGCTGAAGCTGCACACACCGCGCGAGCGCGAAACCGTGCTCACCTTCGACGCGCCGTGGGAGGGCAGTGGGTCGGACTTCGAGCGCCTCATCCGGGTGGGTGACACGCTGCGGATGTATTACATGGCGACCAAGCTCACCTCGACCGACGGCAAGAAGATCGGCGGCAGCGCGGTCGTCGCCTGCGTGGTCGAGAGCAAGGACGGCGTCCACTGGACGCGGCCCGACCTCGGGCTGTTCGCGCAGGCGGGGTCGAAACACAATAACATCGTGTGGACCGAGCCGAAATTGGACAACTTCACGCCGTTCCTGGATACGAACCCGGACTGTCCCCCGGACGAACGTTACAAGGCGATGAGCGCGGGTAGCGCGCACGTGCTCTATGCCCTCAAGTCCGCCGACGGCCTGCACTGGGCGAAGATCTCGGAGCAGCCGGTGATCACCGAAGGCAAGTTCGACACGCAGAACAACGCGTTCTGGGATGCCGAGCGGAAGCAGTACTGGTGCTATGTGCGCGGATTTCATGACGCGGTGGGTCAGGCGGTGCAGGACACCCACGGCGGCGTGGTCGGCATCCGCGACATCCGGGTGGCGACATCGAAGGATTTCCGCCACTGGACGATCCCGCAGATTCTGAAGTTCACCGACTCGCCCGAAGAGGCGCTCTATACCAACCAAGTCGAGCCGTACTACCGTGCGCCGGACCTGTTCATCGGGTTTCCCACCCGCTACGTGGACCGGCCGTTTTCGCCCGCGGCGATGGCGGCGCTGCCCGACCCGGCACACCGGCAGCGGCGGAGCAGCTTCTCCCCGCGCTACGGCACCGTGGTGACGGACGGACAGTTCATGACGAGCCGCGACGGCTATTCCTTTCACCGTTGGGACGAAACGTTTATCCGGCCCGGCCCGCAGCGCAGCAACAACTGGGTGTACGGCGATGGCTACCAGAGCCTCGGGCTGGTCGAGACGCCGGCGGAGGATCCGACCGCGGAGCCGGAGCTGAGCTTTTATGCCGTGGAAGGCCACTGGAAGGACGGGGAAACCGTCCGGCGTTACACGCTCCGGATTGACGGCTTTGCCTCGCTGCATGCGCGGCAGACGCCAGGTGAGCTGTTAACGCCGGTGCTGGAGTTCACCGGCCGGCAGTTGACGCTGAATTTCGCGACCACGGCGGCGGGCTCGCTGCGCGTGGAACTGCAGGATGCGGCAGGGAAGGCGATCCCGGGTTATGCGCTGGAGGACTGTGACGACCTGTTTGGCGACACGCTGAACCGCACGGTGACATGGCAGAACAAATCGGACGTGAGCGCCCTGGCCGGCCGGCCGGTCCGCCTGCGGATCGAACTGCGCGAGGCGGACCTGTACTCGCTCCAGTTCCAGCCCTGAGGCCGGTCTCCGGGCTGGCGCCGGAATTGCGCACATCAGAACAAGCCCGGAATTTGCACCCGGGGAAACCCGCGGGGAGGGGACGGAAATTGCGACCGAGATCTGCGGGTCGGGGTTGGAAATATTCCTCCAGTCCCCTCCGTGAATGCGGTGGTCAGAGCGTCGGCCGCCTCCGGGTGGGCCTTCGCGTCAGGGCATGATGAAAAGACGTTGGAGGCCCGGAGGTCGTCGACCCCGGGTGCTTTTCCCGAGGCGCGCGGAGGGCCTGGGCTCGGCCGCGGCGAGGCTCCCAATTCGTTTGATCAAGGTGTCACATTAATTCTCAGCTGCTCGGCTCTTTCGTTGGCAAGTGAGCTGGAAAGTATTCTCGGTGCATGACCCCACCCCGTATCACCAACACACACTCGAAGCTGAGTGTACTTACCCTGAGCGCAGCCTCTGTGCTCTTGTTTTCGTTCTGTTCCCTTGCTGCCCACGCTGCGGAGGATCCGCAAGCGACGATTGCCGAGCTCAAGGCCGCCTTGGCGGCCCGTGACGCGGAAATCGCCTCGCTCAAGGCCGCTGAGGTCGCGCCCGCAGCCGCCCCGGCCAAGTCGGCAACGCACCTGACCGGAGACGACAAAGTTCTCATGATGTCCGCCTTCGAAGTGCGGACGACCCAGGGCAAGGGCTATAGCCCTGGCAATTCCGCCTCCGCCCTCAAGACCTCCGAGCCCTTGATGCGGTTGCCGGCCCAGATTATCGTGGTCACGAGCGATATGATCAAGGACATCGGCTCCCACAACGCGTCCGACGTGCTCTCCTATGCTGGACTGGTTCCGTACTATCGCGGACCCGCAATTCTTTCCCGCGGCTCACGCGTCGGCAATCCGTACACGGATGACGTGCCGCAGGGCGCCGGTATCGGCATCTCGGACAATACCAACATTGACACCTACCAGGTGATCAAGGGACCGCAGCAGGTGCTTTATCCGCTCGCCTCCCTCGGCGGTCTGGTTCTCCAGACGACCAAGAAACCCATTCCGAACACGCAGCAGTACACGATCGATCAGAAGGTCCAGCAGTGGGGCCGGACCACCACCACCTTCGACTTGAACCAGCCGCTGGGTGAAATCGGCGAAGGCACGTTCACCGGCCGTCTCGTCGGCATCTACCAGCGGGGCCAGGGCCCGTTCCTCAATTCCCGGGACGACCGCTACGGCCTCTTCCCGAACTTCTCGTGGGACTGGAAGAACACCCGCCTCATCCTGCAATATGCTGCGGAGACCCTCTATTACCTGCCCGGCGGCACGGGCATCCTGACCCCGACCGGCAATATCTACTCCGGTCTCGGCCAGCGCAATCAGAACAGCGTGCGCAACAACTTCGACAAGATCCAGCAGCACGACGCCCGCGCGAGTTGGACGCAGGTTATCTCTGACAACTGGCAGGTGAAATCCCAGGTGACGTTCTTTAATGCCCGTCGCTATGGCTCGACCGCCTTCCCGACCGGCGTCAATTGGAACACCAATAAAATGACGTACACCGTCCGCCGCAACAACGGCTGGCAGGAGTCGCTCGACGTTCAGACTGACGTTTCCGGCAAGTATTCCCTCTTCTCGATGCCGATGTCATCCGCCTTGGGCTTTAACTTGCACGATCAGTCCGGCTTCAGCGCTTTCTGGCTCGGGACCCCGGTCACGATCTCGATCGGCGACGCGGCGGCCATCGATGCCATCGTCCTCCCGGGCCTGTATGATTACACCCCCCCGGCGAATCCCGGTACCCGCACGAAGCAGTATGTGTCCAACGGCTACTTCTCGCAGACCATCGATGTCATCCCGAATTGGTTCACCATCGTGGCCGGTGCGACGTACTCCCAGGTCGAGAACGTCACGGACACCAACTTGGCGCTCCGCAATCCCTTCACGGCGACTAACTCCGCGGCCAGCAAACTCCTGCACCGTTATGCGGGCTTGGTTTACCTGACCAAGGAGCTGACGGGCTACGTCTCGGAAGCCACGACCTTCAATCCGTCGGTCGGACCACAGTATGACAACAGCCCGCTGCCTTCCGTGCTGGGCAAGAGCGACGAAGTCGGCGTCAAGGCGACCTTGTTTGATGGTAAGTTCTCCGTCTCGGCCGCGCTCTATAAAATGACGCTGTCCAATCAGGCGATCCTGGCCGCCTTCCCCGCCCTCAACGTGGCGAATCTCAACTACTACGTCCCGATCGGCACGACGCTCTCGAAGGGCTGGGACACCTCCGTTTCGTGGGCCCCTGTGCCGGGCCTGCAATTGGTCGCCACGGGCTACATCGGCACGGTGCATGACCAACTAGGCAACCCGATCCCCGCGACGGTAGAGAACTCGTGGAGCGTCTTCGGCCGATATGACGTTGCTCACACCAGCGCCCTGAAGGGTCTCGCCTTTGGCGGCGGCGCCCAAAAGGCCGGTGGCAAGTGGTTCACGATGAGCGGAATGATTCTCCCGGACGGTTCCACTCCCGCTAAGAATAGCAGCGGCAACGCAGTGTTCAAACTGAAGCAGGAAGTCCTGCTCAATCTGTTTGCGAGCTACCAGTTTGACCGCCACTGGAACGTCCGCATCGATTGCGTCAACGTACTCGACAAGACGTACGCGATTGGTGCCCAGGGCGTCGGCCTCGCGGACTCCGTGGACCCGCGCACGCTCAGCTTCACGGCGACCTACAAGTACTAGTCCGAATCTAAGTCTGATCTTCCCGCCGGCCGGCCTCGCTTCATGCGGCGCCGGCCGGTGTTTTTAACGGCTTCAGGCGGGAGCGCCTGAGCGCGGTGCCGGGCGACCGACGTTGTCCTGCCCACCGCCGGGAAGAATCCAGTTCGACCCTGCCAGTACCCTCCGCACAATCCCCCGATGTTGCACTCCGTTCCGCCTGCCACCCTCGCGTCGCCTCTGGCGTCCGCGGCTCGTATGGGCGACGTATCCTGCTACCGTTTGGCTCATTTTTTCCGATGACCTCTTCCTCCGCCTCTGCCCAATCTTCGTCCCCCCGCGGGCACCTGCCGGCGGCAGCGTGGACCGCAGTGGCGCTGCTCTGGCTGGCCGGCGGGTCGAATTACCTGACTCGCACGATGCTGACCACGATGCGGGGATCGGTGCTGCAGGACATCCCGATGAGGGATGCCCAGTTTGGTCTGCTCACTTCCGCGTTCCTCTGGTTCTACGCTTTCGCGTGTCCCCTGGGCGGATTTTTGGCGGATCGTTTCAGCCGGCGCGTGGTGGTCATCACCAGCATTTTTTTCTGGGCCTCCATTACGCTGGTCACGGCCTATGCCCGCTCGTTTGACCAATTCTTCGCCCTGCGGGCGCTGCTCGGGCTGGCGCAGGCTTTCTACATTCCGGCGTCGGTCGCCCTCATCGTTGATTATCACCGGGGCCCGACCCGGGCGCTGGCAAATGGGATCCATCTCACCGGCTTGGTGCTGGGCTCTGCCATCGGGGGCCTCGGCGGCTGGCTCGCGGAGTATCACGGTTGGAGGTATGCCTACACGTTCATTGGCGTGCCCACGCTGGCCCTCGTTTTCATCCTCCTCTGCTTCCTCCGGGATTCTCCCCGCGAACAGTCAGCCGCCGCGGCGGGCGCGGACGGCACCCTCCCGAACCTGCCGAAAATCCGTTTCGGGGCGGCTCTGCTCAGCCTGGCACGGCCGGGACCCTATTATTACCTCGTTCTCTGCCAGATCCTGCAGGGCGGGGTCAGCTGGATCATCATCGGGTGGGTGCCGACGATGATGCGCGAGCAGTTCAAGCTGGGGCAGGGAGCGGCGGGCTTTTCTTCGCTGGGCGTGCTCTATGGTTCACAGATCGTCGGCCTGCTCATCGGCGGATTCTGGTCGGATCGCTGGAGCCGGAAGAACGAGCGCGCGCGGATCATCATTCCGGCCGTGGCGATCCTGCTCGCGGCGCCGGCGTTCTGGGGAACCGGCTGGTCGCATTCCATCAGCCTCACACTCGTGTGCCTCAGCCTCTGGGGCCTGGCGATGGGCATCTTCGGAGCGAACACCATGCCGATCATCTGCCTGGTCGTGGACGAACGGTACCGCGCCACGGCACTCGGTATCCTGAACGGCGTCACGGCGATCAGCGGCGGATTGGTGATCTATGGAGTCGGCGCCTTGCGGGACGCGCACTACGGTGTCGGCCTGATTCTCACCTTCGCGGGTCTCGGCGCCTTCCTCTGCGGCTTCTGCCTCTGGATGGTCAATGTGGTGCTGAGAAAACGCGGATAAAGCGGGGTGGCGCGCGGCGGGGAATCGAGCAGCCCGCGGGCCGGCGAACGGCGCAGGACGATCCCGCTTCCGCGGTTTGGATCGCGACGGTTTTGTCCGGCTCCCAGCCGGCTAACCCGGGATCAAAACTGGGCGGTAAGTTCGCGCAGTCGACCCTCGTGTCCCCTTACCACTTGAACACCATTCCCAGCCATCCGGTGCTGTCGCGGAGCATCATGTCATAGATGCCCGGGGCCTCGGCCGCGGGGACAACATGCGTGAGTAAGTGACCGAGCTGGAGCTGGCCGGACGCCATCAGGCGCAGGCAGGCCCGGCGGTTGCGCTGTCGCGACCAGGGCCAGTACACGTGCGGCGACGTCAGCCCGCTCTCGTAGGTGCCCGTCACGTGGAGTTCCTTGCGCAGCAATTCCTCCTTCAAGCGGATCGTCGCCGTGCCGGGAGGGCTGCCGGTCAGGATGACCGAACCGCGGTCTGCCGCACATTCCAACGCTGTCTGCAGGATGCTGGCCGCCTGAGCGCAGTGAAACACCGCCTCGGCGCCCGCGCCCTGCGTGATCTCTTTCACCCTCTCCGTCACCGCTTCGCGGCCGGCGTTGATCACAGCGGTGGCCCCGCTTTTTCGGGCGAGTTCCAACCGTGCGTCGATGAGATCGATCGCGATGAGCGGGCTCGCCCCGGACAGCCGCGCGAGTTGCAGCGCGAGCTGGCCAACCATGCCCAGGCCGAAGATCGCCACCGACTGGTCAATCTGCAGTGCCGCGCGGCGGACGCCGTGCAACGCCACATCCCCCAGCGAGGCGAAGCCCGCAATCTCGTCGGGCACACCCTCGGGCACCGGATCGATCGCGGCGGTGGGGGAGACGTCCACCAGTGCATGCGACGCGTGACCGGAACCGGTCGTGACCCGCTGACCCACGCTGAAGCCGGACACATCGGCGCCAACGGCGAGAATCCGGCCCACCGCCATGTAGCCGATGTTGGCGCGCGGCGTGCCGTCGGGCAGCCCGTAGGATTTCGGACCGAATCGCAGGAAGTTGGCCTCGCTACCCGCGCTGACCTGCGTGCACGCGTGGCGGACCAGGATCTGGCGCGGCCCGGGCGCCGGCAGGTCGAAAGCCTCGAGTTGGACGCTCGGCGGCGACGAGGAAAACATCAGGCGTTGGGCGTTGTTCATAGGAAAAGTTGAAGCGTCAGGGATTGCTCACGGGGTCGACGGAGACGAACCGCCCCGTCCGGGATGAAGTCTCCGCGGCCTCGACGATCCGTGCGGTGCGCACGGCATCGCCCAGGTTTGTGGGTGGCGGACACTTCCAGTGCATCGCGGCGATGAACTGCCGAAGGAAGCCTTCCCCGGCGAGACCACCATAGGAAGTGGAGGCGGGCACGGAAAAGGTCTGCTCCCGCCGGGGCGACTCGCCGGGCCCTGGCGGGGCCTCGACGATCAGGCGCGGCTCCAGATCGGGCCAGACGACCCGCCCGGCGCGGGCGTTGAACCCAAGGTAGGAATCGTAGCCGGCGAGATTCACATAGCCCTGGCCGCTGTAGGCGAGGGCGTAACCCGCGTGAAACGTGCCGATAGCCCCGGAGCGGAACCGCAGGGTGAGCGCGACGGTGTCCTCGACGTCAATCGCCTCGCCGGAGCGAGTCGCGAGCAGTCCGCCGACCTCCGTGATGTCATCACCGCTCACGTACTGCAGCAGGTCGAGGCAGTGGCAGCCGAGCCATAAAAGCATGCCACCACCCGCTTGGCTGCGGCGAAACAGCCACGATGATGGTTCGCGAAATTTTACCTGGGTGGTGAGAAAGCGTGACTCCATCGAGAACAGCGGGCCAAGCTGGCCCGACTGCAGCAGCTCGCGGGCCGCGACCATGCATGGATGGACGCGGCGCGGGTACAGCACGCCCGCGATGACCCCGGCGCGGGCGGCGGCCTGTTGCACCCCGATGATCTCGGCGGAGGTGATCCCGATCGGTTTTTCCGCAATCAGGTGTTTCCCGGCCGCGACCACCCGGTGGGCCAGCGCGGCGGCCTGGTCATGGCGGACACAGACGATGGCAAAGAGCAGATCCGGCTGGGCGAGTACGGCGTCAAGATCCGCCGTGGTGAGCGTGACCTTGGCGCAGGCCGGCAGCTTGGGGTGCGCGACGACCGCCGGGTCGGCGTCCCAAAGGCACACGCCGGAGATCTCGGGCAGGTTCCCGAGCGTGGTGAGCAGGATGCCCGCGTGTGGATGGGACAGGCCGAGGAGGGCGACTTTCATCGGCAGGGCGTGTCAGTCGGCCTCGAGCTCCGCGAACAGGGTGGGATCGTCAAGCTGTAGCGCGGCGAAGGCTTGGTCGAGATGGGCGGGACTGCGGCCGCCGATCAGGACGGACGCGATACCCGGCCGGTGCAGAGCCCACGCCAGCCCGAGGTGCGGCATCGAGTGCCCGGTGCGGGCCGCGATCTCGGCGAGCCGTTTGAGCCGGGCCTCGCAGACCGGCGTGAAGTAGATCGGCTGGTGACCTGGCGCGACGTCGAAGCGGGAGCCGGGTTGGACGCCGCCGCGGTGCTTGCCGGTGAGGAAACCGCCACCGAGGGGGCTGTAGGTCACGATGGCCACGCCATGGGTGGCGCAGAGTTCGCGTATCGGCCCATCCACGTCGCTCACGGCGAGGTTGTTGTTGTTTTGGAGAATCCGGAAGGGATTCAGGCCGAGCCGGGTTTGCAGGGCGAGGGTGTCGCGGAGCTGTGGCGCGGTGAAATTGCTCGCGCCGAGCGCACGCACGCGGCCGGAGCGCACGAGCTGGTCAAGCGCGGCAAGGGTGGCGGGGGTGCCGGCGGCGGCGTCCCATTTGTGCAGATAGAGGACATCGATGACGTCGACCCCGAGCCGCGCGGCGCTGGCGGTGACCGCGGCGCTCATGGCCTCGGGGGTGTAGGGCGGGTAGATTTTCGTGGCGACGATCAGCGAGCCGGGCGTGGGTCGGCGCGCGGCGAGCCACGCCCCGAAAATCTTTTCGGAGGCGCCGGCGGAGTACATCGCGGCGGTGTCGAAGAGCGTGACGCCGTTCGCGTAGGCGTGGTCCATCATGGCGAACGCGGCGGTCTGGTCGATTTCCCGGGCGAAGGTCGAACCGCCGAGGCAGATCGGGGCGAGCGCGGGGGCGGACGGGTAAAGGAATGTAGGTGGCATGGGGATAAATCAGTGGGCGGTGTAGCCGCCATCCACCGGCAGGTTCACGCCGGTGACGTAGCGCGCGGCTTCGCCGAGCAGGAAGATCACTGGACCGCCCAGGTCGCGGTCGTCCGCCATGCGGCCCAGGTAAGTCGCCTTCGCATAGCGCTCGGTGAAGGTGGGGTGCTGGCCGCTGTAAAAGCCGCCGGGCGCGACGCAGTTCACGCGGACGCCGCGCGGCCCGTAGTACGCGGCGAAATACCGGGTCAGGTTCGCCATGCCGGCCTTGTGAAAGAAATAGTCCGGGATGGCGTGCATGTTGAGACCCTCGTAAAGTGAGAAATCCGGACCCACCATTCCCTGGATCGAGCCAATATTGACGATGCTGCCGGAGCCGCGGCGCGCCATGACCTCGCCAAAGGCCCGGGTGATGGCGAAGAGGCCGGTGGCGTTGGTCTGCATGGACGCCACCCAGTCGGCGAGCGGGGCCTCGGCGGATTTCATCGGGCGGGAGACCGCGTTGTTCACCAAGCCATCGAGGTGGCCAAACTCGGCCAGCACGCTATCGCGGAGGCGGAAGATGGAATCCTCATTGGCCTGGTCGAGCGATCGGGCGTGCACGATGCGGCCGAGCGCGCGCTCCTCGGTCGCGACCTTTTCCAAGGCCTCCACGTTGCGGGAGGCGAGCACGAGGGTGGCGCCGGTCTCGGCGAGCTGGGCGGCCAGGCCGCGGCCATAGAGGCCGGCGCCGCCCGTGAGCAGGATGACCTTGCCGGTGAGGGAGAAGCTGGGGGAGGGGAGGGCAGGGGTGGACATGGGAAGAGGAGCTGGGCGGGCTGCCCGGAAGGGCGGGCGGTCGCCGCCTGCAAGACAGGCGACGTGAAGGCGCGCGCGGTCGGTTCAGCCCGAGGCGCCCGCCGGCACGGAGAACGGGGTGGCGCAGAAGAGGATCCCGCCCGCGCACTCCCGGACGGACAATCCCAGCAGTGGGAGGAACCGGCGCACCTGCCCGGCAGAATCATTCACGAGCGTGGACATACAGAATCGTGAGGGCCGCGCCAACCCGGGTATCATTGCCTGAATCATCAAGCAGGGGGATGTAGCGCGGGAGGTCGGCGAGGGAGACCTGCGCCACCAAGCCATGGCAGGCCTCGAAGCGGGCATCCATCGCCCCCTTGGTCAGAATGGCTTCCAGGGCTGTCCGCCAGGTGGCGCGCCGGTCGGGATCCGCGTTGAGGGCAAACGCCGCGCTCAGTAAATAAGGATACGCGGCGGAGCCCGGTTTCTCGGCGTCCGCCGCGGTCGCGAGCGTGCGCAGGGCGCCGGGATCCGTCTCGCGCAACTGACGCAGCGCGTAGGCGCCGATCTGGCGCTGGCTGGCGTCGGGGGAACGCAGCAGTGCACCCAGGCCCTCGACGGCGCCAGGCTCGCCGGCGAGCCGGAGCGACCAGACGGCGAGCGGCTTCAGCTTCGCGGGACCGTCCCGGGCGGTTTGCTGTACGAGCTCGAGCACGGGTCCGCTGACCCTCACGCGCAGCTTGTCGAGGGTTTCAATCGCCTGGGACCGGTCCGGGTTGGAGAGATCGAGGAAAATCTTTTCCACCTGCGCCACGCAAGCGGCCCGTTCGGCGGCGGTGGGGGACGTGTTCGCGAGCACGCGCCAGACGCCGACCCGGTAGGGCAGGGTGTTCACCACGGGCACCAGTTGGAGGAATTTTTCGCGGATCTGAACGGCCTCGCCCCCGCCAATGAGGGCCTCGGCGGCGTGGATCTTGATCCAGCTTTCCTCGTGATCGAAGATCTCATGCAGTGCGGCGCGGGCGTGGGCGGCGTCGGCCGTCTCCGGGGCCAGCAGCCAAGGAAGGCTGAGGCGGCGAATCGTGAGCGTGAAGGGCTTCGCGGGATTGCGGCTGTTCGACATGTAGGCCAGCAGCACGGTGTCGCCCGCGAAATGGATCGCGGTGTAGCAATAGTCACGCTCCGGGTCGTTCTCGATCACCTTGCGGGGAATCCAAGTGACGCCGCCATCCGGGGAGGTGGATACCGTCAGGGGATTCCGCCCGCTGTAGGTACCGGCGGAGGTCACGAAGGGGACCAGGCCGGAGTGATCGTTGAACACGGCGAGCAGCTCGGCGGAGTGGGGGATGCGCTTGATGCTGGCGGGCGAGCAGGGCGACCGCAGGGTGGTCGGCCGAGGGGCGCTCCAGGTCTCGCCGTGGTCGGTGGAGCGGCATTCAAACTGGCAGCCCTGGTCGGTGCGGGACCAGGAATAGATCGAACCGTCCGCGAGCTCCACCACGCCGGGCTCCTGCAAGCCCGTCTCGGTTGCGACGGGCAGGCTCCACCACGTAGTGGACTCGGTCCATGTCGCCCCCTCGTCGTCCGAAGTGTACCACAGGTTGATCGCGCGTAGATCCACGCCATGGGTTCCGTCGTCCACCGACCGGCGGGAGCGGTGAAAGGCCAGCGGCATGATGAGCCGGCCCTTCGCGGTCTCGATCACGCGGTCGTTGTTGAGGACGAAATAGCCCGGAGCGGCCACGAGGCTGCGCGGAGCGGACCACGCGGCACCGTCATCGGTGGAAACCCGGAGGTAGGGGCGGCAATCCAGCGTGCCGTGCTTGATCACGGAAAAAAAGAGGAGCTTGCCGCTGGCGAGCCGGAGCAAGGAGATGCTCATCTCCATCGTATCCGGCTCGGGCGTGAAAAGCACGCGGGGCTCGCTCCAAGTGCGGCCTTGGTCGTCGGACGAGACCACCGCGATCCGGCACGGGCTGAAGTCCGACGTGCCGCCGGCGAACTGGGAGTAGCAGAAGAGGATCCGCCCCGTGCGCAGGGTGACAAACGCGCCCTCGGAATTGCGCGGGTGCTCCGCGGTTGCCGTCAGGTTCTGGGCGACGAGGTTGGGGGAGTCGGCGGCCAGCAGGCGGCTGGCCCCGGCGAGGAGGCCGCAGAGTGCGAGAAGGCGTTTCAACATGACTGAGATCAGGGTTTCAGGAACTGCAGGGAAGCGAGCGGAATCCGCCGCAGCCGCAGCCGCGAAAGGTGGCCGAGCTGGTCATTGCCGGCGACGTAGGCGAGCAGGACGGCATCGTCGGTGAAATGGATCGCGGTATAGCAGTACCAACCGCCGAGGTCGTCCTCGATCACCTGCGGCAGGCCCCAGGTCTTCGCTCCGTCCGTCGAGCAGGCCACCACGAGCGGCGCGCGGCGGTTCCGATCAGCCGGCGCCGGGACCCGGCCCGAGTGATCGTTGTAGACCACCATCAGGGTGTCGGAGTGGGGCAGGCGCTTGATGCTCGCCGGCGAGTTCGGCGACTGTAGCGCCGTGCGTTCCGGCGCACTGAAGGTCAGGCCGTTGTCGTGGGAGACGAATTGATATTGGACCCCCGTGTCAGTCCGGGACCAGGAATAGATCGAGCCGTCGGGGGTCTGCACGACACCGGGCTCCTGCAGGCCGGAGGTGCTGGCCTCGGGAATGCCCCACCAATTTTTCGATTCCTTCCAAGTGGCGCCCTCGTCATCGGAGTAGAGCCACAGCGTGATCGCACGGGAGTCCCACGACGACCGGTCGTCCGCGGTCCCGCTGCTGCGATGATAGCCCAACGGCACGATCAGCCGGCCGCTGGCGGTCTGGATGACGCGGTCGTTGTTGAGGACGAAGTAGCCGGGCGCTTCGCTGATGAGCTTGGGGGTGCTCCAGGTGGCGCCCTCATCAGTCGAGACGGACATCACCGCGTGGCAGTCGAGCCATTTGGTTTGTTTGACGGCGTGGAACCGCGCGAGCTTGCCGCTGGCGAGCCGCAGCAGGGACACGCTCATGATGTTCTGGTAATGACCCGTCGGGATGACGACCCGGGGCTCGCTCCAAGTGCGGCCCTGGTCGTCGGAGTAAATCTCGGCGATCGCGGATGGGCTGTGATCCTCCTGGCCGCCGGAAAACTGGGAAAAATCAAAGATGATCCGACCAGAGTGCAGGGTGGCGAAGGTCCCCTCGGTGCTGCGGGGATGGGCGGGGGTCGGGTCGAGGTCATGCGGGGCCGGCAGGGCGGTCACCGCGCGGAGGGGGGCCGCCAGGCTCAGGGCGAACCCGAGCGCGAGCGCCAGCGGGCGGCGGAGGCGGGAGCGGGCGGCTCCGGAAAATCCCGGGCTCGAGCCGGGTTGGGACGACTGGCTCGGGAGGGCGGACGAAGTCATCCGGCCAGCATTGCTTGCGGCCGGCCGGCGCTAAAGGTTGGACAAGCTATCAAAAAAAGTGACACGTTCGCGTGATCTGAAATCCGGTGCCGCGAGTTTTTCCGAATTTCGCCGTGCGAGCTTGGCGGCCCAAGCCGCGGACGCACTGCGGGAATCCATCCGCCAAGGGGCCTGGGGCGACATGCTGCCGGGCGAGTATGAGCTGGCGCGGCGCCTGTGCGTCAGCCGCCCGACGGTCCGCGCCGCCCTCGCACGGCTGGCGGATGACGGCTTGATCTCGATCCGGAAGGGCTGCCGCACTCGGCTCTGCTCCACCCGGATCCGGAAGCTGAGCGGCGCCCCGCCCACGGTCTGCCTCGTGGTCCCGTTCTCCCGGGAATCGCACGGGTTCAACGGCCATCCGGTCTTGATGGAAATGCGGGCTCAGTTTGCCGTGCAGGGGATCGGCTGGGAGGAGATCTTCGACCGCACGCTGGGCGGCCGACATCCGGAGGCCCGGCTGGCCAGTATCGCGAACGGCCGGCACCGTGTCTGCTGGGTGCTGATGGGGGCCTCCGCCACGATCCAACGCTGGTTCCAACAGGCGCGCCTCCCGACGCTTGTGCTCGGCTCGTGCCATCAAGGCATCGAGCTGCCGTCGGTTGACGTCAATTATTACTCCATCGGCTGGCACGCGGCGGGCTGCCTCGCCAAGAACGGCCACCAGCGGGTGGCGATGGTCCTGCCGCACCGCCCGCTCGCGGGC
>Ga0209829_10000491_pt1 | contig 36060 bp, 31 predicted proteins | sample C_140205_EF_Meta_FD_187311 | JGI IMG/M metagenome (GOLD analysis project Ga0209829, IMG submission 187311) | Freshwater microbial communities from Lake Croche, Canada to study carbon cycling - C_140205_EF_MetaG (SPAdes) (version 2) | ecosystem: Environmental > Aquatic > Freshwater > Lake... | reverse complement strand
GCGTGAATGTGGCAAGGCTCGTCACCGCAAGAGTGCTTAGGCTGGCACCCAACAAGTGACGGCGATGAAGTGAATTATTGTGTTCCATAGAAGTTGTCCAATTTTAAAGTGATGGGTAGGCGCAAGGTTCTTTTTAAAATGAAACCACAATCGGCCTAGACGTATGGCTTCGATTCCTGAGCTTACACCAAAAAGGTCTTGGAGCAGCTGCACAAGAACAAGAACAAGAACAAGAACAAGAACAAGAACAAGAACAAGAACAAGTACCACCTCATCCACAAGGTTCTGCCGCATGACTGGAAACCCAGGATTTAAAACAACATGAGCGCCAGGCATGCAAATGAGTTGTGACAACTCGTCATCATAAGCACGTCGTCAATCGATGCTCATGTAAATATCTTCTGAGAAACAATGGTTGCGCCTGAGGACTTGCGAGTTCTGCTGACAAGATGAGGTCAGCGCTTCAAGGGGGGCCAAGAGCGTTTGGGTTCGTTCATATGCACCTTTCATCGACGAACAAGCATGATGGCGACGAGATTGACTTTTCCGCTCATTTGCTCAGACAAAGACCAAGTTGATATCTCACAAAATTATTTTAATGGCTTGAACAAATTCAAAAAGAAAAAAAAGATGCACCTAAAAAGTTCATCAGTCTCAAATCTTGCACCAAAAAAATGCACGGTTGGCGTTCTCATCGGTGCAGTTTTTTTTCAAAATATCAAAAGAAGCATCTCAGCTTATAAAAACCAGTATTTTTTAATACCAATGAATCAATATGTCAACGTTTTGCAACAAAAAAGACACTTTACTGACTTATTTGTTTTGGCGTAAAAAATGCTATTACACTTTGTTGACAGAATTCAAACCTTTTTTTAACTCGGAGAAAACATGCAAATTACTTTTAAGAAAACACTACTGGTTTCATTGTTGGCTGGAGCAGGAATGGCTGCCCATGCTGAAGGTTTTGGCTTTTACGCATTGATTGACGGCAGCATTGCTTCAACAGCGGTTTCTGGTGGTAAAGCAAAAACCGGTACAACAACCGAATTCGTCACTGGTGGTTTTGCTCCTAACTTTTTTGGCTTAACTGCTGAGAAAAGCATGGGCGACGGCTACTCAGGTGGCGTGAAGTTAGAGCAAGGTTTTTTGTTGAACGCAACTGACTCACAGTCATACGCCTTCGGTGGAAACTCCATTTTCAATCGTCAAGCCAATTTGTACATCAAAGGTTCTACAGGTACTTTGGTTGTTGGTACACAGTCTAATTTTGCTTTTGATAGCGTGCTGTTTGCTGACCCAAGAAGCGGTTCAAACTACGGTTCTTCATTGGCATCGGTTGATATCGACGGCGCTTTGGGAACGATCGAAAAAGGTGCTATTTCTTACAAGTCACCATCCATGAACGGATTTACTTTAGGAGCTGAATTCACCTCCAAAAACAACACATCAGCTGTTGCTGCAAGAGATGGCAATGCTTTCTCTTTGACCTACGGTGCGGGTCCTTTGGGTGCTACAGTGGCTTCTTACCAAGCGCAAGCAGCCAACACCAGCGGAACCATCGGTGGATTGACTTACAAATTGGGTGCTGTGACTCTTAAAGGTATTGCCTTGAACCAAAAGACAGCCAAGTACGACAGTTTGAACACAACGGGTGTTGGTGGTAACTATGTCTTCACACCCATGACCACTTTTGACTTTGGCGCTTACACCAGCAAAGACTCCAAGAGCGGTTACAACACCAGCACCTATGCGGCTGGCGTGTATTACAAATTCTTGAAAGATTTGACAGCGTATGGTCAATATGCCAACGTGAAGAACAGTGGTACACCAAGTGCAGCGTCCAACTTCACATGGTCAGCAACTGCCAACTTCATCGCGACCGGTCAAACAGCGTCATCGATCAACGTTGGTTTGTTGTATGGCTTTTTCTAAATCGACTTTAGAGACGATTTAATTTGCTCTTGGGTGAGCAAAAACTTTTAGAAAGTGCGCTTAGGCGCACTTTTTTTGACTAAAAATTCTTCTTGATGACATCTCTCTTGATCTTCAAAGCAACCAGAGTTCAAGTTGCATGTCCTTGATGTCGCGCCTTCATTGGGGTTGACGGTTTCAGGAAAGAGCCTTTCCTCGTTGGGCCTATCTGCTCATGATTTTGACGGGACAAAGGCTCAAGGGTTGGTCCTTGTAGGGCAAGGCAGTCGATGGGATTTAAACCAGGGTCTACGGATCGGATCAAAAGTGATTCAATTGCTCTGAGGTGTTTTGATGTTCTTTCTTGGGGTGATCAGGGGTGGTGAAGATCCTCCAAGAGAGCACGACTAAAAACTGGATGGATGAACGTCCAAAAAAAAGGACCGCTTTGGGCGATCCTTTTATGGGAGCTAGACGGGTCTAGATTTATTTGTCACCGCCGGGTACTTTACCTTCAACGCCTTTGACGTAGAACTTGATGCCACTCAAGAACTTGTCATCAGCCACTTCGTCTTTCTTTAAGATTTCTTTGCCCGTGTTGTCGATCAAGGGGCCTTTCCAAATAGAGAACGTGCCATCTTTGAGGCCAGCTTTGACTTCATCGACCCGAGCCTTGGTTTCTGCTGGTACGTCTTCTGCAATAGAGACGATATCAATGGCGCCTTCTTTCACGCCCCACCAAGTTTGAGCGCCACCGGTCCATTTGCCTTCAAGGGCATTGCGGGTCGCTTGAATGTAGTAAGGAGTCCAATTGATGATGCTTGAGGCCAGGTGTGCTTTGGGGCCATAGGCCGTCATGTCAGAGTCCCAACCAAAGGCACGCTTGCCTTTGTCTTGTGCAGTTTTGAGAACAGCAGGAGAGTCGGTGTTTTGGAACAAGACGTCAGCGCCACCATTGATCAAACTGGTTGCAGCCTCAGTCTCTTTGGGTGGATTGAACCACTCATTGACCCAAACCACTTTGGTCTTGACTTTGGGGTTGCTGGATTGAGCGCCCAATGTAAAGCTGTTGATGTTTCTGATCACCTCAGGAATTGGAATCGAAGCCACCACACCAAGCGTGTTGCTCTTGGTCATTTTTCCAGCGATCACACCAGCAAGGTAAGCACCTTCATAGGTTCTGCTGTCATAGGTGTTCATGTTGTCAGATTGCTTGTAACCTGTTGCATGTTCAAATTTGATGTCTTTGCTTTCAGCCGCAACTTTAAGCATCGGGTCCATGTAACCAAAGGTGGTGCCAAAGATCAGCTTGTTGCCTTGAGAGACCATGTCCTTGATCACGCGTTCTGCATCAGCAGACTCGGGTACGTTTTCAGCAAAAGAAGTTTGAATTTTGTCTCCAAATTCTTTTTCAATAGCTTTTCTTGCATTGTCGTGCGCAAAAGTCCAGCCACCATCCCCTACGGGTCCAACATAAGCAAATGCAATCTTCAAGGGCTCGGCCTTGGGTGCTTCCGCAGGCTTGGCTTCTTCTTTTTTACTGCAGCCGACCAAAGCTGCTGCAGCTAGAGCGGTGATCGCAGCTGCTTGAATCCAACGACGCTTGTGAAAATCTGTCATCTGAGTTCCTTCATTGAGAGTTGAGTTAAAAAATTAAGATCCAGGGAAAAAAGGCTTACCAATGCTGGCCGGCATGTTGACTCTCAGCCACTGAGGGTTTTTAGAGATCAAGGCCAAAACAACAATCGTTGATACATAGGGTAGCATACTTAAAAACTGACTTGGAATGTCAATACCCGTTGCCTGCAAATGGAACTGTAGCATGGTAACTCCACCAAACAAATAGGCGCCTAGTAAAATTCGGGCAGGTCTCCACGTTGCGAACGTCGTGAGCGCCAAGGCAATCCAACCTTTACCAGCAATCATGCCCTCGACCCACAGTGGCGTGTAGATGATGGAGATATAAGCGCCAGACAAGCCGCAAAGTGCTCCTCCCACCAAAACCGCCATGAAGCGAATTTTTCTGACAGGGTAGCCAAGGGCATGAGCAGACTCGGGAGACTCTCCCACGGCCCTTAAGATCAAGCCAGGGCGGGTTTTATAGAGAAAGTAAATCAAGCCTAAGGTAAAAACGATGCAAAGATAAACCAAGGGGTGGTGTTTAAAGAGCGCTGAACCTAGCCAAGGGATGTCGCTCAGATAGGGAACGACGTGCTGCACGCGCTCAGGCAACTGAGCTTGAACATACTTCACGCCCACAAACGCAGAAAACCCTCCGCCAAACAAACTCAGGGCCAAACCGGTTGCATACTGATTCGTTCCTAACCAAATCACCAAAACACCAAAAAGGCCGGCCATCAAGGCGCCAGCTCCCATGCCAGCTAAGAAGCCCAACGCATCGCTTCCCGTTTGGGAAACGCATGCAAATCCTGCTATGGCCGAGCACAGCATCATGCCCTCAGCGCCCAAGTTCACAATACCGGCCTTTTCATTGATCAAGAGTCCCAAGGATGCAATGGCGAGCACCGTTCCCGCATTCATGGTCGCAGCCCATAAAAGTGCATAGGTTTCCATCATGACACCCCCTCAAGGGCGTGAGACTGTGCGGCAGGTCCTTTTCTGGCCCAACTTAATTTGTACATCATCAAGGTGTCGCATGCCAACAAAGAGAACAGCAAAAGACCTTGAAAAACACCCGTGAGGGATCGAGGCATCCCCAAACGCGATTGCGCCAATTCGCCCCCAATGTAGAACATGCTCATGAGAACGGCTGAAAACACCATGCCAATGGGGTGCAAGCGGCCCACAAAGACCACGATGATCGCGGCAAAGCCGTAGCCAACAGGCACGAAGGGGGTGAGTTGTCGCAAGGGTCCCGCCACTTCAAGTGCACCCGCCAAGCCGGCTGTGGCCCCGGAGGACAAGAGTGCCAACCAAAGTGCTCGCCTAGAAGAAAAGCCTGCAAATCGAGCAGCACGCGGAGCCAACCCGCCGACTTGTTGAGCAAAGCCCGCATGGGTACGAAACAAGAAAATCCATAAACCCGCAACGCCTAAAAGGGTCAGGATCACACCAATGTTGACCCGAGTGCCGGGGATGAGTTTTGGAATTTGTGCAAGGGTGTCAAATGTTTTGGTTTGGGGGAAGTTGTAACCCAAGGGATCTTTCCAAGGCCCAAACACCAAAAAATTCAACACCATGATGGCCACATACACCAGCATCAAACTCACCAATATTTCGCTGGCATTGAACCAATCTCGAAGAGCAGCGGTGATGCTGGCCCAAAACATCCCACCCAAGGTGCCTGCAAGCAGGACCAAGACCCAATAACTTTGAGCACTTGAGGCATCGGCCTCAATGGCAACACCAGCAGCAAAGATGGCGCCCATGACAAATTGACCCTCTGCACCAATGTTCCAAACATTGGACCTAAAGCAAACGGCCAGTCCCAAAGCGATGAGCAGCAGGGGAGTGGCTTTGACCAACAACTCCGAAAGGGCGTAAACGCTTTTGATCGGTTCCCAGAAAAAAACACTCAAACCCTTGATGGGATCTTTGCCCAAGGCGGTAAAAAGAAGCAGGCCAATACAAACCGTGATCAGCAAGGCCACAAGAGGGGAGGCAAAGCGCCAAAATACGGAGGCTTGTGCACGAGGTTCAAGCTTCAGCATGGACACTCTCCACATTGGGCTTGGGCCACAATCCACTCATCCATGCGCCAATCAAACTGACATTGGCCTCTTGTCGGGTCAAGGAAGGCGAAAGCCTGCCGTTTGCAATCACATGCAGGCGATCGCTCAACTCCAGCAACTCGTCAAGCTCCTCGCTGACCACCAAAACCGCACATCCCGCATCTCTCAACGCCAAAATGGCCGCTCGGATTTGTGCAGAAGCGCCAATATCAACACCCCAAGTCGGTTGAGCAATGATCAGCAGTTGTGGGGATGCATCGATTTCGCGTCCAACCAAAAATTTTTGCAAATTCCCACCCGATAAAGACCTGGCCAAGGCACTGGGCCCAGAGGCTTTGACGTGAAACATGTCGATGATGTTTTGTGCCTGAACTTGAAGGGTTTTCATGTTCAGCCAGCCGAGGTTGGGGGAGACTGCTTCTTTTCGGGTCAAAAGAAGATTTTGCGACAAACTCAACTCGGGAACAGCACCTCTTCCAAGACGCTCCTCTGGCACAAAGTGCAGCCCAAGTTCGCGTCGGCTTTGAGGTGGCCAGTTGCCAACTTCTTGACCGAAAAGCACCATGGATGAAGTGGCTGAACGCGTGTCTTCTCCTGAGAGTGCATACAACAGCTCTTGCTGCCCATTGCCTGATACGCCAGCAATGCCTAAGATTTCTCCAGATCTGACTTGAAGTTGAATCTCTTTTAAGTCAACGCCAAAGGGGTCGGACTTCGACAGTGTGAGCTCCTTCACGCTCAAGGCCACGTCACCAGGACTTTGGGGTCGAACGCTCAGTGTAGGCGGCATGGAGCCAATCATGAGTTGACTCAAAGATGCATTGGATTCGTTTTGAGGATTGCATGAGCCAGTGACGACGCCTCCACGCAGCACCGTGCACGCAGTGCACAAAGCTCGTATTTCATGAAGTTTGTGACTGATGTACAAAATACTTTTACCTTCAGCGGCCAACTTTTTCAAGACCGCAAAAAGTTTGTCCACGGCTTGAGGCGTCAAGACCGAGGTGGGTTCATCCAAGATCAGCAATTGGGGGTTGTTCAGCAAGGAGCGAATGATTTCGACCCTTTGCATCTCACCCACGCTCAGGCTATAAACTGGGCGCATCGGGTCGATATCCAGTCCATAGTTCGAGGCCGTTTGTTGAATTCTTTCTGTGACAGATGCGAGACTCAAATTGCGGTCTAAACCTAGCCAAACGTTCTCAGCGACACTCAAGGTATCAAAGAGACTGAAGTGTTGAAAGACCATGCTGATGCCAAGTTGTCTGGCCTCTTGCGGGTTTCGGATGAGTGTGGGTTTCCCGTTGAAGTGAAGGGTGCCTTCGTCGGCTTTGACGGCGCCATAAATGATTTTCATCAACGTCGATTTTCCCGCGCCATTCTCGCCAAGAATGGCATGAATTTCACCTTTTTTTACCTCCAAAGACACCCGGTCATTGGCGACTACAGTAGGGTAGCGCTTGGTGATGCCTTGTAGTGTTAAAAGGGTCTGTGTCATGGGCAAAAAAGTCAGGCCAATGGGATCGTCCAAACAAGCATTAAAACATATATTTGCTATTTCAAAACAGATAAAAACCAAAAAGATGTAAGCCAGTTTGAGACATAATGTTTTGAACCAAGAGCAAAGAATTGGTAGGAAAATTCAAATCACTTTTTTTAAGCGCAAGAGCATCAGCTTTCGCTTCAATGTTCTAGCAATGGGTGTTTTCAAGTAAGGGTTGTCATGAGTGAATTGGATGTTGAAAGAATCGAGGAATTTGGATTTGAAGAGCTACAAAGTCTCGAGTTGCTGAGTCATTATCAAAAAGCGGTTGCAAACGACTTCCATGAAATGCAGGTTTTATGGGATGAAAAAAACATTCAACAGCTTCTTTTGAAGCTTCACGCCTACAAGGGCATGATCGGTCTTTTTGCGAAAGCTTCGATGGTCGATTTCATCGTCAAGCTTGAGCAAGATTTGCAGCATGATCAATTCCATTCGGTAGCCCTTGTAGAGGAGGCATTTCAGACCTTGAATGGCAAATGCCAAAACTTGATCGCCGAGGTCAGCATTTATCTTGAAGGGATTGCTTGAGTTGTTATGCGGGTACCTCTTCAGTTGAGAGTAAAAAGTCGTGGTTGATTCCATAACCTACGAGATTGATCTTCTCTAAAAAAAGCTTCAAATAATTGTGAAGACCCATCTCCAGGATGGCTTCGATGCTCTCGTCTCTTAATTCTGCCAAGATATTTCTGGTTTGGGTCAGCGTGGTGCTTGATTGAGCGTTCTTGACCTGTGCCAAAAGGCTTGCAACTTCAGCAACACAAGCGACCAAAGACCTTGGCATGTCTGTTCTAAGGATCAGCAGTTCAGCAACTCGCTCTGGCGTGATCACATCTCGGTAAGCTTTTCGATAAATCTCAAAAGCTGAAACAGAACGCAAAATGGCTGCCCAGTAATAAAAATCATCGACCGAGTCCTGATGAAAAGCCTTCATGTTTTCTGCTGTGAGGGACTTCACATCCAGCAAGCGTGCCGTGTTGTCAGCACGCTCCAAAAAAGAACCTAGGCAAATGAAGGAGTAGGCTTCATCTCTCATCATGGTGCCGTGTTGAACGCCTCGAGTTTGGTGGGATCTGAATTTGACCCATTCAAAAAACTCTGAAGGCGCATGGTCCAAAAGACCTGCTTTGATTTTCTTTTGCGCCTCAAGCCAAGTGGTGTTGATCGTCTCCCAAAGTTCAGTCGTCATAGAGCCCCTGACTGCTCTTGCATTTTCTCTGGCCGCCTCTAAGCACCTCATGATGGACGAGGGGTTGTCAAGATCGCTGACCATGAATTCAATGATGGCTTTGGCGTTGATCGCTTCGTGCGTTTGATCAAAAAGTTCTGTGAGTTCAGAGATTTCGAGCAAGGCGCGCCAGGCCATTTCAGATACTTCAAGTGTTTGAGGTAAGAGTGACATCTGGTAGTTCACATCAAGCATGCGTGCAGTGTTTTCTGTGCGTTCTGTGTAACGAGACATCCAGTAAAGGTGATCAGCCGTTCTTGATAACATGTCAATGTCCTCGTATCTAACTCTTAATGCTCTAAGATCCAAGTGTCTTTGGTGCCACCCCCTTGGGAGGAATTGACAACCAGTGAACCTTCTTTCAATGCAACGCGTGTCAGACCGCCAGGCGCCATTCGGACCTCTTTGCCAGACAGAAGAAAGGGTCGCAAATCAATGTGTCTAGGGGCGATGCCAGACCCTACATAAGTGGGGCAAGTGCTCAGCGCCAACGTAGGCTGAGCGATATAACCACTTGGGTTGGCTTTGACTTTTTGTTTGAAATCGTCAATCTCCAGTCTCGTGGATGCTGGACCAACCAGCATGCCGTATCCTCCTGCTCCATGCACCTCTTTGACCACCAAGGAGGCCATGTTGTCCAAGACGTATTGCAAGTCATCTGGCTTTCGGCACATGAAGGTCGGCACATTTGAGATGATAGGCTCTTCGCTCAAATAAAATTTAATCATCTCTGGGACATAAGGATAAATGGATTTGTCATCTGCAACGCCTGTGCCCACTGCATTACAAATGGCAACATTGCCGGCTTTATACACCCGCATCAATCCGCTTGCACCCAAGGAGGAATCTGATCTGAAAACGGCAGGGTCTAGAAAGTCGTCGTCCACACGTCGGTAAATCACATCTATTTTTTTAAGCCCCTGAGTGGTTCTCATGTGTAAATGATCTTGGCTGACCACCAAGTCTTTGCCTTCCACCAATTCAACCCCCATTTGTTGGGCTAAAAACGCGTGTTCGAAATAGGCAGAGTTGTACATCCCGGGAGTCAAGACCACGACCGTTGGATTTGTATTTCGACTGGGTGCACAATGCCTCAGGGTTTCAAGCAAGAGGTCCGGGTAATGGGCAACAGGTTGAACCCGGTGTTTGGCAAAGAGTTCTGGAAACAATCGCATCATCATTTTGCGATTTTCGAGCATGTATGAAACCCCAGAAGGGACTCTTAAATTGTCCTCCAGTACAAAAAACTCACCTGTATTTTCTCCATGGTTCGCTCTAACGATGTCAATGCCCGCTATGTGCGCATAGGTTTGCATGGGTACATTTATGCCAACCATTTCTTTTCGATATTGAACGTTGTTCAAGACCTGTTCTGCTGGAATCAATCCCGCTTTGAGGATATGTTGTTCATGATAAACATCATGCAAGAACATGTTCAAAGCGCTGACGCGTTGAACGAGACCCCTTTCCAAGCGATGCCATTCGTTGGCCGTGAATATTCTGGGAACAATGTCAAATGGAATGGTTCTTTCAGTGCCGCCACTGTCTCCATAAACAGCAAAAGTGATGCCTACACGGCGAAACATCAAGTCAGCCTCTTCTCTTTTGCCCTTGAGAACATCCTCTCCCTGAGCTCCTAACCAAAGTGCAAACTCTTTGTAATGATCTCTAGAAAAATTGGGATTCTTGAAATTTCTATCCAAATCATCAAGAACCATTTCATCAAAGGGAAGCTTGAACTTGCTCAGCATGAATGAAAATCCTTTTTGTCTTCGCGCCTTTTTAGGCGGGTGCAGTCAAAAGGAGCAAAAGCTTTGGAGGACGCGGTCCATCGGTGTGCTTGAGCACGGGCCCGATGACACAAGCTTTCAAAGGGGCTTGAATCCGCTTCAAAACATTTCACCCTCCAAGGCCGGAAGTTTGAATTTTGCAAATACGTCAACAATTGAACGAGCGACCCAGAGAAAACCCCTGAGGGCACATAGCAGTTGAGTGCTACAAGGTTGATGTCGTTGGGATGGAGCATGCAGCATATCTAGCAATATCGATGCCATTTCTTCTGGGTCATTTGAGACTCGAAGCTGGTTTGGTTGACGGCGTAAGATTTATTTTTTGTATCCGTCAACAACGGCATCGTTCAGAGCCTGTGCCCTCAAGCCTATAAAGAGGCCTGTTTTTTAATTATCACCATAAAGGTGCATTAAAAGTCTTTGCTTGTCAAAATGATCTCATCTTGCGGGACGATTTGGCATATTAGTTGCATTGTTAAGCGCATGACCATCCAAGTTGCTCTGCACCATGCTTCGCTTTATACCTATGATCGTCCCATCCATTTGGGCGCTCATGTTGTTCGTTTGCGACCAGCAGCCCATTGCAAAACGCCCATCTTGTCTTATTCCTTGAGGGTAGAGCCAGAGAGTCATTTTTTAAATTGGCAGCAAGACCCCTACGCAAATTATTTGGCTCGTTTGGTTTTTCCAGAAAAGACCAAGAAGTTCAAGATCTGCGTTGATTTGGTTGCAGAAATGTCGGTCTACAACCCCTTTGATTTCTTCTTGGAGCCAGAAGCTGAGAGCTATCCATTCAAATATGAAAAGCGTCTTGGCCATGACTTGGCACCTTATTTGGCCACGTCCAAGCCTGGACCTTTGTTGAAGGGTTTGTTGGCGATGATTTCAGACAAGCGGGTGAGAACCATCGATTATTTGGTTCACGTCAACCAACTGATCAAAACGAAGGTCAGTTACACCATCCGATTGGAGCCAGGCGTTCAATCTCCAGAGGAAAGCTTGGAGTTAGGCTCAGGTTCATGCAGAGATTCAGCTTGGCTCATGGTGCACTTGCTCAGGCACAAAGGCTTGGCCGCTCGGTTTGTGTCTGGTTATTTGATTCAACTCAAGCCCGATGTCAAGTCTTTGGAGGGTCCTTCGGGTGCCGAGAGCGATTTCACCGATCTGCATGCATGGTGTGAGGTTTTTCTGCCTGGTGCAGGATGGGTGGGATTGGATCCAACCTCTGGTCTTTTGGCCGGTGAGGGTCACATTCCAGTGGCCTGTACCCCTGAACCTTCGGGTGCATCGCCCATTTTTGGTGCATTGGATGAGTGCGAGGTTGAATTTTCGCACCAAATGAGTGTGACTCGTGTGTTGGAGACACCAAGAATCACCAAGCCTTATTCGGGTCAACAGTGGCAGGAGATTTTGAATTTAGGTGAGTCGGTGGATGCCAAAATGTCTTCCTTGGATGTGCGACTGACCATGGGGGGGGAGCCGACCTTTGTTTCGGTGAGTGACCGTGACGGTGCGGAGTGGAATACCGATGCATTGGGTCCAACCAAGCGGGCTTACTCAACGCAATTGATTCAGAGGCTCAAGGACCACTATGGCAAGGGTGGGTTTTTGCATTTCGGTCAGGGAAAATGGTATCCAGGCGAGCAACTGCCACGTTGGGCTTTGTCTTTGTATTGGCGAGTCGATGGACAACCGTGCTGGGAAAATGAGCGTCTCATTGCAAATGAGCGCGATGAGCATCGATACACACCAGCTCACGCGAAGGTCTTTATCGATCACTTGAGCCAAAGGCTTGGCTTGGGTACCGAGTACATCACGCCAGGGTATGAAGATGCTTGGTACTACATGTGGCGGGAAAGAAAATTACCCTTGAATGTGAATGTGTTGGACTCAAAGATTGATGATGAGCTTGAGCGTTCTCGCATTCGAAGAATTTTCAATCAAGGTGTCCATGCGGTTGTGGGTTACGTCTTGCCCATCAAAAAATCGGATTCTTTGGGGCAGCTGAGCCATTGGCAATCAGGGCCTTGGTACTTCCGAGACGACAAGATGTTTTTGATGCCAGGGGATTCCGCCATGGGTTATCGATTGCCATTGGACTCATTGCCATGGGTCAAGGCGTCAGAGTATCCCTATCAAATTGATTTGGATCCATACGATCAAACCCATTCTTTAAGGGATCATCAAGCCTTCAAGAACGCGCCTCAAGTTGTGATGCAAACGTCCTACTTTAAAATGGCATTGGGGCTGAACGATGTCTTGGATGAAGAGGCGTCCCATCGATTGCCCGGATCACAGGAGTCTGCTAACTGGTTGATCAGAACGGCTTTGTGTGTGGAGGTGAGAAATCCTGGAAGAGCAAGTGGTCCAAAGGCCGAGTTGTTAAGTCAAGACAAGGGCGTGGTCTATGTTTTTATGCCGCCCTTGGTGAAGTTGGATGACTATTTGGAGTTGCTCTCTCAAGTCGAGGCCACTGCGCAAGAGTTGCAAATGCCAATCGTTGTAGAGGGGTATCCGCCGCCTAAAGACCCAAGGCTCAAAATCCTGCAAGTCACGCCAGACCCGGGCGTGATTGAGGTCAATATCCATCCAGCACACACTTGGAATGAGTTGGTGCACAACACAGAATTTTTGTACAAAGTCGCGCATGAAACGGGATTGTCGACTGAGAAATTCATGATGGACGGTCGACACACTGGAACAGGTGGAGGTAACCACTTTGTCTTGGGTGGGGCAACAACCGCTGACAGCCCGTTTCTCAGAAGAGGCGATTTGCTACCAAGTTTGTTGACCTTTTGGCACAACCATCCATCCTTGTCGTACCTCTTCTCGGGGCTCTTTTTGGGTCCTACTTCTCAAGCTCCAAGGATCGATGAGGCGAGAAACGATCAGGTCTACGAGTTGGAAATCGCTTTGGCTGAAATCGATAGGCAGGTTCAATTGTGTGGGCAATGTCCTCCATGGGTGATTGATCGCGCGCTGCGAAACATTTTGGTGGATGTCACCGGAAACACGCATCGAAGTGAATTTTGCATTGACAAGTTGTACTCACCTGATGGGCCAACAGGTCGACTGGGTTTGCTAGAGCTCAGAGCCTTTGAGATGCCGCCCCATTCACAGATGAGCTTGGCTCAACAATTGTTGATCCGTGCTTTGGTGGCTTGGTTTTGGCACACGCCTTACAAAGGACATGGTGCCAACAGATTGCATCGTTGGGGAACCGAGTTGCACGATAGGTTCATGTTGCCGACTTTTGTCAAAATGGATTTTGTTGATGTTTTGGCTGAACTCAATGAGGCCGGTTTTGGATTCAAGGTCGAATGGTTTGAGCCGCACTTTGAGTTCAGATTTCCAATGATTGGATCGGTACAGAGCAAAGGCATTGAGCTCTCACTTCGAACAGCACTGGAGCCTTGGCATGTCATGGGAGAGGAGGGCTCTGCTGGTGGAACTGTGCGCTATGTCGACTCCTCTCTTGAGAGGCTTGAATTGAAATTAAGTGGTTACAACGACAACCGCTACAGCGTGAGTGTCAATGGAAGGGTTGCCCCCTTGCAGCCAACGGGGGTTGTCGGTGAGTATGTTTTGGGTGTGAGGTACAAGGCTTGGGCACCCCCTTCGGCCTTGCACCCCACGATTGGCATGCATGCCCCTCTTTCTTTTGACCTAGTTGACAACAGTCTCTCGAAATCTTTGGGTGGCTGCCAATACCATGTCACCCACCCGGGGGGTAGAAATTACGATTCATTCCCCATCAACTCCTACGAGGCCGAGAGTCGTCGACTGGCTCGTTTCACCAAACTTGGACATACACCTGGCAAAGTGAATTTAAAGCGGAATTATCCAAGCCAAGAGTTGCCATTCACGCTTGATTTACGAAGAAACCAAGGATAATCGAGTTTTATAAATTGGAAATCAAGCCTTGAGTGAATCCTTTGGTTCGTTGTCTAAATCAGTCTACAAAGACGCATCTTTCTCAACTGAAGATCTGCGTCTCTTGATTGCCTCATTGACTGCAAAAAATCAATCCGATCGCCATGACGAATTCACAGATAAAAATGGTGCTTTAAAACAAAATTGGATCGATTTCTTTAAGATCCTGGGGGAGCAACAAATCAAAAAGCTCTCCGAGAGTGCGTCCATCGTTGCTCGCTTTATTCAGCAAAATGGTATCAGCTACAACCTCTACGATGCAGAGCAAGGGCAAAGTCGCCCCTGGTCCTTGAACCCACTGCCACTGCTGATTGAGCAAGAAGAGTGGGCTCATATTTCTAAGGGCTTAGCGCAACGAGCGCAGTTGCTCAACGAGATATTGAAAGACATCTATGGTGAGCAAAACTTGCTGCAAGAAAGTTTTTTGCCTGCAGCTTTGGTTCAAGGGCACCCTGGTTATTTGCGCGCTGTTCATCAAGTCAAGCCGCCTGGAGGGATCTACCTTCATATTGTGGCGTTTGATATTGCAAGAGGGCCGGAGGGGAAGTGGTGGGTCATTGGAAACAGAACTCAAGCCCCTTCTGGTTTAGGTTATGTGCTTGAAAATCGACTGATCATCTCGAAACTTTTTCCAGAAGCTTTTCGGCAACTGCGTGTTCAACACATTGCCTCAAGTTATAGAAGGCTTCTTGATACCTTTACCGAACTGGCCAAGCCCATTGCTAAAAGTGAAACCGTTCGATTTGCATTGTTAACGCCTGGCCCCTACAACGAGACCTATTTTGAGCATGCTTACCTTGCAAGATATTTGGGTCTGCCCTTGGTAGAGGGAGCAGATTTGACCGTTCGAGATCAAAGGCTTTATCTTAAAACCCTTCAAGGCTTGCAACCCATTCACGGTTTGTTCAGACGATTGGATGATGAGTTTTTGGATCCCCTTGAGTTAAAGGGCGACTCCACTTTAGGGGTGCCAGGCTTGTTGCAAGTGGTACGCGCTGGCAATGTGTTGATTGCCAACGCCTTGGGAACGGGCTTCTTAGAGTCGCCAGCGATACAAGGATTTTTGCCTGGAATTGCAGAAAAGTTGTTGGGTGAAAAATTGCTCATGCCCTCCTTGCACACCTGGTGGTGTGGTGAGCAGGCTGCTTGGAAAGATGTGAGCCCTCAATTGGCCTCTCAAGTCATCAAGCCGACCTACACGGGAAGTGTTGGACCTCATTTTGAGCCCATGATTGGTGAGCAAATGGATGCAGAGCAACTTGATTTGCTAAGGGAGCGGATCGCTGCTCGTCCAGAAATCTATACTGCGCAAAATTTCCTCAAATTTTCTCAAGCCATGAGTTGGAGCAACAACCAGTTCACCCCCCGCACTTCAATGCTAAGGGTCTATGCCATGGCCAATACAGACGGCACATGGGAGATTTTGCCTGGGGCGATGACACGAATCTCTAGTGATGAAAATGAAATGGTCTCTATTCAAAGAGGCGGAAGCACATTGGATACATGGGTTTCAACGCTGGAAGAAGTGGATACCTTTTCAATGTTACCTCAACGGGTCAAGCGCAACGACGGACTGCCCTCTCAGGGCGGGGTTTTGATCTCTAGCCGTACTGCAGAGAACATGTTTTGGTTGGGTCGATACACTGAACGCTCGGAGTCCTTGACCCGTTTGGCAAAAGAGTCTTTGTTGGTTGCAAGCATTTCAGGAGAGGACAATGTTTTGGCCTTGCAAGATGCCATCAGTGAACTCACCATCCGTTCAGGTTTGATTTCTGCAGATGCACCGACTTTGTCTAAATCGCCAAAAGTTTTTACGCGCACGCTGATCGCCAGTTTGATCTCAAAAGATGCCTACAGCGTGGGGTTTTATCTTCAAGCCATCGACAGCAATTTGAAGTTGGTGCGGGATCGTTTGCCCAGTGATCATTCGCGCTTAGCGAGCACCATGAAGACCACGCTTGAGTCGCGCTTGGGTGAGCAAAGGTCCATTGAGGAAAAGTCATTGATTGTGGCGCTTGAGGCACTTGACAACTTGGGCTTACAGTTGGCTGCGCTCACGGGTTTGCAATCCGATCGCATGACCAGAGATCTGGGATGGCGAATGCTCACCATCGGCCGTTTGATTGAGCGCTTGATCCATTTGGCAGAAACCTTGAGCACGTTCTTTCTCAACAAGGGTGCTTTGAACAGCCGAGGGTTTGACATGCTGCTCGCACTTTTTGACAGCACCATCACCTACCGCACGCGCTACCAAAGTTACCAAGATATGGACTCCTTGATAGAGCTTTTGATTTTGGACGACACGAACCCAAGAGCCATCGTTTGGATATTGAATGAACTCCAGCAAGAAATCCATTTTCTGCCCAATACCGATTCGGAAATCGATATTTACAGCCAACTGATCAAGAGTTGTATGCCCATTGAGGGTGCCTTTGAGGTGATCTCATTCAGCAAGAGGGTGGCGCAAGCTGGAAAAATTTTGTCTGATGAGTTGAGTGCCAGATATTTCGCGCACATCAAGGAGCAAAGGTTCGCCTCATGAAGATCATTCGAGTTGAGCATGAGACCAAATGCATTTATGAAAGTGAAGTGCAACTTGCACACCACTTGGCCTATTTAAGACCCCTAGAGAATGCTTTTCAAAAAGTCTTGGACACCCGCCTTTTGATATCCCCAACGCCTGATGCGCATCATGAACATCTAGACTCCTTTGGTAACAAAAGAGACTTCTTTTCATTTCAAAAGGCGCATGAACACTTGACGGTCACCGCTTGCTGCCAAGTTTTGACCCACGAATTGTCACAAGATGTGCTGGATGCCGTTCATTTGACGTGGGAAGAGGTGCGCAATGCTTTGAGTTATGCCTCAGGTAAAAAGTACTTGCCAGTCAGTGAGTTCATTTTTCCAAGCACTTACACGCCTTTCGTCGCAAAAATAAAAAGCTATGCACTCGAGTCGTTCTATCCTGGTAGAGCGATCACCCACGCCGCCATCGAGTTGTCTCAACGAATTTATAGAGATTTCACCTATTCACCTAAATCGACTGAAGTCAGTACGCCAGTTTGGCAAGCGTTTGATCAACGCCAGGGGGTTTGTCAAGATTTCTCCCACATCATGCTTGTTGCCCTTAGAAGCTTGGGCTTGAGTGCTAGATACATGAGTGGCTATCTGCTCACGAAACAGCCTGCTGGACAAAAGAAATTAAGAGGCTCAGACGCCTCTCATGCTTGGGTGGCCTTGTATTGCCCAGGCATACCCGGTGAGTGGTTGGAGTTGGATCCGACCAACAACATGGTGGCTGACGTTAGTCATGTGCGACTCAGTTTTGGGCGCGATTTTGGTGATGTATCGCCTTTGAGAGGCGTTATACGTGGCGGCGGGGAGCACGAACTCGAAGTGTCTGTCACTGCCGAGGAGCTTCAAGCGTGATTCAAGGCTTCATCCGAGGCAAGTTCATCCTTGGGTGCTCATTTGAGCATGCCTTTCATTTCGATGAATTCGATGATTTGCTCTAAACCTTGTAGAGTTCTAAGGTTAGAGAGCACATAAGGCTTGATACCTTGATCTGTTTGACGCATCCTTTTTGTGTCCGACTCCATGACCTCAAGGCTTGCGCCAACGTGAGGGGCTAAATCGACTTTGTTGATCACCAACAAATCACTTTTTGTGATGCCTGGGCCACCTTTTCTAGGGATTTTCTCCCCCGCAGCCACATCAATCACGTAGAGTGTCAGATCGCTCAATTCCGGGCTGAAGGTCGCCGCCAAGTTATCCCCTCCACTTTCAATGAAAACGATGTCCGCGTTGGGAAAGCTCTCAAGCATGCGGTCAATGGCTTCTAGGTTGATGGAGGCGTCCTCTCGGATCGCTGTGTGCGGGCAGCCCCCCGTCTCCACGCCCATGATTCTTTCTGGGGGCAAGGCACCGCTGATGGTCAAAAGGCGCTGGTCTTCCTTGGTGTAGATGTCGTTGGTGATGGCCACCAAGTCATACTGCTCTCGCATACCCTTGCAAAGCATCTCTAAAAGCGTTGTTTTGCCCGACCCAACAGGCCCGCCAATGCCCACACGTAAAGGGGGTAATTTGTGTGTTCTGTTTTTGATGTTGTGCATGGAGCTCATGATCTAAAAAGTCTCGAGTATTGTGTTTCGTGCTGGGAGGACAAGATGGCCCAATGAGGCGCAAAGGATTGACGCGCGTGACGGGGTGTGGACATGGCTTTTCGCACAGCCATTGGAATTTCTTGGGTGATGGCGGTCAAAATGGATTGACCGCTCTTTTGACCCAGTGGGACGGCTTTCATAGCGGCTTGCACCATGTTCTCTGCCCAGCTGAAGGCAAACGTCATCAAGCCATCTTCAACAGAGATGTCCTCTTGGCTCACACAAAGAGCAAAAACGATCGGCCAAGTGGGTGGTAGCTCTTTGCAAAATTCGATTTTTTCAGAGTCCATGATGTTTTGATTTTTCAACCATATCAGCAAGGAGCGCCCCATTTGTTGGGTTTGAAGCTTGACCTCAAAGGTCTCTCGCGTTTGAAGCGTCCAAGCCGTTAAGTCGATCAATTGATGTTGATCAAATGCTCGCCAAGCCTGAATGGCCTCATGGAACAGGGGCATTTCGCTTCTGGCTTGTATCAAATCGAGTTGATCCATCAACCATACCTTGGCACTTGATTCGTCCTTGACCCAACCCAAATCCACGGCGCTCTCAAGTCCTTCTGAATAGGAGAATCCGCCAACGGGTAAAGCGGGTGAGGCCAATTGCAAAAGCAAAAGAAAGGCACTTGCAGAGTGACCTGAAGAAATCATGCTTTTGTGTCTTGTCCGTGGTGATCATGATCGGACTTGAGGCCATGCTGGTGAGTGTGCGCATGTCCGTGGCCATGGCCATGGCCAAGTTTGCTTTCCTCAGAGTACGCCCCAGTTTCGGGCTCAAAGGGTGCAGTGATTTCATGAACGATCAAATGCATCTGCTCTAGCATGCTTGCCAAAACATGATCGGGTTCAATTTGCAAATACCCTTGTCTCAATTCGATGGGGACGTGTCGGTTGCCCAAGTGGTAGGCCGCTCGCGTCAAATCAAAGACAGAGCCATGTTCAGCACAAAAGGTAATTCTTAAAACAGGCTGATCCTTGGCCAAGACTTTTAAAAAAGAACCATCTTCACCCACCAAAACATCTTGACCTCTGAGGACTTGCCCTCGAGGAATGACCACACCAACTTGGCAACCTAGGGAGTTGGTCGTTTCAAACCGACTTCTTTGTCTGAGATCCCAATCCAATGAAATGTTGGGCGCTCGTTCCAGCAAGGTCTTGGCAAGCCCATGTCCGCTTTTGAGGACTTTGGTGTAGTAGATCATGAGTGGTTCAGCAGCGCCGATGCATACATTTTTTCAAAACAAAAAATAGCGTTGAGTCATGGGCAGGGTTTTTGCCGGCTCACAGGTGAGCAGGAGTCCGTCAGCACGCACCTCATAGCTTTGAGCATCGATGTCCATCTTGGGTGCGTAATCGTTTCGGACCATGTCTTTTTTACCGATGCCTCGAATGTTGTGCACAGCACACAAGGTTTTTTGTAAGCCAAAGCGATCCTTGATGCCGTTGGCCAAACCAGATTTTGAAACAAAGCTCAATGAACCTTTGGAGATTGCGCCACCAAAGGCGCCAAACATGGGTCGATAGTGCACGGGTTGGGGGGTGGGAATGGATGCATTTGGGTCCCCCATGGCTGCCATGGCGATGAAGCCACCTTTCATGATCAAAAACGGCTTGACGCCAAAAAAAGCAGGTTTCCAAAAAACCAAGTCGGCCCATTTTCCGACCTCAATGCTTCCCACCTCATGGCTGATACCGTGCGCTATCGCTGGATTGATGCTGAGTTTGGAGATGTAGCGTTTGACGCGTTCGTTGTCGTGCCTGTCTGTGTCCAAGGGCAGTTTGCCTCTTTGTTGTTTCATCTTGTGAGCAGTTTGCCAGCACCGCATGATCACTTCTCCCACTCGGCCCATGGCTTGGCTGTCTGAGCTGAACATGCTGATGGCGCCCAAGTCGTGCAAGATGTCCTCAGCGGCAATGGTCTCTCCACGGATGCGACTTTCTGCAAATGCAAGATCCTCCGCGATGGAGGCATCCAAGTGATGGCAGACCATCAACATGTCGACGTGTTCATCTAAGGTGTTGATGGTGTAGGGTCGGGTGGGGTTGGTCGACGAAGGTAAGACATTGGCTTCCCCAACCACCTTCAATATGTCTGGAGCGTGACCGCCCCCTGCACCTTCGGTGTGAAAGGTGTGAATGGTGCGCCCTTTGAACGCTGCAATGGTGTCTTCCACAAAACCAGATTCATTCAAGGTGTCGGTATGGATGGCAACTTGGGTGTCCGTGTCTTCAGCCACCGACAGGCAATTGTCAATGGCTGAAGGGGTGGTTCCCCAATCTTCATGGAGTTTAAGTCCGATAGCGCCCGCATCGATTTGCTCTTTTAGCGGTTGGGGCAAGGACGCATTGCCTTTGCCGAGGAAGCCCAAATTCATGGGGAAAGCATCCGCGGCTTGAAGCATGCGCTCTAAATTCCAAGTCCCAGGTGTACAGGTGGTTGCGAAGGTGCCGGTGGCTGGCCCAGTTCCGCCACCAATCATCGTGGTGACACCGCTACAAAGTGCCTCCTCTATTTGCTGGGGCGCAATGAAGTGGATGTGCGTATCGATGGCGCCAGCAGTGACAATCATGCCCTCGCAGCTGATGATCTCTGTGCCAGGGCCAATGATGATATCAATGCCGGGCTGAGTGTCAGGGTTGCCCGCTTTTCCAATGGCAGCAATTCTTGAGTTTTTTAAACCAATATCTGCTTTGATGATACCCCAGTGATCAATGATCAGTGCGTTGGTCAAAACCGTGTCCATGGCACCCTCTTCTCGAGTGCGTTGAGACTGGGCCATGCCATCTCGGATGGTCTTACCACCTCCAAATTTAACTTCCTCTCCATAGCCGCCAGATCGCAGGGTCAGGTCTTGTTCTACTTCAACGATCAAATCGGTATCGGCCAAACGTACGCGGTCTCCCACAGTGGGGCCGAACATTTCAGCATAGGCGCGTTTATCAATCATAGCCATCAAAGCGCTCCTTGAACCATGCCGCGAAATCCATAAACCTTTCGGTCTCCTGAATAATCCACCAACTCGACGGTTCTCTCTTGCCCTGGTTCAAAGCGCACCGCATTGCCCGAGGCGATGTTCAGGCGCATGCCTTTGGCCAAGTTTCTGTCAAACTTCAGCGCAGCGTTGGTTTCAGCAAAGTGATAGTGAGATCCAACTTGAATGGGTCTGTCTCCAGCATTTTGAACGACCAAAGTGCTTGTTCTTCGGTTGGGGTTGAGGACGTGATGTCCCTCGTCTATGAGTAATTCACCTGGCGTCATGATGGGTCTTGATGAAGTGAGGATGGGGGTGAAAAGGATCGATGTTGGGGTTCTTAGATGATGGGCTGGTGAACGGTCACCAATTTGGTTCCATCAGGAAAGGTCGCTTCAACTTGTATATCTGGAATCATCTCTGAAATGCCATCCATGACATCGGACTTGGACAAAATCGCTCGTCCTTCGCTCATGAGCTGAGCAACAGTTTTACCATCTCTGGCGCCTTCCATGATGGCGGCAGAGATGAAGGCCACGGCCTCAGGGTAATTCAGTTTGAGCCCGCGTGCCTTTCGCCTTTCGGCCAACAGCGCAGCTGTAAAAATCAAAAGTTTGTCCTTTTCACGGGGCGTCAGTTCCATGTGTCTTCCAAATCAGGTAGTCGATGGATTAATTATGACGCAACTTGTGTGCCTCAAGAACTGAGCTCAGATAAGATTTACGCCCTATAAAGGTGCCAGTCATCCAAGGCATGCATTATTTGGGTGCATGAAGAGCTGTTGTCTTGTCTGAACTGGGCGGTTTGGTGCGTCATTAGGGTTCAGAAGCCAGATCCATGTGGCACGCGGCTTGCGAATGGGAGATGTGAAAGCTAATTTCAACTTTCCTAACCTATCTATGAATTGGAGCAAATTAAATGTTCAACAGACGACATCATCTAAAGGCCTTGGCCAGTGCCACGGCGTTGGTCACGGGTTCATTGTTAATGACTTTGCCTGCAAGTGCAGCAGATACGATCAAGGTCGGTGTATTGCATAGCCTCTCCGGCACGATGGCAATTTCTGAAACGGTGTTGAAGGACACGGTGCTGATGGCCATTGATGAGATCAATGCCAAGGGTGGTGTTTTAGGTAAGAAATTAGAGCCTGTAGTTGTCGATCCTGCTTCAAACTGGCCTTTGTTTGCTGAAAAAACAAAGCAATTGTTGACGCAAGATAAAGTTTCAGTGATCTTTGGATGCTGGACCTCTGTTTCAAGAAAATCAGTTCTCCCTGTGGTTGAAGAGCTCAATGGCCTGCTGTTTTATCCCGTTCAATACGAAGGCGAAGAGCTCAGCAAGAATGTGTTTTACACAGGTGCAGCACCCAATCAGCAGGCGATTCCTGCGGTTGATTACTTGATGAGCAAAGACGGCGGCGGCGCCAAGCGTTGGGTGTTGCTTGGGACGGACTATGTCTATCCACGTACAACCAATAAAATTTTACGTGCTTACTTGATGAGCAAGGGCGTGAAAGAGTCTGATATTGACGAAAAGTACACTCCCTTTGGTCATTCAGATTATCAAACCATTGTTGCTGATGTCAAGAAGTTTGCTACGGGTGGAAAGACCGCCGTGGTCTCCACCATCAATGGTGACTCCAATGTGCCTTTCTACAAAGAATTGGGCAACGCGGGTTTGAAAGCCAAGGACGTGCCAGTTGTAGCTTTCTCAGTGGGTGAGGAAGAGTTGCGTGGTGTAGACACCAAGCCTTTGGTGGGACACCTTGCTGCATGGAACTACTTCATGAGCATCAAAAATCCAACCAACGATGCGTTCATTAAAAAATGGAGCGACTATGCAAAAGCCAAGGGCATTGCTGGTCACAAAGACAAGCCTTTGACCAACGATCCAATGGAGGCCACCTACATTGGTATCCAAATGTGGAAACAAGCGGTAGAGAAAGCTAAGTCAACCGATGTGGACAAAGTCATTGCAGCCATGGCTGGACAAACATTTACAGCGCCTAGTGGCATCCAATCAAAGATGGATGAGAAAAACCATCATTTGCACAAGTCTGTGTTCATCGGTGAAGTCAAGGCCGATGGTCAATTCAATGTGGTCTGGAAGACACCCGGCCCCGTCAAAGCCAAGCCATGGAGCCCTTACATTGCAGGCAACGACAAAAAGCCTGACGAGCCAGTGAAGAAGTAAGGGATTGTGCTTCGATCGGCATTAAAATGTGCACGATGACAGTTCAGGAGATTAAAAGTGGAGGCCCTAGGCCTCCACTTTTTTAAAAAAAGACAAAAAATATGAAACGCATTGTTTTGCTTTTATGGCTCTGCATCATTGGGCATTCACCCGCTTGGTCCTTGAGCAAGCAGCAAGTGCAAGCGATGGTCACGGGAGACAACGATTCTAGGATTGAAGCTTTGCAAGTGGCTCTAAAAGATGCAGATGAAAAGACTGCGAATTTTTTAAAGGCATTGGCAGATGACGAGGTCATGGTTTCACCATCTTGGGTCGTGGTGGTCAAGGCTGGCCTTGCTTACGATCCTGTCACGGGTGAGGCCCAGACCATGCCCGCCGATCTTCAAGCGCTGACCAGCAACAACCGCATGCGTTCTGAGGTGGATTCGGCTTTGGCTGCCCTGCAGCTCCTGAGCAAAGACGATGCCCAAAGGCTTGCTGCAGCCAAGGCCTTGTTGCTTGAGCCAGATGTGACAAAGATGGCTTTGCTGCTCAAGGCCCTAGGTAAAGAGGAAAATTCAAAAGTCAAAGAGTACTTGACCTTGGCCAAGGCGGCCATCTCGATTGCTAGTGAGGATGTGAAAGAGCGACTTGAGGCTGCTGCAGTGTTGGCATTGAGCAAAACACCACATACCTTGTTGCTTTTGAACCAGCAATTGAGCAAAGAGCAAGACAACACGGTCAAAGCGCAACTTCAAACTTCGATCAAAGACATCAAGGCTTCACTCGTTTGGGGCGAGAGAATCGGTACCTTTTTCACTGGTTTGAGTTTGGGGTCGATTTTGTTGTTGGTGGCCTTAGGCCTGGCCATCACCTACGGTCTGATGGGTGTGATCAACATGGCTCATGGAGAGTTGATGATGATCGGTGCCTATGCCACCTACTCTGTTCAAGTTGCCTTCAGGACCTATTGGCCCGAGGGTTTTGATTTCTATTTGTTGGCCGCATTGCCCGCTTCTTTTTTAGCAGCGGCTTTGGTAGGGGCCATGTTAGAGAAAGTGATCTTAAGGCACTTGTACGGTAGGCCCCTTGAGACGCTGCTCGCCACTTGGGGCATCAGTTTGGCTTTGATGCAAGGGGTTAGGACCCTGTATGGTGCACAAAATGTTGCTGTTGAAAATCCATCTTGGATGAGCGGTGGGCTTGAGTTGCTCTCCAATTTGACGCTGCCATGGAACCGGATGATCATCATTGTGTTTGCGCTCATGGTTTTGATTTCAATGGCCTTGTTGATTGGTCAAACAAGATTGGGCCTGTTTGTGCGAGGCGTTACTCAAAACCGACCCATGGCTTCTTGCATGGGCATCAACACAGCGCGTATCGACACCTACGCCTTTTCTTTGGGTTCAGGCATTGCGGGCTTGGCAGGATGCGCGCTCAGTCAAATTGGCAATGTGGGACCAGATTTGGGGCAAGGCTACATTGTGGATGCTTTCATGGTGGTGGTCCTCGGAGGGGTGGGTCAACTGATGGGCACGGTCTACGCGGCACTGGGTTTAGGGGTGCTCAACAAGTTATTGGAGGGCTTGACAGGCGCGGTGCTTGCAAAAATAGCAGTTTTGGTTCTCATCATCATCTTCATTCAAAAACGTCCACAAGGTCTTTTTGCTTTGAAGGGAAGAAGTGCTGAGGCATAAGATGAGCGCACTTCATGTTCCAACTCAAAAGCCACTTTTAAGTGCGCCAGCATGGTCAGCATTTTTTCTTGTTGCGATTTTCATAGCTGTTTTGGCCCCCATCATGAATGTGTATTTGCCGCCCACACATTGGCTCCACATGAGTGATTTTTTGGTCTCGCTCATTGGCAAAATCATGTGCTATGCCATCTGTGCTTTGGCCATGGATTTGATTTGGGGGTTCACAGGCATTTTATCGCTGGGACATGGTCTGTTTTTCTCTCTCGGTGGCTATGTCATGGGCATGTATTTGATGAGGCAAATTGGCACAGATGGCAATTACAAATCAGAGTTGCCTGACTTCATGGTCTTTTTGAACTGGAAGTCCTTGCCTTGGCAATGGTATTTCAGTGATAGCTTTTTTGCGACCTTGGTGCTGATTGTTTTGGTGCCAGGTTTCATCGCTTTTGTTTTTGGTTATTTTGCATTCAGATCGAGGATCAAAGGGGTTTACTTTTCCATCATCACCCAAGCCATGACCTATGCGGCGATGCTTTTGTTCTTTAGAAATGAGACCGGTTTTGGAGGAAACAATGGCTTCACCGATTTCAAAAGAATTTTAGGCATTGCGATCGCTACGCCCAGTACACGCATGGTGCTCTTTGTCATCACAGGCGCTTTCTTGTTGGGTATTTTCTTGTTGTCACGTTGGCTGATGAACGGTAAATTTGGTCGTGTCTTGCAGGCGATCAGAGACGCTGAAAGTCGGGTCATGTTTTCTGGCTATTCTCCCTTATCGTACAAGCTATGTATTTGGGTTTTATCGGCTGTGATTTGTGCGGTTGCAGGTGCTTTGTATGTGCCTCAAGTGGGCATCATCAACCCCAGCGAAATGAGCCCAGCCAACTCTATTGAGATGGCCGTATGGGCCGCGGTTGGCGGGCGAGGCACATTGATCGGGCCTGTTGTTGGCGCATTTTTAGTCAACGGTTTTAAGAGTTGGTTGACGGTGACTGCTCCAGAGTTTTGGTTGTACTTCCTTGGTGCATTGTTCATTGGCGTCACCCTTTATTTGCCAAACGGCGTGGTGGGTATCTGGCGTCAATTGCGAGCCCATAAGGGGGAGTCAAAATGACCCCAGATTTATTGGAGGAAGGCTCAAAACGCTTTCAAGACCATCAGCTTCTTAAAGAGAAGGAGTCTGCCTCGGGGGGACGGGTTGCGAGTTATTCTAGGATTCACCAAGCTGGTGAGTTGGATGTTGCTCATGGTCGAATTTTGTACATGGAAGATGTCAATGTCAGTTTTGATGGTTTCAAGGCCATTGACAACCTGACATTTGATATGGGCTTGGGGGAGCTCAGGTGCATCATTGGACCCAATGGGGCTGGCAAGACCACGATGATGGACATCATCACGGGCAAGACCAAGCCACAAAGTGGGCGAGTCTTTTTTGGCAGTACGATCGATTTGCTTCGTTACTCAGAGCCTGAAATTGCTACTTTGGGCATTGGTAGAAAATTTCAAAAGCCTACGGTTTTTGAATACCTGAGTGTTTGGGAGAATTTAGAGCTTGCGCTTAAAACAGATAAAGGTGTTGGTGCATCCATTTTCTTCCAATTGACGCATGAACAAAAGGATCGTCTCTTTGAGGTGATTGAAACCATTCAACTTCAAGAGGACTTGAATCGGCAAGCAGGAAATTTAAGTCATGGTCAAAAGCAGTGGCTTGAAATCGGTATGCTGCTCATGCAGGATCCTAAATTGCTGCTTTTGGACGAGCCCGTTGCTGGAATGACGGATCAAGAGACGGAGAGAACAGCAGAGCTCTTTTTATCACTCAAGGGCAAGCACTCTTTGATGGTGGTGGAGCACGACATGAGTTTTATCAAAAGAATTTCAGATGTGGTCACCGTGCTTTGCGATGGACGTGTGTTGGCCCAGGGTACCCTCGATCAGGTGCAAGCCGATGACAGAGTGATTGAAGTCTATCTGGGACGCTAAAGATGCTACAAATCTCCAACGTTCATCAATATTACGGTGGCTCGCATATTTTGCGCGGTGTGAGTGTGAGTGCTAGTGCCGGCAAGATCACTGTCTTGCTGGGGCGCAACGGTGTGGGCAAATCGACCTTGCTCAAGTCCTTGATGGGCTTGGTTCCCATCAGAGAAGGCAGCATCAAGCTCAATGGTGTGGATCTCACCAAGGCAACTCCTTATGAGAGAGCCATTGCGGGGATTGGTTACGTGCCTCAAGGTCGTGAGATTTTTAATCGATTGACCGTCGAAGATAACTTGAAAATTGGTTTGGCCTCAAGACCCGGCAACACACCCATTCCCAATGAGTTGTTTGAGCTTTTTCCAATTTTGCATCAAATGCGCCACAGGCGAGGAGGGGATTTGTCGGGCGGACAACAGCAACAGTTGGCCATCGCAAGAGCCTTGGCAAGTGGACCGAAATTGTTGGTCTTGGATGAGCCCACGGAGGGTATCCAGCCAAGCATCATCAAAGAAATTGGTCGGGTGATAAGACAGTTGGCCCGCAAGGGCGACATGGCTATTTTGTTGTGTGAGCAGTATTATGATTTTGCTGAAGAATTGGCCGACCACTATTTGGTGATGGAGCGCGGTCAAGTCTTGGTTGAAGGACCAGGATCTGACATGGCCACCAAGGGGATTCGACAATTGGTGTCCATCTAAGAGGACCCATGCTATTGGCAGATTTCAGGTCTGCCAAATTCGCGGCGTGTTGGTGGCCGTTTGCCAGACCTCGGTTCTCCAAGCCATTCTGATCTTTTGAAAAACCTGCATACAGGGTTCAACTTGATCGCTTAACGATCTCACCACAATCAAGTGTTCACTTGGGGAGCTTACCCCCATGTTGATCCCCTCTTTTTGTGAACGACAGAGCTCCCTTGCCAAATCGATGGCGCGGTCTTTGATGGCCTTGTCCAAGGGTGTCCCACTGGCCAGGACCATGCTGGCCACACAGCTTTTGCCATTGAGCCCAAGCGCACTGTTAAGAAGTCTTTGGTCGGATGCTTGGATCAGTCCTTTGTCAAGCCAATGATGGCTGATTTCAAGGTGTTGTGAAAATTGACCTGCTAAAAAAGCTTGATGGGCATGGGGCAGTCCAAGTGACAGGACATCCCATGCAATCAGCATGCTTTCTTCACCGAGTTCAAAGATGGTTTCGTTGGCGCCCAAGCAGCCGCTGTAAGCCAATGTCTCCATGGGGAGCCATTCAAGCCGAGCGTTTTTTGAAAGCACGGCGCGTGTTTTTTGCTTGGCCGTATGTTCTTTGGATGCAAAAAATCTTGCGGCCCCTGGCGTCGTGATGAGTGCATGGGCCCCTTGAGCGACTTGAATTTGAACATCCAGCAGATCTCCCCCCACCAGACCACTTGGGGGGTGTATCAGGATGTTGTGACAAATGCCCTTGCCCTCAGGGTAAAGACTTTTTAGCACCCTTAAGGGCCCCGAATGGGCGTGTCTTAAGACGGTGCAATGGTCTTCAAGGGCGTAATTCAAGTGAAGAGATGCAATGGAATGGGGCATAAAGGCTTTTTGTGAGACTCCACCTATAATTGTGAGTCCAATTCGTATTCTTTCACAATTTTTGAGTTTGATGACCTTTGTTCTTGTCTTGACTTGAACGGGGCTTCATTTCAATGGACCTTGAACCATGAACCTACATCGATTAATGCAAATGCATGCAAGCGGTGAAAAAATAGCAATGCTCACCGCATACGATTCAACCTTTGCCGCTTTGGCTGATCGCGCTGGGGTCGATAGTTTGCTTGTAGGGGACTCACTGGGCATGGTAAGCCAAGGACAAGACAGTACATTGAGCGTGACTTTGGCAGACATGGTCTACCACACACGTTCTGTGGTGAAGGGTGTACAGGCAAGCGAAAACAACGCATGGATCATTGCCGACATGCCCTTTGGGAGTTATCAAATCTCTAAAGATCAGGCCATGCAAAGTGCCTCGCAGTTGCTTCAAGCAGGGGCCCACATGGTCAAGTTGGAAGGCGGGGGCTGGACCAATGAAACGGTTCAATTCTTGAGCGAGCGAGGTGTCTTGGTCTGTGCTCACTTGGGCCTCACACCTCAAACGGTTTTTGCCCTGGGGGGCTACAAGGTGCAGGGGCGCGATGAGCAAGCAGCAGGCATCCTTCTCAAACACTCAACAGAACTAGAGCAAGCAGGCGCGTGCATGTTGGTTTTAGAAATGGTTCCCAAGGATTTGGCATCCAAAGTCACTCAAGCCCTCAAGTCTTGCGCCACCATTGGGATTGGTGCGGGCAATGTGACTTCTGGCCAAGTCTTGGTGATGCACGACATGTTGGGTGCTGGGATTGGGAAAATGCCCAAATTTGTCAGGAACTTTTTGCAAGACCACCACAGCATAGAAGATGCAATGCGAGCTTACGTGTCGGCGGTGAAAGAGGGATCATTTCCCGACAACGAGCGCCATGCTTGGTGAACCCCATCGTTTTTCACCATGTGAAGTGAATTGGGGTATATTCGAGCTATGGTCATCAAATCGACACTAAAATACTCTTTTTAGAGATATTTTGATTGCGTCCTTTGTTTCAAAAGGCACGGCACATCAAATCCTGTCCCAACACGGGATTTTTACCTATGGCGAATTTGTGTCCCTTGCTGTAGTCTAAAGTTAAACTTTATGAAAGAAAAACACCATGATTTCTAGAAGATCGATTGTTCAAGGTTTGGCCACGGCCAGTGTGCCAGGGTTGATGTCTGCCGCCTCACTGGCATGGGCGGCGGATCCAAAGATCTTGAAACTCTCCCATCAATTTCCAGGCGGCTCGATCGACAAGGGCGACTTTAGGGATCGACTTGCAAGAAAGTTCGCACAAGATGTTGAAAAACGCACGGCAGGTGCCTTGAAGTTTGAAATTTACCCGGGCTCATCTTTGATGAAAACGGTGGCACAGTTTTCTGCGGTCAGGAAAGGTGCTTTGGATTTGACGCTGTACCCTTTGGCCTATGCTGGCGGAGAGGTTCAAGAGGTCAACATTGGTCTCATGCCTTGCATGGTCACCTCTTACGAGCAAGGTTTTGCTTGGAAAAAAGCGGAAATTGGTCGTGAACTCACCAAGCTGCTTGAGGCCAAAGGCGTGAAGATCGTGACTTGGATTTGGCAAGCAGGCGGCACTGTTTCAAGGAACGTGCCTGTTGTCTCCCCAGACGATGTCAAAGGTCTAAAAATCAGGGGTGGAAGCCGAGAGATGGATTTGATGCTCAAACAAGCAGGAGGCATCATTTCAAGTGTGCCGTCCAACGAAATTTATCCAGCCATGCAGACCGGCTCACTTGATGCAGCCATCACGTCTTCGACCTCTTTGATCTCTTTCAGATTGGAAGAAATTTCAAAGGCCCTCACCACGGGTCGCGGTAAGAGTTTTTGGTACATGTTTGAGCCCTTGTTGATGTCCAAAGTGATTTTTGATGCATTACCAGCGGATCAACAAAAAGCCATCGAGGAGGTGGGTTTAGATCTTGAGAAGTTTGCAACCAGCATGGCCAAAGCCGATGACGAGGATGTGGCGCTGGTTTATAAAAAAGCCGGAGCCAAAGTCTTTGACATGGATGATGCAATCATCTCCAAGTGGAAAAAAATTGCTGAGGAATCGGCTTGGATTGATTATGCCAAGAGAAGCTCAGAGTGTGAGAGATTTTTAAAACTTGCCAAAGCAGTTTAGTAAAGGATATTGGAATGCCGAATGACATGACCACGGGCTCCAAGGAGAGCGCTTTGGCGCACAAAGGTCTTTTTTTTAAAGCCCTGCACGCCTTTAACCGTTTGGCAGCCTTGGTGGGATCCGTTGCAATTGGTCTAGCGGCCTGTGTGCTGACTTGGGAGGCCACGGCCAGGTATCTCTTTAAGATCCCCAGCGACTGGCAAGATGAGGTGACCATTTTCTTGCTTGTGGGCGCGACCTTTTTATCCGCAGGCTGGGTGCAAATTCAGCGTGGACATGTGGGTATTCAAGCCTTGGGCAGCGTTCTTAGTCCGCAAGCGGATTTGATTCGCCGGTACTTGTCAGATGTCTTGTCGCTGCTGTTTTGCCTCTTTTTTTCTTGGAAGTCTTGGACACTTTTGATTGAAGCTGTTGAAGACAACCAAATTTCTGGTTCTGCCTTTGGCGCGCCTTTATGGATTCCCTACGGATCCATGGCCATTGGAACTTCTTTGCTTGTCTTGGTCTTGTTGGAGCAAGTTCTGAACAAAGAAGCCTTACAAAAAAAATAATTTTCTAAAAATGACAACTCTTCAAATTGGCCTACTTTTTGGGTTTTCTACGTGTGTGGTTTTGTTCTCGGGGATGCCCATCGCTTTTGCACTAGGAGCGGTTGCAACGGTGTTCATGTTTTTTTTCATGCCCCATGCTTCATTGGACACCATTGCTCAAAATGTTTATGAGGAAATGGCCAGCATCACGCTTTTGACCATTCCCTTGTTCATCTTGAAGGGGGCTGCCATTGGAAAATCCAAGGCCGGGCGAGATCTTTACTCAGCTTTGCACATTTGGTTGAACAAAATTCCTGGTGGCTTAGGGATTGCAGTGACCTTGGCATGTGGTCTTTTTGCGGCGATGGCAGGTTCAAGTGCTGCGACCTGCTCGGCCATTGGTAGTTCGGCCATCCCAGAGATGAGAGAGCGCGGCTATTCGGCGGGTTTGTCTGCTGGCTTGGTTGCTGCTGGCGGAACTTTGGGCATTTTGTTGCCGCCGTCAGTGACTTTGATTTTGTATGCGGTAGCTGCTGAGCAGTCCTTGGGGCGGTTGTTTTTAGCGGGTATTGTGCCGGGCTTGGTCCTGGTGGTGTTGTTTGCGGGTTATGGTATTTTTAAATTCAACTTGGAGCACAAGCAAGCGCAAAAGTTGGCGGACCATGGTGGCGAGCGTGCGCGTATTTTGCAGGTCGATCATTACACCTTGCGGCAAAAGTTCGAGGCCATTCCTCGCGTCCTGCCCTTTTTAATTTTACTTTTGGGCGTGATGTGTGCCTTGTATGGTGGTTTTGCAACCCCTTCAGAGACAGCGGGGCTAGGTGCTGTGCTGGCCTTGATTTTGATTGCGATGGTGTATGGTGCTTGGCGTTTGTCGGATCTTAAACCCATTTTTACCAGTACCTTGTCTGAGGCTACGATGCTCATGATGATCATTGGCATGTCGCTTTTGTATTCGTATGTGATGAGCTATTTGCACATCAGTCAAAGCGCAGCAGAGTGGATTGTGGGTCTACATTTGTCAAAGTGGGTTTTATTTTTAGCCATTGCGGTTTTGGTGGTGGTGCTCGGGTTTTTCTTGCCTCCAGTGAGCATCATTTTAATGACCGCCCCTATTATTTTGCCTCCCTTGCGTGCAGAAGGCTTTGATCTGATTTGGTTTGGTGTGGTGATGTCGGTGATCATGGAGATGGGATTGATTCATCCACCGGTGGGCTTGAATATTTTTGTGATCAATAAAATCGCCCCGGACATTTCATTGAGTGAGGTGGTTTGGGGCACACTTCCCTTTGTCTTTTTGATCATGGCGGCCGTCTTTATCTTGTGTGCCTTGCCTGAACTGGTCACGTTCTTGCCTGATTATTTTTTTGGGCCAGCTGCTGTCAGATGACCTTGCTCAACGGTGCATTGGTCTAGGTCCGCCTTGGGCGCTTTTGATGGGTCGTTTAAAGGCCCAAAGAGAGGCTCACATGGTAAGTGATCCATGATGCAGCATAGGCCAGCAAGAACAAGTAGCAGACCATGATCAAGGGCAACTTCCAGTTGCCCGTTTCTCGCTTGACCGTGGCGATGGTTGACAAACACTGGGGTGCAAATACAAACCATACCAACAGCGACAAGGCGGTGGGCAAGCTCCAAGTTTGAGTCAACACGGCTCCCAGTTCATGGCCCGCGTTGGCAGAGTTGCTTGCAATCGAATAGACCGTTCCAAGAGCACCCACCACCACTTCTCTTGCTGCCATGCCGGGGATCAGGGCTACGCTTATTTGCCAATTGAAGCCGATGGGCTCAAAAATAGGAGCCAAGGCATGTCCCATGTAACCTGCGAAACTGACCTCAATGGGTGCACCTTCAAAGCCAGCTGGTGGCAGGGGAAATGTCGCCAAGAACCATAGGCCCATGGTGAGCACCAAGATGACGCCACCCACGCGATTAAGAAAAATCTTCGCTCTTTGCCACAGTCCCATGGCGACGTTGTGAGGCGTTGGCCAGTGGTAGTTGGGCAACTCCATCATCAGAGGTCTGGCGACGAGTCCGGCTTGAGTGAATGTTTTTAACATCCAAGCAACGACCATCGCGCCCAAAATGCCTAGTGCATAAAGAGCAAACAAAACCAGACCCCTCAAAGACAAACCCAGCGCCATGGATTCTTCTGGAATGAACGTCGATAGCAGCAAGGTGTAGACGGGCAGTCTAGCGGAGCAAGTCATGAGGGGAGCGATCAGAATCGTGACCCATCGGTCTCTGGTGTTGGAGATGGTTCTTGCTGCCATGATGCCTGGAATTGCGCATGCAAAACTTGACAACAAGGGAATGAAAGATCGTCCAGATAGGCCCACGCTGCCCATGATGCGGTCAAGTAAATAGGCCGCCCTTGGGAGGTAGCCAGACTCCTCAAGAATCAGAATGAAGAAAAAAAGTATCAATATTTGCGGTAAAAAAACCAAAACCCCACCCACACCCGCAATGAGACCATCCACCAACAAGCTGCGAAGCAGTTCGATTTCAATGTGCGAGCCAATGCTCTCGCCCGTCCAAGTGGCCAAGTCCTTGATGGCCTGCATCGGTGCATTTGCCAAAACAAAGACAGATTGAAACACCAAGAACAAAACCAGTCCTAAGATCAAGGAGCCCCACAGGGGGTGCAAAACCCAGCGATCAATTCTCTCGTTGATGGGATCTGGATTGACATCGTCCAAGCCCATCTGGCTCAAGATGGCTTGTATTTTGTCGGTGTCTTGGAGTGCAGTATCTTTTTGTGCATGCCATGATGCTTGACTGTCTTGGATGAAGGATGCAAAGGTGTCTTGATTGAACTCTTTGAGCAAGAACGCTTTAAGTTGTTGAACACCTTGGGGTTCAATGCCGATGGTGGAGATCACAGGCATGTTCAAAGCCTTTGAGAGGGCCTGGGTATCGATTTCAATACCTCTTTTTTGGACCAGATCAAACATGTTCAAGGCCAAAACGCATGGCACCCCCAGTCTTTGGACCGCAAGCGCCAATCTAAGGGTTCTTCTAAGGTTGGTGGCATCGACAACGCACACGGCAATGTCTGGTTTTTTTTCACCTGCAGCAATGCCTTTTAAGACATCGTGCGTCACTCTTTCATCCATGGACCTGGGATACAGGCTGTAGACACCAGGTAAATCCAGTAAGCGGATCGATGCACCATCGGTTTGAGCGATTTTCCCCTCTTTTCTCTCTACCGTGACACCTGAGTAGTTGGCGACCTTTTGCCGACTGCCTGTGAGCAAATTGAAGATTGCAGTTTTGCCACAATTGGGGTTGCCAATGAGTGCGACCAAGGGGGAAGAGTCAACGAAATAAAGTGGGGCGGTTTGCACTCAATGCTCCGAGCCGATTTCAATGAGTCGTGCTTCTGCTTTCCTGAGTGCAAAGGTGGACAAGCCGACTCGTACAACCAAGGGATCGCCTCCAAAAAAGGCCTTGTTCAACACTTCAACTTTCTCGCCCGGGATGAAACCAATTTCCTCTAACTGACGAGCCGTTTGCGAGTCTTCGCTAGAGGGATTGACCCGCACGACGCGCGCGGTGTGTTTGACCTCTAAAAGGTCAAGGGATTGCATGATCAGCTCAGAAGTCATGGTGCCATTCTATACTAAATGAGAATTATTCGCATTAAGGTGTGGGTAAGCACCAGGGCGCTTGGTTCAGGACCAAATCGTGGTAGAGGATCCAGGCGGAATTGACCACCAGAGCCAGACCGGCCAGGCGAACACCTATCTCGTTAAAGATCGGAGCCTTGGCCTTGCTTGCTGGTGTTGGATCTGTCTTGAACCGTATCGGTTGAGACACCATGTGTGCGTTGGGAGCTGAGGTCTGTGTTTTCCCAGCGCTCAGTCTTGCAAAAACCTCGCTACCCACCCACATGAAGAGTGCGCCGCCAATAGAAAAGCTGATCATGACCCAGGCCCCACTGACTGCATTGGCGCTCAAAGCGGCAAGCATCAAGACAGAATACAAAAGACCACAGGGCAAGAAACTCCAAAAGACACCCATGACAAAAAGGGCCCAAGGTTTTTTAAAAATGGGCCTCAAAGCAACATAACGCTCGATGCTGCTCCAAATGGACTTGGCCATCTCACCTAGCCAAAGAGGTTGACTGGCGAGGATCAAAAGAAAAAGACCCAAGACCATGGCCAATACATGGGTCAGGTTCCAAAGAGGTCGAAAAAGTGTTGATTGAGTGGACAGCCACCCCAGAGTCTTCATGGACATGGCCACCAAAGCTCCAAGGGCCCCGTAACCTACGGTTCTTCCTGTTAAAAACAACAAGCTGGGCTTGAGCTTGGAGTTCGTTGTTTTGTGTTTTGATAGCAAGGAGCAAGCAGGCCCGCACATCATCAGGCAGTGCGGGCCGCCGCTGAGTCCCATCAAAAATGATAATGTGATCAAAGAAAGAAACATGCGGAAATCATTTTGAGTTAAAAGTCATGCTGGGGTATAGAATGAAAAGTTCCTAGGGTTTAAAACATCCTCCATCAAAGGTCTGTCGTTGAATACACCCCATAAGTCCTCTGTTGAAAAATCCCCTGTCATCAATGCTGAGCATTTAAAGCTTGCTTGCTCGAGCTGCAATTTGCGAGAGCTGTGTTTGCCCATGGGTTTGACCCAGGAAGATATTGTAAAAATCGATGAGCTGATTCAAATACGAAAGACCATTAAAAAAGGCGAATCCTTGATACGGCAAGGCGATCTC
>Ga0209829_10000490_pt1 | contig 36144 bp, 31 predicted proteins | sample C_140205_EF_Meta_FD_187311 | JGI IMG/M metagenome (GOLD analysis project Ga0209829, IMG submission 187311) | Freshwater microbial communities from Lake Croche, Canada to study carbon cycling - C_140205_EF_MetaG (SPAdes) (version 2) | ecosystem: Environmental > Aquatic > Freshwater > Lake... | reverse complement strand
TACACGTCTTTCAAGGGTTGTAGTTTCTTCTGCCGATCTCATTGGTTCTCTCCATTCAATGCGCAAGTGTGTGTCGTACGGTTTTAATGTCAGCCTATGCTTACAAACATTAACAATTTAAGAGTTTTGTCCGGGACAAAATAGGGGGGACAATTGTTTCTTTTTTTGTTACGCTGATTCCATGCCTACAAACTCATTTGTCTTACAGTCGGAAATCGAACGTCTGACGGGTTTTGGCGTTGAAAAGCTAAGAAAGTGGCGTCAACGGTTTGGCTTTCCTTCGGCGGAACACGGCGTAGATGGCAGAGCTATTTATTCACGCGAATCCGTCGATCGGTTGTTAGTCATCAAACGCCTGATAGAGGCCGGATTTCGACCTGGTCAAGTGGTGGCCAACACAGCAGATGAAAATTTGAAAATTTTTGCTGATCTAAACCTTTCCAAATCTGATGTTGAGCGCTCAGAGTCCACAAATGATTTCATTAGCCTACTTAAGCAATCCGACAGTGAGGCATTCAAGGCCTTGTTGCGCAAACGACGTGCTAAGCAAACCATGTTGGACTTTGTCCAACAAACTATTGCTCCGCTGATGGTGGGCATTGGAGACGCATGGCTGAGTGGTGAAATCGATGTGTACCACGAGCACCTTTGCTCCTCCATGATCGAGCGTTATTTGATTACGCAGACACTCAAATCAAAACCAAAGCCTGCTTTTCCAATCTTCTTATTTGCCTTACCTCCAGGAGAGCACCATCAGCTTGGTTTACTGATGGTCGAGGCTGTGATGGCAGAGGCTGGTGCCTATATCGTGAACGTTGGGACCGAAATTCCATTGAACAGCTTGAAGCTGGCAGCCACAGAGTGCAAAGCCGATGTGGTTGCGCTGACATTCAGTTTTTCGTATCCCCCTAGAGATGTCGTGCCAACGCTGGCACATTTGCGGCGTTTGCTGCCACCAAAAATGCTGATCTGGGCGGGAGGGGCTGGTTTGTTGCAGGTCAGGAGAGTCCCCAAGGGCGTACGAATAATGACCCATTTTGACGAGGCAATTACGGCACTGGGTGAACTCATGCGGGCTGGAACTGTTCCTGACAATGGCGCAGCGCAGCCGGGCTGATGAACTTATTTCTAGTATTTTTTGCTGACGGCCAATTGGGTTTAAAGCAGAGGGTGGCCTAGGTTTTGTGTAATCGCAGTAAAGGATCAATACTCGCAAAGGATTCCGTTATGAAAACCATCACCCAATTCTTAGATCAAAGTAAGCGTCCGGTTTATTCAGTCGGTCCAAATGCAACTGTTAGAGAAGAATTAGAGATCATGGCACAGCACAACATCGGCGCTCTATTGATCATAGATGATCAGACTTTAGAAGGTATTTTTTCAGAGCGTGACTATGCACGAAAAGTTGCCCTCAAAGGAAAAAGCAGCAACGATGCCAAGGTAAGCGACGTTATGACCTCTAAGGTCATCACCATCAATACAAAGCACTCTATTGATCAGTGCATGCAAATCATGACGGACAACCACATTCGGCACTTGCCCATCGTCAATGACACACAAGTGATGGGTTTAATTTCAATTGGCGATGTGGTTCGCGAAATGATTGCTCATCAGAAATCCATGATTGAACAATTACAAAGTTATATCGCTGGGTAGAAACTTAGCAAGGGAATTCCCCATACCTTCTTGCATTTCCGGCATTCCGAATAGCTGAGGTAATTACCTCATTTAAAAATCGTTCATGAGTTTTTCCCAAGGAGAATTCAGATGTATCAAAATATTATTCTGGCCTACGACGGATCGCTTGAAAGTCAGCGGGCGTTGCTCAATTGCAAAGACCTCTCGCAGTGGGAACACGCCAAGGTTCATCTGCTTTCAGTGGTTCCCTACGAAACAATTTCAATGGGCCATGAAACTTCTTACTACAGTGAACCTGAAAACAAAATAGAAGAAGAACGACGTTTGAAAATTCTCAGTGAAGGCGTTGAACAACTTAACACGGCAGGTATTGAGGCTGCTGGAAAATTACTCAAAGGTGACGCCGTTGATAAGATCGTTGAATACGCGCATACCATTGGCGCAGACTTGATCATGCTAGGCCATCAGCATCGTGACAATTGGTTGGAGAGATGGTGGGCGGGCTCAATTCCAAAAGCATTAATTGAGCACTCACCTTGTAGTGTTTTGGTAGTCATCATCAAATGAATTTACCCTGCTCACTACCAACACATCCGAAGTGACCAAACCAAGCGTACAGAATCTGGACACCCCTTACCCGTTCAGCCTTTAGTCTCGAAATTGTTTCACGGCCAAAAGATGGCGTCAAACTTTCGCTCCTACAGGTACGGGTCCCGCGCCCAGCTTCTAACTTTTTGAGTGAAAATGACAGCGCTGAGTGCAAATTTGCGTGTTTTGGCTGAAAAGTTACATAATGTAACTTTTGGGGTTATTACACGAAATATTGCACGGTTACTAAAAATGCTTATAAGTCGTTGATTTATAAGGGATTTTGACGAGCCCGGCTTTCTGTTAATCCGCAGGTCCCTGGTTCGAGTTCAGGTCATAAATAGAAGTATTTATGAAAACCACTGATTGAAAATCTATGGTTTTTCATAGTCAAAATTATATGTATAGTAATTTTTTCAGTGAGCAGTAGCCGCTTTAAAAATTCCTTCAGCCCACTTGTTTAGGCTAACTCCACTCTTAGCCGCTTTTTTAATTGCGGCTGCATGAACTTTAGGTTCAATTCTAAGCATTAATCGACCAGAAACGGGTCTATCCGGTATTTGATTTAATTTTTCACAGTCTTTGATGTATGAGTCAATAGATTTATGAAAAGATTTTTCAAATTGAGTAACAGATTCACCGTGAAATACGATGATGTCGTCAATGTCTAAAACTCGACCAACTATTATCTTGTCCTCTGCATCAAACTCCATACTTACCTTGTAGCCTTTATATTCCATTACATTTGCAATCATGGCTTAATCTCCAATTTATCCAAAAAATCTCTAACGCTTTTAACTCTGTATCTCAATGAGATATTTAGCGAGCCTGGATTCCTGTTAATCCCTGAGCATATAGTTCGAACTTGAGTCCAATGGAATAAGTATGAATGACTCAAAAACGGACATGGTTGCAATTATTGATCACTTATCAGTACTATGCGGCCAATGCTTTTGGAGCTAATAGGGGATTTTTTTTGAATTTCATCTCAGCCGTCCAAAGATCAACCGCTTCTTGCATCCGTAACCAACTCTCGGGTGTACCACCCACTGCTCTTGAAATGCGAATTGCCATCTCTGCTGTAACAGCCTTTTTTTCATGCAATAAGTCTGAAACTGTTTGTCTACTAACCATGAGCTTCAAAGCAAATTCACCTTGAGTCCAATCCAATTGAGGTAGTATATCCTCTCGAAGTATGGCACCAGGGTGGATGGGTTTACGATTAGGATTTCTTAAAGATCGCATCAGTGATAGTCCTCCAAGTTAACGTTCGTTACATCTTCACCTTTAAATTCAAATGTGATTCGCCAATTTCCTGTAACTGATAAAGCAAACTCACCTTTCCGTTCACCCTTCAGTGAATGAAATCTATAGCCAGGCAAGTCCATATCCTGCGCTTCAATTGATGAATCCAAACGATCCAAGATCCTCTCAATTCTTGCTCCATATTGAGCTGGTATACCTTTAAAGCTTCCCCTCGTAAAGAAAAGCTCTAAACCTTTATGCCTGAACGAAATGATCATTTTTTTATTGTAAACACCAAGTTTAATTTGTCAAGTTATAGTTGACATAAAATACTTCTCCGACTTGTATCAACTTAAAAAAAACTTCAATTACACAGTTTATTACACAGTAGAGTTTTTGGGATTTAACATATTGATTTATATTGATATTTGACAAGCTTGGATTCCTGTTAATCCCCGTTTAAAAATAAAAAATCTGGCTTTGGTTCATCCATAAACCTTTGTTTTCGATTAGATTGAAAACTAACTGCTCATCTGATTCAATGAACACGGTGAATAAGCACACCAATCTCAATCATATTGCTTTAAACTAAGAGATTGATAGAATCAAAATTTGAACTTTGCGTAAGAACTTTTTATTATCCATCACTTGAAAAAGATTATCATCATTTCAGGACCTAATGGTGCTGGTAAGACTACCTTTGCACGCAATTTTTTACCTGCAGAGGCTCAAACGCTAAAGTTTATAAATGCTGATTTGATTGCTGCCGGACTATCACCCTTTAATCCTGAGTTGGCGGCGATCAAAGCCTCTAGACTGATGCTTAAAGAAATTGATGAATGTGTGCTGGCAGGTGACAGCTTTGCCTTTGAGACAACCCTTTCAGGACTTACCTATCTAAGGAAAATTAAAATTTGGCAAACTTTAGGTTATCAAGTAAAACTTTGGTTTTTATCCCTCCCTGACGATGATGTAGCAGTAGCTAGGGTAGCACTTCGAGTTGCCCAAGGTGGACACAACATACCCGAAGAAGTTATACGTAGGCGTTTTAAAGCTGGATTGAATAATTTTTACAAGCATTACAGTGGTCTTGTCAATTCATGGGCGTTCTATGACAATTACTCCCGTTCTCCAAAACTCATTGACTGGAGCTGAATATGAACCCAAAAGACATTCGTACATCTACAGACCCTGATATGGCAGGATCTTACGCAGCAATTCAAAGAGCGGCTCAGTCCGCAGAAGAATTAGCAATCAAAACGAATACGAGTATCCTTGTATCAATTGATGGCAAAGACGTCGAGTTAACAGCAAAGGACTTACTCAACATGCGAGCGAAAAATAATACGAGCTCAACTCAATAACAGTTAGCTAAACTACACTTCCGAATCAACTCTTCATTTCAATCAGTGCGAAAACCGTCCCGCTCTTCAATTTGTATCATAATGATACAAAATCTTCAATTACACAGTTGATTACACAGGCTCGTTTTTTGGGTTTAACGTATTGATTCATATTGATATTTGGCGAGCCTGGATTCCTGTTAATCCGAGACTTTAAAGTTTCTATTGGTTTTACATCAAACCACTATTGCTCTAGCCATAAGCTCACTTTAGGCTTACAAATCCTACATACCGTAATTACCGAAATAAAGAGATATTCATGTTACTGACTGCCATCATTACAGAGGCTGAGGAAGGTGGTTATATTGCTCTAAACCCTGAAACAGGAACCACAACTCAAGGTGATACATACCAAGAGGCCGTTTCAAACTTAAAAGATGCGACAAGGTTATACCTTGAAGAGTTTCCAATAACCATTCGCTCACACCCAATTGTTACAACTTTTGAAGTTGAACATGCCTAAATTTCCAGGGCTCTCCGGGGCGGATATTGTGAAAGCGCTTCAAAAACTTGGGTTTATCATCTCACGCTAATCTTGAAGTCATATCGTAATGAGACGCAGCGATCAGGGCTGCGTTGTTCCTAACGATAAAGAGGTCAAGGTTGGAACAGTCAATGGAATTCTAAGACAAGCCAATCTCAGGGCTGAAGAATTCCAAAGTTCGAGTTCCTAAGGGGTCGTCGAATACCGGAAGCAAAATTTCAGATCATTCAACTTCAGCTCATTCAACACCCGACAAAACGCATCAAAAATGGTACACATGGAGTATGAAACCGATATTAAACGCAAGTTTCTTCAGATCAGATAATGACAACGAGCCTGTGCGCGAATGGCTTAAAGCTCTGTCTGCTACAGAGCGAAGAGTCATGGGGGAAGATATCAAAACAGTTCAATTCGGTTGGCCTCTGGGCATGCCTTTGGTCAGGCATCTAGAAGGTGGGATTTGGGAGATCAGGATCAAACTTGAAAACCGAATTGCTTGAATACTCTTTTGCCTCGAGGGATCCAGCATGGTGATTCTTCATGGGTTTATCAAGAAGCGGCAAGCTACGCCAAAGCAAGACTTGGATCTTGCTAAAGACCGACTCAAAATCTTAAAAAGGAAATGATATGTCAAAGAAAAACATTGGGTCGAGTTTTGATGATTTTTTGCAAGAGGAATCCCTGCTTGAGTCCAGCACTGCTGTTGCGCTGAAAAGAGTTATTGCTTGGCAGATAGACCAAGAAATGAAAGCTCAGAAATTGACCAAAACTGAGCTTGCTAAACGCATGCACACAAGCCGCGCTGCATTAAATAGATTGCTTGATGAAAACGATGCAAGCCTAACCCTTACCACTCTCGCCAGTGCTGCTGCAGCACTGGGTAAAAAAGTCAATTTACAGCTTGCAACTGCATGATCAAAAACCAGCATTTCTCCAGTTGATTATTTTACTGCACAGTTAGGGCACCAGCGCGGGAGTCGAACAAACAGGATTTCAAAGTTCAGCATCCGCTCGTGGAGTCGAACTTCCGCCCTCCACTATTCGAGCCCCAAGCGTGTCATTGAAGTTTTGGGGTCAAAATTCAGGGGTCAAAACCTAAAAAACTATGTTTTCACCTCGCCAGTTGCAATATGCAACTATTGGACAATGACACGAAATATGACACGTCGGCTATTTTTACGCGTAAATCATTGATTTATGGTGCTGTTATTACGATACCGGCTTTCTACGAATTGCGCACCTGATCATTTGAGTACAAACCCAAGGTCTTTCACATGTTTCTTTAGATGTTCACGGCCACGAAGCACTTTGTCGCCTGAGACCCGACTCAAGGTGTGAAGGTCCCAGTCGCCCGGGGTCTTCATGTTTTGTTCGGTGTAAAAACGGTTCATGATCACGTTGTATTCGCGGGTTGCTTGCTCGAAGGCTTTGGCGTCGTACTGGTCTTGATGGAGAACAGCTGACATGGGCAACCTGGGTTTGATGCTCGCGGGCTTTTCTGGATCAGGGTAACCCACACACATGCCAAAACACGCAAAACTCGAAGATGGTAAACCCAACTCTTTGGCCACGATATCGGCCGAATTGCGAATACCGCCTATATAAACGACCCCAAGACCGGTAGCTTCTGCTGCAATTGTCGCGTTTTGAGCGGCCAAAGCGGCATCGATATTGGCCACCAAGAAGGACTCCAAATAGTCCAGACTCTCGTGGGGTACTTGGCGCTGCTCACCCAAGGCCCTGAGCCTGGCCAAATCGGCGATCCAAACCAAAAATAAGGGGCAGGTCTCAATGCTCTTTTGCCTTCCAGAGACGGCATTGAGGCGTGCTTTTCTCTCTGGAGAGGTCACATGCACAACACTCCAGGTCTGAAAATTCGACGAGTTGGAGGCAGACTGACCTGCAGCCACCATCATCTCAAGGGTGTGCGCGGGCACGGGACGGTCAGCAAAGGCACGCACCGAACGATGCGAGAGCAAAGTTTCAAAAGTTTGGTTTTGCAATGCATGAAGCTCTTGGGCACCAAGGCCCGACAGAGGGTGTTGACTGGTGCCATAACGGGCATGGAGGAGTTCTGCAATCGACATAGGCGGGATCAACTCAGTAAATTAAAACTCATGCCCTTGGATCAAAAGGACTGTACAGTCCTTTCAGAGCATTCGTAGAACAGGGCATTTTATAGCGCAATTTCAAGCACGTGGACTGCTCAGACTGAAGAAATAAAACTTCAATTTATAAAAGGCACCAAGTAAGCAACTGACTTAAATCGATCTTTGATTGACTCTTTGAGATAGCTCTAGAGCCGTTTCTTTGCGCTCACTGTAGCGGTCTACAAGGTAAGGCATGGCGTCTCGCGTTAAGAGAGTGAACTTGACCAGTTCCTCCATCACATCCACCACCCGATCATAATAGGCAGAGGGCTTCATTCGCCCATCAGCGTCGAACTCAAGAAATGCTTTGGCCACCGAACTTTGATTGGGAATGGTCAACATCCTCATCCATCGGCCCAATATGCGCATTTGATTGACTGCATTGAAGGACTGAGACCCACCACAGACTTGCATCAACGCCAATGTTTTACCCTGCGTGGGACGCACTGCACCTAGAGACAAAGGGATCCAATCGATTTGGCTCTTCAAGATCCCTGTCATTGCGCCATGGCGCTCTGGAGAGCACCAGACCATGCCCTCAGACCAAGCCGCCATCTCACGCAAGGCTTTGACCTTGGGATGATCCTCATCAACCGCATCGGGTTGGGGCAAATTCAATGGATCAAATACTTCGACCTCACACCCCATGGCCTCTAAGACAATGGCAGCCTCCAAGGTCAACAATTTGCTGTACGAGCGCTCACGCAGCGAACCATACAGCATCAAAATTCTCGGTCGGTGCTTGCATGCCCGCTCATGATTTAACAACAGTTGATCAGGCACATGAAAGCTATTGGCATCCATATTGGGCATCAGATCATGAAAATTATTGGGCATGGGAGTCTTCAAAGATGGGGGTTTTGCTGGCGCTGGGGCTTCAACAGAGCAGACAGCCATGCGCCGAGGAAAGCACCCGTGATTTGTGCCAAAACAAAGGGCGGCACATCAGCGGGTGAAATGCCAGCAAATGTGTTGCTCATCATGCGACCGAATGCGGCGGCTGGATTTGCAAAAGAGGTGCTTGCCGTGAACCAGTAAGCTGCGCCTATGTAGGAAGCCACGAGCGATGAGGCTTTGCCTTTGGGAGAGCTCAAGATGACAAACAGCAAGCCGGCGGTGGCAACTCCTTCAGCCAACCACTGCGATGGCCCTGTGCGCACTTTGGTGGACCATTGAAAGATCTCTAGACCAAACATGGCATGAGAAAGCCATGCACCCATGGCAGCACCGATCAATTGGCAAAGGATGTAAGACACGAGCAGTTCAAGGGTCAACTCTTTTCGAATGAAAAAAACCATTGACACCGCTGGATTGAAATGCGCTGAGCCGACAGGACCCAATGTTTCAATCAACACATAAAGGGCCAGGACGGTAGCGACGGTGTTGGCCAGCAAAGCAATACCTGTGTTTCCTCCAGACAAGCGCTCTGCCATGATGCCCGAGCCAATGACAGCGCACAGCAAGGCTGCCGTGCCCACCATTTCAGAAAAACACTTTTTCCATGGGATCATCGCTTCGCCAAATCCCTTGCCGAGGTCTCTAAGGACATTTTGTTCAAACTTGCCAAAGGCAGGTTGGTAAAGAGTTCAAGGCGCCATTTGATTTGATGCAAGGTTTGCCTGAAAGCCTCTAGCTTTTCTGCCTCACTGCCAATGGCCTCAGAGGGGTCCGCATAGCCCCAGTGTGCAGTTGCAGGCTGACCCGGCCAAAAGGGACAAACCTCACCCGCCGCGTTATCACAAACCGTGATCACCAAGTCCATGTGCGGTGCATCGGGAGCGGCAAAAACATCCCAACTCTTGCTGCTCAAACCTTCCACTGAAATACCAGCGTTTTGCAATGTAGCGATGGCCATGGGGTTGGGTTCTTGGTTATCTTTGGGACTGCTTCCTGCCGAATAGGCTTTGAATTTGCCTCGCCCCATGTCGTTGAGCAAGGCCTCGGCCAAAATACTGCGCGCAGAGTTATGGGTACAAAGAAAAAGTACATTCAAGGGTCTTGGTTCAGTCATTGCGTGGTCCTTTTGTATTCAGCAAGTGGTGCATGTCTTTTGAGCCTGTACTTCGCAAGGCTCCCCTTGACAACAGTTTTGAGTGAGAAAGCTCAAAACGGTATTCATCCGCTCATAATGTGCGCGGTAGATCAAATGGCGGCCCATTCGCTCTTGAGTGATCAATTCCGCCGCCATCAACTCCTTCAAGTGAAAGGACAATGTGTTGGCAGGCAGGCCCAGTTCTTCCACCAAAACAGCAGGGGTTAGTCCCTCTGGCCCTTTGACCACCAAAGACCGAAAAATTTGCAGTCGATGGGGCTGAGCCAAAGCAGAAAGCGCTTTGATAACGAGTTTTTCTTCCACACTTCAATTATACTGGAAATATACGATAATATGTTCCCGCTCATTTTCATGACAGAGGATTTTGCTGCTGCCCCCTTAAAAAACTTCATGAGAGAAAGTGCTGAGAGCCCTTCTTTGTTCCTCTGGATACCGCCCAAGACAAGGCACTGGCGAGCACAGGATCTTCTCGGTGAAACTTACAAATTCACGCAAGGTTTTAAACATCAGGTTCGTAAAATCGTTGAATGATCAGTGATAACAACCGTTTCAACTACCTCTCCATTGCGGAGATCAGGTTCAACCCCATCGACAATTTAAGTGACTTGGTCCACGCCATTCAGGTGGCCTTTGTCTTGGCCAATTATGCAGACAGCGCACACATCAAAAGCCAATCGCTTCAAGTCCAAGAGGTTGACGATCAAAAATTGCTGGTTCCCAGCATACAAAACTCGTATATTTTTTCGAACAAGAACAAAACTCGCCACTTCGTGCTGAACTCACAGTGCTTGACCTTCAAGACCTCAGACTACAAAGACTTTGACTCCTTCCTGAGCTACTTTTTAGAAGGTCTCTTCATTGTCAATAAAGTTCACCCCATCACGAACCTGAACCGATTGGGCTTGCGCTTTCTTGAAAGAGTTGTGCCAGCCAAGGGCAAAAGGATCCAAAGCTACATGGCCATGCCAGACCTCATGGTGTTTGAAAAACTGGGGGGCGACTCCACCCACACCCAGACAGAGGTTTACCATCAAATCAAAGACCAACATTTGGTCAATCGGGTCAAAGTCTGCAAAGTGGGTGGCTTGGAGTTGCCCAAAGACATCGATCCCTTGGACATGAAATTCAAAGCCCATTTGATGACCTATGCAGGCCCGAGCATCTACATTGACAACGATGGCTTTAGCGACAAAAAATACAAACTTTCATTCACCACGGTCAAGAAAGTCTTGAAAGACATCCACGCAACCATCCAAATCGCTCACCAAGCATCCATCGGTCGATAGTTCTTCTTAAAATCCCCTGCCACTTAGATTCGACCTGTCAATCTGGGGCCAAAACGGTTGTTGATCAGGGAAGAGGATGGCGAAGGGATGTTGATGGGCAACTTGGCTGGAAGGCTTCCAGCCAAGTTGGCAATGCCCAATTTGGACGCCGCTGTCAACAAAGCGTTGGCCACCACCACCACCGAGGTCACCCCCCCCACCACTTGGTAGGTGACTTCACTCTCCAACACTTCTCGAATGGCTGCATAAATGGGCTCGGAAGGATCTTGAACAAAGCTGCTTTCAGCATCCGTTTTTTGCGCCTGCGTGCTCTCGGATAGGGATGATGCTTGCTCAACCGATGTCGTGTTCTCACCCTTGGGTAAACCCAAGCTTGGGCCGTTGGAAGCGAGTCCGGGAGCAACACCAGCAGTGGTACCTGGAGCTATACCAGGCGCTATACCAGGAGCTATTCCAGGCGCGAAACCGGAGGCCAAGCTGGAAGGCTGTGCCAAGGATGGGCTCCGATTGGGAGAAGTTCCTCGTAGTTGTGGAGTGACTTTTGCACCAGGTTTGCCCAAAGTAGCAACTTGCAATGTTTTTTGATCGGGCTCAGCCAACACTTTTGCTGCAACATCGTTCTTGGCTTGAGTGGGTGCAGCCATGACATCTTGAGTGGCTTGGCTCGTGGGCGGCTGATCTGACCTTGCGGTCTTGCTGTCTTGCGCCATGGCACGTTCGTTGTTGATGGTCTCTGGCGTCTTGGCCAAAGTGATGTCTTTGTTGACCACGGGTTTCACAGCTGAGACATTCATCTCCCTTGGGTAAATCGCACCGCTTGAGAAGCCAGTTTTCACCTGGTAGTTGCCCACCACTTGGGTGAAGTTGTAGTTAGCGGCGTCCGTACCTGCCAAGGACGCAATTTTCTGACTTCCTACAAAATTACCCACGGTGTTGCCTGTTTTGCTCCCTATGGGGTCTCCTGGAATGACAACGGCAACCTCTGCGCTCCCTATCGCATCTTTGGCAACGACATTGCTCAAACTCACAGCACCAGGCACCAAGCTAGCACCTGAGGTTGAACTGCTGCTGGCAATTGAGCCCAACAAGGACAAAGGATTCACCACATAATTCGCTGCCATGCTGGTCACCGGTCTGACTTTGTAGTTGCTGGCATCCGCACCAGCTAAAGCATTCACAGCCTGTTTGTATGCACCAACGACCACATTGTTGCTTGAGCTGAACACGGCATCGGCCAATTCAACCACACCTGTGACTTTGTCAGCCCCTATCAAGCCAGTCAGTGTCGCCTCCCCTGTCTTGATGGGCTCCGCGTACGTGGACGAGGCGGAAGCAATTTGAGTCACCGTCAAGGATGCTGGACTGATGGTGGCCGCAACCTTCTGACCCGGACTCAAGCTGTAGTTCACCGACCGACCTCCATTGTTGCCGTCCTCTAAAGCCACAGATTGAACGGTCATCAAATTGGCAGTTGCCACGTCCTTGGTGTTGAAGGTGCCTTTACCAGTTGCGACCAAAGTTTCTGAACCCACCAAACCAGCCGTGATGTTCAGTGAGGCATTTGTTGTGGGGCTACCGTCATAGACTTTGTTCGGCACCGACACAGAGGCAGTCAACACGGCAGGTATGATCTTGGCAGCAACGGTCTGTCCGGCGCTCAAACTGTAATTGCTGCCCAGACCTCCGTTTGAACCGTTGGACAAGCTCACTGAATTGACCGTGACCTTGGAGGCCGAATCAACATCCTTGCTGTTGTAAGAAGCCGTTGCCGTGATGTTTAATTTTTCCGAGCCCATCAATCCGGTTAAAACATTCATGATTGGGGTCGCGCTGACAGATCCGTCATAGATCTTATCGGGCACAGAAACACTTGCAGTCAATGGCGCTGGCGTGATTTTTGATGCGACGCTTTGCCCTGGATCCAGGCTGTAATTGCTAGCCAACCCCCCATTGGCACCATCTGCCAAATTGATGGATTGCACAGTCAATTGATTGGCACTTGCAACATCCTTGCTGTTGAAGTTGACATTCCCCGTCACATTCAGACCCTCAGAACCGATCAAGCCAGAGACGATGCTCAAGGATGAAGTAGCCGCGGTCGTGCCGTTATAAACTTTGTTGGCTGGAGACACACTTGCCGTTAAAGGGGCTGGCGTGATCTTGGCCGCCGCAGTTTGGCCAGGATCGAGCTTGTAATTGGTGGCCAAGCCACCATTAGTTCCATCCAACAGCGTGGTTTGATTGACGGTCACCACATTGGCGGACGCCACATCTTTCGAATTGAAGGCGGCCAAGCCATTCACCGTCACCGTCTCCGCGCCAATCAGGCCTGAAGTGATGCGCAACGATGAAGTTGCAGCAGTTGTGCCGTCATAGACTTTGCTTGAAGCCGTGAGACTGGCCACCAAAGGAGCGGGTAAAATCTTTGCTGCCATGTTTTGACCCACATCGAGACTGTAGTTGCTGGCCAAGCCGCCGTTGTTACCGTCGCTTAAGTTGATGGCTTGGAGGGTCAGTGTGTTGGAGGCGGCCACATCCTTGCTGTTGAACGTCGCCGCACCAGTGACACCCAAGGTTTCAGTTCCAACCAGGCCCGCGGTGATCGTGACCGTTGGGGTGAACAAAGCTGTGCCATCGTAAACTTTTTGCGGTGCAGCCACGCTTGCAGTCAAGGCTTTTGGTGTTACGGTGGCATTTCCATTTTGTCCAGGCTGCAAGACATAGTTGCTTGCAAGCCCTCCATTGTCGCCATCGATCAAGGTCGTCGAGATGATCCTTAAGGCAGTTGCATCGAGGACGTTTTTATTATCTAAAAAGCCGCTTCCCGTGGCGCTCACGGTTTCATTGCCAATCAGCCCCGAGGTGATCACCAGCCTAGGGCTTGCATTGGTCGTTCCATCATAAACTTTGGTGAAATCTGCTGCATCAGCAGTCAGTGGTGCGGGGTTGATTTTTGCAACGACGCCCGTGATGGCTGAGGCACTGTAATTACCGGCATCAGCACCTGAGAGCTGAAGGCTTGAAATGTTCACAGGAATGTTGTTGCCCGCATTTTTGGTGGTGAACTGTGCACTTGGCACGCCAGTGATCGTCACATCATCGCCAACCAAGGGATTGGCCACCGCATTGCCAGATACTGTGGCATTCGTTGTACCGTCGTAAAACTTGTCACTGACGGTCAGTCCCGTGACCGACAAAGGCGCTGGCGTGATCGTGCCAGTCAAGCCAGTGGGTTGAATCAAATTGTAGTTAGAAGCTCTAGAAGTTCCGGCATCAGCAATCGTCTGATTTGCTGTAACGGCCTTGCCTACGCCGGCATTTTTGTCCACAAAGCTGCCAGTTTGGCTCAAGGTCAAGCTCTCCCCACCTTGTAAGCCCTGAAGAACACCACCGGTGATCGTAGCCGTTGTGCTTCTGTCGTAAACCTTGGTGACCACAGAGGAACCTGTGACTGTCAAATCTCTTTTGGTGATGTTGGCAGTCAGGCCAATGTCGGTTGAAAGCACATAGTTTGCACCATCGGCAGCGCCTGCATCGATGCTCAATCCGCTGATCAACACCGCCTTCCCAACTCCCACGTTTTTGTCCGCAAACGTGCCTGTGGCAGTTCCGCTGAAGGTGACCACATCAAGCGCCAATGGGTTGACAGTGGGCTGACCCGTGATGCTTGCATCTGTCAAAGCGTTGTAAACTTTGTCTGCCGCTGTAAGCCCCGAGATCACCAAGGTCGCTGGCGTGATATTGGCGCTGAGCGTGGGTTGCGTCAGCACATAATTGCTCGCCTCTGCGCCCGACAAGGTGTTGCTGGGCGTGATGGGTTTTGCGATGCCAGCGTTCTTGGTCGTAAAACTTCCCGCTTGACTCAAAGACACGGTGTCACCAGCAAAAACGCCGCTCAAACTCCCACCACTCAGCACTGCAGTGGTCGTCGCGTCATACACCTTGTTCGCCGCTGTTTGACCTGAAACGGTCAAACTCGCTGGTGCAATGTTTGCGCTGTAACCCGTCAAGCCCGTTGCGTTGTAGTTACCCGCATCTGCCCCCGTCAGCAAAGCCGTCACCGCTTTGCCCACCCCCACAGATTTGTTGTTGAAGGTACCGGTGTTCACATTGACCACATCGCCTGCGATCAATCCATTGAGAACAGCACCACTCAAAGTCGCCGCCGTCGTTGCATCGTAGACTTTGTTGTTTGCAACGGCGCTTGAGACGCTCAGACTTGCAGGTGTGATGTCACCATACACGCCATGCAAACCCGTAACTTGGTAATTGGGTGCATCAGCACCCGACAAGGTAAAGCCTGTCACATCGATGAATTTATTGGTTCCTACATTTTTATTGGCATAGCTCCCCACAGGCGTGCCATTGATCGTCACTTGTCCCCCTCCTAAAGGCTGGGCCACTGCGTTGCCACTCAGAACAGCCGTGGTCGTTCCGTCATAGACCTTGGACGAGGCTGCCAAGCCCTGAACATTCAACACTGCAGGTGTGATGTTGGCTGTGAGCGCATAACTGGGCTGAGTCACCTGATAATTACCCGCCTGATCCCCCGTCAAAGCGTTTGCAGCTGTGATGGATTTGGCCGTGCCCACACCAGGTGACGCAAAGTTTCCTGCTTGTACCAAAGTGACCGAATCCCCGGCCAAAACACCCGTCAACACCCCACCCGACAAGGCGGCCACAGTGCTTGCATCAAACACCTTGTTCACACCAGTTTGACCATTCACACCCAGAGACTTGGGTGTGATGGCCGCAGTCAATCCGGTAGGTTGGGTGATGGTGTAGTTGCTCGATGCCAAGCCACTCAGGGTGTCGGACAAATTCACAGCCACGGCAGGACCCACATTGGGATTTGCAAAAGCACCCGACTGGTTCAGGCTCACATTGTTGATGTCTGCAGCCAAAACACCCTGCAAACTACCATTGCTCACCGTCGCTTGCGTGGTGCGGTCATACACTTTAGAGGCGACCGAGGAGTTGATCACCGTCAAAGCAATCGGACTGACGTTGGCATTGGAACTGACATAACTGAATTGATAATTGGCGGGATTTCCATTGGCCAGGGTTGCCGAACTGGGGGTCACGGTGTAGCTTCCGGCTTGTGCAATGCCTGACTTGTTCGCCACTTGGGTGACTGAACCCAGCGTGTCTCCAAGAACGAGGTCGGTGTAGGTGAACGTTGCTTGGCCCGCCAAGCTTGCATAAGTGGTCACACCATCATAAGTCGCTGCTGTGGTTTGACTTGTCACCGAAATGGGTTTGGGTGAAATCACGAAATTTGCATTTCTAATGACCGGTGTGCTGTAGTTGGTTTGCGCAGAACCCGACAAAGTCACCGATAAATTAGAAGGATACGTTCCCGCATTCGTACCCGTTGCAACGCCCGTGACCGAAATCAAATTGGTGTCTGCGTTGACCATGGCACTGCTTGTGTAAGTGCCCGTGTAAGCTTGTCCAGAATAGATGTTGCCACTCGTGCTGGCCACACCAGAGACCGTCAAGGCGATGGGGTTCAGGGTGACCGAGTTGGATGAGGTCGAATTGGGCGTTGCATTGTAGGCCGATGTGATGGAATAGTTGGCAAAATTGGCGTTTCCCGTGTTGGCCGTGATGGCTTGTACGAATTTATTGGCTGTGGCGACATTGGCGTCACTCACGGTCACTTGGGTGGGCACCATGGTTTCACCGTTTTTTAGGCCCGTCACCGAGTAACTGCTCGGCACAACGGAGGTCGTGCCACTGTAAGTACCAGTGACCGACAGACCCAAAGGCGCCTTGTTCACCGTCCAGTCAGTGGCCGATCCGCTCATGATGGTGTAGTTTCCAAGCCGTATGCCACTGGCATAGGTCAAACTGTAGACCCCAGCGTTGGTTGAACTGGTGATGCTTTGATTTCCGATGAAGTTACCCCCTTGTGACAGGGTCCATACAGGCGTTCCGGTGGCAACCGGCGTTGTGATGGCATTGCCAAAGGAATTGGTGATGGAGTAGTTCAGGATTGGCGTCTCTCCATAATTGTTCGAGCCTGCGATCAAGGCGATGCTGGCGAGCGTGTTGTTTTGCTTTAAAAATGGGAGCTGGTTGTTGAAATAGGAAAGCGTTTGCCAAACGTTCGAATCCCATGAGGTGAAGTTGGCAAAGGACTGCATTTGAAGCGTAGACAATCCAGAAACGCCAGATGTTGCAACCGTCTTGTCGCCGACCCCACCGGAGACCAAGGACAATCCAGCGTTGTTGGTTGCGTTCCAAAAGTTGTTTTGAAGCGTGGTGGTCGCACCAATTGCTCCAATGAAGCCGCCCAAATGCGTGGATCCGCTGACGCCACCAGTCTCATAAGATGAAGAAATACTTCCTCGAGTGGCCGAGGAAAACTGACCGATGAAGCCACCTAAATAATTTCCAGTTGCACCTTGCACGTTACCAGTGGAGTAGCTGTTGGTGATATTGATGGAACTACCTGCTGAGGACGTGGGCACCATCCCAACAAAGCCTCCAGCGTAAATGCTGCCCGTGTTGCTGACTTGAACAGAACCTGTGGAATAACTCCTATCGATACTGGCAGCACCTGAACTGGGGTTGACTTGACCAATGAAGCCACCAAAACCACCCGCTGTGTTCCCAGGTGCTGAGACCGAACCATTTGAATAACTCAAACTGACACTCACATCACTGCCAGCAGCGCCACCCAGGTTGTAACCCACCAGTCCCCCAAAGTTGTATGCGGTGCTTGAAGTGGAGCTGACATTTCCAAAGGCATAACTTTGAGTGATCGTAGAGTTTCCATTGCCAAAGTTGTATCCGATCAAACCACCCACATGAACGCCGCTTGAGACAACGTTACCCAAAGCATAACTTTGGGCAATGGCTGCTGTGTTTCCACTTCCTCCCGAATAGTTTTGACCGATCAATCCGCCAACATAACTGATGGCCGTGTAGGTATCCGTCACATTACCCGTTGCGTAACTGCTGGTGATGTTTGTGGACGATGAAGTGCCTGAAATGTTGGCCGAATTGACGCCCACCAAGCCGCCGACGTTGCTACTCGATCCTGTCACATTACCACTCGCATAACTGGTGGTGGTATTTGCATTGCCTCCATAATTGGCCACGTTTGATCCAACAAGTCCGCCCACACTGGACGTGCCGCTGACATTGCCCGATGCATAATTGTTACTCGACAAAGCCCTGCTACCGTTGGCATTGGCAAGGTTGTTGCCCACCAAACCGCCTACTGCACTGGATGACCCAATGACCGCGGCAGTCGAGTAAGAATCTGAGATCGATACATTCGCATTGTTCGCATTGGCATAACTGTAGCCCACCAGTCCACCCACATTAGAGGTCCCTTGGACAGTGATGGCCGTCGTTGGGTTGGATGAATAACTGTTGCTGATGGTGGCAGAAGCGCCGACAGCATTGGCCTGGTTGCTACCTATCAGTCCACCCACACTTGCGGCGGTCCCGGAGACATTTCCATTGGCATACGAAGTGCTGATATTGGCGGCTCCATTCGTTGCGCTGGCGGAGTTGAATCCAATCAAGCCCCCAATTTGAGTTGTGCCCGAGACATTGCCTGTGGCATAACTGGTGGAAACATTTAAGTTGCCAGAGGTCGAGGAATCCGCGGGAAGATTGGATACATTTTGCCCCACCAACCCACCTACGTTTCCAGCGCCAGAGCTCGCTACATTGCCAGTGGCGTAGCTGTTCGTGACAGTTGCCTTGCCGGTCGATTGATTGCTACCAATCAACCCTCCTAAGACTCCACCCACTGCACTTAAATTGCCTGTGGCGTAGCTGTTGCTCACTGAGATGTCCCCAAGCGTTGAATTGATGCCAGAGTTGTTACCGATCAAACCACCCCAACCAGACTGGCTGGAACTCGCTACAATGCCGTCCACCACACTCACGTTGCCTGTGGAGTAGCTACTGCTCACCGTGGATTTTGAAGCAAGGCTGTTCCCCGCCGTTGTGTTGCTTCCAATCAAACCAGCCGCGTTGGAATTGTTGCTTTTCACATTGCCTGTGGCGTAGCTCAAACTGACCGATGTATCACCTGCAGCGGTGGCATTGTTGTTACCAATCAAGCCCCCGGTGCCTGCAGCACCATTGACAGAACCTCTGGCGTAACTTTGCGTGACTGTTGAAGTCGCATTGGCGCCAGAGGCAGAATTGCCACCAATCAACCCACCAATACTTTGTGAGTTGCCGTTGGTCGTGCCGTTTGAATACGTATTGACAGCACCGGTTGCATAACTTCCCGTGATACTGCTCGAGCTACCTGCTGACAAGGCCTGATTGGTGCCCACAAGCCCCCCAACCGCACTGGCTGCTGCATTCACATCGCCCGTTGTATAGCTGTTGCTGATGCTTGCGTCTGTTCCCGTGCCCTGCGCTCGGTTCAATCCTACAAGACCGCCAAAAGAATAGCTTTGTCCACCATTGACCGTGGGTCCAAAAATTGTCCCGGTAGCGTAACTGTTAGAGATAGAAACAAAACTGTTGCTGGCTCCAGTGTGGTTGTACCCAACCAAGCCACCCGTGCCCGCGTTGACAAAGCCAGTCACATTGCCGGTTGCAAAACTGTTGGTGATTTTGGCAGATCCACCCACACCGGAAGTCTTGTTCTCCCCGATCAAACCACCTCCAAGTGTCCCCGCTCCACCCCCGGAAGTAACTGAAACAGTAGAAAAGCTGTTCAAGATATCGCTGGGCAACAAGTTACTGCTGGAAGCATTGATGCCGATCAGGCCACCTAATAAACTTGCCCCATTGATCGATCCAGTTGAAAAACTGTTGGTGATAGGTCCTGAGTTGGTGCCGACCAAACCGCCCAATGTTCCATAGCTTGCCGTGCCATTAGCGTTAACGACGGAATTAATGGATGCGTTGGCGAAACTGTTTAAAATCGTGCCTGAATTGGTATTGACCAAACCACCAGTTCCAGTGGCCGCACTGTTGGTGGACATGTTGACACCCACATCTCGAATCAATCCCGTTGAATTGTTAAATAAGCCAATGGCACCTGTGCCTGTCAAGTTGCCAACGGTATGGCCCAAGCCTTCAAACTTGCCCGAGAAGGTTCCCGTGATGGGGGCCGCCGTGAAAGAACGGTTAAAGTCGTAGTTCTGCCCTAAAGCAAAATTCCCACTCGCACTGGTGATGCTGCCCGTTGCATTGGATGCAGCAACATACGTACTGGGGTTGGAGATCACAGCGTATGAAACAACAGAGCCTGTCCCAAGCTGTGTTGTGAAAAGTCCTGCACCTGTACCTGCAAAATTGATCGACCCAGAGAAAGATGTTTTATTTAAACCAAAGCTGCCAAAGTTATAGTCCCCAGTCGCAACGCCCGTGCCGTAAACCAAGCTCACCGACCCACCCGTGGGCACATTGATTGCACTGTTGATGTTGATGTTGTTGGAGGCCGACAAGGTGAGCTTCTTGGCCCCGCTCCAACTCACCGCTTCATTGATGTTGACATTGCCACTGGTGCCCGTCCCACCTGCACTGCTCAAGATCGTCACATTGTTGGCGTTCAAATTGGCCCCCAAGGTGGCACCGGTCATGTCACTGCCAGCTGCACTTCCAACCGTGAAGTCAGTCGGATCAATGATCCAACTGCCACCTGTGCCTTGAGGAGCGTTGGTGGTGATGTGGGTGGCTTGTGCGACATGCACATGCGATCCGGAAGTTTCTATTCTTCCGCCCTCTCCCCCTGAATTGCCCGCCTGCGCACTTAAAGTCCCATCCACATGCGTGGTGCTCTCTGGGACTTGTAGGTCAGACATCAACAAGATCTGCCCGCCACTGCCTGTTCCTGTAGGCAAGGCATCCGCGGTGATCGTTCCAGAGTTGCTGACACCGTGACTGGCAACGAGTTTGATCACCCCCCCGTCGTTGACCAAGCCATTGGCCTGGATGGTGCCGGTGTTTTTAACCACCCCGCCCTGAATGGCGTTTGCCGCCTGCGCCGACAAGATGACCAGTCCCCCAGGCGCCATCACGGCATTGCCATTTTCTACATAAGCGGCAACCGTAGATGGAGAAACCAACACATTGGTCAAAGCATGGTTGGCCTCAAACTGCAACTGGAAGGTCTCACCGGCTGCCAACACAATCGAGCCCCCTCTCGCCACCACCACCCCCTCGTTTCTCACCTCTGGTGCCAAAAGCGCAATATAGCCCCCAAGCTTGGAGGTGATGCTGCCTTGGTTGAGAACCTTGCCAGTGGATCCTGTGCGACCAAAGGTGTAGTTGCCTGACATCAAATCGGCATCACTGATGTGGTGCGTGGTTGCAAGGAAACTGCCTACATCAACGCTCGAGCCAGGCGCGAAGTAAACCCCATTGGGGTTTTGCAAGAAGACCGAACCATTGCCGTTGATTTTTCCAAATATTTGACTCGGGTTGCTGCTTTGAACCCGGTTCAAAATGACGCTTTGTGCGTTGGGTTGCTCAAAATTGACCGTGGCCTGTGAACCCACATCAAAGCTTTGCCAATTCACTGCAGCGTTTGAGGAAGATTGCTTGACGGTGAGCACGGTCCCAGCCTGGGTGACCAGAGCTGCACCGGCTGAGACTTGAGCGCCAGTGGGCAACTGCACAGCAGTTGGCGCAGACACATTGGCTGTCAAGGGGGCGGCATAAGTTGCAAACGTAAAACCAATGCAAATCAAGGCCGCCACCAAAGGCTTGATAAAGAAAAGTTGAGCCGAGCGCTGGACTTGCGCAATCCGCTCTAAGAGCCGCTCACCGCCAGACGAACCATGGCCTTTGGCGCTCTCAGGCACAGCGACAAACGTCGCTGTGACCTCGTTCCAAATGACTTTGAAGGCCTTGTTCATGGCGGCTTGGTTGACAAACTTTAAAAGGGAACGGTGGCGTTCAACCAAACGCGGTTCTTCACCATCGACCCATCTTGATCGTTGCCCGTCGTTGTGGGATTGGGATTGTTGCCGATGCGTCTGGCCACAGTGGCTTTGATGCTTGAGCCCCCTGCAGTGCCATAGGCATAAGAAAAACCATAACCCTTCAAAGCGTACTTGTTCAACACAGAGGCACCAGCGTAGTCGTTGTTGGGGTTGGTCAGCACACGCCCATGGTCATAAAATCCAGAGAACAGGCTGGACGGGCCCAATCGGCTTCGCAATTCGACACTCGCCAACTGACCCAAAGCACCTCCAGCCTCGTTGCTTGGATAAGCCCTGACGCCGTTGATGCCACCGAGGTAGAACTTTTCAGAGGAGTCTAAATTCTTGCTGGCCCACTGACCATTCAAAGACGAGTAAAAAGAAAAGCCTTGAACAATTTCTTGATCCCTTGAGACGGTGTACTTGAATTTATTGAATCTCCCAGACGTCTTGACGGTGTTGGCATCGCTCACGCGATTGGCCGATTGACTCAAGTCCAGTTGCCCGCCAACCCAGCCCATGTTGAAGCTGCTTCTCGTTTGACTCATGGGTGATGACAAGGTAGTTCCGTTCAATCCCAAATTCACCAATCGACTGACATAATCAGAAGCCACGGTATTTTGCGATTGATTCACAAAGTGTTTTCCATCAAGCCCAAGCACAGCCGTTAACGTCGAAAGCCTAGACAAGACCAAGGGATAGGTGGTCTCTAGGCCTAGAGTATCTGCAGTGCCCTTGGCCAACAAGGCCGCATAGTCTTGGGTCACCAGGTGATAATTCAGATGCGAAAGATTCAAACCAAATTTTGAGCCGGCGTATCCTATGGGCATGTATTCAGACAACCGAACATACTGCGTGCCGGAACTGCTCAAGGTGTTGATGGCCAATTGGTCCCCTAGGCCCAACGGACTGTTGATGGCCAAACTGGTGGCCAAACGGTTTTGACCCGTGGACCTTGACCCCGTGTTGTCACTCGAAGCGTCCAAGGTGACCAACGCCGTCTCTTTGAGCGTCACCATCAAATTGGTTTGCCCAGGGGAATCTCCTTCAACAAGACTGCCCTGAATTTGCACACCTGACAAATCGGCCAACAAGGCCAAGGCCTTATCGATTTGGAAGGTGTTGAGCTTTTCTCCGCTCTTTTGAGCGGCGTTGATGGTCCTCACAATTCGGTCGATGTCCAGCCGTTTGGAGGCAAAGGGCTCCACCACGACTTTCCCAAAATTCGCCTCCACGATCTCCATGGTGACCACACCATCCTTGATGTCTTGTGGTGGCAAACTCGTGCGCACCACAAAGCCCATGGACCTGTAAAGTTCAGCAACTGCACCTGAGGCCAACTCCAGCTCAAAAAATTCAAGCGAGCGATCGGTGAAGCCTTCGGTGATTTTTTTGAGTTGAAGATCATCAAGGATCGTATTGCCGACAAACTTGAACGCCTTGACCGTCACCTTGGGTCCATCCAAGCGTTTCTTCGCCTGAGGACTGGGCAATTCAGTGGCTTGAATTTCTTTGGGAATAAAAATTTCGCGATCGCGATTGATTTGTTGCTGAAGTGTGCCAGCGTTGGGAATGTTTTGTGCAAATGAGGGGGTGCTCAGCCATGCAGCCATGCACACAAAAAGAGATAGGTCCAGGATGGCCAGAGCTTGTTGAAAGGAGAAGCGAGCACGCATATGGTTGGAGGTAATAAGTTTCCCAAACTTATTTATATCACTGCAAGCAAGACAAAGCTTTCATAAAAATGCAAGGATTCCAAAGGGATTCAAGTAAGATCAAAGCTATGAAGGACAAGATAAAAATTAAATTTATTTTAAGTTTGTTGGTTCTAGCACTACTTTGCTTGGGATGTGTCAGTGCTCGCGCACAAGAATTGACGAAAGAAAAGTTTAAATTCACTCAATCCATGTTGGTGGATTCGAGTCAACACATGACGTTTGAAGAAGTTTTGAACGCCACCTTCACGCCCATCCAGCAAAGCAGCAAATTGCCCACCGCCAACAACAGTGTCTGGTTAGAAATTCAACCCAAGCAAACGGATGAAATGCTTGAAGATCTCTATTTAAAAGTGTTGCCGGTTCTGCTAACGAAAATAACACTTTATCAATCCACCGAGAAAGACGCCAACGTCTGGGACATCACCACTGTTGAGGCAAACGATTTGAATGCGCCCGTTAAATTGGGGCGAATGGCGCCAGATAGAAAAATTTTCCTGCATGTGAGTTCGAACATTGATTTTCGCATGTACCTGTCAATTGACAACCAAGATTCGATGACCAATTTTCAACGTCGAATTGATATGTTTTTTGCCATGGCGCTCACCATGATGCTGATCATTGGAATTTTGTCCATCTACCATCTCGTGTCCCACTTCAATTGGGTGAGCGTTGGCGCACTGATGTTGTCCATCACGGCTGCTTGCTGCTGGGTATGCCTGATGGGGTTTTTACCTTTGATCTTTGGCATCAATCAAAATATTGCGCAAGAGATCCTACCCGTTTTCTTGTGTTCAACGATATTTATTTTCACATCGTTTTGGTTTGTCATCGCTGACCAACTTTTTAAAGATGGTCGGCGCATCAAGTTGGGTTGGGGAGTGGTCATCGTCGTTGGCCTTAACCTGTTGTATTCTTTTTATGATGGCTCCACTGCGGTTGATTACTTGGCCTATGTTTTTCAAATTGGCAGATGGGCTTTATTTGTGATTTTGATTTTGCAAGCGATGGAGTCCAGAAATCAATTGACATTGATGTCAGAAAAAATAACCTTTCTTTTGTTGATTCTCCCCATTTTTCGGCCAACCGGCTTACTTTTTGAGTACATGGGTGTATTTTTTACCGTCGAAAATACCGAATTCATCAGACTTATATCTCTAAGAATCATAGGACCTTTTACTTTCTTTATGATGACCTTCTGGTCTTACAACAAATTCACCAACACCAGAATTTCTTCACTGAGCGGCAAACTCAATGACGCGAATTTAAACCTAGAGAAGGAGACGCTTCGTCTGGATCAACAGAGAAAATTTACGGCCATGATCGCCCATGAGCTCAAGAATCCTTTGATGGCCAGTCAAATGGCATTAAGCGTGATACAAAACCGCTTACTACCAGACGACCCCACCCAACTAAGAGCTCAATCCATCGGGCGCTCACTACAAGAAATTGATGACATCATTGAACGCTGCTCTGAGATCGATAAATACGAGCAAGGCTATATGCCCCTCACCTTTGAGAAAATACGCATCAAGGACTTGCTCGCTTCCATCAAGGCCTCTCAAGACAGCGAAAGGATCTACGCCATCACCCGATCCATCCATTCTGACTTTGAGTTTCGCACGGACACACATTACTTGAAAATCATCTTGAACAATTTATTGACCAATGCTTTGAAGTACTCTGTCAATGAAACGCTGATTGAATTCAAGGTTGAGAGATTAACCATCGAAGCTCATGAACTGCTTTTGTTCACGGTCTCCAACGAACTCTTACCTGGTGCTGCGCCTGATCCATTGCGAGTTTTTGAACGCTATTACAGGGCAGAGAGTGCAAAAAAACAATCTGGTGCTGGCCTGGGTCTTTGGTTGTCTCAGTCCATGGCGCAAGCCTTGGGCAGTCGAATTACTTTGACCATTGAAAAAAATATCATTCAATTCCAATTTTCACTTTTGGTTTAAGCATGACTGTCGACCACCACCAACACCATCTGTCCAACGAGCCCAAGCCCGCTCTAGGCACTGTGCTCCTTGTTGAAGACAACATGCGAGTCAGTGAAGAGTTGTCCTTGGTCTTGGAGTCAGCTGGCTATGCCACCAAGTGTGCGTACGACGGCGAGCACATGAGAGCCATGCTTTCGAGTTTCACCCCCAACATCGTCATGTTGGATCTGAACTTACCCAGCGAAGATGGCATCAGCCTGTGCAAATGGTTGAGAAATGTTTATCCCCACCTTGGTATTGTCATGCTCACGGCCAGGGTCATGGGCAGCGAGCGTACGGAAGGGTACCAAGCTGGGGCAGATGTGTATTTGACCAAGCCCACGCGTCCTGAAGAAATTTTGGCGGTGATCCGTAACCTTTTGCGAAGAACTTCTGGTGCTTCTCTCACCAAAGACCCTGCCTTGGCTTGTTGGACACTCCATTTGAAAAGCATGTACCTTGTAGCACCTGAAGCCGATGTGTTGAGCCTGACCCCAAAAGAGACCACTACACTAAAGACTTTAGCGCAAAGCTCAACACACTGCACCTATGAAGATTTGATCGATAGATTGGGCGGTGAAACGGTGCGCTCTTCGTTTGACAAAGTCCGCCTAGAAGTTTTGATCAGTCGCTTGCGCTCTAAACTGTTCAACTTCAAAGGCCAAGCTTTTGAGATTAAAACGGTTCACGGATCGGGATATCGTTTATCGACACCCTTGAAAGTCAAATCCAACTAGGAAGTGCGTCGTTCTTGCCCTGCTTCATCTGTGACCAGGCTACCTCACTGAAAACAGATGCACTTGCGGTCTTTTCTCAAGATGGGAAACAGTCAGCTCAAAAAAGACAAAGAAGACGTTTGAAACCAGGGAAGTCTTGCCTTTTGAACTTTAACTCAACACCACGATGCCATCGCCCGCCACCACACCCAAGCCTTTTGGCAAAACGAACAGCGGGTTGATCTCGACCTCCAAGAGATGCTCATTGAGAGATTGAACCATTTCAGAGAAGGTAACAAGGGCTTTGACCAAGGCGTCCACATCACATATTGGCTTGCCGCGGTAGCCGTTGAGCAAAGGCCAAGTTTTCAGCTCTTTGACCATTTCAAGTGCCTCAACTGAGCTCAACCCACCCGTTGAGGGAAGCATCCTCATGCAGGTGTCTTGCAGCAACTCAGCAGCAACGCCTCCCATGCCTAATAAAATCGCTGTACCCAAGGGGTCTTTGTACATGCCCATCATCATCTCTGTCCCACCACGCACCATGTCTTGAACGAGAAACTGCTCTGGGGGTTTTCCAGTCACCTTTTGCACATCCAACTTCATTTGCTCCAACCGTGGACCTACCGTCAGTGGATCCAAACCAACGGCCACGCCGCCCACTTCACTTTTATGAAGCACTTCACTCGACAAGATCTTCAAAACAACGGGTCCCTTCATTTTCGCAGCCACGCAAGCAGCTTGACTTGCATCGCTGACCACAAACTCGCGCGTACAAGAAAGACCAAACTGCTCGAACAAACGCTTGGATTCAAATTCATTCAAATTTCCAGTCCCAGACACGTTGACAAGGGTGAGCTTGGAGGGCCTCACCACCGGCGCACGCCAAGTCTGAACGTGGAACATGCCCAACAACGAAGCAGCTATACTTTCTGCCGCTGCAAAGGACGGCACGCCATAACTTGTGAGCAATTGTCCCGCCTGGGGTGCATGTGGACTGATGTAGGCCAACACAGGTTTTTCCGACAAGGGCAAGCAGTCCTTGATGGCACCTGCCATCAATTCTGGCCTGGCAATGCTAGAAGAACCAACCACGATCACAAGCGCATCGTAACTGGGACTTTGCAACAATAGGTTGATAGCACCCCTGAGCAAATCAGGTTGAAGGCCTGCGAGTGTGACATCGATGGGGTTGCGATCCAAGACGGCTTCTTCACCCGTTTGTAAAGCTCTGAGTGCCTGCGCGGTCAAGTCATCGGGAGGTGGTGTTTCAAAGCCACTGACACCTAGCGCGTCAGAGATCAAGGTGCCAGCACCTCCTGTGGAGGTCAAAATAGCCACCCGTTTTCCAAGCAACTTTTTTTGGTTTGACAAGGACATGGAGATGTCCAGCAAGTCACTGAAGCTCTGCGCCCTGATCACCCCAGTGTGCTTGAAAAGTGCGTCGTACATGCGATCAGAACCCGCCAAGGCACCCGTATGGGACACGGCCGCTTGTGCACCAGCTGGTGACCTTCCAACTTTAAAGGCCACCAGCGGCTTACCCACGGACGCCGCACGAAGAGCAGCAGCTCGAAATTTGTCCGCATGCCTGATCGCCTCGATGTACAAGGCAATGACCTCAGTGCTTGGATCGTCCACCAAGTGATCGATAAAGTCAGACAACTCGAGATCAACCTCATTGCTGGTTGAAATCAGTTTTGACAGTCCAATGCCATTGGCTGTGGCTCTAGATAAAAGGGAGCCCAAGATGCCCCCGCTTTGAGAAACCACCCCAATGTTGCCCGCTTTCAAATGCTCCATCTCCAAAGCACCTGAAGCGGATAAAACGATATTTTCAGTTAAATTGACCAAGCCGATGGTGTTGGGCCCTAAAAGTCTCATCTTGCCTGCGGCCTTCAGCAGTTGCGCCTGTCGAACTAGGCCCTTCTCGCCCGTCTCAGAGTAGCCACTGGCCAAAATGATGGCAGCGGCCACGCCTAAGTCTGACAACTCTTTCACGGCCAAATGTGCACGCTCGGCACCCAACAAAACGATGGCCACTTCAGGCACTTCAGGTAGAGCGGAAATACTGGCGTAGCACTTGATCCCATTGATTTCAGTGAGCTTGGGGTTCACCGGAAAAATGCGCCCCGCATAGCCGTTCTTTTCTAAATAGGCGATGGGGCGACCTGCGGTTTTCTTGGGATCACTTGAAGCGCCGATCACGGCGACACTGGCAGGGCTGAGAAGTTGTCGAACGGAAGACATGTTCACTTGGGCGTAGATTTGGAGAGAAACGCCATCACCGACTCGCGGTGCTCGGTGCTTGAGTAACAAATACCTTGGGCTTGACTGCCTTGCTCAAAGATTTGATGAGAGGACAATTCGAAAGATTGATTCAAAATGGTTTTGCTCAAGGCCAAGGCCGTGGATGAACCCGAGCTCATTTGCTCGGCCCAGGCTTGCGCATCCGACAAAAGATTGGCCGACGTGCTCAACCGGTCAACGATACCAAGCGCCAAAGCCTCGTTGACGTCGACCTTTCTACCAGAAAAAATCAACTCTTTGGCCCTGGCCAGACCCACACGTCTGGGCAGAAAGTACATGCCCCCTCCGTCTGGGACAATGGCTCGGTGGATGTAAGACCAAGTGAAGTTGGCATGCTCACTGGCCAACACAAAATCACAGGCCAAGGCAGTGTCAGCGCCCAAACCCGATGCCGCCCCGTTGACCGCAGCGATCACGGGCTTTGGCAAGGTGTGCAAGAGGGACTGTGTGTAGTGCACGCGTTGCTGCCTGTGCCAACCGTTGAAGGCGATTTCACCAGTCGGTGAACTCATTCTCCTCTCCATGCCCGCTATATCTCCGCCAGCACAAAAGCCTTTGCCCTTGCCCGTTAAAACCATGGCCTTGATCTTTTTATCAGCTGCCACATGCTCAAAAACAGCAATGAGCTCCAACCTCATGCTGTCGCTGATGGCGTTGCGTTTGTCGGGCCTGTTGAGGGTGACCGTTGCGATATGGTCTTGAAGTGAAAATTCAATGAGTTCGAAATTTTGCATGGACTGCTCCTTATTCTGCTTTGATATTGGCGGCTTTAACAACGGCTCTCCAACGCACCTCTTCGGCTTTGACGTAGCGATCAAAGGCATCTGGCGTTCCGGCGCTCACGATCAAACCTTCTTTTTCTATTTTTTGTTTAAAGGTCTCTGATTGAGCTGCTTTTTTGGCGGCCAAATTCAACCTTTGTACAATCGCCTCTGGCGTGCCCGCTGGCACGAACAAGCCATACCAACTCTCGGCCACATAGCTAGGCAGACCAGATTCAGCAACGGTGGGCACTTTGGACAAAAGGGCTGTGGGTGAACGCTCTGAGGTGGTCACGGCCAAAGCACGCAGTTTGCCGGTGGTGATGAACCCCCCGACCGCCGAGGCCGTTGCAAACATCATGTCAACTTGCCCACCCAAGAGATCTGTCAAGGCAGGCCCCGCACCCTTGTAAGGGATGTGAGTGACCTCTGTTTTTGCCAAGAAATTGAACAACTCACCCGCCAAGTGGGCCGATGTTCCCGCACCTTGAGAGGCATAGGACAATTTACCCGGGTTGGACTTGGCCGCATTCATCACATCTTGAAAGCTCTTGAAGGGACTGCTCTCCGTCACCACCAACACATTGGGCGAGCGACCAATCAAGATCACTGGGGCAAACGCCGTCTCTTGTGCATAGGGCAACTTGGCTTGAAGGCTTGGATTGACAGCGTGAGCCAAAGTGGCCATCACCATGGCGTACCCATCTGGGGCACTTTTGGCCAAAGCGTCGGTCCCAATGAGGGTGCTGGCTCCTGGTTTGTTTTCAATGAGGACGGGCTGCCCCAAGTCCAAAGACATCAAACTGCCCAAAGTCCTTGAGATGAGATCTGTCCCTCCACCAGGTGAGAAAGGCACAATGATTCGTATGGGTTTTTCAGGAAAGACCGCCCCAAGGGCGACTGTTTGGAACACGCACAAAAAAGCCCAAGCCATGACTTGAGAGATTGAAAAATATTGAACCATAAGAGAGCTCCTGTAGGGTGCTAGTCTAACCAACTTGGCTTGCAATCACAGCCTATAATTTCACTGGTGGAATATTTGTTCGCTAAAATATATTCACCCATGAACGAGCTGCAAACTCATATGCCTAAAAAAAACCACCGTTATTACGACTTTATCGTTGTGGCCTTCGTCACGGTTTTGCTTTGCTCCAATCTCATTGGTGCGGGCAAAGTAGCGACCATCCATTTACCCTGGCTGGGTGAAGTCGTCTTTGGAGCAGGCATACTTTTCTTTCCCATCTCCTATTTTTTTGGAGACATCCTCACCGAAGTGTACGGTTATGCCCACGACAGACGAGCCGTTTGGTGTGGCTTTGCCGCCCTCCTTTTTGCCGCCCTCATGTCCAGCATCGTGGTGGCCCTTGAACCTGCAAAAGGCGATTACAACACCGCCTTGCAAAGTGGCCTAGAGATTGTCTTTGGAAACACTTGGAGAATCGTGGCGGGTTCCATGTTGGCATTTTGGGCCGGTAGCCTTGTCAATGCCTTTGTGCTTGCGAAGCTTAAAATTTGGACCCAAGGCCGACACCTATGGATGAGAACCATCGGATCGACCGCAGTCGGTGAATTGGTCGATTCAAGTCTCTTTTATTTCATTGCTTTTTATGGCATTTGGCCCCTGGAACAAGTGCTCCAGGTCGCCATGGTTCAATACATCTTAAAAACTTCTTGGGAAATTTTGGCCACCCCCTTGACCTATGTGGTGGTTAATTTTCTAAAGCGCCAAGAAAACGAGGATCACTTCGACACCCAGACCAACTTCACACCGTTCAAGACATCTGTCTAGGCATGGAGCACAGCAAAGCATCAGAGGTCATCTTGATCTGGTTAGGCACTTTGACGCCAATCAATGACCATCTTTAAACACAAGGGGTCCCCAAAAGCCGTCTCATAGGCCTGCTGGGCTCGTTCTGGCCTCTCGGTGTGAGTGATCAGACCCTCTAGAGACAAAGACCCGTCGTGAAACATGGCAGCTACAGCTGCCAAATCATGCTTTTTCCACTGCGCCGCGACACGAATCGTGGCCTCTCTCATGAAAGCAGAGGCATAGGCAAAGGACAGGTCTTGCTTGTAAAAACCTGCCAAGACCACTTCTCCACCGGGGCGCATCCTTGGGATGACGATGTTCAAAATACCACTGTCCCCACTGACATCGCAAATACAGCTGTAATCTTTTCGCGTGTCTTGATCAGGGTGAACGACGCTGTAGCCTTGGGCTCCGGTTTGCCTCAGGGCTTGGGTCTCCCAAACAACGGGCGGGGGCTTTCCGGCGGCGACCACCATGCGAGCCAACAAGCGGCCCATGATGCCGTGACCAATGATCAAATCGGGGTAGACAAGAGGCAAGCCCTCTCTGCCCACGGTAAAGACGTGATGAGCTGTCGCAGCCAAGGCCAACAAAACACCTTTGTCGGCCAATTCAGGGCTCAGTTTGACCGCACGCTCAAAGGGAGCAACGAGCCTAGATCCTGTGCCGCCGAATAAATTTTGAACACCTTGGAAGGCGTACGAACCGGGTAAAAAAACCAAGTCCCCCACATGGAAGGTTTTGACCTCAGGGCCTACGTTGACCACCACACCCACGGCTTCGTACCCTGGCACCAAGGGATAGGACAGTCCTGGAAAGGGGGGCATGCTTCCATCCCAGAGCAAGCGCTCTGTTCCCGTGCTGATACCGCTAAAGGAGACCGCAACCTCCAAGTCGCCTGGCCCCATAGGGACCAGGTCCAATGGGCGAAGAGACAAAGACTTGGGCGCGTCAAAAACAATGGCTTGTGCTTTCATGCGCGAATTTTTGATCGAATTTGACACCTCGTCAATCGAAGTATCCCTTAAAAATAGGTGGGGCTTGGGGTGCAAAAGCCCTCACCGAAAACTAAACCGTTTCTGGCTCTTTGGCAAGCACTGGAGCGGGCGTTCGAATCAAATAATCAAAAGCGCTGAGTGCAGCTTTGGAGCCCTCGCCCGCCGCTATGACGATTTGCTTGAACGGGACAGTCGTCACGTCTCCAGCTGCAAAAAGCCCCGCGACATTGGTGTGGCAACGGTCATCGATTTTGATTTCGCCAAATGGACTGAGCTCGACCGTGCCTTTCAAAAACTCCGTGTTGGGCACCAAACCAATTTGAACAAACACACCCTCGATGGCCAAGGTGAGCTCTTCATTGGAAGAGCGATCTTTGTACTTCAAGCCATTGACCCTTTGTCCGTCTCCAGTGATCTCTGTGGTTTGAGCATTCACATGGATACTCACGTTGCTAAGACTTCGAAGTTTGGTCACCAAGACGGCATCGGCTTTCAAAGCGCTAGCAAACTCAAACAACGTCACATGGCCAACCACACCCGCCAAATCGATCGCAGCCTCAACGCCTGAGTTACCGCCACCCATGACCGCGACACGTTTGCCTTTGAACAAAGGTCCATCGCAATGCGGGCAATAGGCCACGCCCTTGTTTTTGTACTCCTGCTCACCAGGAACGTTGATGTTTCTCCAACGTGCACCCGTGGAGACGATCACACTTCTTGCGCTCAAGATGCCCCCATTGACCATTTCAACTTGAAGCATGCCCCCGATGTCAGAGGCTGGCGTGATTTTTTTCGTTTTTTGCAAGTCCATGATGTCCACTTCGTAGTGCTTGACCTGCTGCTCAAGCGCAGAGGCGAATTTTGGACCATCGGTCTCCAAGACAGAGATGTAATTTTCAATGCCCATGGTGTCGTTGACTTGTCCGCCAAAGCGCTCAGCGACCAGACCCACTCGAATGCCTTTTCTTGCAGCGTAAACCGCTGCAGCAGCACCAGCAGGCCCACCCCCCACAATGAGCACATCATAGGGATCTTTTGCGTTCAACTTCTGCGCATCACGCTCGGCAGACTTGTGATCCAGTTTGCCTACAATTTCCTCCAAACTCATGCGACCGGAGCCAAAAACATGATCGTTGATGTAGACCATCGGCACGGCCATCACCTGTCTGCTCTCAACCTCGGCTTGGTTCAAGGAGCCGTCGATCACTGTGGTTTGGATCTTGGGGTTGTAAATGGCCATCAAGGTTGCCGCTTGCACAACGTCTGGACAATTGTGGCAAGACAAGGACATGTAGACCTCCATCTTCATCGGCTCGTCCAAGGCTTTGATCTGTTCGAGAACTTCTGCATCCACTTTGGGGGGATGTCCACCCGTCCATAAAAGAGCCAACACCAAGGAGGTGAATTCATGACCGAGTGGAATGGCAGCAAACCGCACGCCGCTGGTTTCCCCCTCTTTTGCAACGACAAAGGAGGGCTTACGAGCATCCAAGCCAGAATCGTCAAAATGGACCTTGTCAGACAATTCTGTGATTTCTTGTAAAAGCTCCCGCAGTTCTACACTTTTTTCACTCTCGTCCAATGAAGCGATCAAACGGATCGGCGTTCTGAGGTTTTGCAGATACGCTTGTAGCTGTGTTTTCATTTGAGTTTCAAGCATGGGATCTCCTTAAGGAACAAAAAAGCAATCAAAACTTCAAAGCTTTTAAAGTGATGACAGGTAACAAATTTCTGACAAAAGGGGCGCACAACACACCCCTTTGAGCAGAAGAACTGTTTAGATCTTGCCGACCAAATCGAGCGATGGCGTCAAAGTCTTGGCACCTTCGTTCCACTTAGCAGGACAAACTTGACCAGGATTGTTGGCCACATATTGGGCTGCCTTTAATTTGCGCAAAGTTTCTTTCACGTCACGTGCAATGGCGTTGTCATGAACTTCAAGCGTCTTGATCACACCTTGGGGATTGATGATGAAGGTGCCACGCAAAGCCAGACCCTCTTCTTCAATGTGCACACCAAAAGCTCTTGTCAACTGGTGTGTGGGGTCACCAACGAGTGGGAACTTCGCTTTGCCAACGGCAGGAGAGGTTTCGTGCCACACTTTGTGTGAGAAATGCGTGTCGGTGGTGACAATGTAGACTTCAGCACCAGCTTTTTGAAATTCTGCATAGTTGTCTGCAGCATCTTCAACTTCTGTTGGGCAGTTGAAGGTGAAAGCGGCTGGCATGAAAATCAAGACAGACCATTTGCCTTTGAGGGCTTCGTTGCTCACTTCAACGAATTTACCGTTGTGAAAAGCCTGGGCTTTAAAGGGTTGTACTTGCGTATTGATCAGGGACATGGGGTTTCCTTTTGGTTGATAAATAAAAACTATGGAATGAGATAAACTCATTGAGTGTGATTATAGAAAGAAATTGCGATGGCCTTCATTGATTCTCTCAATGAGGGTCATTGGAAATAGCTACTGGGGCACAAGTTCAACCCTCGAGGAGCAAGCAGAACATGGATGTGCGCGCCTTGAAAAAATCAATTTGGTTGATCTTGATCCATTTGCTCAAAAGAAATGCAGGAGCCGCTTTGTGCCTTGATGGGCAACCCTGGGTCCAACACCGTTTAGAATTTTGAAGTGTTCTCTTTAGGACCGCTCTAGGATCGTCATGGTTTTGTTGCCATTCATACCTACAATGGATGCATGAATAAATTCATCAATGCTCTCTTTTTCCAGCTGGGCTGGTTTGCCTGCGTGCTAAGCGTCTCCAGAAACTTAGAGTGGCCTGCCATGGTGTTGTGCCTCCTGTTGGTGTTCATGCATCTCTACGCCAATCCCCTTCGCAGCAAAGACCTTCAATTGATGCTCCTTGGTTTACCGATTGGAATTGCTGCTGACACATGTGTTCAAGCTTTCAACATCATGGGCTTTTACGGCTGGGCCATCCACTTCATGAGTCCATTTTGGTTATGGATGGTTTGGGTCTTGTTCTTGTTGACCCTGAACCACTCCTTGTCCTTTCTCAAGCACATCCCCTTGGCCTTGACGGCGCTCTTGGGCCTCATTTTCGGAACGCTCTCCTACATCGCTGGCGCAAAACTGGGAGCGGCAAGCTTTGATGGTGATCCCGTGAACCTTCTCCTCATTGCTTTGCAATGGTCCATCTTGCTGCCGATTTTGGTAGTGATCAGCAAGTGGCGCGGCAGAGTACTAATGTATTAAATACAACTGAACTCGTAGCATCTAGAGCGCTAAATTGGGCAGATCCATGCTTTTTTAAGAAAACGGGTCAAAAACCATGAATAATTCAGCAGAAACCACAAGGGTTTCACTATCTGAAAACAGACCTAGGATTCAGTCTTTCATAGCATTTAACTTCAGATATGGCGCAACTTAAAAACAATGGCACTGAAAAAAGTGGGGCGTTCCGCAGGTTTTTCAATTGGTTGGTGCATTTGTTTCAATTCAAATCCTCACCAGGACCCTTGAACTCCTTTGACGTCGAGGACTTGATTGCGCATTTCAAGATCACCCAAGAAGCCAAGCGCCTTGCAAATTTGGGTCTTCCGGCCTACCACACCAAAGAGCTGACAAGCATTGAAAGCGACATTCTCAAACACATCAATGCAAGTCGCGATCAGCTACAAAGCGACTTCACCTACGCGACTCAAACCCTAGAGAACCAGTTCGCGGACTTTGAGCGCACTTACCTGCACATCAAAGCCGAAACTCTTTCTTCAGAATTTGACAGGAAAGCTCGCCAAATCATGGACACACAAGGCGCTTGGTTGAAGAAACTTGCAGAAGATGCTTTGTCAAAAATTGCCGAACTCAATCGTTTCAAAACTGACAACAACATCCAACGACTGGCCAACTACCCCGATCAAAGCCGAGTGACCTACCAATACGCTTTGCTGGTGTTTCTGATCGCTCTTGAAGGCATTGTGAATTCGGGCTTTTTCGCCCAAGGACTGAATTCTGGAATTTTAGGTGGATTCACCTATGCGGCCCTCTTGGCCAGCATCAACGTCATTGGCAGTTTCTTTTTAGGGAAATTTTTAATCCGATGGCTCTTTCATAGCAAAATTTTTGGCAAGCTCTTG
>Ga0209829_10000489_pt1 | contig 36220 bp, 31 predicted proteins | sample C_140205_EF_Meta_FD_187311 | JGI IMG/M metagenome (GOLD analysis project Ga0209829, IMG submission 187311) | Freshwater microbial communities from Lake Croche, Canada to study carbon cycling - C_140205_EF_MetaG (SPAdes) (version 2) | ecosystem: Environmental > Aquatic > Freshwater > Lake... | reverse complement strand
CGGCAGCGCGGCGTTGTTTAATGTTCCGTCAGGAATGGCGGTGGACACCGCAGGGAATGTCTACGTCACCGACTCCGGCAACAGCACGATCCGCAAGATCACCCCCGCCGGGGTGGTGACGACGCTGGCCGGCCAGGTGGGCTTTCACGGATGGAACCCACTCGACGGGCCCATGCCGAGCCTCGACGGCACCGGCAGCGCCGCACGCTTCATCAGCCTTCACGGCCTGACGGCGGACGCGGCTGGCAACCTTTTTGCGACCGACGAAAATACCATCCGAAAAATCACGCCCAGCGGCGTGGTCACGACGTTCGCCGGCTCCGCCGGCAGCGGCAATTGGGGCAGTGCTGACGGCACCGGGAGCGCCGCCCGTTTTAATGCCCCCTACGGCGTGAGCGCGGATGCCGCGGGAAATCTTTACGTCGCGGACACCTGGAACAACACGATCCGGAAAATCACGTCCGCGGGCGCCGTCACCACGATCGCCGGCCTGGCGGCGGGCTACCCTCCGGCCGCGGGCAGCGCCGGGACGACGGACGGCGCGGGCAGTGTCGCCCGGTTCAATTTTCCCCAAAGTATTTCGACGGACGCGGCGGGCAATCTCTACGTCGCCGACACCCACAACAACACGATCCGGAAAATCACCGCGGGCGGAATCGTCTCGACGGTCGCAGGCGTGGCTCCCGCCCAAAGCATCGGGGCCACCGACGCGACCGGCAGCAATGCGCGCTTTTCTGGTCCGCACGGCATGGCGGCGGATGCCGCGGGCAATCTCTACGTCGCCGACACGCTCAACAGCACGATCCGGAAAATCGCCCCGAACGGCGTGGTCACGACGCTCGCGGGCACGGCTGGCAGCAACGGCTCCGCCGACGGCCAGGACCGCGCCGCCCGTTTCCATTATCCGTACGGCTTGGCCACGGACGCCGCCGGTAATGTGTTCATCGCCGACACCTACAACCATGTCGTGCGGAAAATCACGCCCGGTGGATTAGTCACGACCCTCGCCGGAGGCGCCGGGATCAATGGACCAACCGACGGGACCGGACCCGCCGCGCGATTCAATTACCCCAAGGGCATCGCGGTGGACAGGGCCGGGAACGCCTACGTGGCAGACACCAACAGTGGCACGATTCGCAAAATCACGGCCACAGGCGGAGTCACCACCTTCGCCGGTCTCGTGGGCGGTTTCGGCACCACCGACGGCCCGGGCCCGGCCGCGCGCTTTAGCATGGCCGAGGGCGTCGCGGTGGATAACGCCGGCAATGTTTACGTCGCTGATACCGGCAATTTCACGATCCGCAAAATTACCGCCGCCGGGGAGGTGTCGACCTTGGCCGGCGTCGCCGGCAGCTCGGGCTGGGTTGACGGCCCGTCCGGCTCCGCACGATTCAACGGGCCGCAAGGCGTGGTCGTGGACACGGCCGGGAACGTCTTCGTTGCGGACAACATCAATTACACCATCCGTGATGGCACTCCGGCCGGTTTCGCGATCGCGGCATCGGGCGACTACGTGATCCGACGGATTTCCCCGGCCGGGATCGTCATCACGTTGGCCGGTGGCCCGAAGGACAGCACGGACGGCCTGGGCCACGCCGCGCGTTTTGACCAGAGCTTCGGTCTGGCCGTGAACGGCGCGGGCGCATTGTTCGTGAGCTGCAGTTCGACCGACTCGAACACCATTCGCATGGGGCAGCTCGCCGGACCGCCGGTCATCACCAGCCAACCGCAAAACGCCACGGCGACCACCGGTGGCAGCACGCAATTTACCGTGACGGCCACCGGTGCCCCAACGCCGACTTATCAATGGTATTTCAACGGCACGGCTTTTATCGGAGCCACCAACCCGGTTCTCAGTCTGGCCAATGTCCGCAGTTCCGACGCCGGCAGCTACAGTGTGGTGGCCAGCAATGCCCTGGGGTCCGTCGCCAGTTCCGCCGCCACTCTGTCCGTTTCCCCGGCCGCCCCACCTCCTGCCACCCCGGCTTCCGGTGGTGGTGGTGGTGCCATCGAGCCCTGGTTCCTGGCCGCACTGGCACTGGTCGTCGGGTTGAGGCTGGCGATAAACGCTCGCCACCGCCGCTCCGGGCAAGTCGTCCGCTGAGCGGCCTTCCCATCTCGCAACTTGCAGCGGCGCCCGGAGAACTTTACGAAACGGCATGCTAGGCAAGCATCTAAACCCCGCCGCCACCCCGCCCAAGGTGTTCGTGGAGCGCCGCCGGGAGCTCCTCAACCGCGCCGTCGTGGACGGCCTGCAGCAGTTGACCGAGCACATGGAGCAATTACCCGACGGACCGCAAAAGGATGCCGCCCTGGCCGCCGTGGCGTGCTTTGCGATGAAGATCGCCGACGCGCTGGAGAAAATGAAGACCGTGGCCAAAAAGCCCGATCAGGACGAAACATAAGCCGACCGCGTCCAGGGAACGCAGTCCCTTCCTGTTAGTCCGGGAAATCAGTTCCCGGAACCGCCGGGAAAAATGGCCGGGCTAGTGAGATTCGAACTGCCTAGAAATAAATCGCAAATGGCAGCCAGATAATGCCGGCCACCGTCAGCCATGATTTATACATGACGGACATCGGGACGACCCTCTTGCTAGCTGGCGGCCAGGTTCACGAGCTTCGCCCTGAGCATCATTCCCGGGGCCGTCACCGTTAATCCGCAGCTGCATCGGCTGCTAGTGATCAGGTGGCTTTCTGGTCCGGATCGTTGGCCTTGATGTAGCGATCCAGCTTCACCCCCGGCGGAAGCCAGTTAGGCAGCAGGCGAGCGTCCTTGTCTCCCGCGACGGAACCGACCGGCGCATGACCACCCGGCGTGCCGGTGGGACGTATCTCCCACCAGCACTGGCCGCGGTGGTTGTGCTCGTGGTCAATCTGGTAGCCGCAGCTCTTTACCATCGGGCCCGTCCAGCCCATGCAATGATCGCAGTAGTCGCTGTAGTTTTTGAGGTCGTTACGCAGCAGGAAACCGCGGGACGGGCACTGATGGAAATCGATGCGAAAAACATCCGCCTTGTGCGAGATGTGGAACCCGAGATCCGGGGACTCCTCCAGCAGCGTGTGTCCCCAGTATTTCAGCATACCCGGGATGCCCTCGGCCTTGATCAGGTCGCGGGCATGTTTTTGAGAATCCTGGTTGATGGCCTCGTCCCAGAAGGAACGGACCAAGGGGTGTCCGCCCTCGCGCTCGAACCAGCCGAAAGTCCACTCGTAGTGTCCGCAGAAATCATAGCAGCCGATCATTGGAGGTTCTCCTTGATTTGGTTTGGGTCTTGGGCGGGTAAATTGGCCGCCGGCAAAGCGTAGGTGTGGGTGCAGGCGCCGTCACCGCCGCACAGCCGCATGGTGAGCCCAGCGGCCGCGGCGCGAGCCGAGCCGAGATGGTAGCAGTGTTGGCAAAACTCTGCGATTGGCGCGCGCCCATGGGCGCGGAGATGCTTGATGAGCGGGCAGACCCGCACGTGGAGTTCGACCCGGTCGGACAGCTCCTTGACCTCGACCTCGCCGCCGGGCTCGGCGGCAAAGAAGGCCCGCCAGTAACTGGCAACTGCGGGCAGGCCCCCGGCCTGCCACTGCCGGTTGACCGGTGCATAATATTCCCGGCCGAGGTCCTGCAGATAACGGATCCATCCCTCGCGGCCCAGCTGGCGGAGGATGAAACGGAAGGTGGCGTTGGTCGCGAAATAGAAATCGGCCGAGCCAACGGGCTTGGTGTCAGTGTAGGGCAGGATGCCCGGAGTGGGTTCGGTCATGGGAGGAAGCGACGTCAGACGGTGGGCGCCGGTTCGAGGAGGTCCAAACGATAGCCCAGGCCGTCCGTGCCGGCGAGAGCCTCGGTGATCTGCTTGAGGCAGGAATCGGTGAGCGGATATCCGAGGAGACTGTTCCGGGTGGAGAATAATTTCATCTGCACGAGGAGTTCCTTGAGGCCGCTCATCCAGCACTCGATCTTGGGGCCGCCGTAGACCCGCAGCATCAGGTCATTCATCCGGGACTGGAGCTGTGCGGCGCCCGCGGCATCGCCGGCGCGGGCGGCGCGGATGATGCGGTGCGCGAGGCCGGCGTTGAAAATGCCGCCGCCCAGCAGCAGGCCGTCGTAGCCCGCCGCCAGGTAGTTGGCACAGTCAAATTCGTCGCCAGTCAGCAGGATCAGTCCCGGGCGGCGCTGACGTACCGCGAGGAACAGGTCGCGGTGCGAAGGCATGGTCGAGCTGTCCTTCACCAGCACAATGTTCGGCTCGTTCAACAGTTCGTCGAGGTGCGTGTCCGGCAGCTGGTAGGGGCTGTGCTTGCCGCGATCATAGAAACCAACGGGCAAGGGTGAACTGCGGGCGAAATCGCGGTAGTACGCGAGCTGACGCTCGGGGGTCGCGTTGAGGAAAAAATACGGTTGGGCGACGACCGCGATCTCGGCCCCCCACTTCGCGGCCTGCCCGGCGTGATGGAGGGTCCGCACGGCGGAGTTCTCGGTGACTTGAACCGCGATCCGCAGCCGGCCCTTCGCGGCGGCCGCGGCGGTCCGCACGAGCGTCTCCCGGTCGCTGTCGAGCAACCAGGGCCCCTCGCCGCAGGTGCCAGCCAGCATCAGGCCGGTCACGCCCATGCGGACATGATGCTCGATCAGTCGTTCGACCGAGGGCACATCGACCCGGCCTGCGGCGTCAAAGGGGGTTGGGGTAGCGGACCAGACGCCGCCGACAAGTGGGATTTTTTTCATAGAAGCAGGGAAAGTGACCAGGAGTTGGAACGAATCAGGACTTGGGCTCAAGCGCCACCGGGTTCGTCAACTGGCCGATGTGCTCGATTTCAATGGTGACGACGTCCCCGGGCTGGAGCCAGCGGGGGGTTGGTTTGGCGGCCATGCCGACGCCATGCGGCGTGCCCGTGAGGATCACCGTGCCCGGCACCAGAGTTGTGCTGGCGCTCAGGAACTCGATGATGCGGGGGACATCGAAGATCATGTCCGACGTGGTCCAGTTCTGCACCGTCACGCCGTTGAGCCGGGTCGCAATCTTGAGATCGTTGGGATTTTTGATTTCGTCGGTGGTCACGAGGACGGGCCCGAGCGGGCAGAAAGTGTCGAAGAATTTGCCCCGGCACCACTGGCCGCCGCCGCGCTTGAGCTGCCAGTCGCGGGCCGAGACGTCGTTGGCGCAGGTGTAGCCCAGCACGTAGTCGAGGGCGTGGGCCCGGTCCACGTTCTTGCAGGCCCGGCCGATCACGACGGCGAGCTCGCACTCATAGTCGACCTCGTCACTGGGCAAATGCGTGGGGATAAGAATGGGGTCGCCCGGATTTTGCAGCGTGTTGATCCCCTTGACGAAGAGGACCGGCAGCTCCGGGGCCTTCATGCCCGACTCGGCAGCATGGTGGCGGTAGTTGAGGCCAACCCCCAGGATCTGCGTGGGCACGATCGGCGCCAGACGCTTGGCCACCTGCCCAGTTTCCTCCGTCACGCGATGCGCACCCAGCACATCGCCCTCAATGCGCCGGACGCTGCCGTCGGCCTGCTCCACGCCGTAACTGGTGACACCCTTGGGATCTAAGTAGCGGATGATTTTCAAAGTGATGTGCTCCTCAGCTGCGGGCGACGGCGACGCACTCGATTTCGTATCTCAGGGCGGGCGGAAGGCAGTTCGTGATGGTGGTGCGGGTGGGGAACGGGGCCGTGAAATATTCGCGATAGAGCTCGTTGTAGAGGGGGACATCGCCCGCCTCGCGGACGTAGTTGCGCGTCTGGATCACGTCGTTGAGGTCGCAGCCGGCGGTCTGAAGGACCTTGCGCAGGTTTTCCACCGAGCGGCGGAACTCGCCCTCGAAGGTGTCGGAGATGATCTTGCCGGTGGCATCGACGGAAGCCTGGCCGGAGACAAAGACGAGATCCCCCACCCGGGCGACCGGGCTGAAGGGCAAATGGGAAACCGGGGTGCCCGGATTGATGGGAAACGTGACTTTAGGGTTCATGAAAATTGCGGTTGTCCGAGCGTGGCGTTGTCCAGCGGGTAGACTGGGCGAACCAGCTTCTGCCACGGCAGGGCGGCGATGTTGCTGGTGCAAGGACCCGGGGTGTCCACGAAGTAACTCACCCGGGAAACTTTATCGTAGGCCCGCCTGTGGGCGACGGCCGCTTTGACGCCGATCACGCGAAATGTAGTGGGCTCGATGCCTTGGCTGCGGAGCTGGCCCAAGTCGAACGGCGCTGTCTTGCGGCTGGTCAGCAGGATCGTGACGCCTTCCGCGCGCACAACGGCGCACGGGCCCATGGCGATGTGGAGGCCATTCATCGAAGCCAGATGGCTGTTCACGTCCTCAAGGGTGAAATGTCCGTCGCTGCGCGAAACAAAAGTCGCCGCGAGCTTCACCGGGCCGAGGTCCAGCGGCGAGCCGCGACCGCCGACCTCGAGCGGGAGGACCTGCCCGGGCGCCGCGGCTCCGAGCGCCTGGACAGCCGCCGGATCGTTGATGATGACCAAACTCCGCTCGATTCGGTGCTGCAAAAGCGAACGCAGGATGCCGGTGCCGTCTCCGGGCGCGCCACCGCCGATATTGTCGGCCGGCTCCACGAGCACGACGGGGCCCTTGGTGAAGTCATCGGGCTTGAGGTTGCGCACGACCTCGTCGACCGGCGGATAAAGGATCGTCCCGCGCTCGCGCAGCGACCAAGCTAGGCGGGCCCCGCCCTCCAAGTGGCCCCGCACCACTGCTTCCGGCAGGGTGGTGACCACGCTGATCGAGCAACCCGTATCGGGCGTGTCGGCAAACGAGTACCCGGCGGCGATGTTGCACGCCCAGATTTCCGGATGTTCCGTCTCAAGTTTGTTGGCAAAAAATTTGAGCGACATCATCGGGTCGACCTGCGTGCCGGTCCCGGGCGGGGCCCAAATGATGGGCGGTCGGCACCAGAACATCCGCGGCCCGCGCTCTTCCCGGAGGGCGCGGGCAAGCAGCAAGGCCCCGCGCTCGGCGGCCTGCCGGCCGTCGGTGTGGGGATTCTCCCGATACATCACGAGGCCGTTCGCCTCGCGGCACATGCGGGCACTCACGTTGGCGTGCAGGTCCAACACTCCGAAGATCGGCACCGTCTTCGCTCCGGGCAGCGCCCGGATCCGTCCGAGAAGCTCGCCTTCGGGATCCCGGCAGGTCTCCGTCGCCATGGCCCCGTGCAGGACCAGATAGATGCCCTGCACTCCGGCGGCGAGCGCAGGGGCGGCGCGGCGCTCGAATTCAGTCCAGTAGCGCTCGAACATCGCGTCCTCGACCGTGCCGCTCGGCACGCAGCGCGCATCGATCGTCGGGATCACGGCCCAGCCCTGTCGCTTCGCCTCCGAAAGAAACCCGTCGGTCGGCGAACCGTCGCCCAACTTGGCGAGGATCGCATCGTCGGTGGTGACTTCGAAGTCAGTCCAGCCGGTCGTTTCACCGAGAAAGGTGTGGGTCTCATGGAAGAGACCGCCGAAGAGAATGCGGGGCTGCATGGGGTGAGAGGCTCAGGCCGGGGCTTGCCAGGTCGCGGAGTGGCGACGGAATGCGATGGTTGCCCGTTTCAGCGCCGCGTCGATCTGACCCTCGTCGTGCGCAAAGCTGATGGACCACAATCCGCGCTCGATCGCCCGCACGCCTTCCTCCAGGAGGCAGCGGCGCAAATGTGCCCAGCGGGGGGCGTCGTGACGGCGCACGTAGTCGCGATAGTCCTTGATCGGTCCCTCCGCCACACCGGGCTTCAGCGTGACGGCATGGAACACCAGTCCCGGCCCCTGTGGCCGCAGGGGCACGCCGTGCTCGCGACCGAGGGCGACCAAGCCATCCATCAGGCGCTGGCCGAGACGCTTGAGGTTGGCGGGATGGCTGGCCCCTTGGGCAAGCACCTCGTCGAGTGACCATTTGCTGGCCGCCAGGCAAAGGGGGTTGGCGTTCAACGTGCCGGCATGGATGACCTCGCCGGAAAGAATTTTGGCAAAGGCGGCCTTGGTGCCGGCCAGCGCGGCAAACGGCGTGCCACCGCCCACAGCCTTGCCCAGCACCGTAAGGTCGGGCCGATAACCATAGTAACCTTGCGCGCACGAGGCGCCAAACCGGAAACCGGTGATCGTTTCATCCGAAATCATCAGCATGCCGTCGCGGTCGCAGAGCTCGCGGATGGTGGACATCAGGCCCTCTACCGGCTCAAGGCAGCAGGTATTGCAAAGGACCGGCTCGAAAATGATGGCCGCAATTTGCCCGCGATAACGGTCGACCATGCGCCGCAGATGTTCCGGATCGTTCCACCGGGCCACCACAAACTGCTCCAGCACTTCCGGGATTACACCCTTGCTGGGATGCAGGCGGGCCGGATTTTCATCGTCACCCCACTTGTCCATGGGATTGGCAAAGCCCACGAGGCCCTCGTCGGCCCATCCGTGATAGTGCCCCTCGAATCGGAGGATCAGCTTCCGGCCCGTATGGGCGCGGGCGAGCCGGAATGCGGTCAGCACCACCTCCGTGGCGGAGTTGCTGAAGCGCACGAGCTCCGCCGCAGGAATCATCTTCTGGATGCGCTCGGCCACCTCGATCTCCAGTTCACACTGGGCCGCCCAATGCGTACCCAGCTTCGCCTGCGCCGCAATGGCGTCGGCCATGCCGGCCGGAGCGTGGCCGTAAAGCAGGGCCCCCTGCCCCAGCTGAAAGTCGAGGTAATGGTTGCCATCCACATCCCATAGGTTCGCGCCGCTGCCTTTGGCGAAATACAGGGGCACCGGGGCCTCCATCTTGCGGATACCGCTGTTGACGCCACCGGCGATGCTGCGGGCGGCGCGTTCAAAGAGCGCTTGGGAACGGGTGAAGGTATAAGGCATGGGAAAATTGGATCAGACCTGGAGTACGGGACGCGGCGCGACCGCCAGGAGCGCGCGGATGAGGGCCGTCCGCTGCGCTGCGGGAAAACGATGCACCGGCACGGATACGCTGATAGCCGCCAAGGGCTCGCCATAGCGGATGAGCGGCGTCGCCACGCAGACCACGCCCTCCACGGTCTCCTGTTCCTCGAAGGCGTAGCCCCGTTCGCGCGACTCCGCCAATTCCTTCTCGAGCTTGGCCCGAGCCGCCGCCCGGCCGCGGGCCGGCAATGCGGCGCACAATTTTGTCACCAGGCGCGACTGTTGCTCGGCCGGCAGGTGGGCGGCGATCGCCCGCCCGAGGGCCGTCGTGTGAAACAGATCGCGCGCTCCCGGCTTCACGATCCAGCGCAGGGCCTGCGTCGTTTCGATCACGTGGGCATAACGGATGTACAGCCCTTCGAGCAGGCCGAGATTCACGGTCTCGTTAAAGTCCCCATGCAAGGATTCCATCAGGGGCAGCGCCTTGTCCCGCACTGCCTCGTCGCGCCCGTATTCCCGCAGCGAGGCGAGGCGCTCGGACAGGTCATACTCCCCGCCCCGGTCGGCTTGCACGACATAACCCAAGTTGCGCAGGCTTTTCAGGATCCGGAACACCGTCGGCTTGGGCGCGCGACATTCCTCGGCCAGCTCGGCCAGCGACAGCGGGCGGCCGGTTCGCGCCATCACCTCAAGGATGGTAAAGGTCTTATCGAGAACCGCGATGTTCATGGTTTTTTGGCTTGCAGGTCATTTCACAATGCGAAACGGTCGTTCCGTCAAACAAAAACCTGCCGATGCTCATCGATTGCCACAACCACCTAGGGGTTGATTTGTATTTCTACTGCAACGGCTACAGTCCCTATTGTCAGGACTTGCCGGCGCTGGTCACCGAAGGCCGGCACTGCGGCGTCGACCGCTGGCTCGTTTTCCCCATGGTGGCCAACCTGACTTTCGACGTGGGGGCCATGCGCCACGCCCAGCTCACCGGCGGTGGGCCGGAGAAAGTACCGTATGCGTTCGAGAACCAGCGGATGCTCGAGGAGATCACGAACCTCTATCCGGACCTGGGCCGGCACACCCTGCCGGTGGTGATCCTTGATCCCCAGCGTGAGCCCGCGGCCCAGATTGCCCACCTGCGGCGCCTCCGGGAGCGGTATGCCTTCCACGCCCTCAAGATCCAGGCGACGATGATCCAGTCCGACGTCGGTGCGTTGCTCAAGGAGGGTCGCGGCTTTCTCGATCTGGCCGCGGAATGGGACATTCCCTTCATCATCCACTCCAGCGTGGCCCCCGAGGACGTGTGGTCGCAGACCTCCACCATCCTGCAGGTAGCGGAAGCCGCCCCGGAGGTGCGTTTCTGTCTCGCCCACTCCTGCCGCTACGATCAGGCCAGCCTCGACCGCGTGGCCGAACTGCCCAACACTTGGTTCGACTGCTCGGCCCATCGGATCCATTGCGAGGGCGTCGTGCGGGGGTTGAGTTACGTCGCCCCGGAATCCCGGCGCTTCAAGGCCGACTACCGCGATCCGACCGCGGTGCTGCATGCCCTGGCCGAGGCCTATCCGACGAAACTGATGTGGGGTTCGGACACACCGTTCCAAAGCTACGTCGCTGACATCGACGGGCAGTATGTTTCGCTTCGCAGCACCTACCAAGCCGAAACGGCCTGCGTGCAGGCGCTGCCGCCCCACCTCAAGACGCTCGTCGGCGAACAGAACACCCTCGCTTGGTTAAAACTCAAAGATGCCAGCATTCTCACTCGCTCCTAGTTCGGTTCTCGTCACCGGATCCTCCCAGGGAATCGGCCATGCGATTGCGCTCGGCGCCCATGAGGCGGGAGCCGCGGTCATTTTCCATGGCAAGGACGCCAGCGCGCCCCCGATGCCCGCGGGCTCCGTTTATCTGCCGGGCGATCTCCTCGATCCGAACGGCCCTGAGGCCCTGGTGCGGGCGGCCTTCGCCGCCCAGCCGGGACTGAATCTGATGGTGTGCAATGCCGGCAGCTTTTTCGATGTGCCGTTCCGCGAGATGACGCCCGAGCTATTCGAGCGCACGATCAACCTCAACGTGCGGGCCAACTACTTCCTCGCGCAGGCCTTCGCCCGGGAAATGGCCGCGCGTCACCGCCCCGGCGCGATGGTGCTGACCAGTTCCACCAACGGATTCCATCCGGAGGAAGATTCCACGGCCTACGACACCTCCAAAGGCGGGGTCGTCATGCTCACGCGCACCCTCGCCATTTCCCTTGCGAGCCAGAATATCCGGGTCAACGGCATTGCTCCCGGCCTGATCAAGACCCCGCTCACCGCCGGGCTGCTCAACAGCTCGAAGCAGGGCCATTACGAGAAAAAAATCGTTCTCGGCCACTTGGGCGAACCCAGCGATTGCGCGGGCGCCGCGGTTTTCCTCCTTTCGCCGGCCGCCCGTTACATTACCGGCCAAATCATCGTCGTGGATGGCGGCCTCACGCTGGGTCAGATCGGCCGCCTCTAGCCCGAATGTCCAACCTCTCCACGCTGCCCTCCCCGGCAATCCTAGTCGACCGCGACAAGCTCGACGCCAACATCAGATCGATGCAGCAGGCCTGCGACGTCGGCGGCATCGAGTTGCGGCCGCACATGAAGACGCACAAGATGGTCGAGGTCGCGCGCCGCCAACTGGCCGCCGGGGCCAAGGGCCTCACCGTGGCAAAGCTCGGCGAGGCCGAGGCCATGTTGCCCTCCGGGGTGAAGGAAATCTTTGTCGCCAATTCCCTGGTCGGCCGGGCGCTCGCCCCGCGGCTGACAGCCTTGGGGGAACGCCTCTCGGACCTGCGCGTGGGCCTGACCAGCGAGGCGCACTTCGAGCCGCTGGCCGATTTGGCCGCCGCCACCGGACGCCGGCTGGGCGTCATGCTGGCTGTCGACACCGGCCTTGGCCGGGAGGGCACGCGCTCCGATGAAGTGGCGCTGCGCCTGGCTGGGCGTCTTGCCCGCCACGCGCATCTCGAGCTCAAGGGTCTATATTGCCACGAAGGTCATTTTTACGGGCTGCCGCAGGAGCAGGTGCCCGCGGCCCTTGAGGACATGCTCGAACGCATGCACCAGCTCCGGTCTGCCATCGACCCAGCGCTGGTGGTCTGGCCGGGCTGCAGTGTAACCGCCCGCCTCGCCACCCAGATCAGCCGGGGACGGGTCCAGGCGGTTCGGCCCGGCGCCTACATGTTTGGCGACCTTTCGCTGTGCCGGACCACCCGCGTCATGGACCCGCAGGACGTCGCCGTGCAGGTGCTGGCCACCGTGGTGGACCGACCCGAGCCGGGTTTGGCGCTGATCGACGCCGGCTCCAAGACCTTTTCCTCGGACCGCACTCCGGAGAATATTTTCGCCGTCGCCGCGGATGGCCGCGACCTCAACGTCGTACGCGTCAACGAGGAGCATGGCTACCTGCGCGGAGGAGATGTGGACCAGCTGAAAATCGGCGAGCGCCTCACATTTATACCGGCCCATATCTGCACCGTCATCAATCTCACGAATGAAGTCACCGTCACCGCAGGGACCGCAGTCGTCGACCGCTGGTTGGTCGAGGCCCGTGGACGCACGCAGTAGTACTCCACGTCTACACTATGATCTCTGACTCCACCCTGCCCGCACGCGCGTGGCTGGTCGTCGCCCTCCTTTGGGTGGTCGGCATGCTGAACTACCTCGACCGTGTCATCATCACCACGATGCACGGCTCGCTGATCGAGGCCATCCCGATGACCGAGGCCCAGTTCGGGCTGCTCACGTCTGTCTTCCTCTGGGTCTACGGAATCCTCAGTCCCTTCGCCGGCTTCCTGGCGGACCGCTTCAACCGCTCCCGCGTGATCGTGATCAGCCTTTTCGCGTGGTCGGTGCTCACTTGGCTGACGGCCCATGCGACCACCTTCCACGGACTGCTCATCACCCGGGCGCTGATGGGCATAAGCGAGGCCTGCTACATTCCCGCCGCCCTGGCGCTGATCGCGGACTATCATCGCGGCTCCACCCGTTCGCTGGCGACCGGCGTCCACATGAGTGGCATCATGGTCGGCTCGGGACTCGGGGGACTGGGCGGCTGGATCGCCGAACATTATGGCTGGACCCGCGCCTTTGCGATTTTCGGCCTGGTGGGCATAGCCTACACGTTGGTCGTTGCCCTGTTGCTGCGCGACCGCCCGGCGGACGCCCCGGATGAAGGGGCCCGCATTCTTCCCCGCCCGCAGATCAATCTCGTCGATGCCTTGCGCAGCCTGTTCGCCCAAAGGGGATTTATTTTCGCCCTCTGCTACTGGGGCCTGCTCGGTCTCGCCGGCTGGGCGGTCGTCGGCTGGATGCCAACCTACCTCAACGAACACTTTAAGCTCTCCCAAGGCACGGCCGGCCTTTCCGCGACCGGCTACCTGCAATTCTCGGCGCTGATCGGAGTGCTGGTCGGCGGCTACTGGGCCGATCGATGGAGCAAGGTGAATGCCCGCGCCCGCATCTATGTCCCTTTGATTGGGATCCTCGTCGCCGCACCGGGCATCCTGCTCGCCTCAAGCCTCAACTGGCTGCCCTTCGCCCTGGCCGGCCTGGTCTGCTTCGGGCTGGCGAAGGCGTTTTCCGATTCGAACATGATGCCCATCCTCTGCACCGTGGCGGACGCGCGCTATCGCGCCACCGGCTACGGTGTGCTGAACCTGTTCTCATGCGTCATCGGCGGGTTGACGATCTACGCCGGCGGCATCCTGCGCGACGCCAAGGTCGACGTCAGCCACGTCTTCCAATTTGCCGCGGGGAGCATGCTGGTTTGCGCGGCCCTGCTGTTTTTCATCCGTCCTACCGTCCCGGCCGATCGCTGAACCCGAATCCGCCCGTGCCTCTCTTCGCCGACAACCTCATGCGCCGGGCGTGGCTGATCGTGGGGTTGCTCTGGTTCGTCGGGTTCCTGAACTACCTCGACCGGATGATCCTCATCACGATGCGCTCGTCGATCAAGGAATCCATCCCGATGACCGACGCCCAGTTCGGGCTGCTGACGACCATCTTCCTGGTGGCCTATGGCCTGCTCAGCCCTCTCGGCGGGTTCATGGCCGACAAGTTCAACCGCAGCCGCATCATCATCGGTTCACTTTTCGCGTGGTCTGCCACAACATGGCTCACGGCGCACGCGACCAGTTACGGCGAACTGCTCTGTTACCGCGGCCTGATGGGCATCAGCGAGGCCTGTTACTTCCCCGCCGCCGGCGCCCTCCTGATGGATTACCACCCCAGCAAGACCCGCTCGCTCGCCAACGGCATCCACTTGAGTGGAGTCATGGTCGGCTCTGGTCTCGGTGGCCTCGGCGGGTGGATCGCCGAGCGCCAGGACTGGACCTTCGTCTTTCAACTCTTCGGCATGATCGGCATCCTTTATTCGGGCGTCCTGCTTTTCCTGCTGAAAGACCGGCCCCAGGAAGTCTCGGCCCCCGGCGAGTCTATCCCCGCCCTCCCCGTACTCAAACTCGGCCAGGCCCTTTCCAGCATCTTCAGCCGGCCGGCCTTCATTCTGGCCCTCCTCTTTTGGGGCCTGCTCGGCATCGCCAGCTGGTCGTTTTCCGGCTGGCTGCCAGCCTACCTGCAGGAGCAGTTCCACATGAGCCAAGGCCGCGCTGGGCTCACGGCGCTGGGCTACATCTATTCCGCGAGTCTCCTTGGCATGGTTGCGGGCGGCTATTTCGCCGACCGGTGGACCCTCACCAACCCGCGCGGCCGCATCTATGTCGGGGTGATTGGCGTGCTCGTGGCCATTCCAGGGGTCCTCCTCGTGGGCAATTCCGGCCTGCTCCCCCTCGTGCTCCTGGGCATGGTGATCTTTGGTTTCACCCGCCCGTTCCCGGATGCCAACATGGTGCCGCTGCTCTGCCAGATCATCGACCGGCGCTACCTGGCGACTGGCCTTGGCGTGCTCAACATGTTGGCCGTCTTGGTCGGCGGCGCCTCCATCTATGTCGGGGGGCTGGTGCGCGACGCGAACATCAGCATCACCACCATTTTCAACTTCGGCGCCCTCGGACTGTTCATTTGCGCCATTATCCTCTGGTCGTTGAAAACCCGCTCGGCCCCCTCTTCTGAAACATGAAATTTGTAACCACCCTTACCTCACGGGATCAGCAGATCGCCGCCCAGCGGCTGGCCGGCTTCATGCCAGACGAAGTATACGATATCCACGTCCACCCCTACAAAGCCGGACATTTCGCCCCCGGCACCTGGGCCTCCCTGTCCGAGCAACCCCTGCAGGGTTGTCGCGAGCACCGCGCCGCACTGCAGCGTTACATGCCGGTGAAGACCATGCACGGGCTCTATTTCGGCATGCCGCACAAGACGGCCGACCGTCCCGCCCTCAATGACTGGCTCGCCGACGAGGTGAAGGCCAACGGCACTCCGCTCAGCCGTGGACTCATGCTCGTGTCCTCCGCCGACGACCCGGCGATGGTCGCCGCCGCCCTGCGCAGCGGCCGCTTCTGTGGCATCAAGGTCTACCACTGTTACGCGAACCGCCCCGACACGATGCACGCCAAACTCGCGGAGTATGCCCCGGACTGGATGTGGGAGATTCTCCACGAGGTCCGCGGCGTCCTGCTGCTGCACCTCGTACGGGACGGCGCCATCGAGGACCCCTCCAACCAGCAGGAGGTGCGCCGCCTGTGCCGCGCCTACCCGAACATGCGACTGATTCTGGCGCACATCGCGCGCAGCTTCAACTACCGCAACGCCCGCCGGGGGCTCCACACCGTGGCGGACCTCGACAACGCCGTCGTCGACACCTCGGCGGTCTGCGAGTCCGAGGCTTTCCGCGCCGCCCTCAAGGTCCTGGGGCCCCGGCGCGTCCTGTGGGGCTCCGATTTCGCCGTGTGTGAGATACGCGGCCGCTGTGTCAGCACGGGCGACCTCTTTTTCTGGCTTCATCCCGAGTTGCTCCGCACCGATTACAGCGCTCCGACCAACAACGACATGACCCTTGTCGGCATCGAGTCGCTCCTGTGCCTGCGCGAGGCCTGCGAAGATACCGGCCTGACCCGGGGCGACATCGACGACCTCTTCTGCGGTAACGCGAAGCGGCTTCTGGCCCCCCACCTCGGCGAAACCCAGGCCCCGGCGCCGCAGAGCGGCCCCGCGCTCTGGCAACATGCCCGCACCGTGATCTCCGGTGGCACGGGCCTGCTTTCCAAGCGCGCGGAGATGTTTGATGGCAAATCGTGGCCCGCCTACTTCTCGCGCTGCAGCGGCAGCGACGTGTGGGATCTTAACGACCGCCGCTACGTGGACTGCGCCGGCGGCGTCGGCGCGATTCTCCTGGGTTATGCGGATCCGGATGTCACCGCGGCGGTGACGCGCCGCCTCACCCTCGGAACCTATTGCTCACTCGTGAATCCGCAGGAGGTGGAACTGGCCGACAAACTCCTTTCGCTCCACCCCTGGGCCGGCAAAGTACGCTATGCCCGTGGCGGCGGTGACGGCATGAACATGAGCGTCCGGATCGCCCGCGCCGCCACCGGCCGCAGCGGCGTGGCGTTCTGCGGCTATCACGGCTGGCACGACTGGTATCTCGCGGCGAACCTCGGCGAGACCGATGCCCTCAACGGCCACCTTCTGCCCGGTCTCCAACCCAAGGGCGTGCCGCGCGAACTGAAGGGCACCGCGGTGCCGTTTAAATACAACGACCTCGCCTCCTTCGAGGCGGCGCTCGCAAAACTGGGCGACAACCTGGCCTGTGTCGTCATGGAGCCCATGCGCTCGCAGCTGCCCAAGGATGATTTTCTGGCCAAGGTCGCCGCCCGCTGCCGCGCCGCCGGCGCGGTCTTCATCGTCGACGAAGTGACGAGCGGCCTGCGCTATGGCCATCCGGGAGCGCTCACGCAACTCGGGGTGGAACCGGACGTGGTCGTTTACGCCAAGGCGATGAGCAACGGCTTTCCCTTTGCCGCCGTGGTAGGCCGCGAGTCCGTGATGCAGGCCGCAGACGGCAGCTTTATCTCGTCCAGCTATTGGACGGATGGGGTCGGCCCGGCTGCGGCGCTCGCCGTAATCGAAAAGGTCGAGCGACTGGGCGTGCAACAGATCGTCTGGAAGCGGGGCGCGAGCTTGCAAGGCTCGCTGCGCAGCCTCGCTGCGCGGTACCCGGCCTGCCGGCTGGTGGTCGGGGGCATGCCGGCAACCCCCACCATGGTCTTTGACCTCGCCGCCGACACCCCGCTGGCGCAGACGCTGTTCGGGCGCAAGATGCGCGAGCGCGGGTTCCTCGTCGCCACCTACTATTACGTTATGCTGGCGCACGATGAGGCCAGGATCTCATCCATGCTCAGTGCCGCCGATGAAAGTCTCGGCGAAATCTCCGCGATCATCGAGCGCGGAACCCTCGCCGCGGAGTCCGGGGGCACCCGGGTCCAGGGCGGTTTCACCCGTCTGGCCTGAAAACCTATCACCACCATGTTTACCCTGCGCGCCCTGCCCTTCGTCCCCACCGCATCAACCCGACTGCAAGCGGAGCCGGGTTGGGGCCAACTGCCCGGCATCACACTGGACCGGGTTGTCGGAGTTGCCCTTGATTCGAAGGGCCGCATCTACGTCGCCCATCGGGGCGAACATCCCCTGCTGCGACTCCACCCGGACGGCCGACTCGAGCGCGAAATCGGTGGCGAGCATCAGCGGAGGACGACGGCCTACGACCTGCGCGGCCCGGTGCCCATTCCCATCGCCGAGCGCATCTGGCTGCATGGCCTGCATGTGGATCCGTGGGACAATGTCTGGATTACCGACGTCAGCCGGCACCTGGTCATGAAGTTCTCCCCGGAAGGCGCGCTGCTGCTGACGCTCGGCGTTGACGGCGAATCCGGCTGCGATGACCGCCGGTTCTTCCAACCCACGCATGTCTGCGTGCTGCCGAACGGCGAATTCTTTGTCACCGATGGTTACGGCAACTCGCGTATCGCGAAGTTCGGCGCGGACGGGAGATTCCTCTTCGACTGGGGCCGGAAGGGCACGGCCAACGGGGAATTTCACACACCCCATGTGATCACCGCCGGCCCTGACGGCCTGCTTTACATGACCGACCGGGAGAACGACCGCATCCAGGTTTTCCAGCCCAATGGCCAGCATGTCGCCACCTGGTCCGATCTGCATTCCGTGGACGGTCTCTGCGCCGCCCCTGACGGCTTCATCTATGGCTCGGCGGGCATCGACAACGCGATTATCCGCTTCGACCGCACCGGCCGCACCCTGGACGTCTGGACCCTTCCAGGCGTCCTGCACTACCCGCATGGCATCGCCGTCGACCGCAAGGGTTTCATCTATCTCGCCGAAACCGGTGATAACTGGAAAGTCACCGGCCGCCTCCCCGCCGAGCGCGAGATGCTGCCGCGCACCGGGCCCGAAGGCAGCGCCATCAGGCGCTTCAAGGTCGTGGGGTGACCATGGGCCCGGACTCCCCGCCTCCGGCTGGTCCCGCGCCACGCACGTTGACGCGCCGCAGCTTCATTGGAACCGGAGCCTTGGCGGGCGCGGCGCTGGCCCTGTCTGCTCCGATGCTGGCGCCGCTCGGAGCTGGCGAGCCTGCCTCGCGCGGCCCACGCCGTCTTTCGGCCCACCGCAATCTTTTCAACGGCGACTGCAATTTCCTGTTTTATAATCCCGAGCTCTGGCAGCCCGAAGGCGGGCGGTACAGTGCCCGGGCCATCCACCGCTATATCGGGGCCATTGCGGGCAGCGGCATCGACACGTTGCTGGTCAACCCGAACACGCAGGTGGCGTGGTATCCAAGCAAGCAGTTGGAATGCCTGCTGGCGGGTTACCGGCGCGGCGATCTGGCGTTCACGCGCTCGGTCGGGGCCGGACTGGCGAGTATGACTCCGCCGCTGATTGAGAAATTTTCGCGCAACATGGTGGAGATGCTCGACCTCTACCTCGATCTGGCTGAGGACGGCGTGGATTGGCTGGCTGAATCGGCCAAGGCGTGCCGCGCACGCGCAATCAGCCCGTGGCTCAGCTACCGCATGAATCCAACGCATTTTTCCAGTGCGCCCGCGAGCCCGGTGAATTGCCAGATTTTCCGTGATCCGAAAAACCGGCTGTCGGGTCGCGTGCCCGGCGCAAACAGCAGCCCGCAAGCGGCCTGGATCGGCCTGAACTACGGCCGACCGGCCGTGCGCGATTATATGTTCGAGATGATCCGCGAGGGCGTGGAGGCCTACGACTACGACGGGCTGGAAATGGACTGGCTGCGCCATCCGGTCTGCCTGGAAGCGCCCGCCAATCAAAAAGAGATCGACACGATGACCGATTGGTTTGCCCGCGTGCGCGCCCTGACCAAGGCCCGGCGCCCTTTTTATCCCGTGGGCATTCGCAGTTCCTCGAACCTGGCGTACCTCCGCAGCATCGGGCTAGACCTGAAGGAACTCGCCCGGCGCGGGCTCATCGATTTCTGCACGTTCAGCAATTTCTGGCAGACGTCATGGGACATGCCCTTGGATGAGCTGCGACGCGAACTCGGGCCGGACATTACCCTCTACGGCGGCATGGAAGATGCGCCCAACTGGCTGGAGACTCAGGCTCCCAGCCTCACGCAGCGGCCGACCGGACCCGATGTTCAACTCGCGGGCGACAACGCCTTCCACGCCCAAACGCGGCCGGAAGGCGCCGGCCGCGTCCGCGGGACCCGTTACCTTTCGGCTAGCGCCGCACTGCTCCGGGGCAACGCCGCGGGCAAGCTCGTGCTGGGGGCAGACGGGCTCGAGCAGTTCAATTTTTTCGTTACCGACCAGGTGCGGGTGCCGGGACTGCGGGCCGATTATGCCGCCCTGCGGCAACTCGACGATCTGGCGGCGCTGCGCGGTCAGGAAAAACACTACGCGTTCAACACGGCCTCGCTGCTTTCCACAAAAATCTGGGACGTGGCGGAACCGCTGCCGGTGCGGGTTGCCCCCGGTCACCGCCGCGCCCTCCGGATCCCCCTTTGCGCCGAACCCGCCGGCGCGGGCCTCGAGTTCATTCTGCAGGTAATTACGGAGCGCCCTCAGCCCGGCCTCGGATGTGGGGTGAGCTTCAACGGAGCGTGGCCCAACTTCGACCCCCGAGAAACGGAGGACCTGCTTTTCCCCGCTGGTCCCTATACCCGGCATATCGAAGAGAATCTCGCCTGGAACTACCGCCTGGATCCCGGCCTGCTCCGTGACGGGTGGAACGAGATCGTGATCTACAACGATTCCGCCGTGGATCTGCCGCTCGTCGGGGTCGAACTCGCGATCAGGCGGAAATTGCCCTCGCGCACCGCATGATCTTTCCGTCCAAGACCCGGCATCCGGAACTCTACCCCTACCGGGGCGGAATCTACTTTTCATTTTTCAACGCCCTCAACTGGCAGGTGGCGATCGGAACGCCGACGGTGCTGTTCATGCAGCAACTGGGAGCGAACTCGTTTCAAGTCGGCCTGGTGTTTTCCTGGACGTTCCTGCTCACCCCCGCACAGGTGTTTTCGACGACCCTGCTGTCACGTTACGGCTACAAGCGCCTCACGATGGCTGGCTGGGGGGCCCGGAGTTTCTGCCTACTCGTTCCCATCGGCCTCTCCCTCCTCGCCCCACCCAGCTCGGTCCCGTGGATGGTAAACTCAATGGTGGTGACGTCGTTCGTCTACTGCCTGTTCCGGGCCATCGGCACATCCGCCCTGACCACCTGGTTTTATCAGATCGTGCCCGCAGACCTGCGCGGTCGCTACTGGGCCACCGACCAGCTCACGACCGGCGTTGCCATCGGGGTATCGCTGCTGGTGTACGCGATTTTCTTCACCGTCCTGCCAGTCTACACGGCGTTCATCCTGCTCTACCTGATCGCCGTCCTCGGCGCACTTTTCGCCTACCGGGAGCTGAAGAAATTGCCGGATGCGGAAAAACCGAAGCCGATCAGCCTCGAACGCGTGGTGCTGGAAACACCGCGGCTGATGACCCGGCCGAGTTTCTTTCGTTCCTACCTGTGGATCTCGGTCATCTTTTTTGCGGGCATCACCCCCCTGGCCCCGTTTGCCGTCTATTACCTCAAAGCCATCGCCGGGGTCAGTACCGCCCAAGTGATCCTGCTCACAATGCTGACTTACGTGGGCCTGATCGCCGCCAATGTCGCGATGCGGCGGCACATGGACCAGATCGGCGCCAAACCCTTTTTCAAGGCCGCCTTCCTGAGCTATGCCCTCATCGCGGCCGCATGGATCGCCTTTCTCGTCACCGGCGGCAAGGCCTTCTGGACCCTGCCGGTGCTATTCTTCCTGCAGGGCGTCGGCTCCGGCTTCTGGAATTCCGCCAACCTGAGCTATCTGGTGAAAATTCTCCCCGAGCACGACCGGGCTCTGCCCATCTCAATCCATGGCGCCGCCATGACCTTCATCGGCGGATGCACCCCCGTGCTGTGGGGGCTCTTCCTTAAGGTGCCTGGTGATGTGCCTGCCGTGAATGTACACGTCTTCACAGGCTTCTTTGTAACACTGCTGGCCCTGTGCATCGGTCTCAACGTACTCGTGCGCCGCCTGCCCGAAACCGCCGGTCCGGTCGGACCGATTTTCCAGGGCAGTTGGGTGCTGCGGCCCTTCCGCGCGGTGGCGACCCTCGTGAACCTGATCGAGGACGACCCCACGCAGAAGGAGAGAAAAAAATCGGATGGCGGTGCCTAGTTCACGGGCACGCGGCGGAGCAGAGCCGCCGGTTCCAGGACCCGTCCCGCGTGAATCACGCGATATATGCGGCGCGTGTTGTTGATGGCGGCCAGCGGGTCGGCATCGAGCACCACCAGATCCGCCAGCTTCCCCACCTCGATCGAACCCAGTTCCTTCGATTGGCCCAACGCCCGGGCATTGTTGCGCGTCGCGGCGAGCAGAACCTCAGCCGGCGACAGTCCCGCATCGTTGAGCAACTGCAGTTCCTGCTGCAGCGCCCCACCTGGCGGACAGAATTGGACCGGAGTATCCGATCCCGCCATGAGTTCGACCCCGGACCGGGCTAGCTTCAGCGTGAGGGCCTTCATGAGATCGAATTGCCGCTGACGCAGCACCCGGGTGGCCGGATCGAGCGGCTGGGCGCGGGCCGAATGTTGCCAGCCCTCGCGCAACCGCGCCGGCAGCTGCTTGAGATCGGGGTGTTGCTGAACCAACTCAAGATCGCGCAGCAGCATCCAGTTCCGGTAAACGACTAACGTGGGATCGATCATCACGCGCTGTCGCACAATGGAGTCTATCAGGTTGCGAACCGCGGGTGAGTCCAGATCGACGGCCGCCTTGCCCTCGAGGACCTTCCGTTCCAACGCGGCGAGTTCTCCAGGGGGGAAGGCGGCCCGCTCGGCCGGGGCTGGCCAGTGGGGCGTGCCGGCCGGGAGGACGAATTCGTAAAGCGAGCCGATGTGCTCCAGGCTGTTGATCCCGTCCGCGACCGCCTCCTGTGCCGTGTAGCCCCAGGCTAGATGGGCGGTCACCCATTTATCCCGGCGTTGCGCCTCCCGGACCAGCGCCTGCCCGACCTTCCGGGAGGTTCCGACATAGATCTTGAAGGTGCGCACGCCAGCGGCGGACATGCGATCGACGAAGGCCGGCACATTAGCGGGGTCTGTCATCGGCCAGCTGACAAACGGGTGGTACGCGGGATTGCCGTCCACCAACGGACTGCACATGAAAACCCGGGGAGCGTACTCCGGATGGGCCTCGGCATAGGCGGCCAAGCCCTGTTGTGCCGTGATTTCGTCGCCGGTGTCCCGCACCGTGGTGACCCCATGCGCCAGAAAGAGGGGAAACAAATCCTCGGCCGATAGACCGAGACTGCGCAAAATGTGCACGAGATGCACATGCCCGTCGATCAGGCCGGGAATAATGAAGCGCCCCCGGGCGTCGATGATCACCGCACCCGGGGGTACAACCGCTTCCACTCCCGGAGGCAGAATGGCTTTGATCCGATCCCTTTCGATGACGATCGCGCCGATCGGCCGCATGACTGCCGACGGATCGAAGTAAGTGCCGCCCTCCAGTACAACGGTATGGGGTTCCGCTCCCAAACCGCGGAGCGCGAGGACCGTCGGGAGCAACCACCGGAGCCAGCGGCGACGGCAGGCGTCAAAGTGGCTGAGGGCGGTCATTGGCTTCGGAAGGCTGGGCAGAGATCCCGAACATGCGGCGGCAGTCATCTAGTCTAGTCACCCTGCAGCTGGGCGGGAGTAAGGAGATTCAGCAGTGGTCGCCCGGCTTCGAACCGTAAAAGATTTTGCGCGAAAATATCCCAGAGCCGGGTTTTGAAATGCGGACTCAGGCTGGAGCCCGAGATGTGGGGGGTGAAGAGCACGTTGGGGAATTTCCACAGCGGGTGCTCGGGCGGCATGGGATAGTGATAATGCGTGTCGATGGCCGCACCCGCGATCCAGCCCTCGCGCAACGCGCGCAGCAGCGCCGCCTCCTGTACAATCGGGCCACGGGCGGGATTGAGCAAATAGGCATGCCGCGGCAGCGCCTGCAGCTCGCGCTCGCCGACGAGGCCCTCGGTGTGCTTGGTCAGCGGCATCGCGAGCACGAGAAAATCAAGGCCGCCCAAAAACTGTGTCTCCTCCCCTTTCAGGAAAACGCGGTCCGGGAGGAGCCCCTCCTGATCTCCGGTGCCCGGCACGGCATAGACATCAGTCCGCGGACCCACGCCACTCCGGGCCAGGACATGGACCCGGAGTCCCAAGGCCTTGGCCAGTCGGGCCGTCTCGCGGCCGATGCCGCCATAACCCCAGAGTCCGAGTGTCAGGCCCCGGATCTCCCGCTGATACACAGCGCTGCGATCCCACACCGCCGCCTCTTGGTTACGGATCATTCCTCTCAAATTCCGCACCAGGTTGACCATCATCGCGATGTTCCATTCTGCGATCGGCACGTCGAAACAGCCCCGGCAATTGGTGGCGCGGATGCCGCGGTTATTCAGGTCGAGACCGAACAGCTGGGTGTACCCGGTCGAGGCGAGCTGGATCCACTGCAACGCGCGCAGATCGGCGAAGTTGGTCGGCGGCACGCTGCAAAAGAGTACGTCAGCACCTGCCAGACGGGTCGGATCCAGCGGGCGGGCGGCTTCGGCGGGAGGCGTCAGAACGTCGATTTCATGACGCCCGGACAGTTGGATCGCAGCCAAGGCCGCCGGTTCAACCGGCACATCAATCAGTATTTTCATCGGGCTTAGGTGGACAGGATTTTTCCGGGAACACTGTTGAACTCTCCGGTGCCAGGCTGAAAGGGATAACGGCGCTTGATCTCGTCTGTGAGCACGACGCCGAAACCCGGCCGGTCAGGCGGCAGCACGTAGCCGTCCTTGATGATGAGCCCGCCGTCGATCACTTCGGAATGCAGGCCGGCGTAGTCGGGTGCGATCTCGAGGATGCAGGTGTTGCCGGCGGCAAACCCCGCGTGGACGTTTTGCATGAGAGAGCCGCCCGCGCCCCAGGCATGCGTCGCAATCTTGCGGCCGCGATCCGCCATCATTTTGGAAACCTTCATGAACTCGCCGATGCCGCCGGTAAACGAGGCGTCCGGCTGGCCGATGTCGAAGGAGTCCTGCTCCGCGAATACCCGCCATTCGTAGGTGGCGGTGAGGCATTCGCCGCCCGCGATCGGCGTGGAGGTGGCCTTGCACAGCGCGGCGTAGCCCCATGGATCGGTGTAGTGCAGGGGCTCCTCGAAGAAGAACAGGTTGAACGGCTCCACCGCCTTGGCGGCGGCGATCGCGACCTCCACGGTCCAGGTCGCACCCGGGCTGTTGCCCATGTGCCCGTCGAGCATGAGCCAGGCATCGGGCCCGACGTGGGAGCGCATGAAGGAAACCTTGTCCGCTTCGAACTCGGCGGCCTCGGCCGGTTTCATGGGCGTGTACCAACCCTGCTCGGGCGAGTAGCTGCCGGTGGCGACCTTGATGCCGCGGAAGCCCAGGGAGAAATAGTGATCGATTTTTCGGGCCAGCTTCTCCTTGGGATAATTACTCGGGCCGCCCGTCGCATAGGCCGGCAGGCGGGAGTGCTTCGCGCCGCCGAGCAGCGTGTGCACGGGCTGGCCGAGGAGCTTGCCCTTCAAATCCCACAGCGCCGCCTCAATGCCGTTCAGCACGATCGTGCCGAGGCCGACGCGACACCAGAAATTGCCGCATTGGTACATGCGCGCCCAGAGTTCGGGGATGTTGTCCACGTTCTGCCCGATGAGGATGGGGCGGAAAAAATCCACGATGGCCGGGACAGTCTCAGGGCAGAAATAGCCCGCATAGGTCTCCCCGATGCCGATGTGCGGGCCATCGGTGATGATCTCGATGAAGGCGGCACTGCGCAGTTTGCGCAGTTCGCGGATGAACGGGTCGTTGGTGCAGGGGCCGGTCAGGAGGACGGTGCGGACATCGATGATTTTCATGCGGGGGGTAAGGTTGGAATCGCAGTAGAAGAAAGGTCAGCCGGCGGAGCGCCATTGTTGGCGCAGGTCGCGGGCCACGGCCTGCGTATCCCGCCAGGTGTCGCCGAAGCAGCTCAAACCGTAAGCCGGTGCGGCGTGGCCCAATTCGGGGACAGCCAGCACCGGGGTCGCCACCTTTTGCTTTCGCAGGTGGGCCAGCAAGGCGGCGGAATAAACCTGCCAATCCCGATACTCCGGCGTCCGCCGGCCATTCGCCGTGAGCACGGGGATCTGGCAGTGATGGCCATTGAAGGGCCGCAGGTGAAATTGCACAGCCGACGCCAGCAGTTCCGCGGGCGTGCTCAGCCGCGCCCAAAACGTGCCCGGCGCAAGGTGGCGCACGACCGCGAAGTGGGAATGATCGAGGCAGAGCGGCAATCTTGTCCCGGTGGCCGCCCGGTAGGCCCGGCTGAGCGCCAGCGTGGCCTCGGGGGTCTCGGTGAAGGTGTCCCGGTGGGTTTCAATGGCAAAGGGCAGGTCGAGTTCGCGCGCCACGTCGCCGATCCGCCGCGCGAGCTTCACCGCGTCCGCCAGCGCCATGTCGTAGTCGCCGAGTTGCACATCGATGGCCACGGCCCCGAGTTCCTTGGCCGCGCGCAGCGCGGGAGCCACCTTGGCCCCGACACCCAGGCTGGTCACGGCCAGGTACCGCAGGTCCCCGCGTTCGGCCAGCGCAGGCAGCGGCGGCGAGAAAATCCCCTCAAATCCCGCGGCGCGGATCGCCGCGAATTTCCGCTGCCAGCTCCATTCGCGCCGGGGCGTGGGATAGTGCCGCAGCGACCACAGCGTGGCGAAGAGCCAGAGCGGGCGCGAAGCCACTGCGGGACGGACGGGGTGGAAGGCGGACATGGAAGACTAGCGGGTGGTGGGAATGCCCCGTTTCTCCAGCTGCAGTTTCAAGCTTTCCTTGTAACGATCATACGCGGTCTCGTCGCGACTGGTCGACGCGCCGAAACAGAACGTGGCCATGGCCCGGCGGTGGCGGGACGTGCGGTTGACCTCCGTCCAGTGGATGGTGGCGGAGGAATGAACCACCGCATCGCCCGGCGCGAGTTCGATGGGGACGGCGTCCACCGCCGCCGGATCAAAATTCTGCAAACCCTGGCTGAAGCCCAGCACTCCGCTCCCCGCGTGCGGCAGGATTCCCTGCTTCTGCGAGCCACGCGCATACCAGAGGCAGCCGTTTTCCCGGTCCACCGGATCGAGGGCAATCCAGAGGCCGCAGGCCACGTTGGGCTGCCGGCACCAGTAGAATCCATCCTGGTGCGCCGGGGTCGCCTGGGTGTCGTAGGGCAGCTTGTCGAACCAGTCGATGCCCTGCGGGCTGAACTTGTCGCGCAGGAAATACTCGAGCAGGGACACATGCGGCCCCTCGAGCATGAAGCGACCGAACCACGGGTCATGCCGGTGCAGCGACTGCATTTTCCGCATCGTCGCGGGGTTCGCATAATCATCAAGAAACGCCGCGTCCTTCGGCAGGGTCGGCACGACTTCCCGGACGTAACGGTCAAGCTGGGTGGTCAGTTCGCGGAATTCATCCGGGGTATAGAGTCCGCGGACGATTACAAAACCGTCCTCATCATAGCGCCGGCGCAGGGCATCGAGGTTCAGGTTGGGATTCATGGATATTGGGATTCAACCAAAGCGGCATCAATCATGGGCCGGGCGGGACCGGACCCAGCCGGCGGGTATCGCCGCCCGGAAACGCGCGAAGTCCTCCTCGGTGGCGTAGGCGTAGGGCGGCAGCAGGCGTAGCGGGAAACCGGGGTCGGTCATGCGGTAGAGCATCTTGTCGAAGGCGCCGTCGATGTGATAGCTGTCGCCCGGCGACTTCAGGCCGGCCGCCATCGCCTTGAAGTCCTCCACGTCGGCCGTGCGCTGCGCATCGGAGCCCGCCACGAACGCTTTCGCCCGCTGGGGATGGATCGACGCGAGCGAGATGAGCAATCCCAGTTCATGTGTCCGGCGCGCCATGGCGTAGCCCATCTCGGTGATGTAGAAACGCAGCCGCGGCGCCAGCGTCATGAGGTCGGCAATCACCGCCGGATCCGTGGTGCTGTTCTTGACCGCGATGAAGTTGGGATGCGCGTCCGCAAGGCGGCGGTAGTCCTTCGCGGTCAGCAGCCGCTTGGTCCGCATCAGGTTGTAATGGTGAAATTGGCAGTCGCGAAACCGGCCGCAGGTCTCCGCAAAAAAACGGTCAACCTCGCGGTCATTCAAGACCCCCCAGGACGGCAGGGAAAGCTGGAACAGCCGGAATCCCAGGGCATGACAGCGCTCGATGCGCTCGATGATCGTGGGCAGCGACAGAGCGATCAGCCCGACCATGGGAGTCACCTTGCTCTCCTGCGCACTCGACCAGAACGCCCGGGTGATCTGGTCGAACTGCCGCTCGGTGACCGCGTACCCCTCGCCGGCCGTGCCAAAAATGTAGAGGTCGCGCGTCAGCTCCCGGGCGAGGGTGTGGACCTGACGGCGGAAGACTTCCTCCTCAAATTCGAAGCGGTCGTTCCACGGAACGACCGCTGTGGCGAGAATGGTCGGGGGGGTCTGGTTTGGGCTGGTCATGGGTGGGAGGATTAGCGGGTCAAAAGCGGCGCGAGGTTGGCGGTGACCTGGTCGGCGAGCACCTCGCAGCCTTCCCGAGTGAAATGCACGTTGTGCGGAAGTTGGAAACCGGGGTGCGCGGTGGCCAGCGCGTGCAGGTCATTGATCGGCACGCCGGCCTCACGCATCACCTGCTCGGCGGCGGCATTGTAGGCCCGTTCGCTGCCCTCCACGCGGCCCACCGTGCCCGCCGGCACCGGGGTTGTGGTCGCAAATACCAAACGGGCCCCGGTCCGCTTGAGCCGGGACACGATTTCCCGCAGGTTCGCGGCGTATTCCTCCGGAGAAGCCAGCGGATGGTCCCCGGGCCCGGGCACAATGTAAGTGCCGTTCGCATCCAGGTATTTCAGATCGTGGAGTCCGAAGTTGAAATGGATGACGTCCCACCGGCCCGGACCCAGCCAGCCCTCCAACTGCTCCAGGCCGAAAACGGTCGGGCCGCAGTTGACGGGCGGCCGGTGGACATTCGCCCGGCCGGCGAGGCGCTGGCGCACCTCGCGGGTGTAGCCGATCGAAATCGAATCCCCGAGCAGCAGGACCCGCGGCAGCCCCGGGACGTCGTCCACCGGCAGGAGCGCCGGGGCGAGCGCGGCATCGAGCGCCCCGTTCAAGCCGATCTTCGCGCGGTCGATCTTGGCCAGCCCGGGAGTCACCATGGCGTGGAGCAGGACTCCGAGCACCAGTGCCCGGAGCCCACGGGCGGCCAGATCGGCGGCCAACTTCATACCAAGACCTTCACCACCACCTTAAGCACCTCAGCCGGCGCATCCCATGCACAGGAAGGGGCGTGGCCGTCCTCGGGAAAAAGCAGGGCGAACTGCCCCGGACGAAGCGGCACCGGGACCATGTCAGGGATGCCGCGGTAAAGGGCCGCATCGGCTTTTTCGTCGAACTCCATGGTCACGTCGGTGAGCTGCGCGAGCGGCGCCCAGTAGATGAGCTCGCGGCCCTTCACGACATACTGAATGTCGATATATTTGCGGTGCACCTCGAGCTGCTTTTCCGCGATCGGTTTCGTCAGGTGCTGCTGCACAAAGGCGTAGATCTCCTCCCCGTCAATTTCGTGGCGACCGACGGCCGCATCGGCGGGCAGCTGTTGGAGAAAGGCAAAGGCCCGCGCAAAGCGCGGCGAGATGCCGGAATACTGGGCGTGGTTTTCAAGCGTATCGAGGATCATAGGGAAAGTGGCCGGAAATTAATATCCGAGGCGGTGGCTGACGGGGTTGAGCAGCGGTTGAGCCTGCAGGTAACAGCGGAGGTTCTTCGCCAGCAGGCCCACCATGTGGTCCCAGAACCCCTCATAGACGCCCGACATGTGCGGGGTCATGATGAGATTGGGGACGGAAAACAAATCGTGCGGTCCGTTCAGCGGCTCCTTCACGTAACAGTCGACGACCGCCCCGGCCAGCAGGCCGGAGCGCAGCGCCTCGGCCAATACCGGCTCGGGCACAATGCCGCCGCGGGAAATGACAATGAGGTGCGCGGAACGCTTCATAAACGCCAATTGTTCGAGCCCCAACATGCCTTCTGTCTGTGGCGTACTGGGCACGGTTACGACCACGTAGTCGCACTGCGGAAGAAAATCCGCGAGTTGCGCGGGCCCGAACCAGCCTGCCGGAATCCGGCCTTCCGGGTCGCCGGTTTCGGGCCAGGCGTTGTACCCTTCGTCCCGCGTGACTTGCGGGTCGCGCTTCAGGCACAGCACCCGCAGCCCAAAGGCGGCGAGTTGACGGGCGCATTCGCGCCCGATGCTCCCGTAACCGATAATGCCCACCGTCAGGCCGCGCAACGGCCGGGCGGCCAGAGCCAGGCGGTTCGGCCATTGCTGGGTCTCCTGGTAGCGCAGCACCTGTGGCATGCGGTGCGCCAGCATCAGAACGGCGCAGGACACATACTGGGCAATGGGCACGCCATGCGTGCCACTCGCCGTCGTCACCGGGATCGCAGTCTCCCGGATCGGATGTCCCGCCAATTGGTTCGAGCCCGCCGACAGCAGCTGGACCCAGCGAAGGCTGGGCCATGCCCCCAGGTTGCGCGGTACCTGCTCGGTGACCAAAATTTCCACCCCGGTGCCGTCAAGCTGGTCAACCGCCGCGGTGTTTTCCTCCACCAGTTCGAGGCCCGGGTGGATCGCCTGCAGGCCGGCGCGCTGGGCGGCGGTGAACCTGAAGACCGTGTTGAGGAGCAGCTTCATGGCTCAGGTGCGCTCCCCGGAATTACGGTTGAATGAAAACCGGGCAAGGATCTCGGGCGTGAGCTTGACGCCGAGCCCAGGCGCAGAGGGCAGCCCGACCGTGCCGTCTGTAACCCGGAACGGATCCAGCAGGATGGCATCCTGGATTGATTTGGCGGCCAAAACGTGCTCCAGCCAATCGACCGAGTGGCTCGCGGCGGCCAGATGCCACGAGGCGGCCAGCGAGGGTCCCATCGAGGCCCCGGTGTGAATCGCCGTGCTCAGATTGAAGGCCTCGGCGTGATGGATCACGCGGAGCGTTTCGTGCAGCCCGCCCACGAATCCGAGATCCGGCTGGATCACATGAACTGCCTGACGGGTGATCAGTGGGTGAAACTGGTCCAGGCCGCACAGGCTCTCGCCCCCGGCGATCGGAATCGGTGAGCGCGCCCGCAGTTCACAGTAACCGTCGAGATTCGTGTATGCGAGCGGCTCCTCGTAGAAGCGCAGGCGATGCGGCGCCAGCGTCTCCGCGATGGCCACGGCCTCGCTCACCGGAATCGGGTTGGGCACCCCGCCTTGGTGCCCGTCAATGGCCAGGTCCATCGCCGAGCCGAATTCCCGCCGGAGACGGGCAAACACCCCTTCCAGGACGGTCAGTTTTTCGGCGAAGGGAAAGGGCACGGGCTGCAGGCGCCCCGCGTGCCCCGTGGACGCGGCGGGCGGCAGCCGGTAGAGACCGGTGGAGAGCTTGGCCGCGCGGTAGCCCTGCTTGGCGTAGAATTCGATTTTCCGGAGAGTGTCCTCGACCGGCCACAGGGTGGGTCCACCCGACGCGTAAACCGGGATGCGATCGCGCACCTTGCCGCCCAGCAATTGGTAAACCGGCACCCCGAGCGCCTTGCCCTTGAGATCCCACAAGGCGAGTTCGATGCCGCTGATGACGCTGCGCCCGGCGCCCGACCGCGCCCACCATACGGAGTCATCGAGCAGGGCGCGGGTGACCTCCGTGATCTGCAGCGGATCACGGCCCAGCAGCACCGGCTCGTAATACGCCACCATCGCCGGCACGGCATCCGGCGCAAAATATCCCCACGTACACTCCCCCAGCCCGTCCAAGCCTGTGTCTGTCTCAAGCCGGATGATGGCAGTGGAATGGGGCGAATTGGGAAATGAAGGGTCGTCGACCCAATTCGTCGTCAACAAATGCGTCCGGATCGCAGTGATTTTCATGGAGCGCCGGGTTTAGGGTGCACGACTCGCAGCAAGGATTCCCCGCGGGCCAGCCGGGCGATGTTACCCGCTACGGCGCGCCACCGGTACTTCATGGTTTCGGCCGTCGGCTTGTGGGGTGTCATGATGATGTTGTCCAATTCGTGAAACGGAAGCTTGCCCGGCAATTGGATCTGGCCGGGAGCCGAGGGGTATTGATACCAGACGTCGAGGCCCGCCCCCCGGATCCGGCGCGAGCGGAGGGCGTCATAAAGCGCCTGCTCGTTGACGACGGGGCCGCGGCCCACGTTCACCAGGCAGGCCGTGGGCTTCATCAGATTAAATTCATGGGCGGCAATCAGGTCCACCGTGCCCGCGGCGGCTGGGATGGCGATGACGACGAAGTCCGCGTGCGGCAAATGCCGGGGCAATTCGTCCAAGCCTCCCAGGTGTCGGAGGCCCGGACCGATCCGGTCCTTCGCCGGCCGGCGCGTCAGGACCGTCACCTCCATGCCGAGGAAACGGCCCCAGCGGACCAACTCCCGTCCGATCTCACCCGCCCCCAGCACCAAGAGATGATGTCCGATCATCTCCGGCAGGTACGGTTGCTCCGGCATCCAGTCGCCCTTGCGCAAGGCCGCATCGAGTCGGAATAAACCCTTGTGGAGGGCGAGCAGATGCAAAAACGCCTGCTCCGCGACCCCGCGCTCATGCCCATATACATTGCACACCTGGCAACCCGCCGGAACGCCCGCCAGCTGGATGCCATCGATTCCGGCTCCGGTGCACTGGATCAACCGCAACCGCGCGGCGGGCCGCGGTTGCCAGGCCGCGCGATAGGCCCCGGATACGAGCACATCGGCCTCCGCCAGCAGGGCCGTCATCCCGGCATCGTCCAGTCCGCTGAAAGGCACCAGCTCATGGGGGACCTTTAGTTCGTCGCCCAGCTCCTGGGCGAACTGGCGCAGCACGGCGATCTTGAGGGGGCGGTCGGGGATCATACGCGTTTAGTCGAAGAGGGCTTCGCCGGGTGCCAGATGCCGGCGGCAAATCTCGAGGTCGAGCTCCACCCCCAAACCGGGGGCATCGGTGAGCTCGACCTGGCCGTTTTGAAAAAGCGGAATGTCGCGCCGGACATAAGCGCCGATCCAAGGGGTCTCGATGAAGTGGTATTCCAAGCCAATGAAATTACGGGAGGCGACGCCGACATGGGCCGCGGCAATGGTGGCCAGCGCCCCACCGTTGCCATGGAACGCCACAGGGAGATGGTTGATCTCGGCGAGGTCGGCGATGCGCCTGAGCTCATGCATCCCGCCGCAGAACAGGACGTCAGGATGCAGGATGTCACACGCCTTGTGCTCGATGAAGAGCCGAAACTGCTCGGCGATGAACATCTCGCCGACACAGATGGGAACGGAAGTCTTCGCGCGCACCTGGGCACAGGAATCCGGATTCGTGATCGGCACCGGATCCTCGAGCCAGAGGAGATTCAGGGGTTCCAGCCGGGTCAGCAGGCGGACCACGTCCGGAACGTTGTACTGCATGTGGCAATCGACGCAGATCTCGAAATCCGGCCCCGCACTTTCCCGCACGGCGGCAAGGCGCTCCGTGATGCGATTCATCTGCTGCAGCGTGAGACTGCGGTTCCAAACATCCCGGACGCATTCCGGCGCCATAAAATCGATGTCGAACTTCATCTGGGAGAATCCGCTCGCCACCGTCTCGCGGGCCAAGGCCCGCCACGCTCCCAGATCCGTGACATCATCCGGGGAACTGCGATCGAGATAAACCTTGGCGGCCGGTCGAAACCGCCCGCCGAGCAGGTTGTAGGACGCGGTCTTGAGGGCCTTACCCAGTAGGTCGCAGAGCGCGATGTCTACCCCGCTGGCGGCCCATACCACCGGGCCCCATGGGGTTGCCGTCGGCGAGCACATGCGGATGGAGATCATTCCACCCGGCATCACGCCGCGAGGCGCTTCGGATGGATTGGGGGCCTGCGTGCCATACAGCATCTCAGAAACAAGCGCAGTGGCGGCGAAGGCGTCCCGACCGACAAAATAATCACGCATGTACGCCAGGGCCTGCCTGACGCCCATGAAGTCATCCACCTCACCCAGACCATAAAGGCCGCTGTCGGTGTCCACGCGGACCACGACCTTGGCGATCATCGAACTGCCCCCGCCCACGCCGTGGTTACGCGGGCCCCAAAGACGCATCGAACGGATATTCGTTATTTTCATCAGCCATGCGGGTCGAATTCTGAATCCAGTCCAAAAAAAAGGGGCCAGGGACGAATCCCCGGCCCCGTAGAATCAATGCTTTTCCAAGAATAGCGGAATCGGCTAGCTCAGCCTTCCTGGATCAAAACTTGTAGCTCGAGGAGAACTGGTAGGTGCGGGGCGGGCTCGGGTCCACAAAGAGCGGGCTCTGGGCTCCCATGGCGAAGGCCTTGTCGAGCACGTTCTCGACGTTAACGCGGAAGGTCCAGTGGCGACCCACCTTGTAGGAAACGAACAGATTGGCGTTCCAAACCGATTCGAGCGTGATCGGTCCGGGAGTAACGCCGACGGGGAAGAGGTAGCTGCCGGGCGTGCTGAAATAATTGCCGCCGGTCTTGCTTGCGCCGCCACCGACCGTGAAGCCCTTGAGGCCGCCGTCGGTGAATTCATAGCGTGTGAAGAAGCTGTACAGGCTCTTGTAGGTATTGTTGACCGTCGCGCTGTTTTGATCCTTCACCGTGCCGTCGTAGGCGGTGGCAATAATTTGCCAATTCTTCGTGGGCGCATACGAGAGCGTTGCATCCCAGCCTTTCTGTTTCTGGGCGCCGGAAGCGATGAAGTACGCCAGGCCGGTAGTCGGGCTCAGGCCGCTCTGCAACACGGCCACGTTGGTCAGGCTCATGTCAAAAAACGACAGCGTCGCAGAGAGCTTGCCGCCGAAGAGTGCCGTCTTGACGCCGTATTCCTTGCCCTTGCCGACCTGCGCGGGTAGCAGCACGCCGTCGATGTCACGGGTGTTGCTGTTACTCTGCGGGGCAAACGTGGTCGAATCGAGAGCGTAGACCGCGATATCCTTTGTGGCGTTCACCACCACACCAAAGCGGTGGAGATTCTCCTCGAAGTTGACGACCCGGGTGCCGCCCGCCGCAGCGCGCGACACGACCGCCGGCACGTCATTGATCTGGAGGGTCGCATAGCTCAACCCGCCAACCAAGATCAGGCGGTCGGGGATGATCTCGGCCTGGTGCTGATAGTAATACGTTGACCGGCGGTTGTTGGTCCAGCTGCCGACGGCGCCGGGGTTGCCGTACGATTCGTAGCTGGGAACCACCACCGAATCCATATTGGGATGCGCGATATCGAACGACTGGCGGCCGTTCGTGCCAAACAGCGGAGCGGTGATGGAGCCCGTCACCGCGCCATTCGCATTGAGGAACGCTGCACGGTTGTACTCATCGGTCAGGGTAAAGCCGGCCGCACTCTGGTTGGCGATGGAGCCAATGTTATAGTTGCCCAGGAAGTCCTGATTGACCACCCAGTTCTCCTGGCGCTGATAATTGCGGCGGGCAAAGAGGGTGAACGTGTTGGCCTGCAGATCCAAGGAGAAGGGGAGCAGGTTGGTGCCATGACGGATATATTTCAGATGCTGCAACGAAGTCTTTGACTCCCAGTTGTCGGAAAGCGTCTGGATGATGGCGACGCGCTCGCGCTCCTGCTTGTGATTTTCCATGATGCCCTTGGCGTAGTAGCCTTCGTCGCGCCCAGCCCCAGTGTAGAGCTTGCCGTCCGGCAGCACAAAGTTTTGTCCACCGGCGATGGCGTCAATATCGACATAATCGAAGGCCACGCGAACCTTGGTGTTCTTCAAGTCGAATTGAAGGGTGGGGTGAATCGCCACGTGGTCGTCCTTTGCATTCTTCAGGTAGCTATCGCCCCCTTGGAAAGCTGCGGCCAGACGGTATCCGACCTTCGCGTCCCCGAGGGTTCCAATCGGACCGGTTGAGTCGATCTCGGTCCGATACATGCCGTAGTCCCGAAAGGACACATCGATCTTGTTCATGCTGAAAGGCAGAGGTTTCTTGGTCGACTTCAGTACGATACCGCCGAGACCGGCGTTGGCGTACAGCACGCCGGCGGGGCCGCGGATGACTTCGTAAGCGTCAATATTGACGTTGTCGCTGTAGGGGACGTTCTCGATGGCGTCGTCCATGTAGGAATTGAGCACCCGGGCGCCGCGCAGGCGGATCGACTCACCCCGGTAAAACTGGGAGGCACCCGCGAACTGCAGCACATCCGAGGTCTTCGATGCTCCGATGTCATCAATCAAGTCACGCGTCACGACGGTCACGGACTGGGGAATCTTGATGAGTTCCTGATTGGTCTTGAAACCAGTCGCGGTGTTGTTGGCGACATAACCGGTGTCCTGGGTGGAATTCACCTCGAACTTGGTGAGCTTCACGACGTCCGACTTTGCTTCCGGTTTGGCGACGGAGGAGGAAACGGGCGCCGCAGCTTCCTGGGCAAAGCCCGGGACGGCCGAAGTGGCGAGAACCGCAAACGCTGACAAACAGATCATCCTGACACTGACGCTTCGAACGATGGATTTCATAGGACCTATGTGGTTGGGGTGGTGTTGGGGTGAGAGGTGGTAATCACTTTCACGCTACTATTCTGTATACGCAGTCATACTGAGCAAAAGGGTGCCCTTCTTGCTGGTCAATAAAAATAACGCGACGCCCTGCCGGGCTCACTGACTGCTGCTGTAGAGCAGCTCCTCGGCCGTCAGATTGTCCCGCATGATGCCGCCGGCACCCGTTTTGGCCATCTGGCTGAAATTGTGGTCGATCAGCTCCTGCAGGTGAAACTCCATCTCCTGTTTGGCGAGGGCGACCTTGCCGCCGGCGATCGCATGGTAGATGTCCTCATGTTTC
>Ga0209829_10000488_pt1 | contig 36249 bp, 28 predicted proteins | sample C_140205_EF_Meta_FD_187311 | JGI IMG/M metagenome (GOLD analysis project Ga0209829, IMG submission 187311) | Freshwater microbial communities from Lake Croche, Canada to study carbon cycling - C_140205_EF_MetaG (SPAdes) (version 2) | ecosystem: Environmental > Aquatic > Freshwater > Lake... | reverse complement strand
GACCAGCGCGTCACCGTCCGCGGCAAAGCGTCCGACTTCGGTTTTGAAAACGACCCCGATTACGCCACCTACGATTTCCAATCGTTGACCAACAACAACACCCTCTACCGCTATCGCAGCCTGGAACTCGCCTATAACCAAAACCTCTCCTTCCTCCCCGGCTTCCTCCGCACCACCAACGTCAACCTCAGCTACACGCGCAACTACGCGAACCAGTATTTCCCCGGCGTCACTCCGCACAAAGTCTCCGGCGCAATCGGCTGGAGCTTCCGCCGCCTGAGCCTGCGGGCCGGCGCGGTGTGGCAGGACGACACGCCGTTCACGACGCTCTTCGGCCGTTACCAGCGCCATAACCTCAAGCTCGACGTCAGCGGCGGCTACAAACTCTCGGCGCGCACGAGTCTCTTTTTTCAAGGACGCAATATCCTCAATGACCCGAACCTTCTCTACGAGGGCGACCCGACCCGCAACATTCCCGCCGCCCTCTATCGTTTCGGCAACTATGGCGTCAGTTGGTCGGTCGGGATCAAAGGAAATTTCTAATTGTAGATCCGGCGGTTGCACGGACTCATTGACCTCATGCTTTCCCTCCGAACCGCTCTCACCCTCGTTTTCGCCAAACTTCTCCTGCTCACCCTGGTGCCGTCCACTCAGGCCGCTGAGAATACCGACGAAGCCAAAGTCGGCTCGCTCCGAATTCCAGGTGTCCTGCTTTCGGCCGATCAGAAAATCATCGACGGTATTCCTGGTTGGCGCACGCACCGACCCGCGCTGCTCGAAAGCTTCGCCCGCGAGATCTACGGCCGCACGCCCACCGCGGCCGCGACGGCCCGCCCGCCGGGCATGCGCTGGGAGACGACGTCCACTGACCGCACGGCTCTGGGCGGCAAGGCCACGCGGAAGGAGATCACGCTGCATTTCACCTCCCGGCCCGACGGCCCCAAATTTCACCTCCTCATTTACCAACCAAATACAGGCAGCGCGCCCTACCCGGCCTTTCTTGGCCTGAATTATTTTGGCAATCAATGCGTCAACGCCGACCCCGGGATCGCCCCATCGGCGGCCTGGATGCGCACCGCGCCAGAACACGGAATCGTCGAGAACCGCGCCACCCAAAAAACCCGCGGCACCCATGCTCATCGTTGGGAAGTGGAGAAAATCATCGCTCGTGGCTATGCCACGGCTACGGGCTACTATGGCGATCTTTGCCCAGACCACGCCAACGGACTGGCAGCATCCGTCGGTGCTCTCTTTGCCACCGGCACGACCGAAAAACGCGCTCCCGACGCGTGGGGCGCAATTGGCATTTGGGCCTGGGGCCTGAGTCGCGCGCTCGATGTATTGCAAAACGATCCGGAGATCGATGCCCGGCGCGTCGCGGTTCACGGTCATTCACGCTTGGGCAAAGCCGCCCTCTGGGCCGGTGCCCAAGATGAACGTTTCGCCCTCGTCATCTCCAACGATTCCGGCGCCGGCGGCGCCGCCCTCAGCAAGCGGGACTTCGGCGAGACCGTTGCCATGCTTAACCAGAATTTTCCGCATTGGTTCGCACTGAATTTTCGCCGCTATAATCATCAGGAAGCCGCCCTCCCGGTCGACCAACACCAACTCCTCGCGCTCATCGCCCCACGCCCACTCTATGTCGCCAGCGCCTCGCAGGATCTCCACGCGGATCCCAAGGGTGAGTTTCTCGCCGCGAAATTCGCGGAACCCGTCTACGCGCTCTATGGCAAGCGAGGGCTCGGCGTCGATGAACAGCCGCCCGTAGATCACCCCGTAGGCGAAACCATCGGCTACCATCTCCGCACTGGAACGCACGATATCGTCGCCTACGATTGGGAGCAGTATCTCGCCTTTGCCGACCGCCAGTTGAAGTAGCGCGGGGTCTCCGACCCGTCCCTCGCCCTCCTCCCACTATGAGCACTCGCCGCATCGCCGCCGAAGCCGGTCTCTCACCGTCCACGGTTTCGCTCGCCCTGCGCAACAGCCCGAAGATTCCCACCGCCACCAAACAGCGTATCCGCAAAATCGCGCAGCGGCTGGGCTACCGCCCCGACGGCAAGCTCACCGAGCTCATGAGTCACCTGCGCCGCAAGCGCACCGGTACGCGCGAAGCCTGCTTTGGCGTCGTCTCCCTTTACCCCGAGGCACGTCCGTGGACCCACTCGCTGCACCTCGCCAGCATTTATGCTGGTATGGTCGCGCGCGCCGAGGCCCTCGGCTATCGCCTCGAACCATTCTGGCTACGTGAACCCGGTATGACGCCCCGCCGCATGGGCGGCATCCTCGACGCCCGCGGCATCGAGGGGCTCCTGTGCTTTGGCAGCCGGGAGTTTTCCGATGAGTGGCCGGCCGAGCTCGATCACTACGCCATCGTCACGCAAGGCCTGAGCATCAAGACCCCGCTGCATCGCGTCGTCAGCCACGACTACAACGATCTCTGGCGTGCCCTCGATAAAGTCCACGCCCTCGGCTATCGCCGCCCCGGCCTCATCCTCGGGGACTACGAGGAAATCCGCAGCGCCCACGCCTACCTCAGTGTTTACCTCGGCTGGTCCCATCTGGTTCTCGGGCCGACCGGCGCGATTCCGGTGCTCCAACTCGACCGGGTTGACGAGGCACCCATCGCCGCGTGGTTCTCCCAACATCGGCCCGACGCGCTGATTTTTGTGCATCACTACGATGCATTGCCCGGTTTCGCCGCCCTGCTGAAACGCGCTCGCCTCCGTCTGCCCAAGGACCTCGGCGTCGTGGCGATCAGTCAAAATCTCGGCGGCACCGAGTTCTCCGGACTTCAGGAAAATCAACCTCTGATCGGAGCATGGGCGGTCGAACTGCTCGTCTCGCGGATCATGAACCGCGACTTTGGCATCCCCCGCGAACCGCGCATCGAACTCGTCGAGCGCCAGTGGGTCACTGGAAAAACGCTTCGCCCCCGGCCGCTCGCTGTCATTTCGGCAAAGAAAAACGCCACCGGAAAACCCGGTGGCGCTTGAAATTGATGACCCTGAACGGGTCAGCCCACTTACTTCTTCTTCTTATCGTCGGGCTTCTTGAACTCTTTGTGGCCTTCCTTCTGCGCCGCACCGAGTTCATCAGCAATCTTGACGGCCTCGTCATTCTTGCCGGCCTTCAACGCCGCTTCGAGTTTTCCGACCATCGCGTTAAAATCCTTCATCTTGGCCTGATACTTTTCCTTCTGCTCGGGCTTCCAAGCCGGCGTCAATTTGACGGACTCAGCGGACTCGGCCTTGATCGTGGCGACGAGCTTGAGCGAGTCCTCGTTCTTGGTCGCGTCGGGGAGCTGGCGTTTCAACTTGCGGAACGCCCCGCCCATTTTGTCCATGTGGCCACCGAGTTCGGTTTCTTCTTTGTCAGCGGACTTCGCTTTGTCTTCGGCGCGGGCGCACGGCAAGGTGACGGCAGCGCAAATCAGGGAGAGGAGGAGGATACGGATTTTCATGAGTGTTATTATGGAGTGCTAAGTGAAATAGCGGGCTGAGAAATGCCATCCGCCGCCTCGAGGGCAATCGGATTTCTTTCCCAGTCCGGCCAGTCGGCGATTGACGCACGGCCCGGTTAAAGGATGCACCCTTCCTCGGCCCTGCGCGCGTTCGAGGTTGCCCACCTGCGCGACTCACGCTGAATACCTCTGCCCCCCTACAGCCAAATGCATACCTCCCGGTTATCCCGCCGCCACTTCCTCGCTACTTCGTCCGCCGCCGCAGCCGTCACGCTGCTTTCCTCTCGTCTCACCGCCGCGAGCTCATCGCCCCCTGCTTGGCCGATTGGCTGCTTTAACCGCCCATGGACCAAGTGGTCCTTTGATGAAACGCTCGATGCGATCAAAGCCGCCGGCTACACCCACACCGGACTCCTGACCCCCACCAAGGACGACGTTTTCACCAGCGCCAACGCCACGCCCGAGTATCTCGCCGCGCTCAAGGCCAAAATCGCCTCCCGGGGCCTCAAGGTGAACATGACGGCCCTCCGCGTAAAGACCGCCCTGCCTCTCGCCGAGGCCATCGCCGATACGCGTCAGCAAATCACCCACGGCCACACCATGGGCGTCGAATTCGCCCTCACCTTCGGCGAAGACAAGCCCGAACGCTACGCCCTCTATTTCAAAATCATGGCCGACGCCGCCGCCTTCGCCCAGGAGCGCGGCATCAAACTCGTCATGAAACCCCACGGCGGTGGCAGCGGCTCCTCCGAGGAAATCGTCACCGCGATCAAAACCGTCGGCCACGCCAATTTCAAAATTTGGTATGACGCCGGCAACATCGTCTACTACACCGGCAAGGATCCCGTCGCCGAACTCGAGCCGATTCTCCCGCACGTGACCGGATTCTGCGCCAAAGACTGCTCGGTCGAGACCGGAGCCGACGGCAAACGCAAGGCCGACGTGATGATTCAATTCGGCACCGGCAAAGTCGATTTCACCGCCGTGTTTAAGAAACTGAAATCCGGCGGCTTCAACGGCCCCATTATGGTCGAATGCTGCAAGATCGACGCGACCGCCGCCGAGACCACCGCCAACGCCCGCAGCAACCGCGAGTTTCTGAAAAAAATCCTCGCGACGGTCTAGCCGCCAGCTCCGTTGTCGGCCCGGTCGCCGACCGGGTTTCCTGCGCGAGCGTTACCCCTCCAGGAGAAATCCCACATCCAACGCGCATCGCGCGCGCTTTCCGCTCTCGGCCACCAACTCCACGCCGCCAGCCTCGCCACGCTTTCCCGCCGCGCTCGCCCGAATCGCTTGCACGCGATCGAACCCCTTCGGCACCGCCGCGACCGCCATGATGTAGTTTACGGTCGTCGGCTTTTTCGGATTCAAGGCCAATGTCGTCGGAAACCCCGCACGATTTACCGCATTCGGTTTCGCTGATTCCGCGAGTCCGAGATGGAAGCATCCCGTCACTTCCTCGATCCCCATCACCGCCCCGTGCCGACCGTTCCACGGCGCGTAATGACGCCCGCTGTTCGACATCCATAGAATCGTGTGCCGCAACACCCGGGGATCGCGTAGCGCGAACCACACGTAGCCTTCCTCCGCCACCACCACAGCCGACCATGCGAACGGCAACTTCACGTCCGCCGTCACCATCACCAGATCGTCGTAGCCCTTGCGCGCCGGATAACGCGTCAGGTCGGCATTCCCGCCCACTGCCTGTGCCACGCTCGCCAGCGAGCGAAACGTCGCGCCCGGCTTCAACGCCGAATAGCCAAAATTCTCCGGCTGCTCGAACGGCACGGGCAACACTTGCCCGCGCACGAAACGACTGGTGCTCACCACCCCGCTTCCCGGCGCCTCGGGAAATTTCAACATCGCGTGATGCCCCAAGCTCATCGGCCCGCTCATCCCCGACAACACATGCCGCGAGTAAACCGCCGTGTGCCCTTCCACCAGCGAGAGAAATTTATCCACGCGTCCCTTGCGCACCTTGGTCGCCAAACTCGCGTGCAGCGTCACCCGCGTCCCGGATTTTTCAAACGCATCCAACGACCAGTTCGCGTTCGCCGTCTCACCATGCGGCGGATGTTTTTCACCCCGCCAAGGTGTTCCATTGCCGCCAAACGGCGCGCAAAAAAAGTCCCCGCGCAGCGCGTGCAACAACGGCGGCAAGCCCGGCCCCAGTTTCTCCTCGGCCCACGGCGCCACCGAGTAGGGCGAGACCATTTTCTTCCCCAGTCGAAACGCCACCGGCGCGAGCTGCCCGCCCACCCGCGTCAGATGCGCGGAGACGTGGCTCGACTCAAAGGACCAAGACGGTTGACCCAGAACAGTGTATAGCGAAGGGGCGCTCATAAGCCCGCGAGCAAACCCGACCCCCTCGCCCCGAAGCAAGCCCGCAGCGCATTCCCCGCCCCCAACACCCCCAGTCTTTTGCGTCGCCCCACCGCAACCAACCGCCATGCTCCTCCGTCCTCCTCCCGTCCCTTCAACCACCCACATGAAACGCCTCACATTCCTCCTCGCCGCGCTCTGCGCGTTCGGCACCGCAGCCTCGGCCCAAGACTGGGCCAAAGCCCGCCTCGAAAAAACCACCCGCCACTTCGAATACGTCAAGGTCATGAACGGCACCCGCGAGGTCACCGCCTTCATCACCTACCCCGAGGTAAAGACCAAGGCCACCGCCCTCGTCCTCATCCACGACAATCAGGGTCTCACCGACTGGGCCCGCGGCATGACCGATCAGGGCGCCGAGGCTGGCTACATCACCATCGCCCCCGACCTCCTCTCGGGCATGGGCCCCAAGGGCGGCGGCACCGCCGACTTCGGTGGCGACCGCGACGCCGTCAGCAAGGGCTTCGCCGCGCTCGGCCAAAAGCCCGATCAGATCACCTCGGACCTAGCCGCCATTGTCGCCTACGTCGCCAAACTTCCCGCTTGTAACGGCAAGGTCGTCGTCGGCGGCTTCTGCTGGGGCGGCGGCCAGACTTTCCGCTTCGCCACCAACAATAAGAGCATCAAGGCAGGCCTCGTCTTCTACGGCAACTCGCCCCAAGATGAGGACATCGCCAAGATCACCGCACCCGTCTATGGCTTCTACGCCAGCAACGACGCCCGCATCAACGCCGCGCTCCCCAAGACCCAAGAGCTGATGAAAGCCGGCGGCAAGACCTACGACGTCGTCACCTACGAGGGCGCCGGCCACGGCTTCATGAAATCCGGCGAAGACCCTTCCGGTAGCCCCGAGAACAAAAAAGCCCGGGCCGAGGCTTGGGTCCGCCTCAAAGCGATCCTCGCCAAACTCTGACCAAAAAGGGCCGGTCTCTGACCGGCCCTTTTTACGCCCGCTTCCGGCCCCTGGCTTGATTCACCGATCAGGTGAATCTTCCGAGATAGGAAAATCAGCGAAGATTAGCGGTTCAACTCCTACCTCAATCCGTTTCATCCGTGCCCTCCGTGGTAAACCATCCCTCCATGCGTTCTCTCGCCGCCCGCGCCCTCACCCTCGCTCTCTGCGCCGCGAGTTTATTCGCCCAAACGCCCCCGGCTGCGGCACCCGCACCGAAAAAAATTCCCGCCCCCGGCATCTCACTCACCGACGCCGACCGCGCCGAACTCACCACCGGCACCACCGCCCTTCGCGCCGAACTCGACGCCCTCGCCCGAGACCCCGCCACCGCCGCACTCGTCCCCGACGTCGAGATCTTCCACAAAGCCGTCGCTTGGTCCCTCGAGGAAGACACGTTCTACTCGCCGAAGGAGATCGCCTTCGCGAAACACCTCCTCACCGAAGGCCGCGAACGCGCCGCGCAACTCCGCGCCCGCAAATCCCCGTGGCTCGACGCCCGCGGCCTCATCGTGCGCGGCTACCGCTCGAAACTCGACGGCTCCGTCCAACCCTACGGCCTCGTCGTCCCCGCCGACCTCGACCTAGCCAAACCCATCCCCGCGATGGTCTGGCTCCTCGGTCGCGGCGAGAAGCGCACCGAACTCGCCTTCCTCGCCGAGCGCGAATCCGGCCCGCCCCAGCTCACGCCCAAGGGCGTCATCACCCTCGTCCCCTACGGCCGTTTTTGTAACGCCACGAAATTCGCCGGCGAAGTCGACGTCATGGAAGCCCTCGCCGCCGTCCGCGCCCACTACTCCATCGACCCACTCCGCATCGCCGTCGCCGGCTTTTCAATGGGCGGCGGCAGCACCTGGCACCTCGCCACCCACTTCCCCGGCCTGTGGTGCGCGTCCTCCCCCGGCGCCGGATTCGCGGAAACTCCTCTCTTCACTAAAGCTCTCTCCCCTGGCCGCGAACCGCGCCCCGCCTGGGAGCAAACCCTCTGGCGGCAATACGAGGCCACCGGCATTTCCCAAAACCTCTTCAACGTCCCCACCCTCGCCTACGCCGGGGAAATTGACGGCCAGAAAGAAGCCTCCGATCTCATGGAAGCCGCGCTGGCCAACGCCGGCCTGAAACTCGAGCGCTTCATCGGTCCGCAAACCGGACACAAATACCACGACGCCACGAAAGCCGAACTCACGTCCCGCTTCGAAGCCCTCCTCGCCCAGGGTCGCGCCGCCGTGCCCGGCGAAATTCGTTTTAGCACCTACACGCTACGTTATCCGGAATCTTCGTGGGTGCGCATCGAGGGCTTGGAAAAACACTGGGAGCGCGCCGACGTGCACGCCAGCCGCACACAAGTTACCGGCGTCACGCTCAAAACAAAAAACGTCAGCGAACTCCAAATCATGGTAGCAGGCGGCCGTATCGCGATCGACGGACAGGAGTTGCGCGACACTGACTCGCACCTGGGCCGCCGCCTCAGAAAAACTGATGGCAAATGGGCCTTCGCTCCGGCCGCCGCACCTGCTTTGCGCAAATCCCCCGGCCTCACCGGCCCCGTCGACGACGCTTTCATGGACGCCTTCATTTTCGTCCGTCCCTCCGGCAAACCGCTCAACCCCGAGCTCGGCACGTGGGTCGAAAGCGAACTCACCGCCGCCCGCCATCTCTGGCGCGACGTCTTCCGCGGCGACACGCCCGTCATCCCCGACACCGCCCTCACCGACGCCGACATCGCCACCAAAAACCTGATACTCTGGGGCGACCCCACCTCCAACAAAGTCCTCGCGAAGCTCCTCGCCACCGGAAAACTCCCGCTCACGTGGGACGCGAAATCCCTCACGCTCCGCGGCCAGACCTACCCCTCCGCGAACCACGCGCCGATCATGATCTTCCCCAATCCCCTCAACCCTGCGCGCTACATTGTCCTCAACAGTGGCGTCGATTTTCGCACCGAAGGCTACGGCAACAACGCCCACCAAACCCCCAAACTCCCCGACTGGGCCGTCGTCGACCTCCGCACTCCTCCCGGCCCCCGCTGGCCCGGCAAAATCGTCGACGCCGGCTTCTTCGACGAATCGTGGAAATAAAGCAGGGCGAGGTCTCCGACCCGCCCCTTTTTTTTCGGTCATTGCGAAGCGCGCAGCGACGTAGCAATCCATCTGAATTTCCCACCACACCCCATCCTATGGCCACAGAAAGCACCAAGGGCTCCGTCCTGCAAACGCACATCACCAGAGCGCCGATAGGCGCCTTGAGCCATTCATCCGCCCCCCGATTTTCGTGTTTTTTGTGGCCACTCCGTTTGAGTTCAGCACCGCTCCTCTTCGCCTCCTTCGTCCTCGCCCTCACTTCCCTTTCTCCGGCCGCCACCCTCCGCACCGTCGCCGGCACCGGGGTCAAAGGCTTCTCCGGTGACGCCGGCCCCGCCACCGCCGCACAGATCAACAATCCCTTCGGCGTCGTCCGCGGCCCCGACGGTAATCTCTGGTTCTGCGAATACGGTGGCCAACGCATCCGCACCATCGCCCGCGACGGCACCATCCGCACCGTCGTCGGCAACGGCACCACCGGCTACTCCGGCGACGGCGGCCCCGCGGTCTCCGCTGCGCTCAATCTTCCGCACGAGATCCGGTTCGACCGCGCCGGCGACCTCTACCTCGTGGACATGCAGAACCACGCCGTGCGCAAAGTCGTTCTCTCGACCGGCATCATCACGACGATCGTCGGCAACGGTAAACCCGGCTACGCCGGCGACGGCGGCCTCGCCTCCGCAGCGCAGCTCAATCAACCGCACAGCATCCAATTCGACCCCGCCGGCGATCTCTACATCTGCGATATCCGCAACAACGTGATCCGCAAAGTCGTCACCAAAACGGGCATCATCACCACCTTCGCCGGCACCGGTAAACCCGGCGATACGCCCGATCTTTCCCCCATCTCCGGCACTCCGCTCCGCGGCCCGCGCACGCTCGACTTCGATGCCGCTGGCAATCTTTGGCTCGCCACCCGTGAGGGCAACCAGGTCTTCCGCTTCGACCTCGCGGCCGGCCGGATCCACCACGTCGCCGGCACGGGCAAAAAAGGTTTCACTGGCGACGGCGGCCCCGCACTCGCCGCGACGCTCGCCGGCCCCAAAGGCCTTACGGTCGGTCGCGATGGCACCGTCTACCTCGTCGACACCGAGAACCACGCCATTCGCGCCATTGCACCGAAAACCCACGTCATCTCGACGCTCGTCGGCACCGGCAAACCCGCCGACGGCCCCGACGGTAACAGCCCGCTCACCGCCGGCCTCGCCCGCCCCCACGGCATTTGGGTCGACCCCGACGGCACAGTCTTCATCGGCGATTCCGAAAACCACCGCGTCCGCGCTCTGAAGTAATCGCCACAAAAAACATCTGTCCTTCCCTCGCAAATCTCCCGCGCGCCAATCGGCGCCTTGCGGGCCTCCATCGCCCTCCGATCTTTGCGTTTTTTGTGGCCAGCTCTCCGAACTGAATTTCCCCATGCGCCTCCCCGCCCTAGTCCTAAGCCTCTTTGTCAGCAGCTTGGTCCCAGCCCAAACTCCCCCACCCCCCGCAAAGCGCCTCCCGCCCGCCGGCATCGCGCTTCCCGCCACCGACCGCAACGAACTCACCGCCACCACCGCCGCGCTCGCCACCGAAATTTTCTCCCTGCGCGCCGACCTCACCGCCGCGAAAAAATCCGACCTCCTTGCCCTGCTCCCTGACGTCGAGATCTTCCACAAAGCCGTCGATTGGGCGCTCCGCTACGACGAATTTTTCTCTCCCAAAGAAATCGCCACCGCGCGTCACTTCCTCGCCGTCGGCCACGAACGAGCCGCCCATCTCCGCGCCGGCCGCTCCCCGTGGCTCGACACCCCCGGCCTCGTCCTCCGCGGCTATCGCTCGAAACTCGATGACTCCATCCAGCCCTACGGCCTCGTCGTCCCCGCCGATTGGCGACGCACTACTCCCGGCCGACTCCAAGTCTGGCTCCTCGGCCGCGGCGAGAAACGCACCGAACTCGCCTTCCTCGCCGAACGCGAAGCCAAGGCCCCCGAGATCGTCCCCGCCCACACCCTCGTCCTCATCCCCTATGGCCGCTTCTGCAACGCCACGAAGTTCGCCGGCGAAGTCGATGTGTTCGCAGCCATGGACGCCGTGCGTCGCGAACACGCCATCGACCCCGCGCGCATCAGCGTCGCCGGCTTCTCGATGGGCGGCGCGAGCACGTGGCACCTCGCCACGCATCACCCCGGCCTCTGGAGTTCCGCGTCGCCGGGCGCCGGTTTCGCTGAAGTCGCAAACTACCAGCGAGCCTACCTCGCCAAGGAGCCGCCCACGTGGTGGGAGCAGAAACTCTGGAACTGGTATAACGCCACGAGCTACGCCGGAAATCTCTTCAACGTCCCCACGATCGCCTACAGCGGCGAACTGGACCCACAAAAAGCCTCCGCCGATCTCATGGAGCAGGCGATGGCCGCCGAGGGCCTAAAGCTCGAGCGCCTCATCGGCCCCAAGACCGAACACAAATACGAGCCCGCGACGAAAAAAGAACTGATCGCCCGCCTCGAAAAAATCGCCGACACCGGCCGCGATCCGCTCCCGCGCGAAGTGCGCCTTTCCACCTACACGCTCCGATACCCGGGTCACACGTGGGTGCAGCTCTCCGGCCTCGTCCACCACTGGGAGCGCGCCGATCTCACCGCCCACTCGACCGGCGACGGCACCGCCACCGTCACCACCAAAAACGTCACCGCCCTCACCATCACCCTCCCGCGCCTCCGCACGGTCACGCTCGATGGCCAGGTGCTCGCTGTTCCTGCTTCATCTTCCTCTCCCCTTCCGTCGCATTTCTCCTGCGACAACGCCGGCCAGTGGTCCCTGCGCGCCTCGGCCGACACCACGCTCCGCAAACGCGCCGGCCTCACCGGCCCCATCGACGACGCCTTCATGGAGCCCTTCGTCTTCGTCCGCCCCACCGGCCAACCGCTCAACGCCCGCCTCGGCGCGTGGACCACCGGCGAATTCGCCCACGCCACCAAAATGTGGCGCGACCTCTTCCGCGGCGACGCCCCGCTCAAAGACGACACCGCGCTCACCGATGCCGACCTCGCCGCGAAAAACCTCATCCTCTGGGGCGACCCCTCCTCCAACCGCGTCCTCGCGCGCCTCCTCGCCACCGGAAAGCTTCCGCTCACCTGGGACGGCAAGTCGCTCACCTTCCGCGGCCAGACCTACGACGCCGCGCACCACGCCCCGATTTTGATCTTCCCTAATCCCCTCAACCCGTCGCGCTACGTCGTGCTCAACAGCGGCCTCGATTTCCGCGAGCACGCCTACGGCTCCAATTCCCTGCAGCTCCCGAAGCTCCCCGACTACGCGATCATCGACCTCCGCGAAGCCCCCGGCCCCCGCTGGCCCGGCAAAATCGCCACCGCCGGCTTCTTCGACGAATCTTGGAAATAAAGTAGGGCGCGGTCTCCGGCCCGCCCTGATTGGCCCACGGAATACATCGAACACCCGGAAGAAATCCCTCAAACACAGGGTTTGGTTTCCGTGTTTTTCGTGTGTTCCGTGGGCCACCTGCCTTGTTTGATCGGTAACTCCCATGCTCGACCTCACCCTCACGCCCACCACCGACCCACTCGCCGTCTATCGCTACCGCGACGGCCTCTACGCCGCCGATCTCCTCACCGCCGCGATCACCGAGTTTGATCTCTTCACCTGGCTTGCCGCCCACCCGTCCGACCTCGCCACGATCTGCCATCACTACGGCATCACCGCGCGCCCGACCGATGTGATGCTCACGCTCTTCGTCGCGAATAACTTTCTCCGCCGCACCGACGCCTCCGCCGCTGCCGTCTTCCACGTCACCGACGTCGCCCGCGAATACCTCGTCGGCACGTCCCCCTTTTTCCTCGGCCCCTACTACGTCTCGACGAAAGAGCGTCCCGTGGTGAAAGACTTCATCACCATCCTGCGCACGGACAAGCCGGCCAATTGGGCGAGCTATAAAAATGAGAAGACGTGGACCGAGGCGATGCTCACCGACGAGTTCGCCACCACGTTTACCGCTGCGATGGACTGCCGCGGTTTCACCCTCGGCCCCGCGCTCGCGCAGAAAATCCCCACCGCCGGCCGCACGCGCCTCCTCGATATCGCCGGCGGCTCCGGCATCTACGCCTGCACGATTGCCGCCCACCACCCACACCTTACGGCCACCGTCTTCGAGCGCCCACCCGTCGACGGCATCGCCCGCCGCATGATCGAGAAACGCGGCTACACGCCCCGCGTCGCCGTCGTCGCCGGCGACATGTTCACCGACCCGCTTCCCGGCGGTCACGACATTCACCTTTTTTCCAACGTCATTCATGACTGGGACGTCGCCAAAGTCCGCCCACTCCTCGCCGCCAGTTTCGCCGCACTCCCGCGCGGAGGCCTCCTCGTAATCCACGACGCACACCTCAACGCCGGTAAGACCGGCCCCCTCCCCGTCGCCGCCTACTCCGCGCTCCTGATGAGCGTCACTGAGGGAAAATGTTACGCGACCTCCGAAATGGAAACCCTCCTCGCCGAGGCCGGCTTCCGCGACTTTACCTTCGCCGAAACCATCGCCGACCGGAGTGTGATGATGGCGCGCAAACCCTGAGACCTCTTCCACCCAACGAGTGTGATGATGGCGCGCAAACCCTGAGACCTCTTCCACCCAACGAGCTTCAACAAACGGTCACTGCTTCTTTTTCTTCCCAGCTATGAGCAGGTGGTGGCGCCTGGGAGGAGAGGACGGCGTGCAAAGGCGGCATCGTCGCCGGATTGGTCCGGCTTAGAAATCGACGGCGAACGTGAGCTGCGTGACGCGCGAGTCGATGGTGGCGAGGCGGGAGATCGCGCCAGTGGTCAGCGCGCCGACGGGGATCGGATCGTTTTGATTGAGCGCGTTGCGGACGTTGATTTGGACGCGGTAGTTGAAATTTCCGAACGCTTTCAGCTTACCGCGATAGGCGGCGAGGAGATCGACGTAGGTTTCGGTTTTGCCTGCGTAGGCTTTGTCGAGGTCAAGGACGACGCTGCCCGTAGGACTCGTTTTGACGCCGTAGCCGATCGTCGGGGCGGAACGCCAGCGGACGGCGCCACCGAGGTTGAAGCCTTTCAACCGACCCTCGTTGAAGCGGTAGTTGGTGATGAGATTGGCGCGGCCGCCGCGGGCGGTCGCGGTGGCGCGTCCATCGGCGGCGGTCATGAAGGCGAGGGCTTGGCCGATGAGGGTGCTGTTGTAGTATTGCTCGAGCGTCTGGCCGGTCGGCGCGGCGGCGCTGAAGGGCGCGGTTTTCCACGTGACGGGTTGGCCCGCGGTGTCGCGTTCACCATTCTTGGCGGTGACGGCGGTCCAGACCGGGAGCCGGACATCGCGCCATGCATACCACGGACCGCCGATGTTGGACTCGACGGCCTCGGACTTCGCGCCGTTGAGCCGAATGTTCCAGCTGCGCGTCGGCGAGAAATTCAGCTCGGCCTCGTAGCCATCAGAGCTGAAGTCCGACATGATAAAATAATTCGGCCGGCCGGCGGTGCGGTAGCCGCGCTTGTTGCCCTCGGTGACGTTGATGGTCGGCGCGGTGGGATCGAGGGCGAGGACACGCTGCTCGATATTGAAGAAGATATCGCGAAACTGGTTGATCTGGTTCGAGGCGCGCTGGGGGCCGAGGGCGTTTTCGTATTTGTTGAGACGGAGCGTGAGCTTGTCGCCGAACAAATCGAGGCGGACGCCGTAGTCACGGCCGTCGCCGCCCGCGCCGGGGATGTCGTTGCCGAAGGGATCGTAGCGGCCGATGTTAAGATCGAAGGTGGTGGATTGGTTGTAGAACGCGGTGAACCACTTGAACGGGCGGGCGACGATGCCGATATTCCGGTTGATGCCAGTCTGGGTGGGACCGTAGGCGGCGTAGCGCGTGTCCCACAGCACCGGGAAGAGACCGGAGAAATCTTGCGTCGTCGAAGCGGCGTCGAGATTGGCGGATTTCGCACTGTCCTTCCGATAGCCATACGTGAGCACAAGGCGGTCATGGCGCTCGCGGTCGGGTAAAAAGAAGCCCTGCCACGCGAAGATTTGGGCGACGGATTGGTTCAGACTGCCACTGGCGACCTGGCCGGCGGCGAGGCGTTTGCCGTCGGCGGTGCGGAGCGGCGTATCGGCGAGGTAGAGTGTATAGGGTCGGCCGTTGGCGTCGGTGAGTGCGGCATCGCCGGTCATGGAAAACGCAGCGGTGGTGGGCTCGTAAGGATTCGTGAAGTAGTGGCGGAACTGGGGGACACGCGTCGCGTCGTTGGCCCAGCCGCTGAAGGTTTTCGCGCGCAACGTGACGCCGGGAATGCTGGGATCGTCGAGGATGCGACGGTCGAAACTTTGCTGGCTGAGGTCGTCGGACTTCGAGCCGGTGTAGAGGCCGGAGAGGCGGTGGCGGCCGAGCCATTTTTTCCAGCCGCCGCCCGTGCCACCGAGCTTGCGCGCGAGGTCGAGTTCGTAGGAGAGCGTGACCCGCCAGTCGGCGCGATTGTGATTCTCAATCGTGTTGCCGGCGGTGCCCTGGTAGTAGAGCTGGCCGACGTTGGGATTTGGCGTCGTCGTGCCGGGGATGAAACGGTTGGCGTCCACATCGAGGCGGAAATCGCTGCTGCCCGAGGTGCTGCCACCGCTGAGTTTGTGGTTGATCGCGTTTTCGCGTTCGGCGGCGATTTCGAGGAAGAGGGAGTCGGCGAGTTTCTGCTCGAGGAGGATAGTCTTGGTCGTGCCGCCGAGTGCGCTCGTGCGGCCGGTGCCAACGATATTTACATCGAAGGGAAACAACTTCGGGTCGAGCACGGTGAAGCCGCCACCGGCATCAAAGGTCTGGTCGACGCCGGGCAGCGAGCCGGGGCTGCGCACGGCGACGGATTGGTTCCAACTCCGCACCGGGACCGAGCCGCCCTGGATGACGACGGGGGCGTTGCCCGCCTGCGTGAAAATCCGATTGGTGGCGATGCCGGTGAAGCTGGTGTTGTCGTAGATGGGCTTGGACGTGGTGTAACCACTGCCGGCGACTTTGTCGGCGATGAGCCACGGGCTGAACTGGTCGGTCGGCACGATGCGGCCCGCGCGGTTCCAGTTGCGCGAATCCTTCTCGTATTGGAACACGAGGGTGGTCGGCTTGAAGGGCTTGAACGTGACGGCGCCGTAGAGACGTTCGTCGCGATCGAGGTTGGGCATCTTCTCGGTGTATTCGCGTTTGGAGAGACCCATGAGGCGGAGGGCGAGTTTTTGCGGGGCGACCATGACGTTGGCGTCGAAGGTGGCGCGCCTGGAGTTTTCCGAGTCGTAGGTGAGCTCGAAGCCGTAGCGGTTGCGCATCAAGGCGCGGGCCGGCGAGGCGTCGAGGATGCCGGCGGGCGAGCCGAGGCCGAAGAGGATGGCGTTGGGGCCGCTGGCGACGGTCGCGCGCTCAAGGTTAAAATTGTCGGTGGGCGTCTGGACCTTGAAAAAATTCCGCGTGAGAGTGCCGGAACCGATGCCGCGCACGCGCCCGCCCGAGCCCGGATCGGAGACTTGGCCGCCGGGGGTGGCGGGGATGTAGTCGGAGGAGTTCTCGACGTTGGCGGTGTAGATGAGCGCCTGGTCGAGGGAGGTGAGCCCGAGGTCCTGCATGAAGTCCTTGGTGAGCGTCTCGATCTGGTTCGGCACATCTTTGAAATCGGTGCGGAGGCGGCTGCCGGCGAGCGTCTCGGTGGCGATCCAACCGGTCTCGGACGACGAGGAAATAACGAACGGTGAGAGTTCGACCACCGACTCAGTCGAGATGGCGGCTCGAGCTGCCGGGGCGGAGGCGGGTGACGGCAGTGATTGCGCAGAGAGCGACGCGTGCAAGGTCAGTGCGACGAGGCACGTGGCGGCGTAGGAGCGGGGGTGGGCGATGGGGTTCATGGGAAGGGTGAGTAACGGCAGGGGCGCAGGCTCAGCTCAGTAGCGTGCAAGCGGCTGGGCGGGGCGCTTGCACGATGGTGGCCGCGCGGTACGGGCGCAAACTTTTCGAGGGGCTTTTCGCCGACGCGGTGCGTCACAGGGCAGTTCTTGGGTTTCGACATTGGCTGGTTCGAAATTTGCCCGGGTACCCAAACACGAAGTTTCCCGCGGGAGGGAGAGGCGGGACTTCCCGGTGGCAGCGATTTCACCTCACCGCGCGAGGGCGGCTTGAAAATTGACACGCGGCCGATGTGAACACGTTATGTCCCCATGAAGACCGCCACTGTCCGCGACCTGCGCAACAATTTTTCCAAGCTCGAGGCGTGGTTGAGCGACGGCGAGTCCGTGCGCATCGAGAAGCGCGGGCAGCCGGTGGCGCTGCTGACGGCGCTGCCGAAAGGGAAGAGTAAGGCGTTCAAGATGCCGGATTTTGCGGCGCGGCTGAAAGCCGATTGGGGCGACCGGATCCTCAGCGAGGCAGAAGTGAAGGCATTGCGGGACGCGGAGCTAGCGGGCGACCTCGGATGAGGGCGTTTCCGGATACGTCGTTCCTTTGCTCGCTTTATCGGCTCCAGGTATTTTCCGCGCGAGCGGTGGCGGCGATGGCGTTGCGGGACGGCTCGCTGCCGGTTTCGAGTTTGCTGCTGTTGGAGTTTCGCCAGTCGCTGCGTTTTCACAGCCGAGTGTATGCGAACGACCGGGCGAAGGGGTTCCCTCGCGAAGACGGTGATTTGATGCGAGGGCGTTTGCAGGCGGATCTCGCGACCTCTGTGCTTCAGACCGTCGCGGTCGATTGGGCCGACGTGCACCAACGGGCCGAGGCGTTGAGCGCGCGGTATACGGAGAGCGGCGGGCATCGGTTGGCGGACATTCTACACGTCGCGACGGCGCTGCACCTCGGCGCGGAGGAATTTTTGACGTTTGATGCGAAGCAGAAAAAACTCGCGGTGGCGGAGGGGCTGAAGGTCCGCGTGTGACGCATGGGGCGCGGGCGTGGGGGGCGACAGGAGTGTCGACCGTCCGGGATGGGGCGGATCAGAGGCGCAGGGCAGGTGCTGCGGGCACGTCACTCGGCTTTGATCCAATCGACCTCGAGAGCGAACGCTCCGGGGTTGCCGTCGGAGAGGGAGAGACCGATTTCTTCGATGCGCGTGCGATCCAGCGGCGGGCCGGAAAGCTTTTGTCCGCGAAATTGTGGGACGAGGCTGGCGAGGGGCACGGTGACTTCGGTCCATTCGCCGCGCTTCGTGGGGAATTCGACCTGATAGGAAATCCGCGAACGACGGAACTCTGCGTTCGTGGCGAGCTGGAGACGATAGGTGCGACCGTCGCCTTTGACGCGGAGCACGATGGCTTTCGCCGCACTCAAATCGCGCGTCGGCCCGCCGGAGCGGATCGACGAAAAACCACCGTTGTTCTCGAGCGAGAGCACTCCGCGAAAGTGCAGGCTACCGTCGATGAGCGTCGCTCCGCCGCGGGAGATGCCGCCCATGACGCCGTCGTTGACGGCGAACCACGCGGGTTCATGGGCTGAACCGGAAAATTCGAAAAGCGTCACAGCAGGTGCTGAGGGCGTGTTGAGGGGGGCGAGGGCTGCAGTGGCTGAAACGGCGAGCAGCGAGGCAAGGGTCAGCGCGAGGAGCCACTGCGTTATTTTTTGGAGCACGATGGTCATCGCGCACGCTCGCTTGTTCGCGCGGTCGGTCAAGTCGCGGGGCAAAATCGCCCGCGCGGTAGCGACGGGTCGGAGTTACCGGGTGAAGGCGCTTCCGGAGGCGCTACGGTTTCTTTTTCTTGGTGCCCTTGGGCGCGATGGCGGACTGATATTCGGGGCGCGCGCCGAGTTCGGCGAGATAGGGCTGATATTCCGGCGCAGTGGACCACGCACGCGACGCCGGCTCGGTGGGGCTGACTTTGCGCTCGGGATAGTCTTGGCCGGCGACACTCGCGGCGACGGCGGCGTTCCACGCGACGAGGGCGGTGCGGAGGCGCGCAAAAATTTCGGGTTGAGTCGCGGACAAGTCGCGTGACTCAGTCGGGTCGGTGTCGAGGTCGTAGAGTTCGAATTTTTCCTCGTCGATTTTGGGCTGGATGAGCTTGTAGCGATTGTCGACCCACGCGGCACGGCGCTGGTGATGGAAGGCGAGCGGCTTGGCTCGCGAGGCGACGTCTCCGCTGAAGAGCGGACGGAGGGAGGAACCATCGACCGGCGCGAGCATCACGGATGCGGGCAGGCCGAGGATGTCGGTGAGCGTCGGGAAAATATCAACGGTGCCAGCAGGGTAGCGGGTGATGCGCGGCTGCTTGATGACGGCGGGCCACTCGATGATGCCCGGCACGCGGAGGCCGCCTTCGTAGACGGTGTTCTTGAAACCACGGAGATTTCCGACGGTGGAGGGAGAGATTTCAGGGAGGCCGCCATTGTCGCTGCAGAACCAGACCAAAGTGTTGTCGGCGAGGCCGAGATCGCGGAGGCCGCGGCGAAGTGTGCCGACGCTGCGGTCGAGGGCCACCAGTTCGCCGTAGTGATGCTGCGAGAGTTTGTTGAGGGAGCCGAAAGCGGCGCGGTCAGGTTCATCGGCGTCGAACGGTGCGTGCGGCGAGCCATACCAAATCACCGTGAACAGCGGCTTCGACCCGGCGCGGTTTTTCTCCATGAACTTCAACGCCTCGGCGACAATGACCTCGGAGGAGTCGCCTTTGAACGCTTCAAATTTCCCTCGGCGGCTGAGGAGCGGATTGCGGTCGAAGAAATTCGTGACGGAGAGCCACTCGTCGAAACCGAATTCGCCGGGGTTATGGTCGTCGGTGGCGAGGACGGGGGCACCGGGACCGGTGTAGCCGTTGAGATGCCATTTCCCGAAGTGGGCGGTGGCATAGCCGGCGTCGCGGAGGGCGCGCGGGAGGGTTTTTTCCTGGCGGCGCAGCGCGTAGCCGTGGTTCTCAACGCCGGCGCGGTCGTTATTGCGGCCGGTCATGACGGTGGCGCGGGTCGGCGAGCAATTGGGTGCGCCGGCGTAGAAGCGGTCGAAGCGCAGGCCCGCGGCCGCCATGGCATCGAGGTTGGGAGTCTTGAGGATGGGGTGGCCGTTGTAGCTGGTCTCGCCCCAACCCATGTCGTCGGCCATGACGAGGACGATATGTGGCCGGGTTGGCGACGCGGCAGCCGCAGCAGCCGCGAACGCGGCCGAGACCAAGAGAAGGAGAGAAAACGAGAGGGGCAGGAAGCGGTGGAGCATGGGTCGGAAAAGGGGAACTGGCGAAGAGACGTGCTGACGTTAAGGTTTGCTGGCGGCAAGGCTGAGGACGACATCGTAGTTGAAACGCGTGAAAGCGAAGAGGCCTTCTTCGAGAATGCGTTCCTGATCGCTATGGGCGCCGAAGCCTTTGGGGCCGTCCTCGCTGTCGATCATCGGGCCGATGCCGAAACAGTCGATGCCGCGCGCGCGCAGATACGCCATGTCGGTCGCGCCGGTGCTCATGGTGGGCAACGTGAGGGTTTGATAATGCCGGCGGACGGCGGCCTCAAGCATCTCGAAGGCCTCGGTCCGGAGTCGCGAGGGGGCGGCGCCGGGACGGCTGTGGCCGGAGGCGTGCACGACCTCGATGGCGGGGTCATCGATGATTTTGCGGAGCTGGTCGAGGAAGCGCACCATGTCTTCGTCGGGCAGTGAACGGATATCGAGGGTGGCCTCGACTTCCGAGGGGATGACATTCACGCGGTAACCGCCGCTGATCATATTGGGCGAAATCGACGTGCGGAGCGTGGAGTTGAAGCGCGGCGCGTGTTCGGCGAAATATTCCTGCACGGTGCCCGTCTCGTCGCCAGCGAGAATCGTGCGGTAGCGGGCCGCTTCCTCGGGCGGGCTGATGGTGGCGAGGCGTTCGAAGAAGGCGCGGGTCGTTTCGTTGAGGCGCATGGGCGGCTGCCAATCGGCGATTTTGGCGATGGCCTTGGCGAGGTGGACGACGGCGTTGGAACGGAGTGGGACGGAGCCGTGGCCGGCGACGCCGTTGGCGACGAGGCGGATGCGGTTGGGAATTTTTTCCGTGGTCTGGATGCTGGCGTATTGGATTTTTCCACCGGTGCGCACCACACTGCCGCCCTCGGCGAGGCAGAACTCGGCGTCGATCTCGGCGAAGTGTTCGCGCACCATGAACTCGATCCCGAACTGCACGTTGCCTTCTTCGCCGGCCTCGGCGAGGAAGATGACGTCGCGGTCGAGCGGCACTTTGGCGCGCTTCAGCAACAGCATGGTCATGAGCGAAACCGTGACGTTGTCTTTGTCATCAATAGTGCCCCGGCCGTAAACGTAGCCGCCCTCGCGGGTGGCGGAAAACGGCCCGTGTTTCCATTTCTTGGGATCGATGTTCACCGTGTCGGTGTGCCCCATGATGAGGAGCGGGCGTTTGGAGCCGTTACCGCGGAGCCGGGCGACGAGGTTGGGGCGCCGGGGATCGAGCGCGAAGATCTTCGTCTCGATACCCTCGGCCTGAAGAATGCGCTGCAGATACTCGACGGCAGGGACTTCGTTGCCGGGCGGATCGCTGGTGTCCATGCGCACGAGGGTCTGGAAGTGGCGCATCGTTTCTTCGTCGACGGCGGCGAGGTCCACCGGCGCGGCGGACGGGGCGGCCGGAGCGGAGAGGGACAGAAGGAGGGACAGGACGAACGGGAGCAGGAGGCTGAGGTGCACGGGAAGTTCGGAGGTCGCTAAGTTGCGTTTAACCAAGGCAGCGGGTGACGAGGGTGCGGAGGATAGGGATCAAGTCGGTTTCGAACCACAAGTTGCGCTTGAGCCAAATCCGATTGCGCGGGGACGGGTGCGGCAAGGGCAGAAAGCGCGGGAGGTGGTTTCGATAGGCGCTAACGTTTTCCGTGAGCGTCGGTGCGGCGGAATCGCCCAAATATCGGGACTGCGAATACTGGCCGATCAACAGCGTGAGTTTCACGTCGGGCATGCGGCACAAAAGCGCCTCATGCCAGAGCGGAGCGCACTCGGGGCGCGGCGGGAGGTCGCCGGAAGCGCCGGTGCCGGGGTAGCAGAAGCCCATTGGCACGAGGGCGAACAGGTTGGCGTCGTAGAATTGTTCGGCGGTCACGCCGAGCCAGCTGCGCAGAGTATCGCCGCTCTGGTCCTGCCAGGGGACGCCGGACGCGTGAACTTTGCGACCGGGAGCTTGCCCAATGACCACGATGCGAGAACGCGGGCTCGCCGCGAGGACGGGGCGCACGCCATGCGGGAGTGCGGCGGCGCAGACGGTGCACTTCGCAATTTTCACCAGAAGGGATTTCATGGCGAAGGATGGCGTGGAAATCAAAACGGGCGCGGCTTAGCGGATCTTGGCGTCGGGGAGCTCGGACTTCACGCCCTGATCGAGCGGCATGAGATCTTTGTCGGGCGTGAGGCCCTCGCCGGCGAGCAGGGTGGCGAGCTGCTTTTCGAGGTCGCGGCGCTGGGCGGCGAATTTCGGATCGGCGGCGAGGTTGCGCAGCTCCTTGGGATCGTCTTTCAGGTTGTAGAGTTCGGGGAGATGCTTGTCGGGCGAGCCGTCGCCGTGGGGGTAGCGCATGAACTTCCAGTCGTCGGTGCGGACGCCACGGATATTGGGCGTGTAGGGAAACTGTTTCTCGTAGTTGTATTCGTAGAACCAAGCGGTGCGCCACGCGGGATCTCGCCCGTTGGCGAGGGCACGCCACGAACGACCTTGGATGTTGGCGAGCGGTGCCGCACCGCACAGATCGAGGAGACTCGGCGCGAGGTCCATCGCAAGCACCTGTCCGGTGACCGTGCGGCCGGCGGAGAGCCCGGGACCGCGGACGATGAGCGGAATGCGGATGCTCGGTTCATGCATTGCGCGCTTGTCCACCATCCCATGCTCGCCTTCGAGAAGGCCATTGTCGCCCATGAAGACGATGACGGTGTTGTCGTATTGTCCGGTCGCCTTGAGGTAAGCGACGAGTCGGCCCACGCTATCGTCCACGCTGAGCACGGTGCCCCAGTAGGCGTGGACCATATTCTCAAAATCCTTCACGGCTTCCGGGCGGGCGTCGGGGAAATTTTTGCGCCACTCGAAGAGTGGGCCGTAGATGCCGTGCCAGGTGGTGAGGCGCTGGCGGAGCCAATCGGGTTTGCCGTCGAGCGTGAAGGCGCTGGCCGGGTAGGACACTTTCACCGCGTCGAAGGCATGCGCATATTTTTCCTCGGGCGTGTAGAAGGAGTGCGGCGCCTTCTGGCCGATGCACAACGCCCACGGTTGGCCGGGCGTGGCAGCGCGGGTTTTCAACCAGTCGAGCGCGAAGTCGGTGACGACATGGGTATAGTAGCCTTTGACGACCGCGCTCTTCCCGCCGTTCACGCGCCACTCCGTATCGAAATATTTACCCTGGCCTTTGTGGGTGATGAACCAGTCGAAGCCGGAGCGTGGCGCATCGTTGTCCTCACCCATGTGCCATTTCCCGATGTAGGCGGTGGCGTAGCCGGTCTCGCGCAGCCGGCCGGGCCAGTGCGGGAGGGAGGCGGAGAGCTCGGTGAAGTTGTCACGCACACCGTGGCGGCTGGCGTAGAGGCCGGTGAGAATGCTCGCGCGACTAGGCGAACAGAGGGACGTCGTGCAAAATGTGTTGGCGAATTTCACGCCCGATTGCGCGAGCGCATCGATGTTGGGCGTTTTGACGTGCGCGGAGCCATACGCACCGACAGCTTCGGGACGAAGGTCGTCACAAAGGATGAAGAGGACATTGGGCTTTGCAGCCGTCGCAGCGAAGGCAGCGGAGACTGAGAGGAAGCACGAGAGAAAGACAGACAAGGAGCAGGGGAGAATCCGGCGGGAGAGGCTCATAGGAAAGGGCGAGCATGGGCGCCGATAGGCGGCGGGCCAGCGGGAAGTGCGGGAGGCAGGAGCGCAAGCAACCGCTCAGTTTGGGGAAGCGCGACCGTCTGGGTGGCCGCTCGTGCGCGTGAAAAAAGCGGCATCTAGGCAGAGCCGGGTGCCGGCGGTATCAGCTCGTCGAGGAAGCCTTCGTCCCACGCGATGGCCGGGAACGCGCCCGTGACCCGTGGGTCGATGCATCCGCCATCAATTGTCTTCATGGCGAAACGAAAGGCCCGCTCACCGGGCTGCCCTGGCTCGCCGAAACGCGCCGCGCGCGTGTTCCAGTCGGCGATGGACGCAGGGCTGATGCCCGGTTGAGCGAGGAACCACTGCGCCACGGCTTCATCGGAGGGGTGCTCGGTGATGGCAGCGAGGGCATCTGCGAGCGTGAGAGGGAAGTGCGCAAGGAAGGCGCCGTCTGTTGCCAAGGCGTGGCCGAAGGCGCGGCGGTAGTCGGACGGCAGAGTGTCCGCGAGGTGCTGACGCGCCTTGTCGACGAAGCGCGGCAGCCACCCGCAACCGGCGAGCTGATCGTGCGGGCGGCGGAGACTCATTGTTGCCGATGAAATACGGAATGCTTCGCGCGCTTCAAGCGGACGTGCGCGGCGTGAGCAATAAGAACGGTGATGCGCGACGATTCTGCCTCGAGTGATTATTTCTGCGCGGCGGATGGCGAAACCGGAGTGGCGGGGAGCGTCTCGCGGAAAAATTTCACCGAGAGCTTTATCGTTTGGTCGAAATGCGCGGCGTTCCAAAACGCGTGCGCCCCGCCCTCGATTTTTACGAGCTCCGCCTTCGCGCCGGCTTGCCGATATTTTTCCAGCAGGAGTTCCGACTGCGTCATCGGCACGACTGCGTCGTTAGTGCCGTGCATCAACAGCACCGGCGCGGAATTTTTCGTGACGTGCGTGACGGGCGAAATGAGTTTTGCGAGATCGGCGCCGAGATTTTGGCGGTCGCCCATGCGCGTCAGATCGGCGGGCGTGGCCATCGCGACGACGGCCTGCACGCGGCTCGAGATGCCGGGATTGCCGCCATCGCCCTCCAGCGTCGCGACGGAGTCGCTCGTGCCGAGCATGGCGACGAGGTGCCCTCCGGCCGAGCCGCCGATGGCGCCGATGCGTTCGGGATCGAGCCCGTGTTGGGCGGCGTTGGCTCGCACCCAGCGCACGGCAGCCTTGCAGTCGAGCACCGGCGCGGGCAATTCCACCTCCGGCAGCAGGCGGTAGCCGATACATGCGACCGCGAAGCCCTGCTCCGCGAGCGCGCCCGCGATGGGCGCGAAGCGTGACTTGTCGCCGCTCCGCCAGCCACCGCCGTGCACGACGACGATGCACGGGATTTTATCGGAGGCCGGCTGCATCGGTAGGTAGAGGTCGAGCTTCACTTCACGTGTGCCGTAGCGCGCGTAGACGATATCACGTTCGACTTTCACTGACGCGGGCAGTGCGCGGCGTGGTGGTTGACCTTCCGGATCGGCGGCGGCTTTGCCCTTCTTTGGTGCGGGCTGTGCGAGGACGCCCGAGGCGAGCGCGAGGATCAAGGCGGAGAAAAAGAGCAGGTGGGGTGTTTTCATGGTGGTGCGAGTTGGGACTATTTTCGCTCGGCCAGTTCGGCTCTCGTCGGCGGCATACGGTCGACGAATTTCGCGTCGGTCCTCCGGAGTTCGGCGATCGTCTTGGCGCGGAGGTCGCGCAGGCGTGCGGCGTGCGCGGGTTGCGCGGCGAGGTTTTTCAGTTCCTCGGGATCGGCTTCCAAGTCGTAGAGCTCCTCGGTTTCGCCGGCGACGAGGTTGCGCACGTATTTGTAGCGGCCGTCGCGGAGCAACGCATACCACGGGACATTGCCGGATGAAGTCAGGCTTTCGTCGGTCGGGATCACGTCGGTCTCAGCGCCGTAGTTGCGCGACGTGTGCGTCATGAGCGTCGGTGAGTTCCAATCGGTCGCGCGCGGATTCGCGAGGAGTGGGCGGATGTCGCGGCCGTGAGTTTTCCACGGCAAGGTGACGCCGGCGGTGCGACAGAAAAAATCCACGAGGTCGGGCGCGTTGACGGGATGCTTGGTCACTGCGCCGGTGGGAATCTTGCCGGGCCACGAGATGATGAGCGGCGACGAAATCGTCGCATCGTAGGGCGCGATCTTCTGGTTGAAGCCATGCTCACCGAGGCCGTAGCCCTGATCGGCCGCGTAGACGACGAGCGTGTTTTCGAGTTGGCCCGATGCTTTGAGCGCGGCGAGTACGCGGCCCACGCCTTCGTCGACCGAGAGCATGCATTCGTTCACCTGCTGGATCCATGATTCGTAGGACTGGCCGGCGACGTGCGAGTCGAAGTTTCCTTTCTTGCGCGCCTTGTCGGCCATCGCGGGTTTGCCGTCTTGGCCGAGCATCCACGCCTTCGTGTTTTCCAGATACGCGGGCTTGTCGGGCCAAGGGCCGACGATGTCGGCCGGCACCGGCGCGGTCTTGCCGGCGAGTTTTCCTTTGTGGCGGTCAGCCGGCGTGGTCGGACCGTGGATCGCGCCGTAGCACAGCCACAGATACCACGGCTTGTTCGGATCGCGGTGCTGGCCCTTGATGTAGTCGACGGCCCAGTCAGTGTAGTTGTCGGTGGAGTAGCCCTTTGTCAGGCGGTCCACGCCGTTGAAGGTCAGGATTTGGTCCGTGTAATAGTTGCCGGCGTTTTCGGGGTGGCCGGGGCGGTTCCAGACGATTTGGTAATCCCAGTCGCGGCCGAAACCGGTGTCGGTGCCGGTGTGCCATTTGCCGATTTGCGCGGTGTGGTAGCCCTGCTTCCGAAACTGCGCCGGCACGAACGGCGTCTGGGCGGGATCGTAACGGCTGCCGGGATATTCCCCGGCCATCGTCATGCTCATGACGCCGTGCTGCAGGCGACCCGTGAGCAGCGAAGCGCGCGACGGCATGCACCATGCGCCGAGGTAGCTGCGCTCGAAGCGCACGCCGCGTTGCGCGAGGGCGTCCACATTCGGCGTTTTCGCCCACTCCGGAGCGGCGCCGTAGCAACTCAGCGTTTTGTAAGACTGGTCGTCCGTGTAGATGAAGAGGATGTTGGGCCGCTTGGCGCCGGCTGCATCGGCCGCGGTGGCTCGCGCGGCGATGAAGGCGATCACACCAACGATCAAAACGGAACGGCGAAGAAGGGAAGTCATGGGGGGGGGTAAGGGGGCGGGACTGAATCGGGCCGAGCGGATGGATGGACGGGATTGGATTGGGCGCAAGCGAAGCGTGCTCGCTCAGGGCTTTAATATTTTTCGATAGAGCGGCTCGCCCTTGATCGAGTGAAAGTCGACGGCCAGAGCGCGATCGTCGGGCGTGTAGCGCACCGAGACGAAACCGCCGCGGCTCGCCGAGTAGGGACGTTCCATGCCGTCGTAGAGCGGCGGCACGGCTTGGACGTGTTCATCGCACGTTGGTCCGCAACTGATCTCGTGCGTGCTGCGACCGTTGCGACGATCGATCGAGTGATACTGCCAGTGCCGGTCGCCGCACATCAGCATGACATTGCTCAGCTGCTTTTCCTTCAGCCAGTCGAGGAAGGCCTGTCCCTCGTGCCAAAAGCCATTCAGGTTTGCGTGGTTGTCGCCCTTCATCAGACGGTCGGGGCCCATGATGGGATTCGGCGCGATGATGATGCGGTGGTCCGCATCGCTCGCGAGGAGGGTCTCCATCAGCCATGCTTTCTGTTCCTTGCCCCAGATGGATTTCTCCGGGCCGTCGGGCAGGTCGTTCGGCGAGCGGAAATCGCGGTGCTCGAGCATCCAGATCTGCACGCCGCGGCCCCAGCGGACCGTGCGATAGGTTTTCTCGCCCATCGGAAACACCTGCTTGAAAACGCGGATGCCCTCCTCGTGCGTGAGCCACGCGACGTCCAGTCTTTGGTTTCCCTTGGTCTCGGTGAAGCGTGCGCCCGGGTCGGCGCGGCTGGGGTTGACCCATTTTCCCTTCATGGAGGGATCGGAGTCGTTGAAGCGATAATCGTGGTCATCCTTCATGAAGTAGCCGCCGACGTGGCGGTAATAGTCCTTCATCGCGGGCAGCCCGAACATTTTTTGATAAGCCTGCCACGCCTGCGGCACGTTGCGCGCCAGGCCCGCGCCATCGTAGTAGACCGTGTCGCCCGCTGAGACGCAAAAGTCCGGCCGCTGCGCCGCCATCGGCCGGTAGGTCGCCTCGCCGCGCGGATCTTGGCAGGTCGTGACATGAAACATCACGGGCGCGCGCGTCTCGGGCGAGGGGGCAGTGACAAAGGAGAAACCCTCCGTGACAGTGACCGGAGAGCTCGCTTTGGTGCGCAACTCCACGCGGTAGTGGTGCCGCCGGGCCGGCGTAAGGTCCGACAATTTGAACTGGATCGAATGATCGACATCCGCCCGCGCTCGCTCCCAACCGGTCGTGCGGGCCTCGCGCAACGCTTCGTCGGTGCCGTAGCGCAAGCGCGCCTCGCCCTCCGCTCCCGGGATCGTGCCGCCGACCAGTTGACTAGGCGTCGCCGTGATCCGGACGTGCACGATGGCGGTGCGGTCGGTGATCTCGCCGGCTTTGGCGCCGCCCCCGAGATAAAGGTCAGGTTCGATCGCGGCGGGGGTGGCTTGCGCGAAAGCCCGGGGCGAAAGCCAAGCGGGCACCGCGAGGGCGGCCAGCCAAGTTGTGAGGAGCAGTGAGCGGAGCGATTTCATGGGGTGCGGCCAAGGGTTTTCGTGGGGGTTACTTGCCGGCCTTCTTCTTGGCTTGGCGGGCGGGCTTGGCGTCGTCGTCGTCGTCACCGGGACCGCCGGCGCCTTTGTGCGGCGCGTTTTTTTCGGGCAACCATTTCGCGAGGGTGGCTTTGGTTGCGGCAAACTCAGGTTTCCCGGCGAGGTTGGTCCACTCATACGGGTCTTTGGTTTCGTCGTAGAGCTCCTCGCCGCCGTCTTCGTAGCGGATGTAGCGCCATTGCTCCGTGCGCACCGTATGGTTTTTGAAACCGTGGGTCGTGATCGCGGGGCGATCCCACGCGGCCTGCGGATCGCGCAACAGCGGCACGATGCTGGGGCCCTCGACGTGCGCGGGAAGGGGTAGGCCGGCGAGTTCGCAAAGCGTTGGATAGATGCTCATGAAATCCACGGGGCGATCGGACATCCCGCTGGCGCGAGTGACGCCCGGCGCGACGACGATAAACGGCGCACGCGTGGGCTCCTCCCAGAGCGCGAATTTCCGCCAGTGATCTTTTTCGCCGAGTGACCAGCCGTGGTCGCCCCAGAAGACGATGATCGTGTTGTCGCGCTGTGGACTCTGGTCGAACGCGTCGAGCAGGCGGCCGATGTTCATGTCGGTGTAGGCGATCGTGGCGAGATACGACTGGATCGCGTTCTTCCAATTGCCGTCGCGCACGAAGCGAGCGTGGTCCTGCGCAGCCTTGGCCATCTTCTTGCCGCCGGCGGGAACGTCGTCGAGGTCGTCTTTTTTGTAGGGCGGGAGCTGGATGCTCTCGAGGGGGAATTGCTCGTAGTATTTGCGCGGCACGGCGAAGGGCAGGTGCGGCTTGTGCAGTCCGCAGGCGATGAAGAACGGTTGGCTCGACGGATTCTTCAGGCGCTCGATCGAGTAGTTCACCGTGTGCCAGTCCATGATGTCGTCGTCCTTGAGATCGTGCACCAGTGGCCCGTGAAAACCCTCTTCCTTCGCGACACCCTTGCCCGTGGCGGACATCCCGGTGGAGTCCATGTATTCGCTCCACTCCGAAGGAAAATACTGATCGCTGTGGTAAATTTTTCCTGCGCCGGAGACGCGATAGCCGGCTTTCAAAAACTGCTTCGTGAGGCCCTGACCCTCGGGCAAAATCGTTTTCCACTTATCGCCGTTGTAGTAGAGCCCGGTGGTCCACGGCCGCTGTCCGCCCATCAACGCGCCACGGGCCGGCTCGCAGGCGGGGACCGCGCAATAGGCGTGGCGAAAGGCGACGCCCATCCGCGCGAGCCGGTCGATGTTCGGCGTCTTGGTCTGCGGATTGCGTCCGAGATAGCCGACCCAGTGGTTGAGATCGTCGACGGCGATGAAGAGGACATTGGGACGTTTCGGAGCAGTGGCGTCGGCGGAAAAGGCTCGCGTGACGAGGCACAAGAGCGCGACGGCAATCAGGAGCGAACGGCGGAGGGAGGCATGCATGAGAAAGGAGGCGAAGGCGGGTGAACGGAAAAGCCGCTGGGAGCGGCTGAGTGGCGGGGTCAGGCGCACCGTAGCGGAATTGGGCGGCATGGAAACTGGAATTTCGTTTGGCAACGCGTCCACCACGCCGCACAACCCGTCAGGCGAAATCGATTCACCCCGTTCCGCTCTCCGTCTGTCGCTGAGCCGTCTACTCCCCACCCTCATGAAATCCCGCGTTTTCCCTCTCCTGATTTTGATCCTGACCCCGTGGGCGGCATTGCACGCGGCTGCGGCGGCGAAGTCAGCCAAGCCCAACTTCATCGTGATTCTGTCCGACGATCAAAGCTGGGTGGGCACGTCGCAGCGCATGATCCCGGGCAGCCCCGAGACGGCCAGCGACTATTTCCGCACGCCGAACATCGAGCGGCTCGCGGCCCAGGGCATGATGTTTTCGAGCGGCTACTCGCCGGCGCCGTTTTGCTGCCCCACGCGGCGGAGTCTGCAAGTTTCGCAGACGCCCGCGCGGCACGAGTATCAAGCCGATCGCGAGGGCTGGCCGGCAGTCTACCGTCAGCAGTTGAACATTCCGCGCATGCTCAAGGCTGCGGATCCGCGCTACCGCACGGCGCATTTCGGCAAATGGGATCATCGCTACGACAAGATCACGCCGGCCGAACAAGGCTACGACGTGAGCGACGGCCCGACCGGAAACGCCAATGGAAACGGGTTGGGCGAAGGCTCCGGGGCCGGCAGCAAAACCGGCAAGACCTCCGAACTCAAAGACCCCAAACTGGCCAGCAGTCTCACCGAGCGGGCGAGTGCGTTTTTGGAGGAACAGGTGCGGGAGGGCCGGCCGTTTTATTTGCAGGTGTCTCACTATGCGGTGCACCTCGACATCCAACACAGCGCGGCGGCGCTGGAGCGCGTGAAGGCTCGGCCGGCCGGGAAAAAACACAACTTGCCGGAATTTGCCGCGATGACCGAAGACCTCGACGCGGCCGTCGGCCGCCTCATGGAAAAAGTCCGCACGCTCGGGCTGCTTGAAAACACGTATGTTTTCTACCTGTCCGACAACGGCGGGCGCGGCAGCCTGCCCGGCAGCAAGGACCTCGGGCTCGGATTGAATCATCCGCTTCGGGGGGCGAAATCGAACATGTATGAGGGTGGGATCCGCGTGCCGTTTTTCGTGGTTGGCCCCGGCGTGAAGGCCGGGAGCGTGAGCACGGTTCCGGTGACGGGACTCGATTTTTTACCGACGATGGCCGAACTCGCCGGCTACCAACTCACGCTCCCCGCGACGATCGACGGCGGCAGCATGACGTCAGTGCTCCGCAATGCCGGTGCGGGTGAAGTGAAGCGCCAGCGGCCCTATTTGATCTTTCACCAAGCCTATGACCGCAACGCGCAGTCGGCACTGCGCTGGGGTGATCTCAAATTGGTGAAGACGTGGAAGACGGGAAAACTTGAGCTGTTCGATCTTTCGAAAGATCTCAGCGAAGCAAACGACCTCTCCGTCAAGATGCCGGAGAAAACCAAGGAACTGGATCAGACGCTGACGGCGTTTCTCACGCAGGTGAAGGCGACGACCGTGCAGACGAAGATAGGGAAGGACGAGTGACGCGTCTATCGGTGGCAGCACAGGCACCGCTCTGAAAATCTGGGAGTTTTTCAGCGCGAACCTACCGGAGGATTGCTAGAACATTTTTCCGAAATCCTGCCGGGTGCCGACCCAAACCCAAACGACGTTTTCCCCGTCGCGCTGACACACCGCCCGATAACCGCCGCCAAAACGCACGGACCAAAAATTGCCGGGGCCGTTCAGTTTCTTGAAGCGAAGGCTGGGATGGTCGGGGTTGGTCATGAAGAGTCGGTATGCTTGGCGGGACTGGGCGCGTGCCGTCTCCGGCAGCAGAAAATAGAGCCGCCAGAACTCTCCGTTGCCGGCGGACTTCACAGGCGCGACGGATCAATCGTCTGCGGCTTTTCGCGCGCGAGGCTTTCATCGGCCCACCGCGCGAGGTTCGCCACTTTGGAGGGGTCGTTGAAGTCGCGCTCCCACGCCGCCTCGTCGTCCTCGTCCACGCAATCGAGCGCGGTCTGCGCTTCCTGCGATTTGAGGAACTGTGCAAACGCGAGAAGCGAGGACTGACGTGCGGGATCGAGGCTGCTGCAGAGCTCGGCCACCGCTTCGGGCGTGGAGGGAGTCAGCGTAGTGGGCATGACGGAAATCGTGCCCCAAAACATCGTGGCCGCAAGTCCCGGTTTGCGCCCGACGACTGTTTCAATGGCCCCTGCAATTCGTTGTTCATGTTTCACGCAGAGCCACGGAGATTGACGCCACCTCATGCTCCGCTGAGAAGTTCCCTCATGAAGCGAACCCCTGCGATCTTCAGCTCCGTAACCCGGCTCAAGTAGCTCGCGCTGGTTGCGCTCTTGGCCAGTCCGGCGCGCGCTGCGGAGGCGCCGATGATTCTTTCTCGCGATCACACGGTCGAGGTGCGCTCCACGGTGCCGGCCATCGCTGGACAGACCGTGAAACTCTACGTGCGTGAGCGCGTCAGCGCGGCGGCGCCGGAGCGGATCGCGGGCGACAAGGTCGTGTTGTTCGTGCATGGCGCGGGCACGCCGGGGTCGGTGGCGTTTGACGTGCCGTATCAGGATTACAGCTGGCTGGCCTTTCTGGCGGCTGGATACGATGCGTTTGCCGTGGACCTGACCGGCAATGGCCGCTCGACCCGGCCCGCGGCCATGAACGATCCCGCCAATCTTCCGGCGGAGCAGCGCAAGGCCCTTGGCGTTCCGGAGGCCAAAGTAAGGACTTATACCTCCGCGATGACCACCCTCGAGTCCGATTGGAACGACATCGGCGCGGTCGTCGCTTACATCCGCAAGCTGCGAAGCGTGGAGCGTGTCGCGTTGATCGGCATGTCGCGGGGTGGCCCGAGGGCGGGCGGCTGGGCCGCGCAACATCCCGGCGAAGTGTCGAAACTTGTGCTGCTGGTGCCCGGCTACAATCGCACCGCGCGGGTCGAGGCTCCATCGCCACCCGGCCCAGCGCCGGCGTTCAACACGCAGAGCCGGACGGAATTCCTCGCCTTTTGGGACAGCCAGAAAGCCGGCCCCGATCATTACGATCCACGGGCGGTAGAGTCAGTCTGGAGTGAAATGCTCGCCTCCGATCCCGTGGGCGCGACGTGAAGGCCGGGTTTGCGCCGCGCCCCGGAGGTGACCTTGGGCGGCTGGGGGCCCGAATTGGCGAAGAAGGTGACGATGCCCACGCTGCTGATGACGGCCGAGCACGACTTGGTGATAGCTCCTCAACGTGTGCGCGAGTTGCACGCGGACCTCGGCAGCAGCCGGAAAGTCCTCGTCGATCTCGCCCGCTCCTCGCACCGCGCGCTGTGGGAGCGAAATTACCGGCTTATCTTCCGCGCCTCGCTCGAGTGGCTGGACCACGGCACCGTCAACGGCCAAGCGAACGGCGTGGTGCGATTGGGCTATCAGGACAAGTAGCGCTCTTCGCTGATTTCGGTGGGTGAAGCCGAGTCGCTGCGCCAGCGACACGAGACGAATACGGGGGCTGTGGCGCACGACCTCTTCGCGAAATTGACGAAGAAAACCAAAGAGTTGGATCGAACCCTGACAGTGTTTCTCGCTGAGTGAAAAGCGACGACGGTGCAGACGAAGTTTGGGCAGGACGAGTGATGGGTTCGTCCGTAATGGAACGAAAATCGAACGCTCCCTCGTCCGCAATCAGTAGCTGAACCGGCTCGTGATCACCCATTCGAGCGGGGGATTGAACCGGTAGTTGACGAGCGTGCCGTCGGTCGCGAGTTGGAGGCGGACGAAGGCGTCGTTGTTCAACACGTTGTTAACGTTCGTCTGCAGGGACCACATCACCGATTTTCCCGCGAACTGAATCTTCCGGCGGTAGGCGGCGTTGACGTCGACGAAGACTTGCTCGGAACCGTAGAACACCGAGCGGACGATGGCAGTCGGGGTGCCTTTGGCGGTGTAGCCGATCACCGGCCGGCCGCTGTAGCGCAGGCCGCCGCCCACGGTAAAGCCCTTCAATGCGCCTTCGGAAAAATCGTAATTGGTCACGAGGTTCAGTTTGCGGCGCATCTGGCCCAGCGGGAGCCGGCCATCCGCGAGCGTGAAGTTATTGAACGTCGTGGAATCCAGCGCGGCGAGTTGGGTGGCGACGGTGCCGGTGCCGTTGGCCAGCGGCAGCGCGCGGTTCGCCTCCCACAGCGGGCGCCAGGTGGCGATGTAGGCGAGGTCGTCGCGGCCGATGTTTGTGCGCGAGGTCGTCCCCTGGCTGTAGTTGAGGAACACGCGCCAGTGCTCGGTCAGGTTGGCGGTCAGTTCCACCTCGTAGCCTTGGGTGCGGGAGTCGAACGTTTGTCCGGTGGCGTTGGTGGAGGTGCCGCTGGGCACTTTTCCGGCCAAGGCGAGCGCGTCCCAGAGCGGGTTGAGCGAGGAGTTGATGTTGCCGAAATTAAAATCGTTCTCGGCCTGGGTCTGGTAATACAGCGCGGTCACGAACACGCGGTGGTTGAGGAGGTCCAGTTTGAGTCCGATGTCCTGACTCCGGCCGTGCGGGATGGGCGTGCGCGCGAAGCTCGTGAGATCGGAACTCGTGTTGTTGAGTCGCCCCGAAAAGGACGGCAGTCCGCTGTTAGCGGACTTGCTATAGGTCAGGCCGAGCCAGTCGCTGACTTGGAAAACGCCGCTGAACGAGACGCTTCGTGCCACAACATTGTTGGGGGTATGGCTGCGCACGGGGGTCGGCAGTCCGGTGGTGAAACCGGGCACGGGCGTGAGCACCTGCGTGGAGGCATAGTCGTTCCGATCGTCCCGACTCGTGCCCAAAATCGTTTTGATCCGATCGTGCCAGAACGAACTTTGCAGCATGCCGATCATTGTTTGGTCGTCGAAACTGTTGAGCTGGGCGCCGGCGTTGAAGCGCACGAGGTCGGTCGTGTAGGTCTTGCCGCTGACGGTCTCGGTCACCGTGCCGAGGGGGCGGCGATTGTAGGGGGCCATCACGATGGCGCGGCTCGGCCCGTTAAGATCGACGTAGGTGCGGCGAAAAACGCGGTTCGCACCGTTGATCGCGCTGGTGAGATTCGGGGCGTTTGCCGACAGGACCTGTTCGCGAAAGGCCGAGATGCCGACCTTGGTGAAATCATACTGGTAGACGCCCGCCAGCGTGTGTTTGCCCCAGCGACCGAAGTCTCGTTTGTAGGATAGCACGGTCCGCACCGAATCGCTGAGCTGGTCGGTGAAGTTGACCTGCGGCAAACCCTCGACGTAGGTCCGGCGTAGATTTGGGTTGGGGGCGCCGGAGGGCAGCGTCGGGTTGGTATCGACGTAGAGCGAGCGGGTGATGGCGGTCTGCGGATCCCAGACGGCGGTGTGACTGCTGGTGCGGAGCGCGGAGAGTTCGGCGTTGAAATTCGGAGTGAACGCGCGCGTCAGGGAGGCGCCGAGCCGAGTGAAGTTCGTGTTTTGATCGTAGCCCGGCCCGTAGACCGTGGTTTCCCTTGGCAGGACGCTGAAATCGGTCAGCGGGAGATTGTCGCCGTCCACGGACTTGCGCACGGTGCTCGTCGTTTTGTTGACCCAGTCGCTCAGGGCACCGGAGGCGGTGTCGAGGACCAGGTAGCGCGTATTGGCAGCGGCGATCAGGGAAATGCTCTGCGCCGCATTGGCGGCGGTTCCGACATTGCTGCCGGCCGCCTTCCACGCCGTGTAGGCGTCATATGCCGTGATGGAGCGTTTCGTCTGCTTGGTGATGGCGGCCTTCTCCGCGTCGAGATTCAACTCGGTCTTCCGATCGATGCGCCATTTTCCGGTGATGAAGGCGCGCTCCGAATCATTGAACTCATAGTTGCGCCAACTGCCGCGATTGTCCTTTACCGCAGCGATGCGGACGGCGAGCAAGCCGCCGACGGGCACATTGACGTCCGCTTCCTCGCGCAGCCCGCCTTCCGAGCGGCCCTGCACGGCGACGGCGACGGCGTGCTTGCCGAGGAGCGCGCGCTTGGTGGTCGCGTTAATCAGTCCGCCGGGGGAACCGATGCCGAACAGAACCGAATTCGGTCCGCGAGACTGATCGATGCGCTCCGTGTTGAACGTGTCCGTCGGGAAATCAGATTTGAAGAAGTTGACCGAAACCGTGCCGCCCCCGAGGCCGCGCATGCGCACCTGCCGCGTGCTGCCATTGATGAAGTTCTGCCCCGGGCCGTTGTCCTCGCCCCAATCATACTCCGTGCTGAGCATGTAGCGGGCGAGCTCGTCGGTGCTCGTGATGGCGACATCTTGGAAGAATTGCTCGGTAAACCCGGTGGTGGGCGCGGCGACATCCTTGAGGTCGGTCCGCAGGCGACTGCCGCCCAACGTGGATTGCGGTTGGTAGCCGCGGTCACCGGACGA
>Ga0209829_10000486_pt1 | contig 36250 bp, 29 predicted proteins | sample C_140205_EF_Meta_FD_187311 | JGI IMG/M metagenome (GOLD analysis project Ga0209829, IMG submission 187311) | Freshwater microbial communities from Lake Croche, Canada to study carbon cycling - C_140205_EF_MetaG (SPAdes) (version 2) | ecosystem: Environmental > Aquatic > Freshwater > Lake... | reverse complement strand
CTTGGGAAGGACTGTAGGAAAGGAACTGAAAGATGAGTATCAGAAGGCCCACCCAAAGGCATCGCCCAGTCCTACGCCGAAGCCAACATCCATCCCCGTCGCTAACTTGCAGTAATCCGTCACTGCCACGCTCATGAGATTTCAGATTCACTCTGATATGCGCCGCTTGCCCCTATGCTTGATTTTAGCGGGGGGAATGATTTTTGGAGGGCAGCTCTCCGCTCAAACCAATTCACCTGCTCAGATCCTTGCGCAGATGGATCAGTGTAGGGAGCAAGTAATCAGCCATCTCTCCCTCAGTGATAAAATGAAGTTCCGATCTGCGATAGGAGTCATTCAAAAGAATCCTCAATTTATTGCCGCCAACAATGCGGTGACGAATGCAGCGACGCCACAAGCCGAGGTCGAGGCTCGAAAGATGCTGGGTAACCTAAAGCTAGATCTGATTGAGCAGCAGGATCCCACGCTCAAGCCGGTCGTGGAGCAGATCCGCGCAGCCCAAGCCGCACTGCTCAAGTAATAACTAGGGATGAGATCGAGCAAGATGTCCCGGGCGGGTCTCCTAGTGTCGTTATTATTAGGAACTCTCTTCTCGCACGTTCCTCTCATTGCCCAATCGAATCCGCAGGATGTGACGTGTTTTCCCGTCATGATCTCCGGTGGTCATGAAACCGATCCTCGGGATCATGGTCGTCCGGTCTTACTCGTTGCGGGAGGGCTGGGATTGCCACCGGAGGTCTTCCGCGAGGCATTTAGTAGAGTCCATCCGGTCGCCCCAGGAAGTTATCCAGATCAGGAACGCGCGCAGCAAAACAAGGGCGTCTTGCTCGCTGCCCTTGCGAAGTACGGGATCACCAACCAAAAACTGGACGCTGTTTCTGATGCCTACCGCTACAAACCCGGTTCAGGGCAGCTTTGGCCCAACAAGCCGGCCACGATTGCTGCTTTTGTCAAAAACGGCGATGTTCTCTCCTACAAAGTGATCGATGGAGGCAGCGGATACAGTTCTCCTCCCAAACTCTCGGTGCCAGGAGTCCGTAGCGCGCCGGTCAGTGTGAAACTTTCCTTCGGCCAGAATCTTTCAACCAATGGATCTATCTCCGAAGTCACAATCGTGAGATAAAGGGGTTATCTGAGCGGAATTCGTGGCATCAAAATCTCCCAAGAATCATGAAATGCCACGCCTACCTCCTTGCAGGACTTTTGCTTCTCTCCCTGAGTTCCTGCATGGTGGGGCCGAATTACCAGACCCCAAAGTCGGAGGTGGAGTCCCAATGGGTTGGGAGTATTGCTGTGGCGGGTCGTTCCGGCGGCAGCTCTGATCCATTCTGGTGGAAGAAGCTGAAGGATCCCGTCCTGAACCACCTGATCGAGATCGCCGTCAAAAACAACCCAACGCTGCAGATGGCGGGGGTAAACATCCTCGGGGCCCGCGCACAACTCAACCACGCCATCGGGAATCTCTTTCCCCAGTCCCAAGGAGTAAGCGGCGGATCGAGCTGGTATTACCTGCCCCCCCAGAGCGGAGGTGGTAACTCCTCCACGCAGTTCCAACCCGGCACTCCCCTTGGTCAGGCCTTTTCACAACAGCTCAGCAACAACCTCAATAGCGGCGGATCACAAATGGGTCCGAACCTCTACTTGAGCCAGTTCCTGTTCAACTCCTCATGGGAGATCGATTTCTGGGGCAAGTACCGCCGGCAGGTCCAAGCCGACAAGGCCTCTTACCTTTCCTCGGTGGCCTCCTACGATAATGCCTTGGTGACGCTCATCGGTGATGTCGCCACAAGCTATATCAACATACGCACGACGCAGGAACTGATCCGGGTGACCCAAGAGAACATCACCCTCCAGACGGAAAGCCTGAGAATCGCCATGGAGCGGTTCAAGGCCGGACAGGTTAGCCAGCAGGATCCCGAGCAGTCCCAGACGGAGCTCTCCCAGACCCAGTCCCAGATCCCCTCGCTGCAGAATACCCTGCAGCAAGCCAAGAATGGCCTCGCCTTGCAGTTGGGCCTTCCTCCTGCGGCGGTCGAGCCGCTGCTCAAGCCGGGGAAGTTGCCCGCTCCGCCGCTCAAAATCGTCGCGGGAATCCCCGTGGATCTTCTCCGTCGTCGACCCGATGTCCGGATGGCGGGTCTGAACGCCGCCTCGCAATCGGCACTGATCGGAGTCCAAGAAGCCAATATCCTGCCTGCCTTCTCGCTCAACGGCACCTTCGGGTACGCGACGCAGGGCAACAACAGCTACTCGCTAGGAAATATTTTCAACTGGCAGAACGCGATCGTCTCCAGCGGAGGATCCTTCACGATGCCGGTCTTCAACTACATGAGGCTGGTGAACAACGTGAGGGTGCAGAACGCGAATTTCCAATCCGCGGTGCTTAACTATCAGAATACCGTGCTCAACGCGCAGAAGGAGGTGGAGAACGGTCTCTCCCAGTTCTCTTACGGGAAGCAGGGGGTGGTCTTCCTCCAGAATGCCGTCACCTCGTCGAAGTCCTCCACCGATCTCTCGCTCTACCGCTACAAGTGCGGCCAGACCGATTACACCACTGTCCTCACGGCCGAGCAGCAACTCATGAGCGTGGAAAGCTCGCTGGTCAGCGCGCAGGGGAATGTCCTCCTCGGTCTTGTCTCCGCCTATCGTGCATTAGGAGGCGGATGGCAGATCCGCGAGGGGGGTGACGTGATTTCGCCCGAGGTCAAGAGGCAGATGGAAAAGACCTTCTGGTGGGGACAGATGATGAAGCCCTCTAGGCATCTCCCTTCCGTACCGCCGGAAGAGCGTCCCGTCCAGATCCCCAAAGGGCGCCCCTCTTTGCCTAATCTCCTCAACGTCAACACCAACTCATGAACACAGGAACAAGCCTACGCCTTCTGCTTGCCGTGATGGCGTGCACCTTCACGGTGGCGTGCAGCAAGCGTGAAGCGCCCACGCAACCTCCACCGCAGGTTACCGTCTCCGCCCCCCGATCAGGCGACGTCTCGGAGTTCATCGATCTCACCGGCACGGTCGGTGCGCTCCAGTGCGTGACCAACGTAGCGCGTGTCTCAGGGTATCTTGAGTCCCTCGACTTTCAGGATGGCAGTTACGTGAAGAAAGGGACTCCCCTCTTCAAGATCCAGCAGGACCAGTACATTCAGAACCTGAACCTCTATCAGGCGAAGCTGACCTACTCGACGGCCGAGTACAACCGGCAGCTCGAGATGATCAAGAAGAACGCGACTTCGGAGAATGCCGTGGAGCAATACCTCTCGGAAATGGAGCAAAATCTCGCGAATGTGGCCCTTGCGAAGCTGAACCTACAGTACACCACGATCTCTGCTCCCTTTGACGGCTTTCTGGGTGAGCATCAGGTCGATGTCGGCAACATGGTCGGGGAGAACTCAGCCATGCCAACAGCCATCGTCGTCATCCAGCAGATCGACCCGATCTATGTGAATTTCTCCATCAACACGCGTGACGCGCTCAGGATCAGACGGTTGATGGAGGCTGGAGGAGTGGCCATGAAGTCAGGGGTCAACACCGCCCCCGTTCTTGCTCAGCTTGAGGATGAGACGGGCTTCCCGCACGTGGGGAAACTCGACTTCTCGAACAACAGCGTCGACACCTCCACGGGGACGATCCAGCTGAGAGGGATTTTTGCTAATCCGCAGAAGGTGATGTTCCCGGGACTTTTCGCTGCAGTCCGTATTCCGCTAGGGGCCGCGAAACCCGGGCTTCTCCTGCCGGAAAGCGCCGTACTCAGCGATCAGGAGGGGGACTTCGTCTATGTGGTGAATGCAGGTGACATCGTGGAGAGGAGAGCTGTCATCAAAGGCCCCCTCCAGGGGACAGACCGCGCGCTCAAGGAGGGGGTCACCTCGGCGGACCGTATCGTCATTAACGGCATCCCCAATATCCGTGTCGGAGAGAAGGTCCAGATCATGAGCCCGCCTGCCTCCGCAGCGACGCCCGCTCCGGCAGGGAATCACTAACGGCTTGTCAGAAGCTGACATTCCCTCTCCGCAACCGACCGGATGATTTCGCAATTCTTCATCGAGCGGCCCGTCCTCTCCAACGTCATCGCACTTGTGATGATGTTCCTGGGTGCGATCGCCTTGGTGATCCTTCCGGTCAGTCAGTTTCCCGCGATCACGCCCCCGACGGTCGTCGTGACCGCCTACTATCCCGGGGCCAGTGCCCAGACAGTGATCGATAAGGTGGCGTTGCCGATCGAGCTCCAGGTCAATGGTGTCGCTGGAATGCTCTACATGCAGTCCAGTTCGACCGATAACGGCAACTACACCCTTACAGTTTCCTTCAAGATCGGAACCGACTCCGACACGGCGCAGGTTCTCGTTCAGAATAGGGTGAATGCTGCAATCGCTCAACTTCCCTCCGCCGTCCAGACGCAGGGGGTGGTGGTGGAGGCCAAATCCACCGACATCCTCCAACTCATTGCGCTGGAGTCCGAGAGCGGCAAATACGACGGACTCTTCCTTAACAACTTCGCGACCCTCCACCTTCAGAACGAACTTACCCGCATCGATGGTGTGGGTGGGGTGACCGTCTTCGGTGTGGGTCAGTACAGCATGAGGGTCTGGCTTAATCCCCAGCAGATGCAGGCCCGTTCCCTGGAGCCCACCAATGTCGTCTCGGCCTTGAGCAGTCAGAATACCGAGGTCACTGCCGGTCAGGTCGGCAGTCCACCTGCACCAGGCGGGCAGTCCTACCAGTTGACCGTCAATGCCAACGGCGAACTTAACACGGTGGAAGAGTTTGAAAGCATCATTGTAAAGTCTTCCACCAACAACGGTGGTCAGATCACCACCCTGCGTGACGTGGCCAAGGTGGAGCTGGGAGCCGTCTCCTACACCCAGTTCTCGCAGTACAACAACAGGCCAACGGGTGGACTTGCGATCTACCAGCGCCCAGGCTCCAACGCCATCGCCACCGCGAAGAAAGTGCGGGCCAAGATGGAGGAGCTCTCGAAGAACTTCCCCAAGGGAATCAGCTATTCGATTCCACTGGATAACACCATCTTTGTGAAGGAGTCCGTCCGTGAAGTTTTTAAGACACTCTTCGAGGCTGGTCTGCTCGTGCTGCTCGTCATCGTGGTCTTTCTTCAGAACGGACGCGCGACGCTGGTGCCGGCAACAACCGTCCCGGTGACGATTATCGGCGCCTTTGCTGGTATCGCGGCGATGGGGTTCAGCATCAACACGCTGACGCTCTTCGCCATCGTGCTCTCCATCGGCATCGTGGTTGACGACGCCATTGTGGTGGTGGAGGGGGCGACCAAGCATTTGGAGCTGGGGAAATCGCCGAAGGAGGCAGCAATCGCGGCGATGCGGGAGCTTTCTGGGCCAATCGTGGCCGTGACCTTGGTTCTTATGGCGGTCTTCCTCCCAGCGGCCTTCCTTCCAGGAATCATCGGCCAGATGTACCGGCAGTTTGCCCTCGTGATCGCCGTCACGGCCCTCATCAGTGGCATCAATGCACTGACCCTCAAGCCGACCCAGTGTGCCCTGTGGCTGCGGACCCCCGACCCGAAGCGGGTGAAGAATCTTTTTTTTCGAGGGTTCAACTGCATCTACGACATCCTCGAAGGCTGGTACACGAGGCTCATTACCAAGATGGTGCGGCGCAGTGGTTGGATGACAGTTCTGGCGCTATGTTTGGTCCTCCTCTCCCTTGTTGGACTGATCCGCACGCCGACCGGCTTCCTTCCCACGGAGGACCAGGGCTACGTCGTGGTCGCCGTTCAGTTGCCGGATGCTTCTTCGCTGAACAGGTCAAGGGTGGCGATGGAGTCACTTGCCAAGGTCATCAGAGGCGTTTCGGGGGTGGGGGATACCATCGTCATCGGTGGGAGTGGCTCCTCGCCGATCGATAGTAGCGCCGCCCTCTTTAACTCGGGCGTGATCTACGCGGTGCTCAAGCCTTTCGGGCAACGCAAGGAGGCCGGCAACATCAAGGCGATCCAGGAGAGGATTATCAGGGCGGTCGCAGGTGTCCAAGAGGCCAACTGCCTCGTTATGCTCCCGCCTCCGGTTCCTGGTCTGGGGATCTCGGACGGCTTCCAGATGCAGGTCGAACTGAGCAATGGAACGTTCGATTACGACAAGCTGGCTCAGGTAACTCGAGCAATCGTGGCAGAGGCGAACCGCCAACCCACCTGCGGCTCCGTACTCACACCCTTCCGGGCTGATGTTCTCCAACTCTCACTCAAGCTGAACCGACGCGAGGCCGAGACCTACGGGGTTCCTATCAGTAGCGTCTTCAGCGCACTGGAGACATACCTCGGCTCCACCTACATCAACCAGTTCACGAAGTTCGGCCGCACCTTTGATGTTTACGCTCAGGCCGATGCACCATTCCGAATGAATGCCGAGGCCATCAGGCAATATTCGGTCAAGAGTTCCAGCGGTGGAATGGTTCCCCTCGGATCGCTCGTCTCCATCGGGGAGGCGCATGGCCCCTCCGTGATTCAGCTCTACAACCTCTTTCCCTCAGCCTCGATTCTTGGTTCGGCACGGCACGGCTATAGTTCCGGAGAGGCGCTCCAGACGATGGAGTCGCTTGCCCGGCATCTTCTTCCCCAAGGGATGAAGTGCCAGTGGACCGCGCTCTCCTATCAGGAAAAGCTCGCCGGCTCTTCGACCATCCTCGTGTTCGGTCTGGCGTTGGTCCTGGTTTACCTGCTTTTGGCCGCTCAGTACGAAAGTTGGAAACTGCCGCTGGCCGTGATGTTTGCGATCCCACTCGCACTACTCGGGACATTGGCAGCCCTGCGGGTAACAGGGATTCCGAATAATCTCTACGTCCAGATCGGCTTGGTGATGCTGATCGCCCTCTCTGCCAAGAACGCCATCCTGATCGTCGAGATGGCCCGCCAGCACCGTGCCCAAGGAGCTTCGATTATCGACGCGGCCGTTGTTGCCGCCCGTCTGAGGTTTCGACCCATCCTGATGACTTCCTTCACCTTCATTCTGGGTGTGGTTCCCCTGATCCTTTCGACCGGACCGGGAGCCGTGTCACGGCAGGATCTCGGAATCACGGCGGCAAGCGGGATGCTGGCCTCGACCTGCCTGGCGGTTGTCTTTGTCCCCTCCTTTTTTGTCGTACTGCAACGCTGGCAGGAGTCCGCGCGGTCACCCCAACCGAATGGGTCTCCCGCCGCTAGCATTTCGAGCTGATGTTCTCCCGATATTTCATCGAGAGGCCGATCCTCTCGAACGTCATCGCGATTCTGATGATGCTCCTGGGAGGTGTGGCTATCTGGACGCTTCCCGTCTCGCAGTACCCTGCGATCACCCCGCCAACGATCCAGGTCACCGCCTCCTACCCGGGGGCAAGTGCGAGGACGATGGCGGAGAAGGTCGCTCTTCCGATTGAGCAACAGGTCAACGGGGTGAAGGGGATGATCTACATGCAGTCCTACTCGAGTAACACCGGGAACTACAATCTGGTGGTCACGTTTGCGATTGGTACCGATCCGAACGAGGCGCAGATCTTGGTTCAAAACAGGGTCTCGGCCGCTCTCAACCAGCTCCCCGCCGCTGTTCAGGTTCAGGGTGTGGTTGTGAAGACCAAATCGACCGACATTCTCCAGATTGTCACGCTGACATCCCCTTCTGGAAAGTACGGCAGCCTCTTCCTGAACAACTTTGCCACGATCAATCTGCAGAACGAGATCTCGAGGATCGAGGGTGTTGGAGGAGTCACTGTGTTCGGTGTCGGTCCTTACGCGATGAGGATCTGGCTGAATCCCGGTGAACTTCAGGCCCGCTCCCTCACGCCAAAAGACATCATCGACGCGCTCCAGCAGCAGAATGTCAATGTCGCTGCGGGCAAGATCGGAGCTGCCCCCTCGCCTGACTCCCAGGCGTTCCAGTTCACGGTGACTGTGAATGGTCCGCTTGACTCGGCGGATCAGTTCGAGCAGGTCATCGTAAAATCCGAAACCGGTAACGGGGGGAAGATCACCCGGCTCAAGGATGTTGCCCGGGTTGAGTTTGGATCCCAGCAATACGGTCAGTTCTTCACGTTTGACGGGCATCAGGCTGCGGGCTTGGCCATCTTCCAGCTCCCTGGTTCCAATTCCCTGCAGATTGCCAAAAAAGTGAGGGCCAAGATGGAGGAGCTTTCCAAGAGCTTCCCAGCTGACGTCGCCTACGACATCCCCTTTGATACAACGCTCTTCGTCAGTGAGTCGATCAAGGAGGTCTGGAAGACGATCTTCGAGGCGGGGCTGTTGGTGCTCTTGGTGATCCTGCTCTTCCTTCAGGACTGGCGTGCCACTCTGGTGCCGGCAACGACCGTTCCGGTCACCATCATCGGGGCCTTTGCGGGTATGGCGGCTCTTGGATTTAGCATCAATACGCTGACTCTTTTTGCGATGGTGTTGGCAATTGGCATCGTGGTCGACGACGCGATCGTCGTGGTGGAGGGGGTGGCAACCGGGATCGAGGAGGGGAAGCAACCCAAGGAGGCCACGATCCTGGCCATGAACGTGCTCACGGGGCCGATCATCGGCATCACGCTCGTGCTCATGGCGGTCTTCCTGCCGGCCGCATTTCTGCCGGGAATCACGGGACAGATGTACAGGCAGTTCGCTCTGGTGATCGCGGTAACGGCTCTCCTGAGTGCGATCAACGCGATGACCCTCAAGCCGACCCAGTGTGCTCAATGGCTGCGACCCGCTGACCCCTCACGGAAAAAGAACATCCTCTTCCGTGGAATCAACCGGGCCCTCAAAGCCACCGAGCAAGCTTATGCTAGCGTCATTCGGCGCATGGTGAGGCACAGTCTGCCGGTGACGCTGCTTGCCCTGCTGCTTATGGCTCTTTCGATCCGGGGGCTGATGAGGGCGCCGACGGGATTCATCCCAACGGAGGATCAGGGGTACATGATGATGATCGTCCAGCTTCCCAACGCCTCATCCCTTGAGCGGACACAAGCCGCCATGGCCAAGCTTGCAAAAGCCGTCGCAAGCGTACCGGGAGTCGCCCATGTGATCCAGATTGGTGGTATCTCACCGCTCGACAACAATGCCTCTCTTGCCAACGCCGGCGTCCTTTATGCGATGCTGAAGCCTTGGGGTGAGCGTGGAAAAAAGGAGGGTCTGCTTCCGACCTATGAAGCCATCAAGAATGTGGCTCGTACGGTTCCTGAGGCCAATACCCTGGTGGCGGTTCCTTCCCCCATTCCGGGGCTTGGGCTTTCCGGCGGCTTCCAGATGCAGTTGGAGCTCACGGACGGAACATTCAACTACAAGAAGCTCCAAGATGCCGCCTTCACAATGGTCGACGAGCTGAACAAGAGCCCCGAGATCCGTATGGCACTCACGCCCTTCCGAGCCGACGTCCCTCAGCTCTCCTTCGAGGTGAACCGTATTCAGGCGCGTAACAACAATGTCGGGATCTCCGATCTCTTCCAGAGTCTCGAGACTTATGTCGGTTCCAGCTACGTGAATCAGATCACCAAGTATGGCTATAACTACAATGTCTATGTCCAGGCCGATACCCCCTTCAGGAACAAGGCCGATGAGATCAGGAACTACACCGTCCGGAATATGAACGGGGGCATGGTGCCGCTCGGTTCGCTCGCCTCGGTGAATGCGGGTCATGGCCCGGCCATCGCCTCCTTCTACAATCTCTACCCCACAGCCACCATTGTCGGTGCCGCCAACATGGGGTTCAGTTCCGGGGAAGCGATGAAACTTCTGGAAAAGTTGGCTGCAAGGATTCTACCCCGTGGAATCACCTACCAATGGACCTCACTTGCCTATCAGGAGAAGCTTGCGGGCTCCGCGACGATGCTTGTCTTCGCAATGTCGCTGGTGCTCGTCTACTTCGTGCTCGCCGGTCAGTACGAGAACTGGATCACGCCCCTTGCCGTGATCCTTGCCATCCCGCTTGCCGTTCTAGGAACTGTCTGCGTGCTCCAGATTCCGGCGATGTCGAATAATATGTATGTTCAGATCGGCTTGGTGCTGCTGGTCGCGCTCTCGGCCAAGAACGCTATCCTTGTCGTCGAGATGGCCAGGGAGCAGCGTGCGGCCGGTCTGAGTATTACGGATGCCGCCATCGCAGCGGCCTGCTCCCGCTTTCGCCCGATTGTGATGACCTCGATCACCTTTGTGCTGGGTGTCGTCCCGTTGATTCTGGCCACAGGTGCGGGGGCCAGCGCACGGAAGATGCTGGGGCTCACGGTAGCGAGCGGCATGATTGCCTCGACCTGCCTGGCGATCGTTTTTGTCCCCTCCTTCTATGTGCTTCTGCAAAGTCTGCAGGAGCGGGGTAAGAAGACTATTTAAGAAAACCACTTAGGAAAATGCCTAAGAAAAACGCTTAAGGAAAACGCCGATCCGCAGGCGGCTCCTTTCTGGTTGTGATCTTTAGGGAATAAGCCTATTGCCTTCGAAGTATGAAATCATTCAAACACCTCGCGCTTCTCCTGCTTGCTTCCTTTCTCCTCGGCATGGGAGCCCATGCCGCTACCGCCATGCAGCTGCAGACTGACTCGCAGGCCGCTTTGGAAAAACTCTATGCCGCCAACCCCAAGAACCGTGATCTTGGTCAAAAGGCATACGCCATTCTGGTTTTCCCCACGGTTGTCAGGGCAGGAATCCTGATGGCTGGTTTTGAACGTGGTGATGGAGTCCTTTATGTGAAGGGTCAAGTCGATGGATATTACAATACGTCATCCGTATGCCCCGGCCTTCAGGCCGGTGCGCAGACTTACTCCTACGCCCTCTTCTTCATGACTCCTGAGGATTTACAGAGTCTGAAAAAATCCGGCGGCCTGAACCTCGGAGCCGCTCCCGGCCTCACGGTTGCGGATAAGGGAGTGGCCGGTGGCGCCTCACTCTACACACTGCAAGGCATCAAAGCCTTTGTCTTCGGTCAGAAGGGTCTGATGGCCAATATCGGATTCAAGGCGACCAAGATCTCTCAGTTCACACCGAGTAAGTAGAAAGCAGAGGAGCGTCGCGCTCTGCGCGAGGTAACGCTCCACTCTTACTTCCGGATCGCGGTGTAGATGGAGACCGTCCCCAAGGTGAGGGGGCGTGCCGCTGCTCCCTTGAAGCCGCACGATTCGATCAGCGTGGTCATGGCCCCTCCGGAGGGGAATTGCTCGATGGATACCCCGAGGTATTCGTAGGCATCCTTTCGTCCTGTAACGAGTCCGGCCATGATCGGCAGCACGTAATGGAGATAGGCCCTGTAAAGCGGGCGGATGATTGGAAGTGACGGAAGGGAAAAATCGAGGATCAGGAGGTGACCTCCCGGCTTGAGGACTCGGGCCATCTCGGAGAGTCCCTTTTCCCAAGAAGCCATGTTGCGGAGCCCAAAGGCGGCGGTGACGACATCAAAGGTCGCGTCCGTGAAAGGGAGATTCATCCCGTCGGCCTCAACCAATTCGGCAAGTCCCTTACGGTGGGCGACCTCAAGCATCGGTCTGCAAAAATCGGCACCGACGACCCGGGAACCGGGGGACCCTTTTTCGATGGAGAGGGCCAGGTCGCCGCTTCCGGTGGCGACATCCAGGACCGAGGCGGGCTTCCAAGGGCGGATAAGCCGCACGGCAACCGCCCTCCAGTAGAAGTCAAGGCCGCCGCTGAGAAAGTGGTTGACGAACTGGTAACGGTTCGCAATGGCCGAGAAGAGATCCCTGACCGACTCTGGATTTTCTTTGTAGATCGCCATAGGTGTGCTGGGTCGGCTCCTAAATTCCAAGGTGGTTCTTCAAAGAGAGAAAAAAGTGCTCACGAGAGGAATCGAACCTCCATGGGTTTCCCCATACGCTTCTGAGACGTACGCGTCTGCCAGTTTCGCCACGTGAGCAAGGAGAAACAATTTATAGTTCGGCGGAGGAAAGTAAACACCCAAGCTCAGGAAGTGCTCGCTTCTTTTAAGAAGGATGCAAATTTCCGCTGGCGGACTTTTCCCAGCCGTGCAATGTAGGAGGCTTAACACTTACTTATGAGCAAACAAATCCTCACCCTCCTTTCGATTGCCCTCTCGGCTGGCCTCGTTCACGCACAGACATCAGCCCCCAAAGCCGGTGCCTCGCCCGACATCAACAAGATGATTCAGGCTGCCAGCACCAAAGGCGGTGCAAGTTCCTCCGCAATCGCGCTGAAGGATCCCGTTGCTGTGGTAAATGGTGAGAAAATCAGCAAGGCCGACCTGGAAAAAGCTTTCAGCGACGCCCTTGCAGCCAGCGGCGCAAACGCAGCCACCCTTTCCGCCGAGCAGAAGATGCAAGGATATCGTCAGATTCTGGATGGTATGATCATGGAGAAGCTTGTGGACAAGCAAGCCGCGGCCGTTGCCGTCGATAAGAGTGAAATCGAGGCCCAGATGGCCAAGATCAAGAGTCAGTTCCCCTCCGAGGCAGTCTTTGAGGCCGAGATGAAGAAGTCTGGCCTGACCATCGACCAGTTCACCACAAACCTCACCCGCTCCATCCGCCAGCAGAAATGGATGCAGTCTCAGGTTCAGGGCAAGGACACTGTCACCGAGGATGACGCTAAGAAGTTCTATACTGCCAACACCAAGGAGTTCGCCAACCCCGACCTCGTGAAGGCAAGCCACATCCTCTTCCGCACGGCTCCGGATGCCACCCCTGACCAGCAGAAGGCTGCTGAGGCCAAGGCCAAGGCGGCCATCGTCCGCGCCAACAAGGGCGAGCCATTCGAGAAGCTTGCTTCCGAGCTCTCCGAGGAGCCAGGTGCCGCACAGCGTGGTGGTGATCTCGGCTACTTCCCCAAAGACAAGATGGTACCGGAGTTCGCCACGGCGGCCTTTGCTCAGAAGACCGGCAGCGTGAGTGCCACACCTGTGAAGACCAAGTTTGGCTACCATGTCATCAAGGTGACGGACAAGAAGCCAGCCGGCACCGCAACCTTTGAGGAGGCGAAGGCTCAGATCATGCAGTTCCTTCAGTCTCAGAAGCGCCGTGACGTGTTCCGTTCGGTGATGCAGGAGTTGCGCCAGGCAGCCAAGATCGAGACGACCCTGCCAGCTTCCACGACTCCTGCGCCTGCTGCCAAGTAGGCTCAAGGTAACGTCCTGACAGTTAGGCTGCCTGATTTGCACATCACCTGATCTCGATGGAGAAGTCTCGAAAGACATCCGTCGGGGTCATCGGTCTCGGAATTATCGGCAGCCGCGTGGCCTCAGTGCTGCGTCGGTCCGGGCATCCCGTGGTGGTCTGGAACCGCTCACCTCGTGCGGAGCCCAACTTTCTCTCCTCTGCGAGAGAGGTGGCTGAATCCGCCGATGTGCTGCAATTGTTCGTGCGCGATGGGGTGGCTCTTCTGGAAGTGATCCGGGCCATGGCCCCGGCGCTGGGAGAGTCCCATATCGTGATGAATCATGCCACGGTAGGTCCAGCCGAGACGATTGAGGCCGCCCGGTTGGTGAATGAGTGCGGGGCAGCCTTTCTCGATGCTCCCTTCACCGGCAGTCGCGATGCAGCCGCCGATGGCCAACTTGTTTATTATATCGGCGGCGACGAGCCCGTGCTCAGGCGCGCATTCCCAGTGCTGGAGGCCTCCGCCAAAGCGATCCTCCACATGGGTCCGGTGGGCACGGCGACCTATGTGAAGGTGGCCACCAACATGATCAGTGCTTCCCAGATCGAGGTGCTTGCCGAGGCGCTTGCCCTCCTTGAGCGTGGCGGAGTTCCCCTCCAGCGTCTGCAGGAGGCGCTCGAGCATAATGTTGCTAACTCCGGCGTCATCGCGGCGAAGCTACCACTCATGCTGACAGGGGAATTCGAACCCCGCTTCTCGGTGAAGAACATGCTGAAGGACCTCCAGATTGCTCTTTGCTCCGTGGAAGGAAAGGGGATCGATCTGCCAGCCACCGCCGCCACTGCGGGAGCCCTGATGGGGGCTGTTCAGGCGGGTTGGGGTGAGGATGACTTTGCCTCCCTTGCGCGCCACTTCACCTACGCAGGAAGTGTGAACGATCTCCCTTTGGCATCAAATGACGCTGCGGCCGCCCCCTCTGGAGCGGGTTTTGCCAACAAGGAGCAGCGTGATGCAGATCAGCCAGCAAAGGAAAAGGGCTCTGCTGGGAAGAAATCCTTTTTCAGGCTCTTTGGACGATCTGCTTCAGATACCAAGGCAAGCGCCTAGGATTGCGGATGTGATATCCGATCGAGTAGTGACTCCGATGCATGAACTTGCCGAGCAACTCCGTCGGGTGCGTTCGGAGGGTGGTGCCTTCCTCCTGCCCCTCCGGTTGCTGATCCGTCTGAGCGGAGGTGATGCTTTCCGCTACCTCAACGGCCAGATCACCCGTGATCTCGGGCGACTCGAGGCGGGGGCCGCTCTTCCCGCCTGCATTCTCACGCCGAAGGGGAAGCTCTGTGCCCCCCTTCTGATCCATCGAGTAGGAGATGATCTGCTGGTCGAGAGTGATCCCCGACTTGAGGAGATCCTCATGGCTCGGCTGGAACGTTACATTGTCGCTGATGACGTGAATCTCACGCTAGAGGCACCAGCCCCAACCATTCATCTCTTTGGGAAGCTATTGGAGGAGGAGCCATGGGTTTCTGTTCCAGGTATCAGGGCTACGCGCCTCGGCCTCCCAGGTCTCGACATCCCGGCCGGCTTACTCGGAGCAGGTGAGCTGCCGTTACTCGATCAGGAGGTCATTGAGACCCTCAGGATCGAAGGTGGCATTCCAGCGTGGGGATCGGAGTTGGGCGAGGAGATGCTTCCCCCCGAGGCGGGTCTCGATCGTACCCATATCGATTACGACCGAGGCTGTTACCCAGGGCAGGAGGTCATCTCTCGCCTTAAGAGCATCGGACGGGTGAACCGGCTTCTCCGTCTCTTTGAGGTGAGCAGCACTTCGGGCCCCCTTGCTCCCGGCATGATTCTCATGAGTGAGGAGGGGCGGGAAGTTGGATCCCTCACCAGTCACGCCACGCAGTATGATACGGGTGCCATCCTGGCGCTGGGGTATCTGGGGCGGGGCGCTCAGGAGCCTCTTTTTGCCCTCGATCCCTTGACCGGAGAGAAGAGACCCCTCAGCATCATCAAAACTTTAGGTTCATGAACTTGCGCGCCCTTTCCATCTTTCTCCTGCTGCCGATCTTCCTCTTGAGCTTGAGCGGATGCGCTACGACACCTCGCACGGTGGGAAGCGGCCCTCAGGTGGCTGTCATGCTGGTCCAGGTGAAGAAGGAAAAAACTCCTCAGCGTATTGTGATCGAACTCCGTGAGGATGCCGCGCCGCAGACCGTGGAAAATTTCCGTGAACTCGTGAGGCGCCACTACTACGACGGCATGAGCTTTCATCGCCTCTTCCCCCACCAGTTGGTACAAACGGGCGATCCCAAGAGCCGCCAATGGATCGTAGAGACTCTCCTCCAGAAAGTAGGACTCGGTTTCGGGGATGCGAATCGTTGTGGAACCGGAGGTCCCGGCTACACGACTCCCGCGGAGATTCGCCTCAAGCTGGATCAGGGTGCCGTTGCGACAGCTCGCCTGCCTGATCCGATCAATCCCACCCGCGCCTCCAACGGCAGTCAGTTCTTTGTCTGCATCGAGCCGATTTCACAACTCAACGGACAGTACACCGTCTTTGGCCGGGTCATCGAGGGCCTGGATCAGCTCGACGCCATCAGTGGCCTCCCGGTGAACAGCAACGACTTCCCGGCGGAGAGGGTGGTTATCAAGTCCATCCGCCTGGAGTAGGGGCTTGGGATTTTCGCGCCCCGCGGCGTTCTGCTGCGCTCGCAGTAGTTCACTACAGTTTCGCTTGCAGGTCTAGCGCTGCATCGAAACTACCTACGCCTCTGAGGCGGCGGGGAGTTATACAGTCGAAATAAATACCTTCAGCACGTAAAGGGTACGGTACTCACGTAAAATGGCGTCACTTCCACGACCCTTCGCGAAAGTTTGGCGCACTCGTATCTAGCCTCAGATCTACAGCGCCCACCTTTCTTTTCAGTAATCTGAGCGTTGACTCACAATGCTCTAGTGCTTACATCAACATACAGTGAATGCGAGAATCTATCTTTACATTGATGAAGCAGTAGTAGGTCCCTTGGATTATGATCAATTGGCTCAATATGCCCAAGAGGGGAGGGTGAGTGAAGAAACTCAGGCCTGTTGGGAGGGAAGTGAAGATTGGGGAGTTTTAAGTCAGATGGTAAAAATGAGTCGTGAGGAATCGATTCCCGCTGAAGAGGCAGAAGTTAAATCTCTTGGGAAAATCATAGGAGGAGGAATTAAAAATGCTGGTCTTAAGATGGCCATTCTTGCCGGTGGTAAGATTCGCGATATAGCCGATAAAAGAGCTCAGGCGAAATTGACCAAACAGACAATCGAAGCTTTCCCTAAAGACCTTCAGGACGCCTTAAATGATGGAGTTTTTACGGAGGAAGAAGAGCAGGATCTCAGACGAAAAGTGGAGGCAGCGGGTATTGACTGGGATACAATGATTACAAGTTTTCACGGGCAAGCTCGGGGATTTGTTTCGCATGTGTTAGCAGATGCAATTTCAGATGGTGAAGTCACCGCTGAAGAAGAGTCAACTCTGTGGCGCTATGTAAAACTCTTCAGGTTGGAGGATGTTTCCGAAGCGATCGCCTCAACCATAAAAAGGGTGCGAGCGGTACAAGCGCTTCAAAATAATGAATTACCAAAGCCCCTAACCGAAGAGAGAGTGCATTGGCTTGGATCAGGTGAAGCGATCTACGTTTCAACGCAAGCTATGAGAGCATCTTTAAAGCCAGGAACACCTCCTCCAATGGGAAAACTTTATGTTACCAGTGAAAGGATCTCGTTTATTTCGGAAATAAAACCAGTTGAGTATAGAATAACGCAAATTCGGGATGCGGGTCACACTGGCTCAAATGCCCTCAAAATTGTTACAGCTACTAAGGGGCTTGATACTTTTTTTGTGCCTGATGCAGATGTCACAGCCGAGCTTATCAACTGCCTTAATAGGCTCAACAACAGAACTGCCTCAACTCCTGCAGCAGATACACTCTCTGACAGAAAGCGTATACCAAGAGATGTGCGCAATGCAGTGTGGATAAGGGATGCTGGATTGTGCGTTGAGTGTGCGGCTGATGACTATCTTGAGTTTGATCATATTATTCCGGTGAGCAAAGGTGGCTCTAATACATTGCAAAATATTCAGCTTCTTTGTCGGCGATGCAATGCAACTAAGAGTGACCGGATTTAACCTTTGCACGGCTTAAGCGTAGTGAGATTGGATGAAGAGCAAGGCGCGCGAGTGCCGCTGTAGTAAACTACTGCAAACGAGCAGCAACGACGCTATACGCCAACTCTCACAAGCCCCTACGCTGTCAGCGCAGCGCGCTCGTTATCCAGTCCACCCACCTTCTCGAGGAACTCGTCGTAGGTTCCGAGGTAGGGGGTGACTTTCCCCGAGTCGACATGGAGCACCTTGGTGGCCAGCTTCCTGATGAAGTGGACGTCGTGGCTGATGAAGACCAGCGTCCCCTCGTAGGCAGCGAGCGCCATGATGAGGGACTCAACTGTGTGGATGTCGAGGTGGGTCGTCGGCTCGTCCATGAGGAGGAGGTTCGGCGGATCGACGAGGAACTTCACGAGATTGAGGCGGGTCTTCTCACCGCCGCTGAGCACGGAGGTCTTCTTGTAGATGTCATCCTTGCGGAAGAGGAAGGAGCCAAGGATGCCGCGGGCATCGTTCTCGGAGAGTTCTCCGTTGGCGGCCTTGACCTCGTCGAGGATCGACTTGTTTGGATCGAGCGTGGCTGCGCGGTGCTGGCTGAAGTAGCCGATCTTTGCGTTGGGTCCCTCGATGCGCTTCCCTTTTTGAAACTCGAGCTGTCCGGCCAGGATCTTGAGAAGCGTCGATTTACCGGCTCCGTTAGGGCCGACAAGGACGGTCCGCTCCTCGCGCTCGATCGTGAGGTCGAGTCCCGAGTAGACGGGGCGATCCCCATTGACGCCAGGATAAGCCATGTGAATCTCCTCAAGGATCACGGCGCGCTGTCCGCCGCGCGGAGGCTGGGGGATCTGGAAGCGGAAGGGCTTGCGGGGAGGGAGGGGCTTCTCGAGTTGCTCCATCCGCTCGATCTGCTTGAGTTTGCTCATCGCCTGGGAGGCCTTGGAAGCGACCTGACGGAAGCGGTCGTAGAACTCACGAAGCGCTGTGATCTCCTTCTGCTGGTTCTTGTAGGCTGCGTTCTGACGCTCGTAGCGGGCGTCGCGTTCCTCAAGGTAGGCGGTGTAGTTTCCGGAATAGGAATGGAGGCGGCTCTCGGAGATTTCGTAGACGGTCTCGATGATCTCATCCATGAACTGACGATCGTGGGAGATAAGGAGGACGGCGCCGGGATAGGTCTTGAGGTAGTTTTGGAGCCAGAGGAGGGAGACGAGGTCAAGGTGGTTTGTCGGCTCGTCGAGCAAGAGGAGATCGGGCTCCATCACAAGCAGTCGTGCCAGATGGGCGCGCATGACCCAGCCGCCGCTGAGTTCCTTGGCCTTGCGTTCGAAGTCTTCCTGCTTGTAGCCCAGGCCTCCAAGGATCTTCTTTGCCTTGGCTTCGACCTTGGCGTCGCTGAGGGCGGCATGCTTGGCGGAGGCCTCGCTGTACTCCGGAGTGTCGATGGTGCCCGATTGCTCGAGCTCATGGAGGCGCTTCTCTAGGGCGGGAAGTTCCCCTGCGCGGCCAGTGGCGACATCGAGAACGGTCTCCTCGCCGGTGGCCTCCCCCTCTTGGGCAAGATGGCCGATCATGGTCCACTCATCGCGCTCAATGGTGCCGGCATCGGGTTCATCCTTCTTAAGAAGTAGTGAGAAGAGGGTTGATTTGCCTGCTCCGTTGGGGCCGACGAGCGCGACACGCTCGCCGTAGTTGACCTGCATGTCGGCTTCTTCAAAGAGGGTGCGGCCGCCGAGGGTTTTCTTGAGTTTCTTGATGGTCAGCATGGGAGATAGGGAAGGATGAAACTTGAGACCTGAAGTCTGAATGAAGTTAGGTTGAGAGAGGTCGGTAGGAAGGAGGAGGGAATGGGAGCAGGGTGCGTTTTGGGAATGTCTTTCTTACCTAACAGTCTAACAGCCTTCAGTCTAAACGCCTTCAGGAATCGCTTGGAGCGATTCCGTCACCGCCTCGGTCACCATTTCCGGCGTGATTTCCTTCATGCAGCGGAAATCGATCGGGCATTCCCTCAGGAAGCAGGGACTGCACTCCACCTTGCGGCGGAGGATCTGGTGGGGAGGGGTGAGCTCACCGCCGAGATGACCCGGGCCAGTAAGACTAGGCTCGGTGGAGCCGAAGATTGCCACGACGGGCACCCCTAGCAGATCCGCCAGGTGCATGGTTCCGGTGTCGTTGGTGAGAAGGAGGCTGAAGCCCTTCAGGTGGTGGATCAGCTCGGGCAGGGTGGTCTTGCCGCAGAGGTTTTCGACCTTGCCGGGGAAGTTCCTGGAGAGATCATTGCCCAGTGGTGCCTCCTTTGCCGTGCCGACGATGACCCAAGTAAGGTCGTGATCCCGTGAGATCCTCTCCATCACCATGCGGTAGCGCTGGGTCGGCCAGCGTTTTGCCGGGCCGTATTCTGCACCCGGGCAGAGGCCGATCCTGATCGGTCCGCTTGGGGGCGTGCGTGGCGCCATGGATTGAGGTTCAGGTGCTCCCAGTCGACGCACCATGGAGAGGAGTTCGTCGGCCTGATGCACAGTCGGGTGAAGCTGATGCTTCTGGGACATCCTTTGGTTAAGGAGTCGTCCGCCACGGTGGATCTCCCTGCCCAGGCGGCGCGGAATGCCTGCAAGCCAGACCTCGAGTGCGCTGCGAACTGAATTGGGAAGCAGGATGGCCACATCGTAGGCAGTGGGTGACGACTTGGAAGCTGAGGACCTGATGAGGCGGGCCACCTTCCATGGGGAGGCTTTTGCCGGGATCTCGATGACGGCGTCGACCTCGGGGAGTTCGCGCCAGAGTGGGGCGAGCTTTGCCGGCGAGAGAATGGTGAGGCGGAGGTCGGGGCGCCCCGCCTTGATGGCGCCAATGGAGGGAGCCGACATGCAGGCATCCCCGAGCCAGTTTGGGGTGCGGACAAGGATGTTAAACGGCTGGAGATCACTGGTTTTGGTGCCCGGCGGGAGGTAGATGCCCCGCTTGACGTCGTTGAGGAGGAAGTTGGGGTGAGGTGTCTTCCAGCGGTTGTGAACCCAGAACCAGTCTGCCGGGGAGTTTCGGATCTCCTGCTCCAGGAGCCGGTTGAGGTCCATGGTAATCTCGGCGATTTCCCTTCCAGCTGTCGGCACCGGGGCGCTGGTGTGGATGACCCAGCGGGCAAGCCCCGTGGTCCGCACGCTGACCTGGGCAAGGAGGGATCCGGTGCGCTGGGCCAGACTCGCTGCCAGCGGTGAGGTGGAGGCAAGCTTCCCGAAGAGGGGCATCCAGATGCCGGCATTCCCCGCATGCTGATCGGTGAGGACTCCGACAACTCCCCCTTCCTTGAGGAGGGTGGCCGCACCCTGCATTTCCTTCTTGCGGTCGAAGGTGTGCACGCCGCGGCTACGTCGATCCCGGTTGACGAGATCATCCATAAGCGTGCTTCGGAGGGCCTGATAGACGCATCCGGCCTTGCGCGGCTTCACGAATTCGGCGATCTGGGCGTTGATCTCCCAGTTCCCAAAATGACTGAGCGCAGCCACGGTGCCTTGGGAGCCGGCCTTTTTCCCAACAATCCAATCCTCCCAGTTCTCCCCTTGGTCAAACTGGAGTCGTGCGCGGAGCTGCTTCTCGCTGAGCGCCGGGATCTTGATCGAGCAGACAATATTGGCACCGAGGTTAAGGAAGTGCTTCAGTGTGATGGAGGCGGCTTCACGCCCAGAAAGGGTGGGGCCGAAAGCAATGCGGAGATTCTGTTTGGAGAGACGGCGGTAGCGGGGCAGAATCATCCAGACCAGCAATCCGACCAGCTGACCCAGCACGAAACAGACCGTGATGGGTAGAAGTCGGATGACTGTCACAAGACACAGAGCCAGTAGATAAATCAGACGATCCATGAGCAAAATCGAAGGTAGTAACGATAACGGGGCCACGGCAGGTTCGGAAGGGAAATTCCCCTCGGTATTTTTACCCGGGGCAACGATCGGCATCCTGGGGAGCGGTCAACTCGGCCAGATGTCGGCCATGGCGGCCAAGAGCTTGGGCTATAAAGTGGCTGTCTACGACGCCTCTCCGGACGGGCCGGCCTGCTCCTCTGCCGATCTGGTTTTCACCGCCCCCTTTGATGATCTCGATGAGCTGGCCCGTTTTGCCGACGCCGTCGATATCGCTACCGTGGAGTTTGAAAATATTCCGGTTGGTGCCCTGGAGTTCCTCGAGACGAGGGTCCCGGTCCGCCCCTCCGCTTCCGTGGTGCGCACCTGTCAGGATCGGGTGCTGGAAAAGGAGTTCCTCTCCGGGAATGGGTTTCCTGTCGCCCCCTTTCGGGTCATCACCTCCGCGGCCGAGCTTGCAGCAGGTCTCTCGGCCCTGAACGCTCCTTCGATACTCAAGACCGCCGCCCTAGGCTACGATGGAAAGGGGCAGATTTCGCTGAATCCCGGGGAGGACGCCGAGGTAGCCTGGACGAAGCTGGGAGCCCCTCGAGCCGTCCTCGAGCAGCGGATCGCCTTCGCCACCGAGGTCTCGGTGATTTGTGCCCGGACACCCAGCGGTGAGACGCGTTGCTTCCCGGTACAGACCAATGTTCACCGTGGAGGCATTCTCGATGTCACCTCCGTGCCGGCGGAAGTTGATCCCTCGGTGGCTGACAAGGCTCAGGCAATCACTGCCTCCATCGCCGGAAAGCTCGGTGTGGTGGGGCTCATCACCGCAGAGTTCTTTGTTCTTTCAGACGGGGATCATGGCTCGGGGTTGATGGTGAACGAGCTTGCGCCGCGCCCACACAACTCCGGGCACCACTCCATGGAGACCACGGTGACAAGCCAGTTTGCCCAGCACATCCGTGCCGTGTGCGGCTTGCCGCTTGGACCCGTGGAGCTTCGCTCCCCCGGCGTGATGATCAATCTGCTCGGTGACCTCTGGCGCGGAGGAGAGCCGGACTGGGAGCTTCTCCTGAGTGAGCCTCGTCTCTTTCTGCATCTCTACGGGAAGAGTGAGCCGAAAGCCGGACGCAAGATGGGTCATTTCACCCTACTGGGCGAGTCGGCTGCTCTCAGGGGGAGCAACGAATCCATCCGCCGGAGAGCCCTCGAACTCAGGGGGCAGATGGCCCAGGCGTAACTTTTCATGCAAAGATTTGAACGGAGTGGCTTCAGGCTTGTCTGAATGTCTGTTGCTGATTATCGCAAGCAGACGTCATTAAAATCCAAACCCTCACAAATTTCATGATCAGTCACCCAAGAAGGGTGCATCCATCACTCGGTAAACTGAACCAGATTTTATGAATCCATCCGTCCAAGAACTCGACCGCCGCGTAGAAGAAGCCAGCACCTGGGTGAAGCCCCTGACTCAGGAAATGGGCCGCGTCGTCATCGGTCAACAGGGCCTCGTGCGCAGTCTGCTGATCGGCCTCCTCGGAAACGGCCACGTGCTGCTGGAGGGTGTCCCCGGCCTTGCCAAGACACTCACCGTTCGCACCCTGTCCTCCTGCATCCATGCTGACTTCGCCCGCATTCAGTTCACGCCTGACCTGTTGCCGGCCGATCTCGTTGGCACGCTGATCTATAATCCCCGCGAGGGAGTCTTCACCACGCGTAAGGGGCCTGTGTTCGCCAACCTGATCTTGGCCGATGAGATCAACCGTGCTCCAGCCAAGGTGCAGAGTGCGCTTCTTGAGGCGATGCAGGAGCGTCAGGTCACGATCGGGGAGGAGACATTCAAGCTGCCCGATCCCTTCCTGGTGCTGGCGACCCAAAATCCACTTGAGCAGGAGGGGACCTACCCGCTTCCCGAGGCCCAGTTGGATCGCTTCATGCTCAAGGTAGTGGTTGGTTACCCAACCCGTACGGAGGAGCGTTCAATTTTGGATGCGATGGCAACATCATCGCCCCGCCTCTCGGTCGATCCCTTGGTCACCAAGGAGCAGATCCTCGAGGCCCGCACTGTGGTCAATGCGATCTACGTCGATGACCGGGTGAAGGATTACATCGTCGACCTCGTCTGGGCGACCCGCGAACCCGCCAACTATAACCTCAAGCTGGATGGATTAATCCGATACGGGGCTTCTCCACGTGCAACCATCTACCTCACGCTGGCCGCCAAGGCCCACGCTTTCCTGCATGGTCGAGGGTATGTCACACCGCATGACGTGAAGTCGATCGGCCTGGAGGTACTGCGCCACCGCATCGCCGTGAGCTACGAGGCCGAGGCGGAGTCCATCTCACCCGAAGAGATCGTGCGTCGCGTCTTCGAGGGGATGCCGGTTCCCTGATTGTGTGATCAAGAGGTTGCCCTGACCTCTGTCAGCACGTCCCGCAATGGCACCGATGAACGACACCCACGAGATTCTTCGTAAGATACGCCGCTTGGAGCTGCGGACGCGGCGCCTTGTGGAGTCCTCCTTTGCCGGGCAGTACCAGAGCGTCTTCAAGGGACGTGGGATGAACTTTGAGGAGGTCCGCCCCTACTCTCCCGGGGATGAAATACGCGCCATCGACTGGAATGTGACCGCCCGTACCGGCGAGCCGTACATCAAGAAGTTCACCGAAGAGCGGGAAATGACGGTCATGATCCTGCTGGATGTGAGCGCCTCCGGAAACTTCGGTAGCGTCCAACAGAGCAAGCGGGAGTTGGCCGCCGAGGTCTCTGCGATCCTGGCCTTCAGCGCCATTCACAACAACGACAAGGTCGGTCTGCTTCTTTTCAGCGACCGGGTGGAGCTCTTCATTCCCCCTAAAAAGGGGCGCCTTCACATTCTGCGTCTGATCCGCGAGATGATTTACTTCTCCCCCAAGGGGCGGGGAACGGATCTCGCGGGCGCTCTTGAGTACTTGAACAAGGTGGTGACCCGTCGTGCGGTGGTCTTTCTGATTTCCGATTTTCTGACGGGTGATTTCACCCGTCCCCTGACCGTCACTGCGCGGCGCCACGACATGGTGGCCCTGCCGATTGTCGACCCAGCCGAGGAGGCGCTTCCTGATGTCGGCGTGATCCTTCTAGAGGATCCCGAGACGGGAGAACAGATTGAGGTGAACACCTCCAGTCCCACCCTGTCCCGTGACTATGCGGAACTGGCCGCCCGTCGAAGCAAGGAACTCGGGACAGTCTTCGGGGCGCGCGGCGTCGACATGGTGCCACTCCGCACGGATACCGATTACCTGCCGGTCCTCCGGAACTTCTTTGATCGTCGTGGAAGGAGGATGGCCGCATGACCAATGTGACACAGGCTCCCGGCATCAGTTTCGGCCCCGGGGCAGGCGGAGCAGGGAGTGCCATCGGGGCACCCACGCCCGTACCGATCCATGACATCGTCGGCCCGCTTCCGTTTTTCTCCGGCCCGCTCTGGGTGATCATCTTGGTCTTTCTCTTGGTGACCATCACGGGCGGCTTCATCTGGTGGTTCCTCGGGCGCAAGAAGGCAAAGGTGATCACCCCTCGCGAGGCTGCGTTGAGTGCGCTCGCCACACTGAGAGGTTCCGTTTCGGAAGGGAACGATCATGATTTCGGCGTTGGTGTCTCCGATGTGATTCGGCGCTTTCTCGGGGAAGCACTCGGTCTTGCGGCCCCACGCCAGACAACCGAAGAATTCCTGGGGTCACTGCGGGATTCCTTGCGATTTGTACCCGCCGAGCAAGAGGCGCTCGGTGAGTTCCTCCATCGTTCCGATTACTTGAAGTTTGCCCAAGGGGCGGCCACTGCGGAGCAGCGGATCGCACTGATTGAGGCTGCCGAGTCCTTTGTGAAGAGCGGTGAGCACCCGGCGGAAGCGTCTTCAACCGAAGCGGCTGAAGCACCTTCGGCGCAACCGCCGGCCCTTCCCGAAAAGGAGGCCGCATGAGTACGCTCCCCTTCCTCATCGGGGCCGGAACAAGCTTTTCGTTTTTGCACTCCTGGGTGCTCCTGTTCCTCTTGGTGCTCCCACTTCTTGCCCTGCTGAGGGGAAAGATCGGCGGCACGCCCGGCATTCTCTTCTCTTCCACGAAGTTGGTTGTTGCGGTGGGGAAAAAACGGCGGGCCCATGCGGGGGCTCTCCTCGCCTCACTGGTCTACGCTGCGATGGCCTGTCTCATTATTGCACTCGCAAGGCCGCAACTCGGAAGGACGATCGAGCGGGTGCAGGCAAGTGGTGTCGATATCATGCTGGTGCTGGATGTCTCCGGATCAATGGCGGCGGAGGACTATTCGATCGGCTCCTCCCGCGCTAATCGCATCGATGCGGTAAAGCGTGTCACTCAGGAGTTCATCGAGGCGCGACCCAACGATAGGATCGGTATTATTGCCTTTGCAGGACGTCCTTACCTTGTGAGTCCGCTGACACTCGATCATGAGTGGCTGATCCGAAACCTCGACCGCGTCCAGATCGGTCTTGTGGAGGATGGCACGGCCATCGGTTCCGCACTGGCATCCGCTGTGGCACGTCTCAAGGATCGCAATGCGAAGACCAAGTTGATTGTGCTGCTCACTGATGGTGCCAACAACGCCGGCAAGGTTCTGCCCCTCACGGCCGCTGAAGCGGCAAAGGCGCTTGGAATCAAGGTCTACACGATCGGGGCCGGCAGCAACGGTCCGGTGCCAGTGCCGATGAAGGATCCCTTTGGGCGGACGGTGTACCAGAAGGTGGTCTTCGAGTTTGATGAGAAGCTCCTCGGTCAGATCGCAGGCTTGGCTGACGGTAAGTATTTCCGGGCAGCCGACACGCGCTCCATGGCCGACACCTTTAAGGAGATCGACCGATTGGAAAAAACCAAGATCGAGGTCGAGAAGAGCGCCGACTACCACGACTACTTCCCCGTGCTTCTGGGGCTCGCTCTCCTTCTGCTGACGGCTGAGGCATTGCTCTCGCAAACACTCTGGCGCCGCCTTCCCTGATTTCTCTCCGATGCACCCGCTTTTCCTGATCGCTTTCAATGACGGCCTGACGTTCGGCTCCCCCGAATGGCTGTGGGCCCTACTGCTGATCGGTCCCCTCGTCTGGTTTTTCATGGAGGCAAACCGCAGGCGGGATGTGCTTCTTTCCAAGATTCTTGCTCCACGGCTGCAACGTCAACTTGCCGGCCGTGTGAGCCCGCTGAAGCGCAACCTTAGGATGGTCTCCTTGCTGTTGGCCATTGCTTGCGTGATCCTTGGCCTGGCAAAGCCACGCCTCGGCTACCGTGAACTTGAAATCAAATCCAAGGGGCGTGATGTCATCATCGCGATCGACACCTCGCGCAGCATGCTTTCGACTGACACGGCGCCGACACGCCTTGGCCGTGCGAAGCTGATTGCCCAAGATCTTCTCTCCCTGCTAAAGGGGGATCGGGTCGGGTTGATCGCCTTTGCGGGAAATGCGTTCCTTCAGGCTCCGCTGACCCTCGACAAGGGAGCTGTCCTGAACTCCCTTGAGGATCTTGATACGAATACGATCCCCAAGGGGGGCACCGACGTCGCCTCGGCCATCCGCATGGCGATGGGAGCGTTTGGCAAGGGGGAGGGAAGCAGCAGGGCACTTGTGCTCATGACTGATGGAGAGGATTTGGAGGCGAGTGGGGTCGTTGCCGCCAAGGAAGCGGCGGCCGCAGGAATCAGGATCTTCACGATCGGCTTTGGGTCTCCCTCCGGGTCGCTGATTCCCGTTGTCTCGGAGACGGGGCAGCATGATTTTGTGCGGGATCAGTCAGGGCGGCCGGTCACTTCAAAGCTTGATGCCACGCGATTGACCGAGGTGGCGAAGGAGACGGGTGGCTTTTACCAACCCTATGGTCAGGATGCTGCCAAGATCATCTATGAGAAGGGAATTGTCCCACTCGAGGAGCAGGAAAGTGGCACGCTCAGTTCTCGCAAGCCGATCGAACGCTATGCTTGGCCCGTTGGGGCGGCGCTGCTCTTTCTCTCGCTCTGGTCACTTCTGGGTGAAGGGAAGGGGTGGCTCAGGAATGGGATAGTCGCGCTCGCCCTCCTGATGCTCGTCTCACCACGTTCGCTTCAAGCTGCCTCTGCCGGCATCAATGCTTATCAGAAGGGGGATTATGAGACGGCTCTCAAGGATTTTGAGAAGAAACTCCAGACTGGAGCAAGTGCTGCGGAGATCAAGTTTGATGCGGGAGCGGCGGCCTACAAGGCCGGGGACTTCAAGAAAGCGGCCGGATATTTTTCGGAGGCAATGACCTCTGGGAAAAGTAAAATCAAGGAGGCTGCCACCTACAATCTCGCCAATGCCCTTGTTCGTACCGGAGAGGCAGCACGGGAGAGTGAGGCAAAGCTCTCTGAGTGGAAGAACGCTCTGCAGCACTACGAAACAGTCCTCAAGGACGCTCCCTCCAATACCCAAGCCAAAGAGAATCGCGAGATCGTGCTCAAGCTGATCGAGGACCAAAAGAAAAAGCAGGATCAGAAAAAAGATCAGAAGAACGACAAGAACGAGAAAGACAAGAACAAGGACAAAAACGATAAGGATCAGCAAAAGAGCGATCAGTCACAAGGTGGCGGTGAGGGTCAGAAAGACTCCAAGGATCAGAAAGATTCCAAAGGTAAGGAGGATCAAAAAAAGGATCAGCAGCAGAAAGACGACCAACAAAAAAAAGAGGGAGAAAACGGCAAAGATCAGCAAAAGCAGGATCAATCCAAGAACGGCGAGGGCTCGCCGCAGGATCAGAAAGATTCCCAGAATCAGAAGCAGCAGGGGCAGCCCTCACCCACGCCCTCTCCCTCAGCTTCTCCCAAGGAAGATGGAAAGGGTGGCAACAAGGAAGAGCAGGGCCAAGAAAACCAAAAGGGAGAGCAACAAGGCCAGCAGCAGAAGCAGGATGCCCAGCAGAAGCAGCCTCAACAGGCAAAAGAGAGCGGGCAGCCCACGCCTGCACCCTCGGCCACCCCCAAGAAGGAGGGATCTCTGGGAGGCGGTGAGCAGGGTGAAAAAAAAGAGCCTCAGGGTGCCGACGCCGCCGCAGCGGAAGCAGAGGAAGGGAAAGATGGCAAGATGTCCGCCAATCAGGCCCGCGCGCTTCTGCGTTCCGTTCAGGACGAGGAACAGCATGTGCTCAACCAGCAACACAGGGCGGTGGAACAATCGCTGCGTGACTGGTAAGATGATCTCTCCCATGAATTCAGTCCGCGCCAAGTTTTCGTCGATAGCGCTCGCAATCGCCCTGGTGGTTGGAGCCAGCTTTGGTCCGGCCATTTCAAGAAGCCTTGCCGCCGATGTCTCCGTGAGCGCGAGACTCACCCGACCTCAGATTAACTTCGGCGAAATGGCCGAACTTCAGGTGACAGTCACTGGAGCCAGTCGGGCTGATGTTCCCCAAGAGATCCCCGTGGAGGGATTGCAGATCCGCCTGACGGGGCAATCCACCCAGGTCCAGATGATCAATTTCAAGGTCACTTCTTCGGCAGTTTACAGCTACATCGTGCTTCCGTTGCGCACTGGTAGATTCACGGTCCCGACGGTGCCCGTGAGTGCTGATGGACGTCAGTTCAGGACGGCTTCCCTTCCCTTTACAGTAACCGATCCAGCGGTGGGTGGTGGCGCCTCGCCTGCGACTGCGGGTCTTCCTCAGCAACAGCAGCAGATGATTCCTCCAATGCCGGGCTTCTCTCAGCGACAGGTTGCGCCGCCCCGGCCTCAGGAGAATGGACGTGTCGCCTTCGGCGAGATCAGCTGTCCTAAAAAGACAATCTATGCGGGTGAGATGGTGCCTGTGGAGATCCGCTACTACTTTGATGCGCGCTATCCCGTGCAGATCAGGGGGAAGGTTGATTTCGGCAGCGAAGGGATCCTTGTGGAGCGATTCCCCGACCCAAAGGAGGGGCGCGAGGAACGGGATGGCATCACGTACAATGTTCTCAGCTTCCGCACTCTCCTCTCAGCGGTGAAGCCCGGGGTGATCGATATCCCAGCGGCCAAAATCGACAGTGAGATTCAAATGCCGGGCGGTATGCCGGCTGGGTTTGACGACCCTGTGTTCCGACAGCTCCTTGGCGGCCAATCCCCTTTCGTGCAGGCACGCCAATTGGCAGTCAAGACCGCACCGCTCCACCTTGAGGTGCTACAGCTTCCCAAGGAGGGACGCCCCATCTCCTTTGCTGGTGCTGTCGGTCAGTTTGATATCGATGCGGCAGTTCCCAATCCCCGAGTGGCACCCGGCGACCCAGCTCTCTTGAATATCAAGATTGGAGGAAAGGGCAACTTCAAGGCGATGGGTGCCCCGGTGCTCATCGGCACCGAGGGATGGAGGAGTTATCCACCCTCCGATAAATTCGATAGCACCGACGAACTCTCCTACACCGGGGTGAAATCTTTCGGCTACACCCTCATTGCTCAGGAGGAGAAGCATCAGTCGCCTGGTGCCGAGTTCTCCTACTTCGATCCGATTAACGCGAAGTATGTGACCCTTACGATGAAGCCCCTCCCCTTGGAGGCTTCGCCGGGTAGTGGTGGAGGAGCCGCAGCGGTGACCTCCGCACCTGCCTCCCCAACGGTGACTCAGCCGCAACCCACTCCTCCCGAGGCTGTGGTGTCGCCCGGAGATCCCATTCCCGGCATCACTCTGCATTCTTGGTGGACACCCGCCCATCGTCCTGGGTTCACGATCATCTCCCTTCTCCTGCTGCTGGCTGCCGTCATCCTTGGTGGAATTCTCTACTTTGTTGATCTACAGGCCCGTGGTGGCACCGCCTCATCTCGACGCAAGCGGAGACTCGCCGGGTTGCTCTCTTCCCTCACGGAGAGATCCCTTGATGCCGCATCTGCCTACGAGGCAGCTCTCGAGTACGCAGAGCTTGTGGCTCCACCCTCCGAGAAACGGGAGTCTCTCATCGCCGGCCTGATTCAACGCCGAGATGCTCTCAAGTATGGCATTGGGGGGACCGTTGCCCTGACCGTTGTGGAGAGAAGTCGCCTGCTCGAATCCCTTCGCGATCTTTCCAAGAATTAACCTGCGTGAAGAAACGACTCCCTTTTCTATTGAGCATTGTCTTGGCCTCGGCCTCAATAGCGTCACTCCTTGCTTCTCCTGCAGCACCCACAGAATCAGTGGGATCAGCAGGACAAACTGATGCAGAGGCAAAGAATGCGCCCAAGGTGAGTGCCGGAGGCGAGGCTGCCGCCAAGGCAGCAGCGGCGAATGCATCCCTGCTTTCAGGTCATCCGATTGATGCCCTTGCAGGCTACACTCAGCTCCTGGAGTCCCCTCAGTTTGCTCGCGTTGGCTCACCGGAACTCTGGTGTAACCGGGGGCTTGCTGAGGAAAAAACGGGTGACCCAGCCGCCGCATCGCTCTCCTTCCGTCGGGCGCTTCTCCTCGACCCCGGGTTCGTTCCAGCCCAACAACAGCTTGCCGTCGTCCTCACCACCCTCGGTCTTCCGGCTCCATCGGCAAGAATGAGCCGGCTCTTCACGATGCTCTCGCCTGAGGTGATGATCCTTGGTGGGGCGGTTATCGGCTGGATCAGCCTCTTTCTCCTCGTGGTCCTGCTGGTTCGCGGACCGCGCCGCAGGGGCTATCTTGTGTCGGCTCTGCTGGCGCTGATCTTGGGTCACGGTGCTTCTCTTGTTGGCAGCTTGATCGATCCGAGAAGGGGGGCTGAGCATCAGGCGGTAGTAACTGCGAAAAAAGGACCCGCTTTGCGCTCCACGCCGGCAGACAGCGCAACCGGCATTGGCAATCTGGCCCCCGGCACCGTCATCACGATCCTCTCCCAGAACGGAGCTTGGTGGTATGTCTCCAGCGGTTCAGGTAAGGCTGCCCAACAAGGATGGATCCTCTCGGAGTTGGCCACACCCTTGCTTCCCCCCTCGTGTGCTCTTCCTTCCAGAGGATAAAGAGGCGCAGTTCGGCTCTCCTGCCAGTGCTGTTGTGGGCGCTGGCGCTCCTCTTGGGTAGTGAGACGGTCTCTTTCTGTGCCAGCCCCTACGCTGCATGGGAGGCGACATTGACGGTTCCGGCTATCCACCCCTTTCCTAAAATTGAGCCGTTTGAGGCGACCTATCAGTTTGGATGGGAGGGACTGAGTGCCGGATCTGCAGCAGTCCGTCTGAATAAGGGGGAGCATGGCTCTCGCACCATCACTGCTACTGGTGGACCAAATATGCTGATCCGAAAGCTCTGGGAGTATCAGGCGAACTACTTCGGAGAGGCGGGCCCGAATGGCGAGGTCCCTTCTTGGTTCCACATGGATGAGAAAATCTCCAAGGGGGATCTCCTGAGTGTTGCGCGCTTTGATCAGGATAGCGTCTTTGCCTGTCATCGCCTGCTGAGCGAATCGAAGCATTGGGAGCAGGCTGCTCTACCCGGAGTTCGTGATCTCTTTGCCGCGATGCTCTTTGTTCGAAGTCAGCCGCTAATGGATGGTGACCGGTTACGATTGTCGGTCTTTCCAGATCAAGGACCCTACCTCGTGGATCTCAAGGTGATGGGGCGTGACATGGTGACCATCATGGGGAGTCAGGTGAAGGCGATCAGATTCAGCGTCAGCATCCAGAGTATCCAGACGCATGGTCATAAGATGGGAAGTCTGGAGCCACATAAAAAATTCCGCTCTGGCAGAGTCTGGATGTCGGATGATGAGCGCCGAATTCCACTCCGCGCGGAGGTCGATGTCTTTATCGGCGCGGTCTTTGGGGAGATAACCAAGCTAACCCCACCCTTTGCGCGTCTATAGCTCCCCTGCAGAGACCTTCGGTCTCTAGTGGTCGGTGGTCTGCGGTCTTTGCTAGTGGTCGGTCGCCGAAGACTGAGGCACTTTCACGATGCGATGAATATCGTAACCTTGTGTTGCAACCTTGTTGAGGATGGCTTGGTACTCGGCTTCAGACATGCTCGGCTTGCGGGCCATAATCCAGATGAGATCGCGTGAGGGATGCCCGATCACTGTGGTGTTGTAATCTGTAGCCAGATCGATCACGAGGTAGGGAGCCTTAAAGGGCCAGATGAACTGGACTCCCCAAGTGGCATTACTCTTCTGATCCACCACGGTGCCGACTGCATGCATTTCCTGACGTTTCGCAGAGAGCTCCTTCTTGTGAAAAACGTAAGTGATGTCGATTTTTCCATCGGGGCGTGCCTTGTACACATCCATCGTTCCGACATTCTCCTTCTCCACAAACCACGGGATGGTGCCGATCACATACCATGCTCCCATGAAGCGGGGGAGATCGACATGGGCCACTGTTTTCAGTGGCGGTTGCTTGGTTGGGGTGGTGGAGCAGCCCATGAGAAGAAGGAGGGTGACGCAGGTCAGGGAGAGAAAGCGGTGCATGTGCTAGTAGGGTGAATGGGGGGGCTACGGCATCCTATCCCCTGTAGGGAAATCTTTGTACGAAGTGATTCCTAGCGGCCTCGAGGCGAAGGGGTTTTGCGAGCGCTTTTTGCCGCGACCACGACCTTCGCCTTGGAGGATTTTGCCAAGGCTTTCAGGGTGTGTCCCTCATGGTGATGCTTATCGAGTCCGTCAGGGGTGAGGTCACGCTCCGTACGGCTTGTATGGATGCGGCTCTTCATGGCCTTTTCGGAGAGGATTCTGGCGGGGGATTTATGCGATGTGGTGCTCATGGGGTGTAGCTTTAACATCAACTGATGAGAGGATGAACGCAACAAACGGAACCTAATCGAAGTGCTTATCCTTCGTTCCTCCGCCTCTATTCCGTTATGGGGAATCAAGAGTGGGACCTTTCTCGGGGAGATTCTGAAAAATATGAAGCGTGAGAGGGCTGAGTATCTTCTTGGGGAAACCGGCCGCTCCGTCTCCGAGATCGCGCGCGAGTGTGGGTACGCCGAGTTCGCGGTCCTTTCAGCAGCATTCAAACGCTGGACTGGAAAGAGTCCTCGGGATTCTCGTGTGCCTGCCTTGCGGGTGCTACAGTCTCCTTAAGCATCGAGGGGATGCCTTCGACAATTGGTACTCGGTCGATGGCAGGCCGGTTAACAGGATTTCAAACCATTCAGTTTTGCCTGGATGAATCCACCGCGTAGATTGGCCGCCTTGTCGAAGCCACTTCCCTTGAGTAGGCAGGTCGCGAGGTATCCACGCTGCCCTTTCTGGCAGTAGGCGATGACCTTGCGGTCTTTCGGAACCTCTGCCAGCCGATCTCGAAGTTCTCCCAAGGGAATATTGAGCGCACCCTCCAGCATGCCGAGTTCTGCGACCTCGTCCCGATCACGGACATCCAGCAGGAACTCCCCTTCGGGTTGCCATTTCTCGGGAGCAACAGTCGCGATATCACCGCGGGCGATGTGCCCGGCCACAAACCCTGCCATGTTGACGGGGTCATTGGCTGATCCGAAGGGCGGTGAATAGGCAAGATCCAGACTCTCCAGATCATCGACGGTCATCCTTGCGGCGATCGCGGTCGCGAACACATCCACACGCTTGTCGACCCCCTCCTCTCCGATGACCTGAGCGCCGAGGATTCTGCCGGTTCCCTCCTCCACGATCAGCTTGCTCATGATCGGTCTGGCTCCCGGGTAGTAGTGGGCATGGCTGTTGTCGCGGGTCAGGCTCGTGAAGAAGCTGAATCCGGATTTGGTGGCCTGCTTGCTGTTCATGCCTGTGAAGCCCACGGTCATGTTCAGCGCCCTCACGATCGAGGTGCCGAGTGCCCCTGTATAGGTCAGCTTGGCTCCCGCTGCATTGGCCCCGGCAATGCGGCCCTGACGGTTGGCGGGTCCCGCAAGGGCAATCCGGGAACGCGCCCCTGTCAGGGCATTGATGCTCTCCGCCGCATCCCCCACGGCGTAGATGTCGTGGTCGGATGACTCCATGCGGCCATTAGTCTTCACTCCGCCGGTCACCCCGATCTCCAATTCCGCGGCACGGGCCAGTTCCACCTCCGCCTTGACTCCCACGCTCACGAGGATCAGGTCAGCTTTCAGGTGGCTGCCATCCTCGAAGTCGACTCCGTCACGAGTAAACCTCGAGGCATTGGCGTGGGGCTTGAAGTCAAAGTCGGGTCGCCGAATCTGATCCTGCAAATAGGTCGCCATGTCGCTGTCCAGCAGGGGGATGATGTGGGGATTGCGCTCCACGATGGTCACGTGCATCCCCCTGTGATGAAAGGCCTCCGCCATTTCCACGCCGATGAACCCTCCGCCGATCACGACGGCGTGCTTCGGCTTCTGCTCATCCAGATAGGCGACAATCCGATCCATGTCGGGGATGTCGCGCAGTGAGAAGACATGCGGAAACTCCACGCCCGGGATGGGAGGGACGATGGGCTTCGCTCCCTGGCTGAGGATCAGCTTGTCGTAGGGGACATCCGAAACCTCGCCGTCGGGCCCCTTCACGGAGATCGTCTTTGCGGCCCGGTCAATGGACAGCACCTCATGATTCACATGAGCCTTTACCCGGAGCGTCAGCCAAAAGCGTTCAGGGGTCATGACGATCAGCTTGGTGCGGTCATCGATCTCTCCCGCGATGAAGTAGGGGAGACCGCAGTTGGCAAAGGAGATGTAAGGCCCCCGTTCAAAGACATGGATTTCCGCTTTCTCGTCCGTCCTCCGCGCCTTGGCTGCGGCAGAAGCTCCCCCGGCGACACCGCCAACGATGATGATCCGTTTTGGGTTCATGTCGGGGTTCCTAGTTGTTGACGGAACAGCAGGAGGATCCCTGCTGCGGATGCACTTTATTCCAAGGCATCTGCGCCATCAGGACTGCCAGACCGCAGAACCCCGTGATACCCGCCATCAGCAGACCGCATCCCATGAAAAGAGGGATGATGGAAAAGCGTGAGTCGACCACGAGGGCTAGCAACGCGCCTGTTGCGGAAATTGCTCCGATAGTGATTTGCACCTGACGCATCAGGGGAAGGACGCGACTCTCTCCCCGCACCACCGGCAGCCCTGCGTCAATCCAGGCTTGGGTACCGCCCTCCAGAAGGACGCACCCCTTCACTCCCGCTGCCTCGAGTTTCCGGATCGCCCGACTAGCTCGGCCGCCTGACTGGCAGATGACGTAGACCGGCGAGCAATCACTGCCTCGCTCACGGCAGAAAGCGGCGGGATCGAGATCATCCAAGGGGAGTAACTTGGTGCCCGGAATATGGGAGGAGAGATGCTCTGCCGGAGAGCGGACGTCGATGAGGAGTGCTGGTTTACCGACGGCAAGGAGGCTTTGCAGGTCGAGGGGAGTGATGGTCGATTGGGTTTGCATCTGAGTGGTATTTGCGGTTAAATATATAACCATACAACGATATGTCAAAGCGCAAATTGCAACCACTTCTTACCGAGGCAGAGCTGGATCACCTGGCAACCCGGTTCAAGCTCCTGGGAGAGCCCATGCGGCTCCGGATTCTTCAAGCTGTCTGCCATAACCCCAAGTCGGTGAATGAGATCGTCGAAGCCACCGGGTCCACCCAGGCAAATGTCTCCAAGCACCTCACGCTGCTGGCCTCGGCTGGGATCCTCTCCAGAAAGAAAGAGGGGCAGTGCGTCTACTACGGCATGAAAGATGCCATGGTCATGCAGCTTTGCAGCATGGTCCGGTCTCAGATCTAGGATCGTCTTAACGCGCTGGAGAGTGCGAGGTGGTCACAGTATCTTGGTAAGAGTGATTAAATCCACGTATCAACCCTTCGACAAACTGCTTTTGGGTGCCTCGGAAGACGCTTGTCTTTACAAGCCGTCCTTCTTTTTTTTCGTAAAGTTGTGCTTCTACGTTTCCCTCAAAACCAATTTCAGCAGAAGTTGCTGAAAGAACCTCAAGTGAGCGAGTGAGGTAGCTTAGGCTTTCAGACCATGTTTGGCTGTAAGCCAGTGGTGTATCGTAAAGTACGTCCCCCTTTGAAAAAGTGAACAGGTTCCCTGAGGTCAATACAGGAGTAACTTTTTTCCCTTTTACAACACGGCTGGCAAAATTGATGTCCAATGCACGCAAAAAATCCTTCTTCACAGCCCAAGCCCATCCTCTTGCAAATCCAGAGGAAAAGTCAGCGATCAGCCTCTCACTCCTTCGATTGCTTCGAAGGACTGTCTCTAGAACGGCGACGCTAGAATTCCGTGCCTCTTCATCGGAGTTGGTTGGATTCATGGCTATAGAGCATTCACCCAAGTTTCTTCGCTGACAATCGATATACCTGTTTTCTGGTCACGCAGTTCAACTGCTCGATCTATTTTTGTGCCGTAATTAGTAAATTTCCAATC